>Ga0209641_10000161_pt1 | contig 55177 bp, 59 predicted proteins | sample RifCSP16_1_FD_184022 | JGI IMG/M metagenome (GOLD analysis project Ga0209641, IMG submission 184022) | Soil microbial communities from Rifle, Colorado - Rifle CSP2_sed 16_1 (SPAdes) (version 2) | ecosystem: Environmental > Terrestrial > Deep subsurface > Rock core/Sediment | place: Rifle... | reverse complement strand
TCGGTCGGGCGCCTCGCCGGAAGCGGCGCATCGACCCTCTCGGTGCGCGGGCTCTTCGGCAACGGCACCCTGGAGACCGGCTCACTGCGCCCCCCTCCTGCGGCGGCTCCGCCGGAGCCGCTTGCGGCTCAGAGCACACAGCATCCGCTGCGTTGGGTGCGTGTCTCATCCGTCACCGTGAACGGAGACTTCCGGTGATGCTTCCGTACTTCGTCCAGTCGCCTCTCCTGCGGTCGGTGCCGGGGGTTTACCACGCGTTCGTCGGGATAGACCCCGTCCGGGGGAGGACATCGCGGGATCAACTACGGGAGGTCTTCGCCGTGCCGTCCTCCCGTGTAGGGACCCTCCGCCAGGTGCATTCCGCGGTCGCGCTGGAGATGGAGGAGACGGACGGGGAGGTTTCCGGCCGCCGGTGGCGCAAGGGGGATGCCCTCTGGACGGCTGCTCCAGGGACAGGGGTCGGCGTCCGGACCGCAGATTGCGTCCCGATTCTCTTGGCCCACTCCCGTCTGCCGGTGTGCGCCGCGATCCACGCCGGTTGGCGGGGGATGGCGGCCGATGTCCTCGGAGAGACGGTATGCTGCATCGCCGCGAGGGTTGGCCACGGCGCGGTCGACGGACTTGTGGCTGCGGCAGGGCCTTCCGCCAGGGGCTGTTGCTACGAAGTGGGAGAAGAAGTGGCGGAAACGCTCCGGAGGTGCCCCGGGGGAGAGCGGTACCTCGTGAAGGGGAAGGTGGCGGGGAAATGGAATGCCGATCTGCAGTCGTTCGCCGTGGAGGGGCTTCTCTCCGCAGGCCTCTCCCGCGTCCGTGTGGAAGGGGTGGGCCCCTGCACCGTGTGCTCCCCGCGGTTCCACTCGTACCGGCGCGAAAAGTCCTTGACCGGCAGACAGCTTAGTTTTATCTATAGATGGGATATCGCCGATGCCTTCACATTTCTTCCAGGACAGGACACCCGATGAGCCGCCCAGAGACCCGCATCCGCATTGAAAACGAGATCCTCGGCCGGCAGGAAAAGAATGTCTCCGAGGAGGCGCAGGCCAACCACCTGATGCACCTCCTGATGGAGAACTATCCGCTGCTCTCCGCCTCGGTCATCGCCGTCGAGGCGGGTGGAAAGGGCATCTCCGTTTTCGCTCAACGGGGCCTCTCGGGCCGCTTCATCAAGGAGCTGTATGCCCGGAAGGGCCTCCCCCTGATCGCAGCGGCGAGCAAGGGAGAGGTAGCCGTTTCCGGCAACGACGCGCGCGCGAAGGATCCCGGATTCCGGCTGGAGCACGAGTACAAGGTCCTCTACGCGGTCCCATGCCGCATCCAGGGGGAGACGCTGGGCGTTTTCGTCGCGGACTCCCGGCATGCGGACCTGCTCGGCGCGGAAATGCGGCAGGACCTCCTCGCCTTCTCGCGGCTTGCGACCCTGTTCATCGCGATGCGGGAGCTGCGGGGAAAGATCTCCCGGGTGCCCGACATCGACGCGGTGACCGGCCTGCTCACCTTCAAGTATTTCCACGAGGTGCTCCACCGGGAACTGAGCCGCGGGAAAAAGTTCGGACACGCGGTGAGCCTCATGTTCCTCAAGGTCCGCAATCTCCGGGAGATGAACGAGGTCTATGGGCACGTTTCCGCCGACAAGGCGCTTGCAGAAGTGGCCTCGAAGATCCGCGCTGCCTTGCGCGACGTGGATTACGCCGCCCGTTCCGGCGGATACATCTATGTCGTCATGCCCGAGATGACCAAGGCGGAGGCCCGGGTGACGGCGGGGAAGATCGCGGAGTCGATGGCCGCTTCCCCCGTAGGGCAGGGGAAAGTCTTCCTGACGCTGGCGATCGGGATCGCGGCGTTCCCCAAGGACGGCGACACGGAGAGGATCCTCATTCCCCTCGTGGAGTCGATGGTCCACGAATCGATGAGGAAGGGTGGCAACGCCGTTTCCGTCTACAAGGATTAGCGCTGCCCGCCGCCTTATTTTCCTTGACATCCTGAAACCGGTCGGCGGAGAATGAACCGTAGCCTCAGCGAGAGCACCTGCCGGAGCTTTTCAAACCGATAATCGCCACGGTTTTTTCCATAACGGCCAGAACCCCCATTTATCCGGGAGAACGTGCATGAATCTGAAAGAATTGAAGGGAATGCGGATCGGCGAATTGACCGAGATCGCAAGGAGCCTCAACGTCGACGGGGCGGCAGGACTGAAAAAACAGGAGCTGATCTTCGCCATCCTGCAGGCGCAGACCGACCAGGAGGTCATCGTCTCCGGGGAAGGAACGCTGGAAGTGCTTCCCGACGGGTACGGTTTCCTGCGGTCCCCCGATTCGAACTACCTCCCCGGACCCGACGACATCTACGTCTCCCCCTCGCAGATCCGGCGGTTCGGGCTTCGCACCGGCGACACCATCAGCGGCCAGATCCGGGCCCCCAAGGGCGAGGAGCGGTACTTCGCGCTCCTCAAGGTCGAGAAGATCAACACCGAGGACCCCGAGATCAGCAAGGACAAGATCATCTTCGACAACCTGACGCCGCTGTATCCGCAGGAGAAGTTCCAGATGGAGTACGTCCACGACAACTTCTCCACCCGGATCATCGACCTCATCGCCCCGATCGGGAAGGGCCAGCGGGCGCTCATCACGTCGCCTCCCCGCGCCGGCAAGACGATCATCCTGCAGAACATCGCCAACGGGCTGACCAAGAACCATCACGAGGTCGTCCTCATCGTCCTGCTCATCGACGAGCGGCCCGAGGAGGTGACCGACATGCAGCGCAGCGTCAAGGGCGAGGTCATCTCCTCCACCTTCGACGAGCCCGCTCAGCGGCACGTCCAGGTGGCCGAGATGGTGCTCGAGAAGGCGAAGCGCCTCGTGGAGCACAAGAAGGACGTGGTGATCCTCCTGGACAGCATCACCCGCCTGGCGCGCGCCTACAACGCCGTCGTCCCGCCCTCCGGGAAGGTCCTCTCCGGCGGGGTCGACGCGAACGCACTGCAGAAGCCCAAGCGGTTTTTCGGGGCCGCCCGCAACATCGAGGAGGGAGGGTCGCTGACCATCATCGCAACGGCACTGATCGAGACCGGCAGCCGGATGGACGAAGTGATCTTCGAGGAGTTCAAGGGGACCGGCAACATGGAGCTCGTCCTCGACCGGAAGATCTCCGAGAAGCGGATCTTCCCGGCCATCGACATCAACAAGTCCGGCACACGGAAAGAGGAGCTCCTGCTGGAGAAGCAGGTCCTCCAGCGGGTGTGGATCCTGCGGAAGTTCCTCTCCCCGCTGTCGCCCGCGGAGAGCATGGAGTTCCTGCTGGACAAGATCTCCAAGACGAAGACGAACAAGGATTTCCTCGAGTCGATGAATTCGTGACCCGTTGAGAGGAGAAGGGCCAAGATGAAGGAGAACCTCCATCCGAAATACGCGGCGTCCACGGTCAAGTGCGCCTGCGGAAACACCTTCGAGACGATGTCGACCACTCCGGAGATCAAGGTGGCCATCTGCTCGAACTGCCACCCGTTCTTCACCGGGAAGCAGAAGCTCATCGACACCGCGGGTCGCATCGAAAAGTTCCATAAGAAATACGACCAGAAGAAATAAGAGAGGTCGTCTAAGGAGCCTCCCGTCCCCCCCTCCGTGATCGTCGTCCTCCTGCAGTGCACCCCCGAGCCCGAGCGGCTGGTCGCCCTTGCGGCGCGCCTCTGCACCTCCCCCGCGGCCATCGCGGACCTCCAGGAGGACGTCTCCCGGAAAGACGTCCGCAGGCTCGTCCGGCGGGTGCTCTCGATGGGGCACGCCTCGGTCCTGGAGCACGTGGTGTTCACCTACGGGGTGGAGGGGATCTCCCGCGCCACCTCCCATCAGCTGGTGCGCCACCGGATCGCCTCCTATTCCCAGCAGAGCCAGCGGTACGTCGCGGCAACGTTCGGCTACGTGACTCCCAAGACGATCGGGGACGGGCAGGGCCGTAAGCGGGCGCTTGCGGGTCAGTTCGAGAAGCACATGGAGGAGAGCGCGCGGCTGTACACGGAGATGCTTTCCGCCGGAATCCCCCCGGAGGACGCGCGGTTCGTGCTGCCCAACGCCACGGAGACGAAGATTCTGATCACCATGAACGCCCGAGAGCTGCATCACTTCTTTGCACTGCGCCTGTGCCGCCGTGCGCAGTGGGAGATCCGGGAGATGGCCAGGCGGATGCTGACCCTGGCGAACGAAAAAGCTCCCCTGCTGTTCGAGACGGCGGGCCCGGGATGCGTGCGCGGCCGCTGCCCCGAGGGGAAGATGACCTGTGGAGATCCGGGGGGGGTGCGGCGGGAGTTCGCCGAGCTTCGGAAAGGGAGCCGGTGACGCACGTGGAGCCCAGGGAACTGGTCCTCGGCGGGCAGGCCGTCATCGAGGGCGTAATGATGAAGGGGCCGTCGCGGTACGCCGTCGCGGTCCGCAAGGCGAGCGGCGAGATCCGCGTGAAGGATTTCCCGATCGCCGTGAGCCCGGCAAAAAAGAGGATGTCGAAGCTGCCCATCCTTCGCGGCGTGGTCACGATGGCGGCGATGCTCGTCATCGGTTACCGGGCCCTCCAGTACTCGGCGGACGAGGCGATGGAAGACGCGGAGGCGGCCGGGCAAGGGGGAGAAACCGCACTCCGCGAAGAAACCGGGAAGGGCGGGAGCGGGCTTGCGATGGCGGCGGCTCTGGCGCTGGCGCTTCTGTTGGGCATCGGCCTCTTCTTCTGGCTTCCGCTGCTGGCCGCGCGCGGGATCGCGGCCCTCCTCCCCGCGTTCTCCGGGCGGTTGGCGTTCAACCTCGTCGACGGCGGCATCCGCGTTCTGGTGTTCGTCGGCTACGTGCTGGGGATATCGATGATGAAGGACATCCGGCGCATCTTCCAGTACCACGGCGCCGAGCACAAGGTGGTCAACGCCTACGAGCAGAAGGCGGACCTCTTACCGGAGACGGTGAGGGCGCACTCGAATCTCCACCCGCGCTGCGGGACGAGCTTCCTGCTGTTCGTGATGGGGATCAGCATGGTCGTGTTTTCCCTGATCCCCCACGACAGCTCCCTGCTGACGAAGGCACTGATGCGCCTCCTGCTCCTGCCTGTCATCGCAGGGATCTCCTATGAGGCGCTTCGGCTCTCGGCGAGGAAGGCACAGTTCCCGGTTTTCAAGGTGCTGGTCTTGCCGGGGATGCTCCTGCAGCGGCTGACCACCCGCGAGCCGGACCTCTCCCAGATCCAGGTGGCCATCGCTTCCTTCCGGCGGGTGGTCCCTGCCGACAGCACGGAGGTCCGCCTTGTGGGGTAAGCTGGAGAAGGTGTGCGCGCGGGTCGTCGAGCTCGAGCGCCTGATGACCGACCTGTCGATCGTCGGGAACCCGAGGGAAATGCAAAGGGTTGGCCGCGAGCTCTCGGACCTGCGGCCGCTTGCCGAAGCCTACGCCCGGTACCGGAAGATCGCGCGGGATCTCGACGAAAACCGGCAGCTCCTGGAGAACGAGAAGGAGCCGGAGATGCGGTCCATGGCCCGGGAAGAGGTCGCGCGGCTCTCGGAGGAGCAGGAGAGGCTTGCCGGAGAGATCCGCCTCCTCCTGGTGCCCAAGGACCCCAACGACGAAAAGGACATCCTGATCGAAATCCGGGCCGGCGCCGGCGGTGAAGAGGCGGCGCTCTTCGCAACGGAGCTGTTTCGAGCCTATTCCATGTACGCGGCCCTCAAGGGATGGAAGGTCGAGGCCCTGTCCCGCAGCGAGACCGGTCTGGGCGGGACCAAGGAAATCATTGCCATGATCGAGGGGAAGGGGGCCTACAGCCGCCTGAAGTTCGAGAGCGGTGTCCATCGCGTGCAGCGGGTGCCCGCCACCGAGTCGGGCGGGAGGATCCACACCTCCACGGTCACCGTCGCGGTGATGCCGGAGGCCGAGGAGGTCGACGTGCAGGTTGGCCCCGAGGACCTGCGGATCGACGTATTCCGATCCTCCGGGCCGGGGGGGCAGAGCGTCAACACGACCGACTCGGCGGTTCGCATCACCCACCTCTCGACGGGCTTGGTCGTCCAGTGCCAGGACGAGAAATCGCAGCTCAAGAACAAGTCGAAGGCACTCAAGATTCTCCGTTCCCGCCTCTACGACCTGGAGATGGAGAAGCAGCGCGCCGGGCGTGCGGACCTTCGCCGCTCCCAGGTGGGGACCGGCGACCGCAGCGAACGGATCCGGACTTACAATTTCCCGCAGAACCGGGTGACCGACCACCGCATCGGACTCACCGTCCACCAGCTCTCGCAGGTCCTGGACGGCGGGTTCGACCTCTTCATCGACGCCCTGATCTCCAGCGCCCAGGTCGACGCGCTCAAAACCGCCGGCTGACGCGGAGGCCCTGCAACGATGGCCGTCCGGTTTTCGCTGCCCGAATCCCCGACTGCACCGCAATTGCCGCGAGCGGCTCCGTTCGCTCGCCGGTGTGCTGCTTCCGTATCGGAAGTCGCTTTGCCTCAGGGGGGACCTCGCTGGCGATTCGCCACGCCGCTCCTATCCGGAGCGGTCCGCCTCGGCAAGCTGCCGGCGCCCTCCTGGGCGCCTTGTCCTCGCTATCCGCTCGGCGCTTGCCTCGGAGCTCGAACCCCCCGCATGCACTCTATCGGTTGGGTTCTCGCTCCCCGGCTTCGTCCAGCGAGCGTGCCCCAAGGTCCCTTCCCCGGCCTTCGGTCCCCCGTCACCGTCCGCATTGCGGGGGACATTCCTGATGTTTGCGCTTTCTATCGCGAGGAGTGTCCCCCCTCGTGTCGCGGGGTCCGCGCCGGTTCCGCGCCTGTGGCTGCTCGCTGCGCGAGGCCCCCCTTTCGGCTGCGCCTTCCGTTTGGGGCGCACCTTACAGGAGGGTCCGGTGGAGTCGCCGCAGGAGGGGGGCAAAGTGAGGTAAAGCGCAGCCGTTCAGGTGCAACGAACGGCGAGCCACGAACGGAGTCCCTCTCCGAGGCGGCGCAGCCGGACCTCCCTGCGGTGTTTGCTATCCGTCAAGCGGGCGGCGTGACCGCCGTATGAAGCTTTCCGAGCTGCTTGACCTTTGCCGCAGGGAGATGGCGGCCGCCGGCATCGCGGGAAATGCGGAACCCGAGATTCTCGTCTCGGCGCTGGCCGGGATTCCGCGCTCGCGTCTTCTCTCCGAGCGGGACCGGGAAGTGGGCGATCCTGCGGAGACGCTGCACTCCTGGATCTCCCGGCGCGCCGCGGGCGAGCCGATCCAGTACATCCTTGGCGCGTGGGATTTCTACGGGCGCGAGTTTCTCCTTACCCGGGACACGCTCATTCCCAGGCCCGAGACGGAAGGGCTGGTCGAACGGGTAATCGACGCGTGGAAGCGGGAGGACCGGGAGAAGGGGTTCCTCCTGGACGTCGGGACGGGCTGCGGCGCGATCGCCGTGACGCTCGCGGCGGAGCTCCCCTCCGTGAAGGTCCTTGCGGCGGACGTCTCCCCCGGGGCGCTCCGGACTGCGAGGGAAAACGCCCGCCGGCACGGCGTTGCCGGCCGCGTCTTCTTCCTGCGCGCGGATGCAACTTCCGCCTTGAAAAGCGGGGACCGTTTTGATGTAGTGGTCTCGAATCCCCCGTACGTCTCTGAAGGAGAGTGGAGTTCCCTTCCCGCGGAAGTGCGAAACTTCGAGCCTCCCAGGGCGCTGCTGGCCGGGGAGGACGGGCTGGCCGTCCTGCGGCGCCTCGTCGCCGAGGCGGGGGAAATCCTTGCCTCCCGCGGCGAACTCTGGTGCGAGATCGGGGAATCCCAGGGTGAAACCGTGCGGCGGCTTCCGTCCGGAGCCTTGAAATTCGTCGACGTGTACAGGGACCTGGCGGGCCGGAACCGCGTGGCGCGCTGGAAGAAGCGCTGAAGCAGGCTGCATCCGGTCAGGGGGGAAAAGTTGGACATCTTCGTCATCCAGGGAGGCAACCGGCTTTCGGGAACCGTCCGGGTCTCTGGGGCAAAGAACGCGACCCTCCCGCTCATGGCGGCTTCGCTCCTCGCGGAGGATCCTGTGGAGATCGTCGGCGCCCCCCGTCTTCGGGATATCTCGACCCTCGCGAAGGTCCTCGGCCACATGGGGGCCTCCGTCGAGAGAATCGACGCGGGGGAGGACGGCCGGGAGACGGTGCGGATCGACCCGCGAACCGTTGAGAGGGCCGAAGCGCCCTACGACCTGGTCAAGACGATGCGCGCCTCCGTTCTCGTGCTGGGGCCGCTCGTCGCCCGGTACGGCAAGGCGAGAATCTCCCTGCCCGGAGGCTGCGCCATCGGCGCCCGCCCAATCGACCAGCACTTGAAGGGCCTGGAGCTCATGGGGGCGAAGACCGCCCTCGTGGAAGGGTATGTCGAAGTCGACGCCGGGAGGCTCTCCGGCGCCACCGTCACCTTCGACATGAAGACCGTGACGGGGACCGAAAACCTCATGATGGCGGCGACCCTGGCCCGGGGCACCACGGTGTTGAAGAACTCCGCACATGAGCCCGAGGTGTGCGCCCTGGCGAGGGCGCTGCGCGCGATGGGGGCGGACATCGAGGGAGAGGGGACCGACGAAATCGTGGTGCGGGGGGTTCCCGCGCTGCGCGGCATCCGGCACGAAGTGATGCCCGACCGGATCGAGGCGTCGACGCTGCTCCTGGCCGGGGCGATCTCCGGGGGAGACGTGACGGTCGAGGGAGCCGACCCCTCCGCGATGGGCGCGGTCTTGGAAAAACTGACGGAGAGCGGGGCGGAGGTCTTCGCCACCCCCGGGAGCGTCCAGGTCCGCCGGGAAGGTCCGATCCGCTCCACAAACGTGGAGACCTCCCCGTATCCGGGGTTCCCCACGGATGTCCAGGCGCAGTTCATGGCGTACATGTGCCTCGGGGACGGGTTCAGCATCATCCGGGAATCGATCTTCGAGAACCGGTTCATGCATGTGGCGGAGTTGCGCCGGATGGGGGCGAGGATCGACGTCTCCGGCAACACCGCGGCGGTCAAGGGCGTGCCGACCCTCTCCGGGGCGCCGCTGATGGCGACAGACCTGCGGGCCTCGGCATCCCTGGTGCTGGCCGGGCTGGCCGCGAAGGGCGCCACCGAGGTGCTGCGCATTTACCATCTCGATCGCGGCTACGAAGCGTTGGAAAATAAGCTTTCCTCCCTGGGGGCCCGGATCTCCCGGGTAAAGGAGTAGGAGGAAATGCCGTGCGCTGGGTGAAATCGGGAACTGCGGCGTTTCGGAAAGCCTTGGCCGAGACCCGGATGCGGGGCCGCACCGAGTCGGCGAAAGTCTCCGCGGTGGTGGCCGAGGTGCTCTCGCGCGTGCGGATGGAAGGGGACGTGGCGCTCGCGGAGTACACGCGCCGGTTCGACGGGTTCGACCCGGGAACGAAGGGGTTTGCCGTCTCCCAGAGGGAGATCGACGCCGCGTGGAAACAGGCGCCGAAAGCCCTGAAGGACTCGCTCTTCCTTGCCGCATCTCGCATCGAGGCGTTCCATCGGCGCCAAGCGCGGGAAGGCTACACCGCCGAACTCCCCGGGGTCCTTTTGGGGCAGCGGGTCCTGCCGGTGGAGCGCGCCGGGGTCTATGTGCCCGGCGGGAAAGCGGCCTACCCGTCGACGCTGCTGATGAACGCCATCCCCGCGCGTGTGGCCGGCGTCCGCGACGTGATCGCCACCTGCTCGGCCCCTGGCGGAAAGGTTCCCGACGTGGTCCTCGTCGCCTCCCGGATCGCGGGGATCGCCCGGGTCTTTCGCATCGGCGGCGCCCAGGCGGTGGCGGCGCTGGCCTTCGGCACGGAGTCGGTGCCCCAGGTGGACGTCATCGCCGGGCCGGGAAACGCGTACGTGACCGAGGCGAAGCGGCAGGTCTACGGCGTTGTCGGAATCGACCTGCTGGCGGGCCCCAGCGAGCTCGCGGTACTCGCCGACGATTCGGCAAGAGCCTCGTACGTCGCGGCGGACCTTCTGTCTCAGGCCGAGCACGACGAAGACGCGTTCGTCGCACTGGTGACGGATTCCCGGGACCTCTCGCGGGAGGTGGAGGCGGAGCTCCTCCGGCAGGCAAAAAGGCTCCCGCGCCGGGAGATCTTTTCGGCGTCCCTTGCGCGGTCCCGCGGTTTTCTTGTTCGCGATTTGACGGAGGGGATCGAAGTGGTCAATGCCATCGCGCCGGAGCACTTGAGCATCATGGTGGAGAATCCATGGGACGCCCTGGAGCGGATCCGGAACGCGGGGACCGCTTTCCTGGGCCCGCACAGCCCGGTGGCGGTGGGCGACTACATCGCGGGGATCAACCATACGCTGCCGACGGGAGGGGCTGCGCGGTTCTCCTCCCCCCTGGGAGTCTCGAATTTCCTGAAGAAAATGAATGTGGTATCATATCAAATTCGGGCGCTTTCCTCCGATGCGCCGCATGTCGTAAGACTGGCCCGGAAGGAGGGCCTGGCCGCCCACGCACAGGCCGTTCTGGAACGGATCAAAGGGGAGGCGTAAAGAGGATGCCAAGGGAAGCGCAGATCGCCCGCAGGACGAAAGAGACCGACATCACGCTGTCGTTGCGCCTGGAAGGGGCGGGAGACGGGAAAATCTCCACGACCGTCCCGTTCCTCGATCACATGCTCACCCTTTTCTCCCGTCACGGCGGGTTCGACCTTACGATGGCCGCGAAAGGGGACATCCAGGTCGATTTCCATCACCTCGTTGAAGACGTCGGCATCTGCCTCGGGGAGGCGTTCCGCAAGAGTCTCGGGAATATGGTTGGGATTACGCGCTACGCGTTCGCCAGCGTCCCGATGATCGAATCGCTCGCCAACGTCAGCGTGGATATCTCCGCGCGCCCCCACCTCGTCTTTCACTGCCCCATGAAGAGCGAGAAGGTGGGGGTCTTCGACGTGGAGCTGGTAGAGGAATTCCTCCGGGCGTTCTCCCAGTCGTCCGGCGTTTGCGTCCACGTCAACGTCCCCTACGGGGCCAACACCCACCACACCATCGAGGCGATCTTCAAGGCCCTGGGGCGGGCGATGTCGGACGCCGTCCGGATCGACCCGCGAGTCAAGGGGGTTCCCTCCACGAAAGGCGTCCTGGGATGAGCCGGACGGATGTCATCGGCATCGTCGACTACGGCATGGGGAACCTCAGGAGCGTCAGCAAGGCGCTGGAAACCCTCGGATTCCCCACGTTGGTCAGCGGGAGCCCAAAGGAGCTGTCGCTGTGCCGGGGGATCGTCCTGCCCGGCGTTGGCGCATTCCGCGATTGCATGGAGAACCTTGCGCGGCAGGGACTGCTCCCTTTCCTGAAAGACGTTCTCCGCGACGGCAGGCCATTCCTCGGAATCTGCCTGGGACTGCAGGTGCTTTTTTCCGGGAGCGAGGAATTCGGCCGGCACGAGGGGATCGGGTTCTTTCCGGGAAGGGTGATCCGCTTCCCCGCGGGCATGACCGTACCCGGCTTCGCCGCTCACGGCCATACCGCGCTGAAGGTCCCCCATATGGGGTGGAACCGCGTCGAGTTCACGATGGACCACCCGGTGCTCCGCGGCGTCCCTTCGGGGTCTTATTTCTACTTCGTCCACTCCTACTACGTCCGACCGGACGAACCGGCCGTGGTCGCCTGCAGGACGTCCTACGGGGTGGATTTCGCGGCCGGGGTAGGGAAGGGGAATCTCCTGGCGGTCCAGTTCCACCCCGAGAAGAGCCAGGTGGCGGGGCTTGCGCTCCTCGCCAACTTCGGACGGCTGTGCCGCGAGGCGGCGTGAAGAGGTTCGCATGGCGTTCCAGGTAATTCCGGCGATCGACATCCAGGGGGGCAAGGCGGTCCGGCTCCGCCAGGGGAGGGCCGAGGACTCCACCGTTTTCGACGACTCGCCGCTCGAGGTGGCCCGGCGGTTCGCAGCCGCGGGCGCGTCGCAACTGCACGTGGTGGACCTCGATGGCGCGTTCCTGGGGAAGCCGGTCAACTTCGACATCATCCGGCGGATCGTTGCCGCCGTCGACATCCCGGTGCAAGTGGGCGGCGGGGTGCGGAACTTCGACATCGCCTCCCGGTACCTCGGCGCGGGGGTGTCCCGGATCATCCTGGGGACCACCATCGTCCGCAACCCCGAAGAGGTCCTGCGCATCACGAAGGCGTACCCAGGGAAGGTGGCCGCGTCGGTCGACGCCAAGGAAGGACGGGTGGCCATACGGGGCTGGGTGGAGGTGACGGGAGTGGTCGCGGTCGACCTCGCGCGGCAGATGGAGAAGAGCGGGATCTCCCGGTTTATCTACACGGATATCTCCCGCGACGGCATGATGGCGGGCCCCAACTTCCCCAGCATCGGCGAATTCGCGAAGGGGCTTTCCACCCCCGTGATCGCCTCCGGGGGCGTGAGCACGCTGGCGGACGTGGAAACGCTCAGGACGATGGAGAACGAGGGGGTCTGCGGCGTGATCATCGGGCGCGCGATGTACGACGGCTCCATATCGCTCCCCGACGTACTCCGTCTGGAAACGGAGTGAGCCCTCCAAGCGAGATGCTCGCCAAGCGGATCATCCCGTGCCTGGACGTGAAGGACGGCCGCGTCGTCAAGGGGGTCAACTTCGTGAATCTTCGGGACGCGGGCGACCCTGTGGAGATCGCCCGCCGGTATGACGAAGAGGAGGCCGACGAACTGGTCTTCCTCGACATCACGGCCTCCCACGAGCGGCGGGACATCCTCATCGACGTCGTGCGCCGGACGGCGGAGCAGGTGTTCATGCCCCTGACGGTCGGCGGCGGGGTGAGGACGATCACGGACATCCGGACCCTCCTGTCGGCGGGGGCCGACAAGGTGTCGATCAACACGGCGGCGGTGGCGGATCCCGGATTCGTCCGGCAGTCCGCCGAGCGGTTCGGGAGCCAGTGCACGGTGGTCGCGATCGACGCCCGCGCGGTCCCGGGGCGGCCGGGGAAATGGGAAGTCTACACCCACGGAGGCCGCCGGCCCTCAGGGATCGACGCGGTGGAATGGGCGGCGCGGATGGAAGAGCTCGGAGCAGGAGAGATCCTGCTGACCAGCATGGACCGGGACGGTACGCGTGACGGCTACGACATCCCCCTCACGAGGACCATCGTGGACCGGGTGGGAATCCCGGTAATCGCCTCCGGCGGGGTGGGAAACCTCGACCACCTGATGGAGGGCCTGACCGCGGGCGGGGCGGACGCCGTGCTGGCGGCGTCGATCTTCCACTACGGGGAGTACACGGTGGGAGAAGCGAAGGAATATCTGCGGCGACGAGGGGTGCCGGTGCGGCCGGGCGCCCGGGGGACGATCCGCGCGGCCGCGGAAATGCAGGGAGGCGCGGACCCGCAGCCGTAGACGGGAGAAGGAAGATGACGGCGGACGAGTTGATCGCGATGGTGAAATTCGGCGACCGGGGGCTTGTGCCCGTGGTGACGCAGGACGTCTCCGACAGCACGGTGCTGATGGTCGCCTGGGCGAACGCCGCCGCGTTGCGGAGCACCTTCGAGACGGGGCGCGCCAGCTACTGGAGCCGGTCCCGGAACTCCCTGTGGGTCAAGGGGGAGACCTCCGGGCACTTCCAGGAAGTGGAAGAGGTGCGGTACGATTGCGACGTGGACACCCTCCTGTATCGCGTGCGCCAGGAAGGCCCCGCGTGCCATACGGGAGAGCGGACCTGCTTCTATCGGAGCGCCTGGCGGCGCGGAGGGAAATGACGATGGCCGACGAATGCATCATCTGCAAGATCGTCCGGAAGGAAGTGCCGTCCCAGCCGATCTACGAGGACCACGACCTGGTGGCGTTTCCGGACATTCGCCCGGTCGCGCCGGTCCACGTTCTGATCGTACCGAAGGAGCACATGGTCAACCTCAACGACGTGGGGAAGAACGATGCGGGCCTCCTGGGGAAGATGCTGCGTCTCTCCGCGAAGATCGCCAACGACAAAGGGATCGCCGATTCGGGCTACCGGGTCGTGATCAACAACGGGGACGACGGGGGACAAATCGTGCCCCACCTGCACTTCCACCTGATCGGCGGAAAGCCGCTGGAACACAAGATCGGCTGAACACCGGTTGGAATCGATTCCTTGACTTGAGGTGGAAATCAGTTATAGTATAGGAATTTTCGGTATTAAGCTGGCAGGGGAAGGGGTGATCCAGTTATGCCGGGCGTCCGCGTGAAGGAAGAGGAGCCCTTTGAGAGCGTACTGAAACGGTTCAAAAAACAGTGTGAGAAAGCCGGTATCCTTTCGGAGATCCGCAAGCGCGAGCATTACGAGAAGCCCAGCGTCAAGCGGAAGAAGAAGGCGTTGGCGGCCAGGAAGCGCGCCTTGAAGAAAATGAAGAAATTGAGCCGGTAGCGGATGGGATTGAAGGACCGGTTGCGGAAAGACATGCAGAAGGCGGCCAAGGAGAGGAATCCCTTGGCCCTTTCTGCTTTGCGGATGGCCCTTGCGGAGATCAAGAACCGGGAAATCGAAGCGAGGGGGGAACTGGCCGACGATGCAATCTTCAAGACGCTCGCGTCGATGGTCAAGAGGCGCCGGGAGTCCATCGAATTGTTCCAGAAAGGGAACCGGCCCGAGCTCGCGGAGAGAGAGCAGGCCGAGATCATCATCCTTTCCGCCTACCTCCCGACAGGGCTCTCCGAAGCCGAGGTAGAGTCCCTCGCGCGGGAGGCGATCGCCGCCGCCGGCGCCAAGGCCCCTTCCGACATGGGCCGCGTGATGAAGGAGCTGATGCCGAAGGTGGCTGGCCGCGCCGACGGCAAACTGGTGAGCGAGGTTGTCCGGCGCCTGCTGTCCGGCTGAGACGAAGACGGGAAGCGGTGCGTCCCTGACGACACAGTCGTCCGGGACTTTTTTTATCTGACCTTACACAAGGGCCGGGGCCGAAGGAAACGTGGGAGGCCGCATCTCCGAAAGCACCATCCGTGAAATACGGGAAAAAACGGACATCGTGGCGGTGGTGTCCGAGACGGTTTCCCTTGCGCGCAGCGGCTCGGGCTTCAAGGGGCTGTGCCCGTTCCACCGGGAGAAAACACCCTCCTTCTTCGTCCACCCGTCCCGGCAGGCGTTCAAGTGCTTCGGATGCGGGGAGGGGGGGTCGGTCTTTCATTTCCTGATGAAGGCGCGCAACCTTTCGTTCACGGAGGCGGTCGAGGATCTCGGGGAGCGGTACGGCGTCCCGATCCAGTACGAGAAAGGGCCCCCTTCCAAAAGGCCCGGCGAGGACCTTTACCGGATCTTGAGGCTGGCGGCCGAAACGTACCGGGAGCTTCTCCGGTCCTCCCCCTCCGGGAAGCCCGCCCGGGAGTTCCTGATCAAGCGGGGAGTGACAAAGGAGGCCGAGCAGGAATTTTCCCTTGGGTACGGCGGCCAGGGGAAGGATCTCCTTTCTGTCCTTGCGCGGGAGGGGATCGAGACCGGCCGCGCGGCGCAGGCGGGACTGCTCTATCCCCAGGAGGGGGGAGGATACAGGGAACGGTTCCGGGGGAGGGTGATCTTTCCCGTCACGGACGCCCGGGGGCGGGTGTGCGGCTTCGGCGCGAGGGCGATCCACGACGCCACCCCGAAATACCTGAATTCCCCGGAGTCCGAGCTCTACCGGAAAAGCTCCTTGTTATACGGGCTCTTCCAGTCTCTTCCGGCCATCCGGAACGAAAAGAAGGTGCTGGTGGTCGAAGGATACATGGACCTCATCGGCCTGTGGCAGAGAGGGGTCCGCAACGTCGTGGCGACGTGCGGGACGTCGCTCACCGAGGGTCACGCCAGGACGCTGAAGCGACTATCGGATACGGTCATCCTACTCTTTGACGGCGATGTCGCCGGGAAGAGGTCCGCCGTCCGAGCGGGCGCGCCTCTGTACACGGCGGGGGTAAGCCCCCTGGTGCTCTTCCCTCCCAAGGGGATGGACCCCGACGACTGGGCGAAGGAGACGACGGGCCCCGAGTTTTCGGACCGGATCTCCCGGGCGGTTCCGTTGATGGAAACGATCGAGCGGGCGGCGGCCCGGAAGTACGATCTTTCCCAGATCACCGGGAAACTGTCCTATCTCCGGCTGATGGCGAAGTACCTCCCGTGGATCACCGAACCCGCCGAGCAGCGGCTTTACGTTCAGCGGGTGGCGCAGTCGGCCGGCCTTCCGGAGGAGACGGTGCTCGAGCAGTTGCACGGAAAAAGCCGCGCCGCGGCCGCGGCGGTGCCCGGCATTCCCGGAAGGCCATCGGGCGGACGGCCCGAGGAGGAACTTCTGCTGTGCCTGCTCTCCCGCGACCCCTCGCTGATCGAGGACGTCCGCAGGGACGGCGTCCTCGAGTGGATCGAGGGAGAGGAGGTCCGGGAGGCGGTCGGCCTGTTTTCCCGGCGGGCCGAAGCGGGCGGCGGCGCGGACCTCAACGAGGTTCTGGACGGGGAGATCTCCGATGCGGCCCGGAGGCGGATCTCCGAGGAGATCTTCCGGGCGGAGATGTCCGCCGGGGATGCGCGGCGGATCTACCCGGACGTGGTGCTGGGCCTGAGGATCCGGAAGCTGGAGCGGGAGATCGTCCGACTGGGGGAAGAGAGCAAGGCGGCGATCGGCACCGGCGACCAGCGGCGGGCGCAGGAGATATTCACGGAATTGAAGACCGCAAAGAACGAGAAGGAGCGGCTGAAGCAGGAACGAAACGCGAGCGTGAGGTGAGGCGGAATGGCCAGGCGGAAACATTTCGACGGCATCGACGGGCTGGTGGAAAAGGGGCGCGCCCAGGGGTTCGTCACCTACGACGAGTTGAACAGCGTGCTGCCTCCCGAGATCCTCACGGGGGACCAGATCGATGACGTGATGGAGATTTTCGGGGAGAACGCGATCGAGGTCGTCGACGCCTTCCAGAAGGTTCCCGTTGCCGGGAGAAACCTCCTGATCGGGGAAGAGGAAGCCGCCGAGGAGGAGGAGACGGCCGTCGAGGAGGAGGCGGCGGTCGAGGAGGAGGAAATCGACTACGCCGGCGGGATCAAGGGGAACGACCCCGTGCGCCTCTACCTGAAAGAGATGGGATCGATCCCCCTCTTGAACCGGGAGGGCGAGGTCAGTCTTGCAAAGCGCATTGAGGACGGGGAACGCGACATCGTCGCGTCCGTGAAGAACTGCCGCATCGCGCTCGACGAGCTGGGCGACATGGGGGTGAAACTCCGATCCGGCGAGCTCCAGATCCAGGACGTCATCAAGGACCTGGACGAGGATTCCACCGAGGAGGACGAGCAACAGGCGAAGGAAAAGGTGCTGGGCATCATCGCCCGGATCAAGAAGACCCGCCAGGCCGTCAAGGAATGCGCGGAACGCCTGAAGAAGGCGCGGCTGTCCGAGAAGGAGCGGAGGGCCCTCAGGAAACGGGAGGGCGAGCTCGGCGCGCGCGTGGCGGACCTCATCCAGGAGATCCACCTCAAGGAGCGCCAGATCGAGGTCATCAGCGGGAAGATCCGGGACTTCGCGGACAGCATCGAGGACGCGGAAGGACGGATCCAGGCGTGCTGCGACCGAACGAGGATGGCCGAGAAGGATCTCCTGAAGCTCATCCGGAGCGTCAAGGAGAGGAAGGCGAAGCTCGCGAAGGCCGCGATGCGGCTGCACGTCGGCAAGGACCGGCTCCTCGAAATGGAAAGGATCATCCGCGAGGCCAGGGCGCAGATCCGGAAGGTGGAGAAGGAGGCGGGGCTGGGCGCAGCGGTGCTGAAGGATACCCTGCGGGCCATCGAAGAGGGCGAGCGCAAGGTCCGGCAGGCCAAGCAGGAGCTCGTCGAGGCGAACCTTCGCCTGGTGGTGTCCATCGCCAAGAAGTACACCAACCGCGGGCTGCAGTTCCTCGACCTCATCCAGGAGGGGAACATCGGCCTGATGAAGGCGGTCGACAAGTTCGAGTATCGGCGGGGGTACAAGTTCTCGACCTACGCCACCTGGTGGATCCGCCAGGCGATCACGCGGGCGATCGCCGACCAGGCGCGGACGATCCGGATCCCGGTGCACATGATCGAGACGATCAACAAGCTGATTCGAACCTCGCGCTACCTCGTCCAGGAGCTCGGGCGCGAGCCGACTCCGGAGGAGATCGCGGAGCGTATGGACATCCCGCTGGAGAAGGTCCGCAAGGTGCTGAAGATCGCCAAGGAACCGATCTCGCTGGAGACGCCCATCGGCGAGGAGGAAGACAGCCACCTTGGTGATTTCATCGAGGACAAGAACACGGCTTCCCCGGTGGAGTCCGTCATCAACATCGATCTGTCCGAGCAGGTGAACGAGGTCCTCGGGTCGCTCACCCCGAGAGAGGAGCGGGTCCTGCGGATGCGGTTCGGGATCGGCGAGAAGTCGGACCACACGTTGGAGGAAGTGGGCCAGGACTTCGAGGTGACGCGCGAGAGGATCCGGCAGATCGAGGCCAAGGCCCTACGGAAACTGCGCCATCCCAGCCGCTCCAAGCGACTGCGGACATTCCTGGAATAGGGAAGGGTTTTCACGGTGGGCCGCGTCGGAATTGACAAGGGCATCGTATGACGGAAATAATGGGAAAAAATAATCGTAGAGAGGGGCGTTTGAGGGCCCATAGCTCAGTTGGTCAGAGCCACCGGCTCATAACCGGTCGGTCCCTGGTTCGAGGCCAGGTGGGCCCACCATCCTGCTGCAGGAACGTGTCGCCGTGAGATCGATGACCGTGCGAAATGCACCGCACGCCGGTGCATTTTTCGTTTTTCGAGAGTGGGGGGAGTGAGCTCCCGCCCCAAAGTCACGGTCAGGGACGTATGGCGCGCGCTCGATGACCATTTTCCCTTCGCCCACAGCGCCGACTGGGACAACGTGGGGATCCTCGCCGGGGACCCGACGGCGCCCGTCCGGTCCGTCCTCGTCGCGCTGGACGCCACCCCGGCGGCAGTTGCCCTGTGCGGGCGGATGCGCCCCGACCTTATCCTCACCCACCATCCCGTTATCTTCTCCCCCCTGAAGTCCGTCCGACCCGACCAGGGGGATTCCTCCGCCGCGTATTCCCTTCTGCGGATGGGCGTGGCGGTGATCTCCGCACACACCAACGCCGACGTTGCACCCCGCGGCGTGTCCTGGATCGTGGCGCGCAGGATCGGCCTCCGGGGGATCCGTCCCCTGCTCCCGGGGCAGCCTTCGGACGCCTGCAAGGTGGCCGTCTTCATCCCGCCGGATCGCGCGGACGACGTGATGGCCGCTCTGTCGGAGGCGGGGGGCGGCCGGATCGGTGCCTACTCCCGCTGTTCCTTCCGCGTGGCCGGATGGGGGACCTTTCATCCCGCGGAATCCGCCAGCCCTTTTGCGGGGAGGGCCGGGCGGGAGGAGAGGATCGAGGAAATCCGTCTGGAGGCGGTCGTGGCGCGCAGCCTCCTCCCGCAGGTCCTGCGGGCCGTGCGGGCCGTCCATCCGTACGAGGAACCGGCGATCGACGTCTATCCGCTCGCCGGATGGGCGCTCGGAGGGGGCATCGGCGCCGTGGGGGACCGGGAGTCCGCAGCTGCGCTCGATGCCGTACTGGAGGAGATTCACCGGAAGATCCGTCCGGCCTGGATCAAGGTGGCGGGGCCGTCGAGGAAGACGGTCCGCCGGATCGCGGTCGTGGCGGGGAGCGGATCGGAATTCGCGGGCGCGGCGAGGGAGGCGGGGGCTGACCTCTTCGTGACCGGGGATGTGAAGTATCACCAGGCGCTCGATGCGGCCGCGGGGGAGATGCCCGTCGCCGATGTCGGGCACGGTTCGGCTGAGAAATGGATCCTGCCGGAGTTCCGGCGGGTGCTCGCGGGAAGGTTCGGGAGGAGCCTCGCGATCCGCGTGTTCATGGAACAGGAGCCCCAGAGGGCATTTCACCCGGGGTCAACAAGGGGAGGGGAGCGGTCTTGATGGAACAGATCAAAATCCTGGTCGGCCTTCAGGAGATCATGATCCAGGCGCGGATGGTGGAGACAGAGAAGCGAAAGGTCCCGCTCGAGGTGGCGGACCTGAAGGCCCTCTTCGAGGAAAGGGAAGCGAAGTTCCTGTCCGCCCAGCAGGAGTTCGAGCAGCTCAGGAAGGACCGTCGCGAGAAGGAGCGCGAAATCGAGGAGGAGCGCGAGAAGGTCGAGCGGGCCAAGGCCAAGCTCATGTCGATCAAGACGAACAAGGAATACTACGCGATGCTGAAGGAAATCGAGGGGACGAAACGGGCGAACACCGCCCGGGAGGACGAACTGCTGGCGATTCTTGCGCGCTACGAGGAGGCGGAGAAGCGCCTGGCCGAGTTCCAGGCGGAAGTCGAGGAGGTAAGCGGCAAGTACCGCGAGCGGATGGTCGACGTCGAGGCGAAGATGGCGAGCTTCGACAAGGACATCGCCGTGCTTGCGGCGAAGAGGGCCGAGGTGGCCGGGCGCCTCGAAGCCGGTCTTGCGAGACGGTTCGTGATGATCTTCGACCGGCGCGACGGACTCGCGATCATCCCGGCGAGAAACCAGTCGTGTACGGGATGCCACATGAACCTTTCCCCCCAGCTCTTCAATCTGCTGCAGCGGGACGACCGGATCCACACCTGCCCCAACTGCAACCGGATCCTCTATTACGAGGCACCGGAAGGGGAGCCTTCCGGTAAATGAAAGGGAAGTCGCTGACGCTCCGGACCGACGGCGCCAGCCGGGGGAACCCGGGGCCGGCCGGTATCGGGGCGGTGATCGAGGTCGACGGTACCGGCGAGCAGATCGAGTTGTGCGCCTACATCGGAGAGACGACCAACAACGTCGCCGAATATCGCGCCCTGCTTCTGGCCCTCGCGGAGGCGGAGAAGCTGTCCCCCGCCGCCATCACGGTGCGGTCCGACTCCGAGCTCCTCGTCCGTCAGCTCAACGGGGAGTACAGGGTGAAATCATCGCTCCTGAAGCCCCTTTTTCTCGACGCGGCCCGGCGGTTGCGGCGATTCCCGTCGGCGCGTATACTGCATGTGGGGCGGGAGGAGAACACGAAAGCCGACCTCCTCGCCAACCGCGCGATCGACGCTCATTTCAAAAACGTCTGAGGAGGCCAGGCGGCCGCCGGCCCTTTCAAGGGGCGGGAGGAAAGTCCGGGCTCCGCAGGGCAGGGTGCCGGGTAATCCCCGGTGGGGGCGACCCCGAGGACAGTGCCACAGAAAACATACCGCCTCCCGCGTTCCTCGGGAGGTAAGGGTGAAAAGGTGAGGTAAGAGCTCACCGCGGGCCGGGCAACCGGCACGGCACGGCAAACCCCACCCGGAGCAAGACCGAATAGGAGGGCGACTCCGCAGGAAACCGCGGGGGAAGGGTGGCCCGCCCGGGGCCCTCGGGTACAGGTCGCTCAAGGCGCGCGGCAACGCGCGTCGTAGAGAAATGGCCGTCCCGCGGCGGATTCACCCGCCGCGCACAGAACCCGGCTTACGGCCTCCTCAGGCCTTTTACGACATCCGGCGGGGGACACTCCTCGACGCGAAACTTGATAAAACCAGGAATGTCCCCCGCAACAACCGGGAATGTCCCCGGTGAAATGTCTCCCAATACACACAGAAGGAGCGAAGAGATGGCAGAGTTCCAGTACCAGGACCCGTTTCCTCTAGGGAAGGACGGAACGAAGTACCGGCTGCTAACCCGGGAGTACGTCTCCGTCGCGAAATTCAAAAGGAGTGAAGTCCTCGTGGTGAACCCGGAAGGGCTCTCCTTCCTGGCCAACCAGGCGATGCGAGACGTTTCCTTCCTCCTGCGCCCGGCCCACCTGGAGAAGGTCGCCGCGATCCTCTCCGACCCGGAAAGCTCCCCCAACGACCGGGGCGTGGCCATCTCCATGCTGAGGAACGCCGAGGTGGCAGCCAAATTCATCCTCCCCTTCTGCCAGGACACGGGAACCGCCACGATCGTCGGCAAGAAGGGACAGCAGGTCTGGACCGGCGGGAAGGACGAGGAATTCCTCTCCAAGGGGGTTTTCAAGACCTATACGGAGGAGAACCTTCGCTACTCCCAGACGGTCCCCCTGACCATGTACGAGGAGGTCAACTCCGGCTGCAACCTCCCGGCCCAGATCGACCTGTACGCTGCCGACGGGATGGAGTACAAGTTCCTGTTCGTGGCCAAGGGGGGCGGCTCCGCCAACAAGACCTACCTGTTCCAGGAGACCAAGGCGCTTCTCAACTCCGCGAGCCTCGAGAAGTTCCTCGTGGAGAAGATGAAAACCCTGGGGACCGCCGCCTGCCCGCCGTATCATCTGGCGTTCGTCGTCGGCGGCACTTCCGCGGAGACCTGCCTGAAGACGGTGAAGCTGGCGTCCACCGGCTACCTGGATCATCTCCCCACCGCCGGCAACAAGGGCGGCCGCGCCTTCCGTGACCTCGAGATGGAGGAGAAGATCCTCACGTCGGCTTACACATGCGGCTACGGCGCGCAGTTCGGCGGCAAGTACTTCGCCCTCGATGTCCGTGTGATTCGCCTGCCGCGTCATGGCGCCTCCTGCCCGCTGGGGATGGGCGTCTCCTGCTCCGCCGACCGCAACATCAAGGCCAGGATCAACAAGAACGGCATCTGGCTGGAGAAGATGGAGAAGAACCCGGGACGGCTGATCCCCGAGAAGTATCGAAAGAAGCACGATCACGGCATCGTCAAGATCGACCTCAACCGGCCGATGAGGGAGATCCTGGCCGAGCTGTCCAAATATCCGGTCACCACGCAGCTATCCCTCACAGGTACCATCATCGTCGGACGCGATATCGCCCATGCAAAACTCAAGGAGCGGATCGACCGCGGGGAAGACCTGCCGCAGTACCTGAAGGACCACCCCATCTACTACGCCGGTCCTGCCAAGACCCCCAAGGGAATGCCCTCGGGCTCCTTCGGACCGACCACCGCGGGCCGCATGGATTCCTACGTGGACCTGTTCCAGTCGCATGGAGGATCGCTCGTCATGATTGCGAAGGGGAACCGCAGCCAGCAGGTGACGGACGCCTGCAAGAAGTACGGCGGATTCTATCTGGGCTCCATCGGCGGGCCCGCCGCCCTGCTCGCACAGGAGAATATCAAGAAGGTCGAAGTACTGGAGTACCCCGAACTGGGCATGGAGGCCATCTGGAAGATCGAGGTGGTCGACTTCCCGGCGTTCATCCTGGTGGACGACAAGGGGAACGACTTCTACAAGCAGCTGGGATAAGCGTGGGCGGGGGACGCTCCTGGCGATATAAGGCGCAAGCATCAGGAATGTCCCCCGAAAGCGCATTCTCCTCTCGCGAACGCCTGCGAGAGTGGACGTATCCTGAAAGAGTTCGCCAAGTTAGCAACAAAACGCTTTTTTAGACGGGCTCACTCTCCGGTTTTTCGCAGAAAATACTTGACACTATCCCGTTAACCATTATTATGGCCGCTAGTGGGTAATTGTGGGGAAAGGTGGGTTCAGCGGCCACCATGATCTTCCGAGGACGTTTCGAATATACCATCGATCCGAAGGGCAGGGTGAACATCCCCGCCCCCTTCCGGGAGCAGCTCCAGGAAACCGGCCAGGAATCGTTCGTCATCACCAATTACTCGGGCTGCATTTACGCCTATCCTGCCGACGACTGGGCGCGGATCGAGGAAAAGCTTTCCTCCGTCTCCAGCGTCGACAGGAAGCTCAACACCTTCCTCCGGTTTTTCGTCGGCGGAGCCGTGGAGACCGTTCCGGACAAGCAGGGCAGGATCCTCATCCCCTCCTCGCTTCGCACGTATGCAGGCCTCGAAAAAGACGTCGTCATCACCGGTATGCCGAATCGCTTCGAAATCTGGGCGCGCGAACAGTGGGTGGAGGAGATCGGCCGGTTCGAGAAGGAAGGGTTCGAAGATCCCGAGCTGGAGCGGGAGATCAAGTCGCTCAGGATCTGATCGTTGTCCGCGGGACATATCCCCGTTCTTTTACAGGAGATGTTGAGACTGCTTTCCCCCGCCCCGGGAGAGGTTTTTTTGGACGGCACGGCAGGCGCGGGCGGACACGCGGAGGAAATTGCGCGGAGGATCGGGCCTGGCGGAATCCTGGTCTGCGCCGACGCGGACCCCGGCATGCTGGTCGTCGCCTCCGAGCGCCTCGGCGCGTTTCCTTGCGTCCGACTGGTCCACGCGGATTACGCCGATTTCCCGAAGCTCCGGGACGCGACCGACGGGAGGCCGTTCGACGGGATGTTCCTCGATCTCGGGATCTCCTCTCTCCAGCTGGACGATCCCTCCAGGGGGTTCTCGTTCCGGGAGGACGGACCGCTGGACATGCGGCGGAACCCCGATGACGCCGTCCCGTCCGCGCGGGATCTCCTTCGAAGGACGACCGAAAGGGAGCTGGCCGACATCTTCTACCGGTTCGGCGAGGAGCGATTTTCCCGCCGCATCGCGAGAGCGATCGTTTCGCTGCGGAGGAGGGACCCGATCGAGCGGACCTTGCAGCTGGCCGAGCTGGTGAAACGGGCGATCCCCAGGAAGGCGTGGCCGAGGGACATCCATCCCGCCACGCGGGTGTTCCAGGCGCTCCGGATCGCGGTCAACCGGGAGCTGGAATCTCTCTCGGCCTTCCTCGCCGCGTTCGCGCAGCACCTGGCGAAGGAGGGGAGGGTGGCGGTGATCAGCTTCCACTCGCTCGAAGACCGGCTGGTGAAGACGGCCTTTCGGGCCCAGTCGGCGGGGGAAAAGGCGGTGCTCACGGTGATGACCCGCAAACCGGTTATTCCGGGAGCGGAAGAAACTCGGATCAATCCGCGGGCCAGGAGCGCGAGGCTGCGCGCGGCCCGCCGCAGCGAAAAGGAGGAAAGGGAATGCAGAGAATAGTGGTCGGAAACGGCGTGTGCATGATCACGGAGATCCGGAAGGAGACGCCCGTGTTCCCGGCGGTGCCGCGGCGACGCCGGCTCATGGTGTTGTTCGTCCTTCTTCTCGCCTTGGCGCTTTTCAACGTGTGGCTCTCCGGGCAGTACTACCGGATGGGGTACGCGGTGTCCATCTCGCTGGAGGAGCAGCGGAACCTGAAAAAAGGGCAGGACCTGCTGAGGACCGAGATCCTGACGCTCCGCAGCCCGGTCCGGATCGAGGCCATCGCCAAAAACGAGCTCCGGATGGTGAACCCGAAGACGGAGAGGATGATCCGGGTGAGATGAGCCCCCGCGCCCGGATCATCCTCGGCGGGCTGGCGGCTGTCTATGTGCTCGTCGTGCTCCGGGCGTTCCACATCCAGATCCTAGGGGTCCAGGGGATTCGCGAGCGGGGCGCCAAGCAGTACGGCGTGAAAATCCCCCTCGTTCCCAAGCGGGGGGCAATCCTGGACCGGACCGGAAACGAGCTGGCGGTCAGCGTCGCCACGAAATCCATTTTCGTGCAGCCGGCGAAGCTGAAGTCGGCCAAGGAGGCAGCGAACCTCCTGTCCCGGCGAATCTCCCGACCCGTCTCGGATCTGCGAAAGATGTTCTCCTCGGAAAAAAGCTTCCTCTGGGTGAAGCGCCAGATCCCCTCATCGGCGGCCGATGAAATCGTGAAGGAGATCCATGAGGTGCAGGGAGGAGGGAAGGGGCGCTTCGATGCGGACGGCATCGGGATCGTGGAGGAGCCGAAGCGGTTCTACCCCAACCGGGAACTGGCCTCCTCGCTCCTCGGTTTCACCGACCTCGACAGCGCGGGGATCGAGGGAGTGGAGCTCTCCCTGGACAAGTACCTGCGCGGCGAGCGGGCGTTCCTCATGTGCGAGCGGGACGCGCGCGGGCGCGTCATCGTCCCTTCGACGACCATGGTGGAGGTGAACTCCAACGGGAGCTCGGTGTCGCTGACCGTCGACCGGAACGTCCAGCACGTGGCCGAGAGCGAGCTCAAGGAGGCCGTCGCCAAGTACAAAGCCCGGGGGGGGATCGCGCTGGTGATGCAGCCGAAGACCGGCGAGATCCTCGCGATGGCGTCGCTGCCCACGTACAATCCCAATACCCCGGCCACCGCCGTTCCCGAAGCGCGGAAGAACCGCGCCTTGACCGACACCTTCGAGCCGGGCTCCACGTTCAAGGTGTTCACGATGGCCGCTGCCTTGGAGACGGGGAGCGTGAAGACCTCGGAGAAGGTTTACTGCGAGAACGGCTCCTACCGGTTCGGGGATCGGGTTCTCCACGACGCGCACCCGCACGGATGGCTGACCGTGCCGGAGGTGCTCAAGTACTCGAGCAACATCGGGGCCTCCAAGATCGGCGAGCGGATGGATCCCGAACGCTTCTACGACACGATCCGGGCCTTCGGGTTCGGGACGAAGACCGGTATCGAGCTGACCGGGGAGGTCGGTGGGATTCTCCCGACGCGAAGCGGGTTCAAGGGGATCCGGCGCGCCACGGTTTCCTTCGGCCAGGGGATCTCCGTGACGCCGATCCAGATGGCCGCGGCGATGTCGGCAGCGGTGAACGGCGGAAAGATGATGAAGCCGTATATCGTGCGGGAGATCCGGGACCCCGAGGGGAAGGTCGTGTACCGCGGGGAGCCGACGGAGCTCCGAAGGGTCCTTTCTCCGAAGACCTCGGAGCAGATGCGCGAGATGATGGGACTGGTCGTGCAGGAGGACGGCACGGGGACCCAGGCGCGTATCAAGGGGTTTCTCGTCGGCGGCAAGACCGGCACCGCGCAGAAGGTCGAGGTGGGGACGGGAAAATACTCCCCGAACAAGCGGGTCTCCTCCTTCATCGGATTTCTGCCGCTTCAGGATCCCGAGCTCATGATCCTCGTGGTCATCGATGAGCCGAAGGGCCAGGTGTACGGAGGGGTAGTCGCGGCCCCGGCGTTCAACCAGATCGCGGTGAAAACCGCCTACTACCTGGGGATCCCGCCCACAGAGCCGGTCGCCCGGGCCGTGGCGCGCAACGGGAAGGAAGCCCAGAGGCCGGGGGGAGTGCCGCTGACCCGGGTATCCACATCGCCCGCGGAGAGCGCCATGGTCATGCCGGACCTGCGGGGGCTGAGCATGGGCAGAGCGGTCGACGTGATGGGGCGGCACTCGGTGAAGCTCAACCTGGTCGGCAGCGGAGTGGCGCGGCAACAGACCCCCGCCCCCGGCCAGTTGCTGGTTCCCGGCACGGAGTGCACAGTGACCTTTGGAGGGCATTGAGAGAGAGAGAAGGGATGCGACTATCGGAGGCCCTGGCAAACGTAACCACGGCGGAGCCGCCGCACGATGCGATCGACATCGGCGGCATTTCGATCGATTCCCGCAAGGCCCGGAAAGCCGATCTGTTCGTCGCCCTCCGCGGGGAGCGAGCGGACGGCCACGCATTCCTTGCGCAGGCTGAGCGGGCGGGCGCCGCTGCGGCGCTGGTCGAACGGGAGATCTCCTCCCCGCCGCTTCCGACCGTCCGGGTTGCCTCCACCGACGCCGCCCTTCCGAAGGTTGCGGCGAATTTTCACGGGGACCCGTCCGCGCGTCTCGCGGTGGTGGGGGTGACGGGGACCAACGGAAAAACGACGGTAACGTACCTGCTGGAGTCGATCCTCTCCGCTGCGGGGCGTAAAACGGCGGTGATCGGCACCATCAATTACCGGGTGGGGGAAGAGGTTCTCCGCACGGGCCTCACGACCCCCTTTCCCCACGAGCTGCAGGAGGTGCTGGCGGAGGCGGCGTTCCGCGGCGTCACTCATGTGCTGATGGAGGTGTCCTCGCACAGCGCGATCCAGGGAAGAATCGCGGGGGTGCGGTTCGACGTCGGCGTGTTCACCAACCTGTCCCGCGACCACCTGGATTTCCACGGCGACATGGAGTCCTATTTCGCCGCCAAGGCCAGGTTCTTCCGGGAGTACCTCCCCGCCGGGGGAAAGCGGACGGGAATGGTGATCAGCGCGGATGATCCGTACGGCACAAGGCTTTGCCGTGAGTTTCCGGGGGCGCTGACGTACGGATTCCTGCAGGATCGTGCCGTGGCTCCCGTGCGCGTACAGATGTCGTGGGAAGGGACGCGGATGTCGCTTCGGACGCCTTGGGGAGAGCTCGATCTCCGCACCCGGCTCATCGGGTCCCATAACGCATCTAACGTTATGGCGGCCGTCTGCGTCTCCGGCCTCCTGGGGATTTCCAGCGAGGCGATTCGAGCGGGGATCGAGCGTCTTCCTGCAATCTCCGGGAGGATGGAGGAAATCCCCAACCGGCGGGGGCTGCACATCTACGTCGACTACGCCCACACTCCAGGGGGGTTGGACGTGGTCCTTTCCACGCTCATGGGGCTGGGAGGCGGGCGCCTGATCACGGTATTCGGATGCGGAGGGAACCGGGACCGTGGAAAGCGGCCAGAAATGGGCCGGATCGCGGCGCTCCGCTCGGACGTCGTCGTCGTCACCTCCGACAACCCCCGGAACGAGGACCCCGGTGCCATCCTCTCGGACATCCTGCTCGGCCTGCGGACGGAGGGGTTTCTCGATGGGCGGGGGGAAGTGGCGTGGGACGATGGGTATTTCCTGGTGATTCCCGACAGGAAAGCGGCGATCGATCGGGCGCTGTCCCTTGCGCGGCCGGGAGACACGGTGGCGATCGCCGGGAAAGGACACGAGAATGTACAGATCATCGGAGACCGGAGTCTGCCGTTCGACGACCGGGAAATCGTCCGGGGATTGCTTGCCGCCGACGAGTAGGATGACCCTGGAGGAGGTCGTCGGGGCGATCCAGCCTCTTCGTGCGTGTGGACCGATTCCCGCCCGCACGCCAATCGGGCAGGTCACGACAGACAGCCGCGAGGCGACGCCGGGCGGACTCTTCTTCGCACTGCCGGGAGAAAAGGTCGACGGCGCCGGTTTCGTGGAGGAGGCGTTCCGGAAGGGAACGATGGCAGCCATCGTGTCCGAGGAAAGCGCGGGCAAGATCCCCTCCGCGATCCTGTCCGAAAAGCCCGTGTTCGTCGTCCGGAACGCCGTGGAGGCGCTGGGCGACCTCGCACACGCCCATCGGGAAAGGATGCGGAAGATTCCCCTCGTGGGGATCACGGGGAGCTCGGGCAAGACCTCCACCAAGGAGATGCTTGCCGGCCTCCTCTCGGCCGGAAGAAACGTTCTGAAAAACCCCGGGAACCGGAACAACCTCATCGGTATGCCGCTGGCGCTGCTCGGGCTTTCCGACCGACACGACGTCGCAGTGATGGAGATGGGAACGAACCAGCCGGGGGAGATCGCGCGGCTGGCCCAGATCGCCGCCCCCGATATCGGGATCCTCACCAACATTGCCCCCGCGCACCTGCAAGGGCTTGGGAGCCTCGAGGGGGTTGCGCGCGAGAAGGGGGATCTCTTCCGGGCGCTTCCTGAATCCGGAACCGCGGTGGTGAACGCGACCGACCTGCGGGTCGTACGGGAAGCGGGGCGCTGCCGGGCGAAGAAAATCTATTACGGCGTTGCGCTCAACGAGTTTTCGGGCCGTGTCCTTTCCATGGACGACCGCGGGATGAGGATCGCCGTGCGGACCCCTTCCGGCGGATTCACCTCCGCCCTGCCGGTGACGGGCGAGCACCATCTCATGAACGCGCTGGCGGCCACGGCCGCCGCCTACGTCCTCGGGTTCCGCCCGGAGGACCTTGCCGAAGGCTTCTCCTCCTTCGCCTCCGTGCGGGGGAGGTTTCATCCCATCCCGCTGCGGAGCGGCGGGCTGCTCCTGGACGATAGCTACAACGCGAACCCGGCCTCGATGGAGGCCGCCATCCGGGCCCTCCGGGTTCTTCGCGGAGCCCGGCGCAGCGTGGCCGTTCTGGGGGACATGCTGGAGCTCGGCGAAGCCTCGGCGGCGTCCCATTTCCGGATCGGCCATCTGATCGCGGGGTCCGGCCTGGACCTCCTGTTCACCTACGGGGAGGAGGCGGCGCAAGTCGCCCGGGGCGCTCTCGAGGGGGGGATGGATCACGAAAAGGTGGCCCACACCGGCGATCGGGAACGCCTGAAGGCGATGGTCCTGGGCGCTCTGCGGGAGGGGGACGTCGTCCTTGTCAAGGGGTCCCGGGGGATGCGCCTCGAGGAAATGGCAATCGAGATCGAAAGGAAATGGGCCTGACCGACCATGCTGTATCACCTTCTCTACCCACTGCACGCGGACTACTCCTTCTTCAACGTATTCCGCTACATCACCTTCCGCACCATCTACGCTGCGATCACCGCGCTCCTGCTGTGTTTCGTCATCGGCCCCTGGCTCATCCGGGAACTGGGCTCGCATCAGATCGGGCAGACCATCCGGCGCGACGGCCCGGAGCGGCATCTGGCGAAGGAGGGAACGCCCACGATGGGAGGGCTGCTCATCGTCCTCGCCACCGTGATCCCGACTCTTCTTTGGGCCAACCTGGGGAATCCCTACATCTGGATCGCGGTGTTCGTGACGGTGGGATTCGGGGCGATCGGATTCGCCGACGACTACAAGAAGGTCATCCGGAAGGACTCCAAGGGGCTCTCTCCACGGAAGAAGTTCCTCTGCCAGTTGGCCCTCGCGGGAGTGGCGGCGACGCTCATCTACCTGGACATCGGGATCCAGCCCAAGGTGAGCATCCCGTTCTTCAAGAAGCTCAATCCCAGCCTGGGTGCGTTCTACATCCCGTTCATCATCCTGGTGATCGTGGGGGCGTCCAACGCCGTCAACCTGACGGACGGCCTCGACGGGCTCGCCATCGGGCCGTCGATCATCGCGGCCGGCACCTACATGCTGTTCGCGTACCTGGCGGGGCACATCAAGATCGCCAACTACCTGCAGATCCCGTACGTGCCGGGGGCGGGGGAGCTGACCATCTTCTGTGGGGCGATGGCGGGCGCCGGGATCGGGTTCCTCTGGTACAACACCTACCCGGCCTCGGTGTTCATGGGGGACACGGGCTCCCTCTCCATCGGGGCGGCACTGGGGGTGGTGGCCGTCATGGTGAAGCAGGAGATCGTCCTGGCGCTGGTCGGCGGGGTGTTCGTCATGGAGGCGCTCTCGGTGATCCTGCAGGTGTACTCCTACAAGACGACGCGGAAACGGATCTTCCGCATGGCCCCCGTCCACCATCATTTCGAGCTGAAGGGGTGGGCGGAGCCGAAGATCATCGTGCGGTTCTGGATCATCTCGATCATCCTGGCGCTGCTGGCGATCAGCACGCTCAAGATCCGGTGAGATGGACGCGTTCGAGAGGAAAAACGTCTTCGTGGTCGGCGCCGGGAGGTCGGGAGTCGCCGCTGCCCTGCTCCTGCTGCGGGATAGAGCGCGCGTGACGCTCCTCGACGAGCGTCCGAAGGCGGCCGTGGAACAGTCCCTCGGGGTCGAGATCCCGCCGCAGGTGACGTTTGTCCACGGCCGGATGCCCGAGAAGGCGGCACGGGGAGTGGACCTCGTCATCCTGTCCCCGGGGGTGCCGGCTTCGAGGCTTCCCCGGGAGGCGCTGCGCCGTGCGAACGTTCCGGTGTGGGGGGAGCTGGAGCTCGGTTTCCGGCGGTTCCGGGGAAACGTGGCGGCCGTCACGGGGACCAACGGCAAGTCGACCGTGACGACGCTCCTCGGGGACATGGTGGCGCGTGCATTTTCCCGCGTATTCGTCGGAGGGAACCTGGGGACACCGCTTGTCGCAGCGGCCGGAGAGCCGTTCGATTGGGGCGTGGTCGAGGTGTCGAGCTTCCAGCTGGAGTCGATCGACGCGTTCCGGCCGAAAGTTGCGGTTCTCCTGAACCTCACGGAGGACCACAGCGACCGGTACGAAAATTTCTCCGCATACGCGGAGACGAAGACGGCGATCCTCCGGAACCAGGGCGCGACCGACACGGCCGTCATCAACGGCGACGACCCGGAAATCATCTCCCGGGCCGACCGGATACGGGCGGAGAAGATCCCGTTTTCCCTGACCCGGCCCCTTTCCGAAGGGGTGTGCCTGGACGGCGGGGAAATGGTCTATCGCAACGGCGTGCAGGAAGAGCGTTACCCCAGGGCGCTGCTGCGGATCCGGGGATTGCAGAACGTGGAAAACGCCATGGCGGCGATCGCGGCCGCGCGACGGATCGGGGTCCCGCCGGAGGCAGTGCGCGAGGCCCTCGCGGCCTTCCCCGGGCTGCCGCACCGGGTGGAGTTCGTCCGGCAGTTCCGGGGCGTCTCCTGGTTCAACGACTCCAAGGGGACCAACGTCGGTGCGGTGCTCAAGTGCCTGGAGGGATTCCCGGAGCCGATCGTGCTGATCGCGGGGGGGAAGGACAAGGGGGTCGATTTCCACCCGCTGCGCGAACCTCTGCGCCGCAAGGCCCGGGCGGCGGTTCTCTTCGGCGAGGCCCGCGGGAGGATGGAGCGTGTGCTTTCCGGCACGGTGCCGCTCACGATGGTCGGGACCCTTGACGAGGCCGTCCGGAAGGCGGCCGGGCTCGCGCGGCAAGGGGATGTCGTGATCCTTTCGCCGGCCTGTTCCAGCTTCGACCAGTTCCGGAATTTCGAGGATCGGGGCGAGACGTTCCGCAGGGCCGTGAAGGAGCTTCCGGGATGAATATCGGCAAGCGGCACGAGAACCTGATCCTGTTCTTCTGCACCCTGATCCTGGCGGTCCTCGGGGCCGTGATGGTGTTCAGCGCGACCTCCGTGACCGCCGTCGCCTCCGCGCGCTTCGGGAACGACACGGCGTACTTCTTCAAGCGGCAGGTCCTTTTCCTCGTTTTGGGCGCATCCCTGGCGGTCTTGCTGACGAGGATCGACTACGACTTCTACCGCCGGCGCCTCTGGCTCATCCTCGCCGCAACCTTCGTGCTCCTTCTCCTGGTCTTCGTCCCCGGCGTCCGGCACACGGCGAACGGCGCATCCCGCTGGATCAACCTCCGCGCATTCACGTTCCAGCCGTCGGAACTCGCCAAATTCGTGCTCATCGCTTTCGCGGCTTACGCCATCGACCGGAAGGGGGAAAACCCCAAAGAGGGCCTCAAGGTCTTCCTGCCGGTGCTTTCGGTGATGGGAGTTTTCGTCGCCTTGATCCTCAAGGAGCCCGATTTCGGGATGGCGGTGGTCATCGTGGTCTCCTTCATGGCGCTCCTGTTCATCGCCGGATTCCCCTGGAAACTGCTGGCGGGGCTCCTTGGCGCGGGAGCGGCGGGGGTCGCTTTCCTGATCGCGACGAAGCCGTACCGCATGGCGCGGCTGCAGGCGTTCATCGATCCCTTCTCCCAGGCCCAGACGGCCGGCTACCAGGTGGTGCAGTCGCTGATCGCCTTTTCCAACGGAGGGCTCCTGGGGACGGGAATCGGTTCGGGGAGGCAGAAGCTGTTTTACCTTCCGGAGATGCACACGGATTACATCTTCTCCGTCATCGGGGAGGAACTGGGGTTCGCCGGAGTCGTGGCCGTGGGGGCCTGTTTCCTGACGATGGTGTGGGTGGGGTTCCGGATCGCGCGCCGCGCCCGCGACCTGTTCGGGAGATACCTGGCGATCGGCCTGTCGTCGGTGATCGGCATCCAGGCGCTGATGAACATGATGGTGGGGTTGAAGATGCTCCCCCCCAAGGGGATGGTGCTTCCGTTCTTAAGCTACGGTGGAAGCTCCCTGATTCTCCACCTGGCGGCGATGGGGGTGCTGATCAACATCTCGATGAAAGGGGCGGAAGCCTTTGTCGATAACTCTGATCATCGCGGGCGGGGGAACCGGCGGGCACGTTTTTCCGGGGATCGCGCTTGCTGAGGCGTTCCAGGAGGCGGTCCCCGGCGGCTCCGTTTCCTTCGTCGGGACGGAGAGCGGCCTCGAGTCGAGAGCCGTCCCGGCGCGGGGGTACGAGATCGATTTCGTCCCTTCGGGCCAGGTCAGAGGCAAGGGGGCCGGTGGATTGCTGGGGATGGCGCGGATGGTGAAGGGGATCGCGGTAGCGTTCTCGGTTCTGGGGCGTCGGCGGCCGGATCTGGTTTTCGGCGTCGGCGGGTACGCCTCCGTTCCGGTTTCCGTCGCGGCATGGATGAGCGGAATCCCCCTCTTCCTGCAGGAGCAGAATGCCGTGCCGGGCCGGGCAAACCGGATGCTGGGGAGGATGGCGAGGAAAGTATACGCGGGGTTCGGGGGGACTGCCGCCTATTTCCCGGCCGGCCGCACGGAAGTCGTGGGGAACCCTGTCCGACGGGAGGTCGTTGGCGCGCGGAAATCCGGGACGGTTGTCCGATCGGATTCCCGCTTCACCGTTTTCGCGCTGGGCGGATCGCAAGGAGCGCAGGCGATCAACGCCCTGGTCCTCGAGATGGGCAGGCGAGTGAAAGAGGAACGGCGCTCGATCGCGTTCGTTCTGCAGACCGGCGCCGGCGAGTTCGAGTCGGCGGAAACGATCATCCGGGAGGAGGGATTGCCGATCGAGCCGTTCCCGTTCACCGACCGGATCGGGGAAATCTTCGCCCGGAGCGACGCCGTCCTCATGCGGGCGGGCGCGCTCTCGATCGCAGAGGCCTCCCTTTTCGGGAAGCCCTGTATTCTCATCCCGTACCCGTATGCCGCCGATCGGCACCAGGAGAAAAACGCCCGGGAGTTCTGCGCCGGCGGGGCCGGCGTGTGGATGCGGCAGGAGGAGGCCACCGGGAAACGGATCCTCTCGACGCTTGCCGCCTGGGCGTCCGACACCGGTGTCCGGGCCGCCGCCGGGGAAGCGGCAGCGAGATTTTCCCGCCCGGACGCGGCGGAACGGATCATCCGCTCGGCGCTTTGCGAGATCGGGAAAGGGCAGGGGGCGCCCCATGTATAGGAAGGACCTCCGCATCCATTTCGTCGGCATCGGCGGGATCGGAATGAGCGGCATCGCGGAGCTCCTTCTCAACCTGGGATACCGGGTGAGCGGCTCGGACCTGCGCAAGTCCGACATCACCGACCGGCTGTCGCAGCTGGGCGCGGAGATCCAGGAGGGACACGCCGCGAAGAACGTTCCGGAAGACGGCCACGTCGTCGTGTTCTCCTCGGCCGTCAAGGTGGACAATCCGGAAGTGGTGGAGGCACACCGGCGGAAGATCCCCGTTATCCCCCGCGCGGAGATGCTGGCCGAGCTGATGAGGATGAAATACGGGATCGCGATCGCGGGAACGCACGGCAAGACGACCACCACGTCGATGGTGGCCACCATCCTGGCAGCGGCCGGCTGGGACCCGACCGCCGTGGTCGGCGGGAGGCTGAACAGTCTTGGATCCAACGCCAAGCTCGGTCAGGGGGAGTTCCTGGTGGCCGAGGCCGACGAGAGCGACGGGTCGTTTCTCAAGCTGTCGCCCACGGTGGCGGTCGTGACGAACATCGACCCCGAGCACCTCGATTTCTATTCCGGGATCGGCCAGATCAAGGAGACCTTCCTCCACTTCATCAACAAGGTCCCCTTCTACGGCTTTGCCGTGCTGTGTCTCGACCACCCGAACGTGCAGGAGCTGATCCCGTCGGTGGCGAAGACATTCGTCACCTACGGATTCTCGGTCCACGCGGATTATCGCGCCGATGGGGTCGTATCGGAAGGGATGAGCAACCGATTCCGCGTGATCCGATGCGGGGAGACGCTCGGGGAGGTGACGCTCAAGGCCCCCGGCCGGCACAACGTGAGCAACGCCCTCGCGGCGGCGGCGGTGGCGGCGGAGCTCGGGATCTCCTTCGAGCGAATCCGCGCCGGGCTCGCCGATTACGACGGTGTTGCCCGGAGGTTCCAGGTGAAGGGGGAGCGGAACGGCGTGACGGTCGTCGACGATTACGGCCACCACCCTGTCGAGATCCGGGCCACGCTGGCGGCGGCCCGGGAGGTGTGGCCGTCGAGAAGAATCGTCGTCGGGTTCCAGCCGCACCGGTACTCGCGCACGCAATCCCTGTTCCGAGATTTTCTCTCCGCGTTCAACGACGCGGATCTGCTCTTCGTTTTCGATGTCTATCCCGCCGGGGAAGAGCCGATCCCCGGGGCTTCCGGGGAGCGTCTCTGCGAGGCGATCCGCGAGCACGGGCACAAGGCGGCGATCTATGCGGGCAAGGCCGGGGACGCCCTTTCCACGGTCGCAGCGGGGCTTTGCGCGGGCGATATATTCCTAACGATGGGGGCAGGCGATGTCTGGAAACTGGGAGAAGGCGTTTTATCCGGCTGACGGCCGGGTGAAGGGGAAGCGGATGGCTGGAAGGACGGGGAAGGTGGAAGAGGTGTATGGGGCCAAGCTCCGCGATTTCACCACGATCGGAATCGGCGGCGCGGCCGAGCGGATGATCTTCCCCCGCTCCCTCCAGGAGGTCCAGGAGATTCTCAAGATGGAGCGGGAGGAAGGGCGCGAGGTGCGCTTTCTCGGTGCGGGCAGCAACCTCCTCGTCTACGACGGCGGGGTGCGGGGGACGGTGCTTTGCCTCAAAAAGAACATGGGGAAGATGCTCTTTTCCGCCGGAGGCTCGGTCGTCGCGGAAGGCGGGACGATGCTCCCTCGCTTCGCGGTGCTGTGTGCCCTGTCCGGCCTATCCGGCTCCGAGGAGCTGGCCGGGATCCCGGGAACGGTGGGAGGCGCGATGTCGATGAACGCGGGGGCATACGGCCGGTTCATCGGAGAAATCGCCGAGTGGGTGGAAATCGTGGACGCCGAAGGGAGACTGCACCGGCTCGTTGCGCACAACATCGGGTTTGCGTACCGCGAGGCAGCGCTCCCCGTGCGGGGGGTAATCGCCCGGGTGGGCTTCCGACTGGCCCCCGGCGTTCCGGACGAGGTGTTCGCCCGGATGAAAACGCTGAACGAGAAGCGCCGCGCGACCCAGCCCTGGGGGGAGCGGACCTTCGGCTCTACCTTCCGCAATCCGCCGAACGAGAAAGCGGGCCGGCTGCTGGAGCAGGCAGGGATGAAGGGCGCGCGGGAGGGCGATGCCCTTTTCTCGGAGAAGCACGCCAATTTCCTGATCAACACGGGGCGGGCAACCTCCGCCGAAGCGCTCCGGCTCATCGTGCGAGGCCGAGAGCAGGTGCGGGTGATGGCGGGGATCGACCTCGCACTCGAAGTCAAGCTGTGGGGCGACTTCGATGCCTGAGAAGGGCAGGTACCGGGGAAAGACGGTGGGAGTGTTCCTCGGCGGTGAGTCCTCCGAGCGGGAGGTGTCGCTCCGCACCGGCGGTGCCGCGGTCTCGGCCCTCCGCCGGCTGGGGTACCCGGTCCGTGAGATCGACATCCGCGGGGACTGGCTCGCCGGCATCCGGGGCGCTGGCGTGGACGTCGCCTTCCTTGCGCTGCACGGCCGGTTCGGCGAGGACGGCTGCATCCAGGGAGCGTTGGAGCTGGCGCGGGTCCCCTATACCGGGTCGGGCGTGGCCGCCTCCGCTCTCTCGATGAGCAAGGTCCTGGCCAAGCGGATAGCGGCCTCCGCCGGGGTTCCCGTCGCGCAGGACGCCCTCTACGATGGGGAGATGCCCGGTGCGCCTCCTCCTTCCGACATCGGCTTTCCCTTCGTCGTCAAACCGGATCGCGAGGGGTCCACGGTGGGGGTCAGCATCGTCCGAGGGCCGGAGGAGTGGGGTCCGGCCATGGCGGAAGCGGGAAAATTCGACCGCCGGATCCTCGTGGAGGCGTACATTCCGGGGCGGGAGATCACGGTAGGCATCCTGAACGGGAGGGTCCTGCCGGCGATCGAGATCGTCCCGAAGTCCGGCTCGGGGTTCTACGACTACCGGTCCAAATACACCGCAGGCCAGACCGAGTACGTCATCCCGGTCCCGATGGACCGCGACATCCTCGTGCGGGCGGCGGAATACACCCGCAAGGCCGCGGTGGCGCTCTCGCTCCGGGGGGCGGCCCGCCTCGATTACCGGGTGGATCCCGCGGGAAACCTGTTCTTCCTGGAGGCGAACACGATCCCCGGGATGACGGAGACCAGCCTGCTGCCGAAGGCCGCGAAGTTCGACGGGATGACCTTCGATGAGCTGGTGGAAGAGATCCTGGACGACGCGGGGCTCGGGAAATAGATGATCGAGTACAAGGCCTACCACAAAAAGTCGCTCGGGAAGCGGAGGAAAAAAGTGCACGCCGCCCGCAAGAAGGGGAAGGAAAAGAACGGTGCGGCCGCACGGATCAACCTCCGGCAGGTGCTTCCCGTCGCGGCGGCGATCCTGGTCGTCGTTCTCGTCACGGCGGCGGGGGCCACGGTCTACTCCTGGCTGGGGCACTCCCGGCTCTTTTCGGTCCGCGACATCGACATGAACCGTTGCGCCTACGTGACCCGGGACGAGGTGTCGGGAATCCTGTCCGGCGTGGCGCAGGGAAACATCTGGTCGCTCTCGTCGCGGGACATCGGTCGCAGGCTGCTCACCCACCCCTGGGTCCGCAGCGTGTCGGTGAGGAAGGTATTCCCCGACCGGCTCGTGGTCCGCATCGAGGAGCGGAAACCAGCGGCAATGGTCAACCTCGACGCCCTCTACTACGTCGACGAAGAAGGGACGATCTTTAAGCGGCTCACCGCCTACGACCCGAAGAATTTTCCCATCGTGACCGGGTTCTCGCGGGGAGAGCTCACCGCGCGGGACGCCGTCACCCTGCAGAACCTGAGAAAGACGCTGGAGCTGTTGCGGAGCACGGAGTCGGGGGTGCTCCGTCAGAACATCTCTGAAGTCCACTTCGACGCCCAGGAAGGGTACACGCTGGTGACTCGGGACTCGGGGCTGCAGCTCAAGATCGGCATGATGGAGTTCCGGGAGGCGATGAAGCGGATCGAGGAGGCCTTGCCCAAGCTCTCCAGCGTTGGGCAGGCGAGGGGCATCGTCGATCTGAAAACTGCGGGCCGCATTTACGTGCGGCCGGGGGAATAAATGGAAACGGTTTCGGGACCGGTGATCGCCGGGCTGGACGTCGGGTCGAGCAAGGTCGCCACGGTCGTGGCCAGGAAGGGGCCGGAAGGCCTGGAGATCCTGGGAGTGGGGAGGGCCGAAACGGACGGGATGCGGAAGGGGGCCGTGGTGAACGTGGACGCCACGGTCAAGTCGATCCAGCAAAGCCTTGGCGAGGCGGAGAAGATGACGGGAGTCTCGATCCCGTCCGTCTTCGTCGGCGTGTCCGGCCCGCTGATCAAGTCGTTCAACAGTCACGCCGCGATCTCGGTCCGCAACGAGCGGGAGGTGACCGAGGTGGACGTCGCGCGCGTCCTGGAGCTCGCGAAGGCGGTCGAGCTTCCCAACGACCGGGAGGTCCTCCACGTCCTGACGCAGGAGTTCATCGTCGACGACATGGGAGGGATCAAGGACCCGCGCGGCATGACCGGCATCCGGCTGGACGCCCGCGTCCACGTGGTGACCGACGACGTCCCCAGCACGCGCAACCTCGTCAAGTGCGTCGAGAAGGCGGAACTGGGCATCGACGACATCGCGCTCAGCCCCCTCGCATCTGCGAATGCGGTGCTGACTCCGGAGGAGAAGGAAGTCGGAGTGGTCCTGCTCGATTTCGGGGCGGGCACCGTGGAGATGGCCATTTTCTACGATGGGGCCCTGCGGCACACCTTCGTCCTCCCCCTGGGAGGAGCGAACATCACGTCGGACGTGGCCGTCGGGCTTAAGGTTCCCTGGGCGGACGCGGAGGGGTTAAAGATCTCCTCCGGGTGCGCCATGATCCAGAAGGTCCGGCGGGACGAGCTGGTGGAGCTTCCGGGAGTGGGTGGCCGCCAGCCCCGGCCGATCCGCCGTCAATACCTGAGCGAGATCATCGAGCCGCGCACCGAGGAGATCTTCGGACTCCTTCGGAAGGAGATCCTCCGCTCGGGATTCGAGGAGATGCTCGGCGCGGGAGTCGTGCTGACCGGCGGGGGTTCCCTCCTCGACGGGCTTCCCGAGCTCGGGGAAAGGGTGTTCCAGCTCCCCGTCCGGCGCGGCGGTCCAATCGGCGTTGGCGGACTTGTGGAGGTCATCGGGAGTCCCGGCTACGCGACCGCGGTAGGGCTTGCAATCTACGGTTCGAGCATGGCCGAGGTCCTGGTCGCCCGGGAAGAAGTGGCGGGCAGCGCGGGTTGGCTGGAACGGGTCAAGCAGTTCCTTACGGATATTTTCTGATTCGATTAAATACGAAGGAGGTCGCCATGTTCACACTGATCGAGGAGAATCGCTGCCACGCGGTCATCAAGGTATTCGGCGTGGGGGGAGGCGGCGGTAACGCCATCAATACGATGATCGAGGAGGGGCTCTCGGGCGTGGAGTTCATCGTCGCCAACACGGACGCCCAGGCCCTCTCGAAGAACCTGGCCCCGCTCAAGATCCAGATGGGGGCGAGACTGACCAAGGGATTGGGCGCGGGGGCGAACCCCGACATCGGCCGCGAGGCCGCTCTGGAGGACCGGGACCTGCTCCGCGAGGCGCTCTCCGGCGCCGACATGGTGTTCCTCACGGCGGGGCTCGGCGGCGGGACCGGCACGGGCGCAGGCCCCATCGTCGCGGAGGTCGCCAGGGAGGTGGGTGCACTTTCGGTGGCGGTGGTCACCCGTCCCTTCTCCTTCGAGGGGGCCACGCGGAGGCGCCAGGCCGAGATCGGGGTCAAGGACCTGCGCAGCCTCGTCGATACGATCATCGTCATCCCGAACGAGAAGCTGCTGCTCATTGCCGGGAAGGAGATGCGTTTCGTGGAGGCGTTCCGGAAGGTCGACGAGGTCCTGTTCCAGGCGGTCCGCAGCATCTCGGAGCTGGTGACCAAGCCGGGATACATCAACCTCGACTTCGCGGACGTCAAGGCGATCATGGCCGGCATGGGCGTCGCGCTGATGGGCACCGGCTGCGCCTCCGGGCAGAACCGGGCGGTCGCCGCGGCGGAGAAGGCGATCTCCAGCCCACTGCTGGAGGACGTCTCGATCCGGGGGGCGCGCGGGGTGCTGATCAACATCACCGCGGGACCCTCGCTCTCCTTAAGCGAGGTCAACGAGGCGGCGAGCCTCGTCCGGGAGGAGGCCGACGATGATGCGAACATCATCTTCGGCACCGTCATCGACGAGGGGCTCGGGGAGGAATTCAAGGTGACGGTCATCGCGACCGGGTTCGAATCGGGGGTGGCGGAGAGCTTCTGGAAGGGTCCGCGCCGCACGATCAAGCTGGTGGGCAAGGAGGATCTGGAGAAGCCGACATTCCTCCGGGCCGCGGCGCAGAAGCCCCCGGAGCGGATCGAGGACCTCCCCGTCATCGACAAGGAGAGCGAGTCGGAGGCCCTCGAGGAGTTCGAGATCCCGACGTTCCTGCGCCGCCGCGGAGAGTAGGAAGCTCCGCCCCCTAAGGGGCAGCCGGGATTCGTCATGGCGTGGGAGATCCGAAAACTCCACGACGTCGTCCTGTCCCGCGAGGTCGGAGCCAAGAGGAAAGAGTGGGGCGGCAGGCTCCGCGTCGCACTGGTCTACCCGAACCGATACGCGGCGGGGATGTCGAACCTCGGGTTCCTCTCCATCCATGCACGCATCAACGAGAGGCCCGACGCCCTGTGCGAGCGGGCCTTTTTACCGTCCGCCGCGGAGGAGCGGATCCTCGCGCGCCGGTCGCTTCCCCTCTCGACCCTGGAAAGCGGCTGTACCCTGAAGGATTTCGACGTCGTCGCATTTTCCCTGTCGTACGAGAACGATCTCCTGAACGTCCCGTCGATCCTTTCGGCGGGGGACGTCCCGCCGTTTCGCAAGGACCGGGAGGCCGCCGGCGGTCGTCGGCCGCTGGTCCTCGCCGGAGGTTTCGCCGCCTCTCTCAACCCCGAGCCTTCCGGGGTTTTCGCCGACGCCGTGGTGATCGGCGACGGCGAAAGGGCGTCGGAAGCGGTTCTCGACCTGGGAGATCCTCATCCCGCGGACAAGGGATACCTGAAAAGTCTTGCCGCCATCTCCGGCGTCTACATCCCGGCCGGTTACGTTCCCGAATACCTCGAGCCCATCGGCGGCGATCCCGGGAAGGAAGGAAGGCTGCGAGCCCTGAACAACCTTCCCGGTTTTCCCGGGCACGTCGCGCGGGAGACCGTTTCCCTCTCCGAATACCCCCCGCTTCCCACCGTACTGGCCGAGGACGCCGAACTGGGAAGGATGGCCCTGGTGGAGACCTCCCGGGGTTGCCCCCAGAGGTGCGGGTTCTGCGCCGCCGCGCACGCCTGCCCGGAATTCCGCGAGATGCCTCTTCCCTTCGTGCGCGCGGCCGTCGACGCTGCCTGGCCTCATCGGCGCAGGATCGGGCTGATCGGCGCCGCGGTTCTCGACTGGAGCTCGTTCCGGGAATTTTCAAAGGAAGTTCTCGCCCGCGGGGGGACGGTGTCGCCCGCCTCGGTCCGGGCGGACCTGGTGGACGAGGAGATCGCGGACATCCTGAAGCGCAGCGGACACCGCACGGTGGCGCTGGCTCCCGAGTGCGGAAGCGAACGCCTGCGCGCCCGCGTCGGCAAACGGGTACCCAACCGGGTCTTTTTCTCCGCGGGAAAAACTCTCGCCCGCGCGGGGATCGTATCGTTCAAGCTCTACTTCCTCGTGGGAGTCCCCGGGGCGGAGCGGGATGAGGAGGTCGAGGGCGCCGTTGGCTTCCTCCAGAATTACCGGCACGCCGTGCTCGAGGAGTGCAGAACAGTGGGGCGGATGGGCACCGTGACGGTGGTCCTGTCGCCCTTCGTGCCGAAGCCTTTCACTCCGTTGCAATGGGCACCGATGGCGTCCGAGGCGGAACTCAAGCTGCGCCAAGAGAAAATCGCTGTCGGGGTGCGGGCAATCCCCAATCTGCGCATCGACCCCGAAGCTCCGCAGACGGCCATTTTACAAGGCTTCCTCGGCCTGTCGGATCGGCGCGTGGAGCAGGCATTGCACCACGCCCGCAAGGGGAGGCTGAAACTCTCTCCAGAAAACCTCGCTGTTCCCCTCTCCGAGATCGCCTACCGGGAGAAAAGGGGGGACGAATATTTCCCCTGGGATATCATCGAAGGCGGTCTGCCAAAGAAGGTCCTCCGGAAGCGGTACGAAGCGATCCTGAAGGACTGACCGCACTCTCGTTATCCAAATCCGCCGTGTTTTCATCCGAACCCTCCCACTCCTTCTTTAGCGAAAGGAACGCGAATTGCTAAGAATTCTCCCGGTGTTGTTTTCGAAAGGCATCCAAGGGGGATGTCCTTGGCATATACCATCGTAAAGATTCCTCCGGACGGGAAGCCGAAGCTTCTCGACCAGGTTCGTGTCGTGCTTCGGAAACGACACTACAGCCACCGCACAGAGGAAGCCTACGTAGGGTGGATACGGCAATATATCCGGTATCACGGAATCCGGCACCCAAGGGAGATGGGGAAGGAGGAAATCGAGAATTTCCTGTCCCATCTCGCTGTGGTGCGAGAGGTGGCGGCTACCACCCAAAACCAGGCGCTGGCCGCCCTTCTTTTCCTGTATCGCGATGTTCTAGGCATCACCCTCGATTGGCTTGAAAACATTGTGAGGGCAAAGAAGCCGGTAAGGCTTCCGGTCGTGATGACCCGGGCAGAGGTGACGAAAGTCTCATCAAAACTTTATGGACAAAACTGGATCGCCGGGATGCTCATGTACGGCGCGGGTCTCCGGCTCCTGGAATGCCTGCAGCTTCGCGTGAAGGACATCGATTTCGGATACCGACAGATCGTCGTCAGGGAGGGGAAGGGGGGCAAGGCCCGGGTGACCATCCTGCCCTCTGCCATAGAGGATCGTTTGAAATTTCATCTTGAGGAAGTCGAGGCACGGCACGAAAAGGATTTGAGCGAAGGCGGCGGCTACGTTAAACTTCCGGATGGGCTCGACAGGAAATATCCGGGTGCGGATCGACAATGGCGTTGGCAATGGGTGTTCCCTGCTGCGAGGCAATATATCGACCCCGCGACCGGATGTCCTTACCGGCACCACTTGCACGAAACGGTCCTCCAGAGGGCAGTAAAGGAGGCAGCTTCCCGTGCCGGAATCTCCAAGAAGATCACCTGTCACACTTTCCGGCATTCATTCGCTACCCATCTACTCGAGGAAGGGTACGACATTCGAACCATACAGGAGTTACTGGGGCATAAAGACGTCAACACGACGATGATCTATACGCACGTCCTCAATCGAGGAGGAAGATGTGTGCGAAGCCCCATGGATTTTCCCAAGTAGAATATCACGGTCTTCAAAAGCCGATTTAGGCTGCACTTCTCGCAGTCTAAACCTATTGGCAATCGATCCCATCTCAACCAAACCTCCTATTATCAAAAGTATTTTCCCCCGATTTAAGAAATTACTCTTTCCAAGATCCCGTATGATACGAGATGTATTTGTGATTTTATTAGACTGACAGCCAAACCGTCTAATTTAAGTTAGGCCTATTTCTCTATTGACGAAGGAGTATGAAGTGATTACATTGTAATTATATCGATGTTGGTTGGAGGTGGTATTCGATGAAGGCAAGCATCGTTCGTATCGGGAATTCCCAAGGCATTCGAATCCCCAAAGTGGTGTTGGAACAGACCCACCTAAGCGGCGAGGTTGAGCTTGAGGTTCGGGACCGCCAAATTATCATCCGCTCAACGAAAAAGCCGCGCCAGGGCTGGGCGGAAAAGTTCCGGGCTATGGCGGAACGGGGTGATGACAAGTTATTGGATGCGGAGGCGGTCAGCCAGACTTCCTGGGATAAGGAAGAATGGGAATGGAAGTGAAACGGTTTGAAGTCTACCTGGTGAGCTTGGACCCTACCGTTGGAAGCGAGATCAAGAAGAGTCGTCCCTGTCTTGTCATCTCGCCGGACGAATTAAACCGATTCATCGCCACAGTCATAGTTGCCCCAATGACCACGAAGGGGCGAGATTATCCCTCTCGGGTTTCTTGTGTTTTCCAAGGTAAGCAAGGTCAGGTTGTTTTAGACCAGATTCGTACAGTCGACAAAACGAGATTAGTGAAGCGGTTGGGGAAAGTTGGGCCGCAGACGCAGTCGGAGGTTTTATCGGCTTTGGCAGAACTGTTTTCTTGAAAAGGCCTAACTTCTATATGACCCCCTCCCGTCAAGAGAAAAAGATTTTCCTGTCCGAGGCGGCTTGCCGCCTCGGTTCGTTCTTCGAAGTGATGCCCGCCGTGGGTTCCGCGTGTTCCGTCTTGGTTTCCGATGCGGGCGCAGAACGTGTCTGCACCAAACATCTATCGAGGGTCGTGTGCTGAGCTGACGTTCAAGAACTCAGCGCCCTAGAAACTGGTCCGTGCCCTTGTGCCGGCGTACTCAACCGTCGGGTTGAAAGCCTATTTGTGGATTCTCCAGTTGGTCCTTCGCTCGGGGAAGGGGCAGTACACGTGGTGGAACCCTGTTCCGGCATCGCTTGTGACGGGGCCCGGACGCGCGTCCAATCAACCGGGGGGAGCTCGGGGAGGATTCGCCTATGCACGCATCCGCGCTTTGAACGCGCATGGTTTCGGTGTTGTGCTCGATGGAGGCTTTCCCCGTGATGTCCCAGTTAGACCTCGGGTTCACGCGCCCGGCCCCTTCCTTACGTCTCGAAGAATTTCTTCATGTCGAACACCTCCTGGCGTTTGAGCATGTAGTAGACGGCGGTGGCGAGCTTCCTGGAGAGGATCCCCAGGGCCTTGCCCTTGCCGTGTCTGGCCTCGAGCTTCTGGAGGTATTTTTGAGCGGCCCCGTTTTTCCGCAGGAAGAGGCAGGTGGCTTCGGAGAAAGCCCACTTCAGGTGGGCGTTGCCGATTTTCTTTCCGCCGGTGCCTAACTTTTTCCCTGCCGATTCCTTGGAGCTCCGGATGAGCAGGCAGTAGGAGACGAAATCCGGCACCCGGGGAAACCGGGCGATGTCGTGGATCTCGTAGAGCAGCACCAGCCCCAGGATCTGCCCCACTCCGGGGACGGTCTTCAGGAGGTGGTAGCGGTTGGGATCGTCGATCCGGGCATGGCGGGCCGGATAGAGCTCGACCTCTTTGAGGTGCTTGTCGTAGACCTCGATCAGGGCCAGGTCGGTCTCAATGCTCTTTTTGACGCTGTCGTCGGTAAAGTGTTCGGCAAGATCTTCCCGGTTGGCGGGGTATCGAAGGCTTCCGTCGAATTCGGGGAGGTTGTACTGGGCGTTGGTGTTCTGGATGTGGGCGAGAAGCTCGGCGCGCTTGCGCATGAGGAAGTTGCGGCGTCGCAGCAGATCCCTTGTAGCGCGCATTGGTTGGGGGTAGACGTACGAAAAGGGCACGTTTCCTCCGCGCAGGAGGTGGGCGATCTTGTAGGAGTCGATCCGGTCGTTTTTCGCCTTGCCTCCGTGGATCGCCATCATATAGAGGGCATGGCCCAACACGAAGGTCAAGCCCTCTTGGGCGCACAGGTCGGCGATCCAGTACCAGGTGAACATGCACTCCACGGCGACGACCAGATCCTCCCGGTAAGGCGCGATCACGGCGAGGAAGGCGTGCGGCTTGGCTTTAAGATTTCTGTGGACGAGGACCTCCCCCTCCTGGTTGAGGATGCACACATAGATCGACCTCGCGTGCAGGTCGATCCCGCAGTAATATTGGTGCTGCCGGGTGTAGAAACGCATCCGCCCTCCTCCTTTCGCGTCGGGGATTTCCTGCAAAGGTATCCCACCGACGAGCTTCTTCAAGCTGCGTGAGGGAGGGGGGCATGATCAGGATCAACCGCTTGCAGCTGACGGCTCGCCATCGGTGAGGCATGAGCGCCCGCAGCTGAAGCGCAGCCTTAGTCCTATCTTCGGAAGGGAAGAAAAATGCCCCACCTGTCAATCGATACAGAAGCAATCATGATGGCGCTCGATGACCACACGGGCTCCGAATATTTTCTGGATCTTGAGACGGGCGAGGTGGTGAGATTTTCCGCCGATCCGGCATTGAACGAAGATGTTGAGGATGAATTTGGCGAGACAATGGAGAATCACCCCGATCGATTCCGACGGATTGATCCGATTCCTTCCTCGCAGGCCTTCCAGGTTATGGCGGATTTTGTGGAATCATTGCCCGAGTCGAAAGCCAAGAAATCCTTGTCTCAGGCATTGAGCCGTTCGCATCCCTTCAGGAACTTCAAGGACATGCTCGTTTCTTTTCCCGACATCCGCGAAAATTGGTTTCGGTATCATGACGAGGTTTACAAGGGGTTTGCCGTATCCTGGCTGATGGAAGAAGGTGTTGAAGGAGATCTTCGACCCGTGTGGTTTGAGAAGAAGGCCTAACATCTATATGACCCCCTCCCGATTGCGCGCCGTATCGATCACCTCGGGCGGTTGTCCTTCCCGTCGCTTCCGGATCGTCTCCCCCGTCCGATGGGGCGGATGTCGATAGTGCCAGGCCGCCTCCACCAGGACGCGCCGCACGTGCGCGTTGTCGGCTCGCGTGAGAGATCCGCGTCTTTGCTTTCCTCCGCTGGAGTATTCCGAAGGAACCAGGTCGATGAAGGACATCAGCTTCCGCGGAGATGCGAACCGGTTCAAGTCGATCGACTCGGAAAGAATCGTCATCGCCGTAAGCGTCCGCACGCCGCGCAGGGTTTTCAGTCGGGCCACGGCTGGGGCGATGCCCGGTTTCTGCGCCTCTTCTTCGATCCGCGCGTCAAGCCGGGCAACCCTCTCCAGCTGTTGATCCACGGCCAGGAGGTATTCGGCGAGCACGGTTTCGGCGTTGGCGTCCTCGAATGTCAGCGCACGAATCCATCGCCAGTGGTCCCGGGTCCACGATTTTCCTTCGGAGCGTCGTCTCTGGCGCAGCAGGAACTTCTGCAGCCGGTGGCTGCAACGCACGAGGTCCTCGTTGGCGTCCTCCCGGGCGCGGACCAGATACCGGAGCGCTTCCTGGGCCGGCGTGGGGACACAGATCGCCGTGAGTTCCCCCATGCGGTGCATGCGGGCCAGCATTTCCGCTTCGCATCGGTCCGTCTTAACCCGGTCTCCGGGCTTCGTGGGAATCAAGGACGGGGCGATAACATTGCAGGGGATCCCTTTCCCGTCGAGGAAGCGTCGCAGATCGTACCCCCAGGGGCCGGCCTCGTAGGCGCACCGGGCCTTCCCCAGCCCCTCCAGGCGCGTTGGCAGGCGTTACTTCCCCTTTGTCGTGTTCGGCGCTTCCCAGCGGGACTCCGTGTGCCCCGCTTCGTTCACGGCGACGACGACGATGCTTTCCTTGTGTACATCCAATCCGATCCAGGTGATAGAATCGTTCATAACCAGCTCCTCCTGTATTGTGGCTCTGATCAGATTCGCGCCCGACTAAACCACGTTATTACACGACAGAGCCGGTCAATCCAGAATGTCTAGACCTACGAGGAAAAACGTACGATGAGACCCAGAGATATATTAAATAAAAGAAAGAAAACTTACTTGATAATCACGGCGGTTAGTTTTGTCACATTGGCTATGGTAGCGTTTTTGGATAAATATATACCTCAATCATTGTTCAATATAGTATCAATTGGCTCAGGTACTGTATTTGCGGTTGGTATATTATTGGTGTACATAGGAATTAAATGTCCTAAGTGCAATAAAATATTGGGTCTTAAATTCGTATTTGCAGAAGAAACACTTATCCATTGTCCTCGTTGCGGAATTAATTTCGATGAGGATTCATTATAAATATCTGTGAACGATCGGGGAGATAAGTAACCCTTTATTCTGGGTTGATAGGTAACATATTTTCCCGATTCTTGCGACCCCGGCCGTTTTCGACCCTGAGGTCGCGCTTATCGATTCGCCTGAGGCGGAGGGGGCCGAAGGAGACCCTCCCAGAGCCCGTCGATGATCTCAGGCAGGTTGGCGTGCGGACAACCGAAAGGACATTGCGATCGCTCGACGAGCCCTTCGGGCCCCTTGATCTGGTATCGAACGATCCACTTGAATCCGGTTTTTCGGATGATGCCGTAGCGGTCGCACAACTCGCTCACGGAGATCAGGACCCGGGCGTGGTCGGCGATGAAGAGTAGTCTCTGGTCCATCGGTGACGTGTCCCTCCAGGGCATGAGGAACCTGCTTGGCGCCCGCCGCTCGGCTGGGGCGGTAGGCCGCCGCCCTATGGGTAAAACCTGATGGCGGGAACCCCGTGGCTGAAGCTGGGGGTCGGGTTTCTGATATCAAAGACAGGAGGAAAAGCATGAGCATTCGAGACACCGCATGGAACGTTGTCAAATGGAAAGTCATGAAGGCTCATCTTGGCTACACCGATGAGGAGATGAAGGCATTTCGAGAGAATCCGAGGAACGAAGAGGTCCTCACGAAGGCGCCAGCCTTGATCCACAAGACGATCGTCCTGGAGGTTGTTCAGTCTCACGGTTGCAACAGCCAACACAAGGTAGGTGACAAATTCACCTTTGATGGTGCCGGAAATCTCCTGACGAAACGTTGCCCAAAAAAGATTTGCATCTACGCGCTCAACGCGGCAACCTCGATGATCTTCGCATCCAACGAGCTCTTCTACGCTGGCATTGATCCCAATGAAATGCGGTTCAGGCGAGCCGCCTGCTTTGACGTTGGTGTGCAGTGTGGCGGCTGGGGCCGAATCGTACTCGAGCTCAGCGTACGGGACCGGAAGGAATCCTGACAACATCTTGCAACTGCCAGTTTTTCGGCGATCCTTCTTTTTGGGGAGGGAGGCAGGGGATTATGGGTACACGCAGCAGTTCATCCGGGCGCCGCAGGATGAGGTTCCTCGCTATGGTTCTGGCCGTTCTCGGGTCTACGGCTCTCTGCAACCCTGCCTTTCCCGACGAGCTGCCGTCAATCCGCCAGGGGATGTGGAAATTCCATCGCACGGTAGACAAGAAGACACTCGAGGTGACGAAGTGCACGAGCCCGGCGGAGGACATGAAAAAGCAGAATGCGATGCTCGAGAAAATCGGTTGCCGGTTCTCTCCCGTCAGGAAGTCCGGCAACACCTACAAGTTCACGGTGGACTGCTCGATCAAGAGCCCTTCGGGCGCCGCGATAAAGAGCCGCACAACCTCCGTCATGACCGTGGAAAGCGATAGCGCGTACAAGGTCGAGATCGACGTGGTGACCGATGGTCATACGACGAAGGAGCTGCTCGTCGCGCAACGTGTCGGCGATTGCAAGAGGTAGAGCGGCGCGAATCCAACGCGGCTATCCGGTCATCAATGGATGGAAAGGGAAATGTCGCACGGGAGGAAACCAATGACCGGGAGGGAAGCAGCCATGCCAGGCGACCCGAAGGCGGATGCGCTGACGAAATCGACGGTTACGGCGGTAAATCGCTTCAACGAGGCCTTCAACCGGCACGATGTCGACGCCGTGATGGCGGCCATGACGAAGGATTGCGTATTCGAAAACACTTGGCCGGCGCCGGACGGAGAGCGCTACGAGGGTCGGGAGGCCGTTCGGTCCTTTTGGGAGAAATTCTTCCGTTCCTCCCCCAATTCCGTTTTCAAAGCGGAGGAGATATTCGCCGGGGGAGACCGTTGCGTCGTCCGGTGGCGGTACGAATGGGTGGAAAAGGACGGCAAGCCCGGACACGTCCGGGGCGTGGATGTCGTTCGGGTGCGGGACGGGAAAGTGGCCGAGAAGCTTTCCTACGTAAAAGGCTGAAACGGTCGGGAACGAAGATTTCGCGAGGTGGCGCGCCGGCTTACCCAGGGGTGACCCGAAGGAGTACGTTACGGGTCCTGGGTCCGTCGAACTCGCACAGGAAAATCGCCTGCCAGGTTCCCAGCACCAGCTGGCCGGCCTCTACGAAGACCGAGACGGAAGGGCCGATCAGGCTGGACTTCGCGTGGGCGTGCGCATTCCCTTCGGTGTGCAGGTAGTTCCCCTTGGAGGGGACCATCGACTCCAGGATGTTGAGGAGGTCCTTCCGGACGTTCGGATCGGCGTTCTCGTTGATGGTCACCGCCGCGGTCGTGTGGGGGATGAAGATCGTGCAGGCGCCCTGGGTAATGCCGCTCTCCCGGACCACGTAGCGCACCGTGGCGGTGATGTCGACAAGCTGTTGTGCAGCTTCGGTCCGTACGTTGACGGTTTTCACGTTCATCGCGCTTCTCCCTGGCATCCCTTTGTAGCACAGGAGCTTTACAAGGGTCAAGGAAGGGTGTCCCTCACGGTGGACTTCCCGCTATAATGGGTCCCGTGACGCCGACGACGCGCTTGATATTGGCCTCCGCCTCTCCCCGTCGCAGAGAGCTGCTCCACGCCGTCGGGGTGCCGTTCCGGGTGGTCCCTTCCCGCATCGGGGAGGTCCCCCGGCAGGGGGAGCCGCCTCTACGGTTCGTACGCCGGGCCGCCCGCGAAAAAGGGGAGGAGGTGGCCTCCCGTTACACTTCGACATTCGTCCTGTCGGCGGACACAATCGTGGTTGCGAAGGGAAAGATTCTCGGGAAGCCCGCGGACCGGAAGGAGGGGCAGCGCATGCTCTCCCTGCTCGCAGGGCGCGAGCACCTGGTGCACACGGCGGCCTGCCTGCTTCGGGTGGACGGTGGGTACCGGGATGGATTGTGCGTGACCACCCGCGTCCGGTTCCGTCCGCTGACGGAGGAAGAGATCACGGCGTATCTCCGCACCGGAGAGAGCGACGACAAGGCGGGGGCCTATGCCGCGCAGGGAGCGGGAAATCTCCTCATCGACCGGATCTCCGGCTCCTTCACGAACGTGGTCGGCCTCCCGATGACGCAGACGCTTGCGATGCTGCTGCGGGCGGGGCTGCTCGTCGTGTCACGGAAGGGCTCCGGCTGGTACGAGTTCGCTGGAGGAAGGTCATAAGGGAATGGAGGAGCCGGTCAGGGACCGCGTGGCAAGGGTCCTGGAACGAGTTGCCCGCTCGGCGGCTCGTTCGGGCCGTTCCCCCGAATCGATCCGGCTGGTGGCGGTCACCAAGACGCATCCGGTGGAACGGGTCGCCGAGGCCTACGAGGCGGGCCTGAGGGTGTTCGGCGAGAACTACGTCCAGGAGGCGGACGAGAAGGTACGGGCGTTCCCCGACGCGGAGTGGCACCTGATCGGGAAGCTCCAGGCGAACAAGATCAAGAAGGCCGTTTCCCTGTTCGGCTGGATCCAGTCGGTCGATTCCCTCCGCCTGCTGGCCGACATCTCCCGCCGCTGCATAGAGGCGGGGAAGACGGTGCCGGTTCTCATCGAGGTGAATCTGGCCGGGGAGGGGAGCAAGGCGGGAATCCCGCCGGATGGGCTCGCAGGGCTCCTATCGTCCGCCGCCGGCCTGCCGGGTGTCCGGATCCGGGGATTGATGGCCGTCCCGCCGATGACGGAAGATCCCGAGGAGAGCAGACCCAATTTCGTGCGCCTGCGGGAACTGTTGGGTCAGGTTGCCTCCCTTGGAGGGGCGGCAGGGGAAATGACGGAGCTGTCGATGGGGATGTCGAGCGATTTCGAGGCGGCGATCGAAGAGGGGGCGACGATGGTCCGCGTGGGGACCGCCATCTTCGGGAGCCGCGCAAGGAGGGCTGGATGAAGGGTTTGGGGTTCATCGGGGCCGGGAACATGGCGGAGGCGATGATCCGGGGGATCCTCGCAGCGAAACTGCTGCCGCCCGAAAAGCTGTTCGTGCTGGACATCCGCGCCGGGCGGACGGAGGAGCTTCGAAAGCGGTTCGGCGTCTCCGTTTCGCCCGGGCTCCAGGACCTGGTGCGAGGGAGCGAGACGATCGTGTTCGCCGTGAAGCCGCAGACGATCCCCGAGGTGCTCCGGAAGATGGCCGGTAACGCGGGCAGGGGAAAACTGTTCATTTCGATCGCGGCGGGGGTCAAGACCCGGGTTTTCCTGGATGCCCTCGGGAAGGGAAGCAGCGTGGTGCGCGCCATGCCGAACACTCCGGCGCAGGTGGGGATGGGAAGCACCGGCCTCTTTTTTGCAGCGGGCGTCAAGGAAGATCAGAAGGCGCGGACCCTCAAGATCTTCTCCTCTTTCGGTACCGTGGCCGAATTCTCGCGCGAGGAGATCCTGGACGTGGTGACGGCGCTGTCGGGCTCCGGCCCCGCCTATGCCTTCCTCTTCATCGAGGCGCTGGCCGACGGGGCGGTCCGCAGCGGGATGGGGCGGGAGGAGGCCAACCTCCTGGCGGCCTCTACCGTCGAAGGAGCCGCGAGGATGGTGCGGGAATCGGGAAGGCACCCGGGGCAGCTGAAGGACCTGGTCACCTCGCCCGGCGGCACGACGGCAGCGGGGATCGCGGCGCTGGAACGGGGGGCCTTTCGCGGGGCGGTGATGGACGCGGTGTTCGCCGCATGGCAGCGGTGCAGGGAACTTTCAACTTGAGGTGAAGGACAATGATCGTCATTCAGGATTTGCTGAGAGTCATCCTGGAGCCGCTCGGGATCATCCTCCACTACGTCCTGGGAGCCTACATCTGGGTGCTGATCATCCGGGCGTTGCTTTCCTGGGTGAGCCCCGATCCGTACAACCCCATCGTCCGGGGACTCTACTCGATCACGGAGCCGGTCCTGTCCTTCCTGCGCCGGAAGTTCCCGCTGATGGCGGGGAGCGTCGATTTCTCCCCCATGGTGGCCATCCTCATCATCTGGTTCCTTCAGATGGTCATCGACCGGCTGTTCCACTCGATTTCGGTCTGGCTTTCGTTCGTCGCCCGGTGACCGGGACGTCGGCCGCGTTCTCCGTCCGGGTGCTGCCCCGCTCCGCGAGGGAGGAAGTGGCGGGGATTGCAGGTGATGCCGTCCGGATCCGACTGAAGGCTCCGGCCGTCGAGAACCGGGCGAACGAGGCCCTCGTGCGGTTTCTCTCGCGGGCTCTCGGCGTCCCGCGCGGGCAGGTGGAGCTCCTTGCCGGCCAGCGCACGCGACACAAGGTCGTGCGCATCCACGGCATGTCAAGGGAGGAGATTTTCCGGCGTCTCGGTCTTGAGCAGCCTCCGGACCAGGCGGCCTCCTTGCGCTAATCCACGTTGTGCACCCAGCCGTACCGGTCCGGGATCTCTCCGTATTGAATGCCTGTGATCTCGTCGAACAGTTTACGTGACATCTCTCCCACCCGGCCTCCGTTGATGTTGAACTCCTTGCCGTTGTAGCTCAAGGTTCCCACGGGGGAGATGACCGCGGCGGTTCCTGTTCCGAAAATCTCGCGCAAGGACCCATCATGGAAGGTTTTTGTCACCTCCCCCATGTTGACGGACCTCTCGGACACTTTCCACCCCCAGTCGCGAGCGATCCGCAGGACGGAGTCCCGGGTGATGCCGGGCAGGATCGATCCGGAAAGCGGGGGGGTTACGAGTTCTTCTCCGATGACGAAGAAGATGTTCATCGTGCCGACCTCTTCGACCTGACCCAGCCGGCCGGCGTCCAACCACAGCACCTGGTCGTATCCCTTCTCTTTCGCCTTTTTCGCCGCCAGAAGACTCGCCGCGTAGTTGGCACTCGTCTTGGCTTCGCCCAGCCCGCCGTTCGCCGCGCGGACGTACCGCTGCTCCACCAGGATGCGCACCGGCTCGAACCCCCGGGCGTAATAGTTCCCGACGGGGCCGGTGATGATGAAGAACAGGTACTCCGCCGAAGGCCGTACGCCCAAGCCCGCCTCCGTGGCGATCATCGCGGGACGGACATAGAGCGACGTGCCTCGGGACGCGGGGATCCAGTCCCTGTCGGCACTCACGAGAGCGGAAACGGCCCGCAGTTGGTCCTCCGTTGGAATCCCGGGCATGCACAGGCGGCCGGCCGACCGGTTCAAACGATCGAAGTTCATGAGCGGGCGGAAGAGGCAGATCGTCCCGCCGTGGCCACGGTAGGCCTTCAGCCCCTCGAAGATTTCCTGGCCGTAATGCAGCACCATGGAGGCGGGGTCCAGGGCGATCGGTCCGTACGGCACTATGCTTGCGCCGTGCCACCCCTTATCCTGCGAGTACTCCATGCGGAACATGTGGTCGGAAAATATTTGCCCGAACCCCAGGGCCGAGTCATCCGACGGCCTCGGTTTTTTCTGCGCTGGCGTTACGAAGTGATTTGCGATTTCCATCGTGCTGCTCATCTCCCTGTCAAATAACCCGCTCACCCGACGCGACCACGGATATTGGATAAGGCAATATGAATGCCATAAGCACCTCGCAACGTCAATCGAGTCCCCTTTTCCCCCGATTGAAAAAATATCCCAAAGGATCATTCACATGCCAATGAACCTTTTGAACCTCGGTGAGCGTTTAAACTATATAGTTAAAATGCCCTTAACCTGGATATCAATGTATTGGAATATTCGATTCGGAATCCTGAGGGCAGGTGAGCGATGATCCGAACCGATATGCCGGACGGACCGATCCGGATCCTCGTCAGCTCCTGCCTGCTCGGCGAAAAGGTCCGGTACGACGGCGGCCACAAGCGCGATTCGTTTCTCGTGGAAACCCTGGGGCGGTTCGTCGAGTATGTCCCGGTCTGCCCCGAGGTGGAATGCGGGCTTCAGACTCCTCGGGAAGCGATGCGCCTTGCGGGGGATCCCGC
>Ga0209641_10000158_pt1 | contig 55271 bp, 39 predicted proteins | sample RifCSP16_1_FD_184022 | JGI IMG/M metagenome (GOLD analysis project Ga0209641, IMG submission 184022) | Soil microbial communities from Rifle, Colorado - Rifle CSP2_sed 16_1 (SPAdes) (version 2) | ecosystem: Environmental > Terrestrial > Deep subsurface > Rock core/Sediment | place: Rifle... | reverse complement strand
CTTCATGGGGCAGGCTGACTGGAAGGGCATCTGCGACTCGTACAAGATGCCGTCCAAGAACGGCCTCTTCTGGCCGATCCCCATCACCCTCTCGGCGACGAAAGCCCTCGCCGACTCCATCAAGACGGGCGAGGAGGTCGCGCTCTGGGACACCGAAACGAACACGCTCATGGCCACGATGAAGGTGACCGAGAAGTACCCCATCGACAAGAAGCACGAGTGCCAGCAGGTCTTCCGGACCACCGACATGGCGCACCCGGGCGTCAAGATGGTGATGGATCAGGCCGAGGTCAACCTGGCCGGCCCCGTGAAGGTGCTCTCCGAGTCGTACTTCCCCGAGCAGTTCAAGGGCCTCTATCAGCGGCCTGCCGAGGCTCGCAAGATGTTCGAGGAGCGCGGCTGGAACACGGTGGCGGCGCTGCAGCTGCGCAATCCCATGCACGGCTCCCACGCCTACCTGGCCTGGATCGCCATCGAGGTCTGCGACGGCGTGTACATCCACCAGCTCGTGGGCAAGCTGAAGCCCGGTGACATCCCCGCCGACGTCCGGGTGAAGGCGATCGACGCCTTGATCAACAAGTACTTCCGCAAGGAGCGCGTGGCCATGGCCGGCTACCCGCTCGACATGCGCTACGCGGGTCCTCGCGAGGCGCTCCTGCACGCGGTCTTCCGCCAGAACTACGGCTGCAGCCACCTGATCGTCGGCCGCGACCACGCAGGCGTCGGCGACTATTACGGGCCGTTCGACGCGCAGAAGATCTTCCTCGAGATCCCGCAGGACGCCCTCCTGCTGAAGCCGTTGTGCATGGATTGGACCTTCTACTGCTACGAGTGCGGAACCATGGCCTCCATGAAGACCTGCCCGCACGAGAGCAAGGCCGTCATCGACGACAACGGGAACTACAAGGGCGGCGCCCGTCTCCTGCTCTCGGGCACGCTCCTCCGCAAGCTCATGAGCGAGGGCAAGCCGGTTCCTTCGGAATTCTCCAAGCCGGAGGTGATCGCGGTCCTGAATGAGTACTACAACAAGCTGGAGGAAAAGGTGGAGGTCAAGCTCCACGGCGCGGCCACGGGCGACGTGAAGAAGAAATAAACGTGTGAGTGCACCCTCGCACCCCCGGGGCCTTCCGGCTCCGGGGGTTTTTTTATGTCGAGTTGGAAACCTTCCCGCGGGCCCGGACGGGTTACCCTCGACCGGTTCGTTGTTTCGTCGCGTGGAGCCGTGACCGGGGACGCGGCGGATGTGGTAGTCTGAGGTGGACATGAACCGCCAAGAACTCCTGCCGGAAGACGCCGCTTCTTTGTTGATCCGCTCTGGAGAGCCTGGGGGATTCCACACGGCGATGGTGCATCTCTACCGGGGGGAGATGCAGAGGATGACCGTGTGGAGGAGCCGGTTGGATACGACGAGCAACTGGGCGATTCTCCTGAGCACAGGTATCGCGACGTTCACCTTGGGATCCCCGGGCATACCGCATTTCACCCTGCTGCTCGGTCTTGCCCTCATCGGCATCTGCATCCTCATCGAGGCCCGGCGGTACCGCCACCTGCTCCACTCCATGTGGCGGCTCCAAGTGCTGGAAGCACACTACTTCCATGGGTGGCTGTGCCCATCCTCGTCCGACGAGAAGGCCTCCTGGAGAGAGGAGCTTGCGAGGGACTTGAAGCATCCGTGTTTCACGACCGGAACGTTCATGGCGCTTCGGATGCGCCTGCGGCGCAACTACCTGCTCCTGGTCTACTTCGTGAGCGCCGTCTGGCTTGCCAAGGTGTTCATACACCCGCAGAGCGCCGCCGACATCTACGAGTTCCACGCGCGGCTGGCTGTCGGCGAGCTGTTCCCGAGCTGGTTCGTTGCCGGCACGGCCGGCCTGTTCGTGCTGGCCGCCACCGTCCTGGCCATCAGAACGCCCAGCGAGGAAACGGTCGGTAGGGTGATCACGCGGGAGCAGAGAGGATGACCCTAGGCGCCGGTCAGCCTCTATGGCCGGTATGTGGAGGCCTTTCGGCGTCGATGGATCTCCAGCCTTTTTCGAGCGCAAACGGCCAGGCGACGATCCCGCCGTCCAGGTAGCTTGCCTTCCCGAACCCGGCCCCCTTGAGGATCCGCATCGCCTCGTACCCCCGAAGGGCCGTCTGGCAATACGCCACGACCTCCTTGTCCCTGGGCAATTCGGCGGCCCGTTCCCGCAGCTCCTCCAAGGGGATGAAGCGGTGCCGCGGGTCCGCGATCCGTGCGTCCACGTGTTCTTCCAGGGTCCGCACATCGAGAAGGACGAAGTCCTCTCCCTCGTCGATCATCCGCCGGATCGCCAGAGGCGACCGGCTCACCGCGAGGCCCATGACCTTGTTCTCGAGGGTGTTGGCGAGATGGACCAGATTGTCCATTGCTCCGGAGTAGGGGGGAGCGTAGCAGAAATCCGCTGACGCGATCTCGCCAAGGGTCATCCGCTGCGCGATGGCGAGGGCCGCCGTGTCGATCCGCTTGGACGCTTCGCCGGGGCCGACCGCCTGAAGTCCCAGCAGCGTACCGGTCTTCCGATCCGCCACCCCTTTGAGCACGAGGAGCTTCGCCCCTGGATAGTAGTGGGCCCGGTCCGGCCCGGGGGTCAGCGAAGTGGACACGTCGTAACCGCGCTCCCTTGCGGTGCGTTCGCCGAGCCCTGTCGACCCCACATTGTAGTCGAAGATCTTGAGGATGGTCGAACCGAGGATGCCGGGGTATCGCGTGGCGCCTCCGGTCAGGTTGTCGCCGATCACGCGGCCGTGCTTGTTCGAAGTGGATCCCCTCGGGGCGTAGACCGGCTCACCGGTGAGGAGGTGACGATTTTCAACGCAGTCGCCGCCGGCGAAGATGTCCGGGTCCGAGGTCCGCAGGTACTCGTCGACGACGATCCCTCCCCGGTGTCCGATGGCAAGCCCCGCCGCCGCGGCCAGCGTCACGTTCGGCCGGACTCCTACCGCGACGAGGACAAGGTCGGCCGGGAGGTCGCCGTGGGTGGTGACCACCCGGGTGACCCGACCCTGGTCGTCGCCGGACAGCCCCTGGACGGCAACACCGGTTTTAACGGTCACCTTCTTTGCCGCAAGATGCTTTTCCACGAGGAACGCCATCTCCCTGTCGAGGAGGGCGGGCAGAACCTGGTCCTTCAACTCCACCATCGTGATCTCGGCTCCCCGGGCGGCGAAGGCCTCGGCCATCTCCATCCCGATAAGACCCGCCCCGACGATGACGACACGCCGCCTGCCGTCTTCCACCTCCTTGCGGATCTCGATGGCCTCCTCCAGGTTGCTCAGCACGTGCACACCCTGGAGATCGATCCCGGGCAGGGAGGGACGGACCGGCATGGATCCGGTGGCGATGACAAGCTGGTCGTAGGGGAATTCGAGCCGCTCCCCGGTGTCCACATTCACTCCCCGGACGATCTTCCCCAGGGGGTCGATGTCTTCGGCCATCGTCTTGTTGTGCACGTGGACTGCCTTGATGTTCTTGAAGAAGGCCGTATCCATGACGATCCCGGCGGGAGTCATCATGAGTTCTTCGTAGTCGACGATCTTCCCGGCGATGAAATACGGGGTGCCGCACCCCGCGTACGAGAGGTATTCCCCCTTTTCGAGGATCGTGATGTCCGCGTCGGGGTCCCTGCGGCGGGCCCGGGCCGCCGCCTTCGGCCCGATGCTGACTCCACCGATGATGACGATCTTCTTGCCCATGTTTTTGCCCTCCTCCGAGGAATCTCCCGGGTGTGCTCGCAGTCGTAACGCTTGAATTGTCTCACAGAAGACTTCATCATCAGGAAGGAACGTTTTTCGGGACTTCGTTTGACCGGGCCCCTGGCCGAAGTGGTGGAACCCCGAGCGCCTCGCTACAGGTAAGTTTATGGATCGGGCGAATTCCGGAACATGGAGGGATGCAATGATCGCGCGTTTTTACGTGCTGCTGGTTTCCTGCCTCGTGCTCCTGACGGTTTCCGCGGCCGTGGGAGAGGGCAGGAAGGAGATGAGCGTGCAGGTGAAACAGGGGCAGGTGAGGACGACTCCTTCCTTCCTGGGGAAAATCCTCGCGACCTTATCCTACGGCGATCGCGTCGAGGTCCTCGAGGACAAGGACGGATGGATCCGAATCGTCCCCCCCGGGAAAGGCCCTCCCGGATGGATGCATTCCTCCGCCTTGAGTGAAAAGAGAATCGTCCTCAAGGCCAGCAAAAAGGATGCGGAGATTGCGGCCTCCAGCGGAGAGCTGGCCCTGGCCGGCAAGGGATTCAACGCCGACGTGGAGGCGGAATTCAAGAGGAAGCACCAGGAGATCGACTTCTCCTGGATCGACAGGATGCAGACCATGAAAGTCCCGCAGGAAAAAATCAGCGCCTTCCTCCGTGAAGGGGACCTGGCCCCCGTCCAGGGAGGTGGCAAATGAGAAGGCTGCGCTGCGCGACAGGATTCGCGTTCCTCCTCGTAAGCCTGGCCGGTTGGCAGGGCTGCGCAACTCTCGAAGAAGCGGCGAAAATAGGCACATCGGTGGCTCAATCGAAGGGGCTCGTGACGGGGGATCAGGCGAAATCGATTACCAAAACCACTTCGGCTGTGGCAAAGTCCTTCGAGGATATCACCCCGGAGCAGGAATATTACATCGGAAGGTCCGTCGGGGCGGTCATCGTCAACAAGTACAAGCCTTACACGAACGCCGAGGCCAACAACTACCTGAACCTCCTGGGACAGACCCTGGCGCAAGCCTCCGACCGGCCGGAGACGTTCGGTGGCTACCGTTTCCTGATCCTGGATTCGGGAGAGGTCAACGCCTTCGCGGCGCCCGGAGGCCTGATTTTCGTCTCCCGCGGCATGCTGCGCTGTTGCAAAAGCGAGAATGCGGTCGCCGCCGTGCTGGCCCACGAAATCGGGCACGTCCAGCTTCGGCACGGGCTTCAGGCGATCGACAAGAGCCGGCTGACGCAAGCGTTGACGACCTTGGCCGCGGAGGGCGCCAAGACCTTCGGCAGCAAGGAACTTGCCGATCTGACCAAGGCATTCGAGGGCTCGATCAGCGATGTTACCTCCACCATGATCAACAACGGGTATTCCCGCAGCTTCGAGCGGGAGGCCGATGCTGCCGCCGTCACGATACTTTCCCGTGTCGGCTACAGCCCCAACGGGCTGATCGCGATGCTCAGCGAGATGGAGAAAAATCTCAAGCCCGGCGGACCCGATTTCGCCAAAACGCATCCTTCGCCGAAAAGCCGGATCGACGACATCGAATCCTTGAACGTCGTCGGTGCGGCCTCATTCGAGGTTTCCGCCCGGCAGGGGAGATTCCGCAAGGCTCTGGGGAAGATCTAGCGAAAGTGGAATTCCCTCCCGCCGGAAAAAAAATCCTGGAGGGGGCGCTGGTGGCGCTCGCTTCCACCGCCGTGGCGTCGCTTCTGTGGGCGGCCGGCTGGCTGGACCGATGGGAATACCGCACATGGGATTGGCGCGTGAGCCGCATGGCCCGGCCGGCCCCCTCCACCGATAAGATTCGCCTGATTCTCCTGGACCAGCAAAGCCTCGACTGGGGCCAGAAGGAAAACGGTCTGTCGTGGCCATGGCCGCGGGAAGCCTACGGCGCCATCCTCGGGTATCTCAAGCGAGTCGGCGCGAAAAGCGTCGCTTTCGACGTTCTTTTTACGGAGCCCTCCAAATACGGCGTGGCGGACGATCTCGCCCTTGGAAGCGCCATCGGCAGCCACAAAGGATTCGTGGGCGCGCTTTTCCTCGGGGAAAAAACCGGAAGCGCAACCGCCTGGCCGAGCACGATTCCGGCGGTTCCGCTGGAGATCAAGGGGCTGGAGCAATGGTTGTCCGCGAGCCCGGCCCGTGACGGCGTCGCCGCGTCCCGGGCGTTGTTCCCCATTCCGGAAATAGCCTCCCGGGCGGCGATCCTTGCCGACGTCCAGCAAAATCCCGATCCCGATGGCGTGTATCGGCGAGTGCGGCTGTTCCGGTTCTTCGACGGGAAAGCGATCCCTTCGCTTGCGCTGGCGAGCCTGCTGGTTGCATCCCCGGGGTCCGGGGTTGCGATTCGACCGGGCGAGATGGCGATCGCAGGGAAGACGGTACCGATCGATAAAGAAGGGTACGCCATTCTCCGTTTCCGGGGTGCATCCGGGACGACCTACCGGCAGTACAGCGTCGCTGCCGTGATCCAATCCGAGCTGCGCCTTCAGGACGGAGAGGACCCGGTCATCCGGGACCCGAACGCTTTCCGGGACTGCCACGTCATCTTCGGGTTCAGCGCGCCGGGACTTTACGATCTGCGGCCCGCACCGGTCGGTGGCGTGTTCCCGGGTTCCGAGATCCTTGCGACGGCGCTGGACAACCTGATGGAGGGGGATTTCCTGGCGGATGCGGCCCCGCAGGCCGTGGTGGCCCTGACGCTCCTTTTGGCACTGCTGTCCGCGATCCCGGTCACCTTTTCCCGGAGCGCGTGGAAGAGCATGCTGTTCTTCGCGGTCTGTCTTCCCCTGCCCGTCCTGCTGTCTCTTGTCGCCTACTGGAAGGGAAGCTGGCTTCCGCTGGTCGTCCAGCAGGCGGCGGTTTCCCTGTCGCTCCTCGGCGCGCTGGCCGTGAACTATGCCACGGAGGGAAAACAGAAACGGTTCATCAAAAACGCCTTCCGGCAGTACCTGAGCCCCGACGTCATCGAGCAGCTCATCGCGCACCCGGAGTTTTTGAAACTGGGCGGCGAGCGGCGGACCCTCTCGATTTTCTTCTCCGATCTTCAGGGGTTCACGGCCATTGCGGAAGGCCTGGACCCGGAGGCGCTGACCGGGCTGCTCAACGAGTATCTGTCGGCGATGACGGACATCATCCACGAAGAGGGCGGGACCCTCGACAAGTACGTGGGCGACGCCATCATCGCGTTCTGGAACGCCCCCCTGGAGCAGCCCGATCACGCCGAGCGGGCCGCCCGCGCCGCGGTTCGCTGCCAGGCGAAGCTTTCCGAGCTGCGTCCCGTCATCCGGGGAAAAATCGGCAAGGACCTGTTCATGCGCATCGGTCTCCACACCGGGGTCGCCGTCGTCGGCAACATGGGATCCCGCAACCGATTCGACTACACGATTTTCGGAGACGCCGTCAACCTCGCCTCCCGGCTCGAGGGGATCAACAAGCAATTCGGCACCTATGTCCTGGCCTCGGAAGCCATGCGGAGCGCATTGGGAGACCGGTTTGCCCCCCGGGAAATCTCCCGGGTCGCCGTGGTGGGGAGGAAGGAACCGGTGCGGATCTTCGAGCTGTTGCCCCCGCAAGAATTCGCCGCCCGCGAAAAACCGCTTTCCACATTCGCCAAGGGGCTTCAGGAATTCTACGCGGGAAGGTTTTCCGTGGCCCTCGAGTCGTTCCTGGCGACGGAAAAAACCGATCCCCCTGCCGCCGCCTATGCCCGGAAATGCCGGGCCTTGATCGACCATCCGCCGGAGAAATGGGAAGGCGTCTGGACCATGACGGAGAAATAAACCGCATGCCGATTGACGTTTCCTCTCTCCGCGGCTATCGTAACGGGTTACGAAGGACACTCTTTTTCAGGAAATCGAGGGGATCATGACCTCACAGCTCTTCGGCGGGATGTCCTCCCTGATGGATGTCAGCTACATCCTGATCAATAAAATCGCCATCCTTTCCGCCGTCCTCCTGTTTTTCATCGCCGTTTATTGCCTGAATGCCTTTTTCCAGGCGGGCATGTCGTTTTCCAAGGTCAAGGCAACCATCAAGATCGCGCTGCTGGGATTCGTCATTCTCCTTCTCGAGACGCAGGTCAAGGCCGCTCCTCCCTACGGAGAAATGATCGGAAATGTGCAAACCCTCATCGTGGTGGTTTGCCTGGCCAACTTCGTGACCTATCTCGTCGTCGATATCTACATGTATTACCGAATGAACAAGCAGGTCCCTTCCTTCCAACGAGACCTTCTGACCATCCTGGTCTATATCGTCTTCGCCATGGCGTCCTTGAGGATTATCTTCCGGATCGATGTTTCCTCTATTTTAACGACGACGACGGTATTGACGGCCGCAGTCGCATTTGCCATGCAGACGACCATTGCGAATATCTTTTCCGGTTTTTATGTTCAGGGTGACGAAAACCTGAAAAGAAAGACGTGGATCTCCATCAAAGACCACGACATCACCGGCGAAATCGTCAATGTGGGCTTCCGATATACGACGCTGAGAACATTGGATCATCACAAAGTCCTGGTGCCCAACAATTATATTATGCAGAACATCGTCCTGAACCTGGGCACCAGGGGAGAGAGCGAGAAGACGGCGGTCCATTTGAAGGTCGGCCTTGGATATGATCTGCCTCCCGAGAAAGCCATCGAAACAATGAGCCGGATCCTCTTGCAGGAAGAGCACATCATGAAGGATCCCAAGCCGGTTGTCATCGTGCATAATTTCCTCGATAGCAGCATCGAGTACGATTTGAAGTACTTCCTCGATGATTACTCGTCCAACCTTCCGACCCGGGGCAGCGTGTTGAAGAAGATCTGGTATGCCATCACGAGGGAAGGGTACAGCATTCCCTTTCCCCACCGGGAAATCATCAACAAGGTTCCCCAGGAACCATTTGCCGTGGACGACAAGACCCTTCTTGCCAGTCTCCAGCGGACGGATCTCCTCAAATCGCTCAGCGAAGAGGAATTCCAACGGTTATCGGAAAGGGTTCATGTCAAGGTCTTCGGGATCGGCGAAGTGGTCGTACGACAGAAGGACGAGGGAGATTCGCTTTTCATCGTAAGGCGGGGGTTGTTAAACGTTTATCGTGATGATGCCGTGGTTGGAAGCCTCCGGGAAGGGGAGTTTTTCGGAGAGATGTCGCTTCTCACCGGAGAGAGGAGAAAGGCCACCGTGATCGCCGCGAGCGAGGTCCACCTGGTCGAAATCTCCAAGGAAGACATTGAGCCGGTGATCAAGGCCAATCCGGATCTGTTGGAAAAGTTGAGCGCCATCCTCGCGCAGAGAGAAGAAATGAATATCGAGCAAAAGAAAAGAGCGGAGCTTTCTCGGGCCAGCGTCAGCGGGAAGGAAGTGTTCCTGAAAAAACTGAAAGCGTTCTTTGGTCTTTCGTGACCCGAAGATCTCCTGACGGCAGGTACGTCCTCCCGTCCTGGAGGTCGGTCAGACCGTGATCACCTCCCCCTCTTTCAGGAAGTCTACGTTGTCGTGCTCGAGCGCCTCGATCTCGGCCTCGATTTCCGGGATGTACTGCGGTTTGAGGTGCATCAAGTAAATCCTCGTCGGCGGGACCGGCATTTTCGCGATCTCCTTCTCCAGGAGAGAGGGGGTGAGATGCCCGCTCGCCAGCGCGAGCTTTTCCAGTCGGTTGGGGAAAGAGGTCTCCATGATGAGAAACTTCACGTCATGGACGGCCATCGTTTTCCAGAAGCGGTCGGTCGGCCCCGTGTCGCCGGTGTAGGCGATCGCCTCCTTCCTGTTGTTTTCCACGATATATCCGTAGGCCGGCACGGTGTGATGGACTTTTTCCATCACGACCTTGTATCCGTCGATCGTCACGGGGCTCGACGGGGAGAAGGCCTGGTATTTCAGCACGGGGCGCTCGGGGGTGGGGATCTTGCTGAAGTCCGGCCAGATCCTGTCGTTGAAGATGTTCTTTTTCAGGTCGTCGAGGACGTCCTTCCCGCTCATGACGGTAATGGTGTTCCCGGTACTCCGGGTCACCAGGTTGTCAAGGAGGAACGGGATCCCCTTGATGTGGTCGAGGTGGGCGTGCGTGAGAAAGATATTCTGAAGGCTGTGCTCCTCCCGGATGTTGAGGGAGTTCGCGATCGTCCCCGCGTCAAGGAGGATCCTGCCGTCGATCAGGAAAGCGGGACAGTTGTGGCCCGGGACTTCGGACCCGGACGCGCCCAACACCTTGATTTTCAATGCGTCGACTCTCCTTTTACCGTTGTTCCCCGCCCCCGGTCGATTCGAACCTGTAGTTCCACATTATCCTTGTATTTTAATAACTTCCCGGAAACTTTGCAACCATCGAGCCTCTAAGAAGTGTGGCGCATCCGAACGCATTTCGCTATTCTGCAAAGAAGGATTCGAAAATTCCTCTTGAAGGAACTGTCCGGCGCGGGATGAAGGGGGTGTCAATGGGAATACGTGTCCGCGGGGGAATGCGGCCGCTGATTTTTCTCTGCGGGGCGGTTTTTCTCCTGACAGGGTGCTCGAACAGCGCGGGTTCGAAGGCGGCGCCCCGCGGGCAGCCGCCCGCTGTCCCCGTCATGGCGGCCCTGGCGGTGCAGAAGGACGTGCCCGTGCAGCTGCGCGCCATCGGGATGGCGGAGGCGTACTCCGCGGTGTCCGTCAAGACGATGGTGAACGGGCAGATCGTGAAGGTGGGGTTCCGGGAAGGGCAGGACGTGAAGAAGGGGGACCTCATCTTCGTCATCGACCCCCGGCCCTACGAAGCGGCGCTGATGACGGCCGAGGCGAACCTGGCCAGGAATCTCGCCCTGAAGGAGAACGCGGAAAAGGACGTCAAGCGATACGTCTATCTGATCGAAAAGGACCTGGTCCCCAAGCAGCAGTTCGACCAGGTGGTTTCCAATGCAGCCGCCCTGGCCGCCGCGGTCAACGCCGACAACGCCGCGGTGGAGAACGCGCGGGTACAGCTCAGCTACTGCTACATCCGGTCCCCCATCGACGGGCGCACCGGGACCCTCTTCATCAAGGAAGGGAACGTCGTCAAGGCGAACGACTCGACCCTTGTCACGATCAACCAGGTCACCCCCATCTACATCACCTTCTCCGTCCCGGAGCAGTACCTGGCCGGGATACGGAAATACCGGGAGGCCCGGACGCTGGGGGTGGAAGCCGTGATCCCGGGACAGGAAGATCAACCCGTCCGGGGAGCGCTCACCTTCATCAGCAACGCGGTCGACAACGCCACCGGGACGATCCAGCTCAAAGGGACGTTTCCCAACCAGGACCGGCGGTTATGGCCGGGGGGATTCGTGAACGTCACGCTGATCCTCGCCACGAAGCCCAAAGCCGTCCTCGTGCCGGCTTCCGCGGTGCAGACCGGGCAGAGCGGGCAATATATCTTCGTGGTGCGTCCGGACCTGACGGTGGAGTCCCGCCCCGTCGTCACCGGGGAGACGGGCGCCGGCGAAACCGTCATCGAGAAAGGGGTCCAGGCGGGCGAGCGCGTGGTGACCGACGGGCAGCTGCGCCTCGTCCCGGGCTCCCGGGTGGAGATCAAGGCGGGACTCGGCGGGTAAGGGAACGGCGATGACCGAGCTCTTCATACGTCGTCCCGTGATGACGACCCTGGTGATGCTGGCGATCCTCCTGTTCGGCATCCTCGGGTACCGGCAGCTGCCGGTGAGCGACCTCCCCAACGTGGACTTCCCGACGATCCTGGTCACGGCGAACCTTCCGGGGGCGAGCCCGGAGACGATGGCCTCTTCCGTGGCAACCCCGCTGGAGAAGCAGTTCTCCACCATCGCCGGGGTGGACTCGATGAACTCCAGCAGCGGGCTGGGGCTCACCCAGATCACCCTCACCTTCGCCCTGGACCGGAACATCGACGCCGCCGCCCAGGACGTCCAGGCGATGATCACAAAGGCCGCCCCGCAGCTTCCCCCCGGCATGCCGACGCCTCCCTCCTACCAGAAAGTCAACCCCGCGGACCAACCCGTCCTCTACATGGCCCTCCACTCCACGACGCAGCCCCTTTCGACGGTGGACGAATACGCGCAGACGTTCATCGCCCAGCGGATCTCCATGGTGACCGGAGTCGCCCAGGTCCAGGTCTTCGGCTCCCAGAAATACGCCGTGCGGGTCCGGGTCGACCCGGACGCCCTGGCCGCCCGCGGCGTGGGGATCGACGAGGTGAAAAACGCGATCGAACAGGGGAACGTGAATCTCCCCACCGGAGTCCTCCAGGGTCCCCGGCAGGCATTCACGGTGGAGACCGCCGGCCAATTGATGGACGCGGCCGCCTACCGTCCCCTTGTCGTGGCGTACCGGAACGGCTCCCCCGTGCGCCTGCAGGACCTGGGACAAGTCGTGGACAGCGTGGAGAACGACAAGGTGGCGAGCTGGTACAACGACACCCGCGCCATCGTCCTGGCCATTCAGCGCCAGCCGGGCACCAACACGGTGGAGGTGGTGAACAGCATCCGGGCGCTCCTTCCCGTCCTTCGCGCCCAGATCCCCGCGTCCGTGGACCTCGCCATCCTCTACGACCGGTCCGCCTCGATCCGGGACTCGGTGAGAGACGTCAAGTTCACCCTGTTCCTTGCCGTCTGCCTGGTCGTCCTGGTGATCTTCCTGTTCCTGCGGAACCTCTCCGCCACGATCATTCCCAGCCTTGCCCTGCCGTTTTCCATCGTGGGTACCTTCGCCGTCATGTACCTGCTGGGGTACAGCCTGGACAACCTCTCCCTGATGGCGCTGACCCTGGCGGTCGGGTTCGTGGTGGACGACGCCATCGTCATGCTCGAGAACATCGTCCGGCACATGGAAGGGGGGGAGGGGGTCCTCGAGGCGGCCCTCAAGGGGTCGAAGGAGATCGGGTTCACGATTCTTTCGATGACCCTGTCCCTGGCTGTCGTCTTCCTCCCCGTGATGTTCATGGGCGGGGTCGTGGGCCGGCTGCTCCACGAGTTCGCCGTGACGATCGGGGCGGCGATTCTGGTCTCGGGGTTCGTCTCCTTGAGCCTGACGCCGATGCTGTGCAGCAGGTTCCTGCGGCCGCATGCTTCGGTACGGCACGGCCGCCTCTACCTGGCATCGGAGAAGGTGTTCAACGGCATGGTCTCCGTGTACGACCGGACGCTCACGCGGGTCCTGCGGCACCGCCTGGCGACGGTCCTCCTTTCCTTTATCCTGCTGGCGGCCACGGTTTACCTGTTCATCGTGATCCCGAAGGGGTTTCTCCCGAACGAGGATACCGGGGCGATCTTCGGCTTCACCGAGGCGGCCCAGGGGATCTCCTTCGACGACATGGCGCGGCACCAGCAGGCGGTCTCCACCGCCGCCCGCACCGAGCCGGGCCTCCGTTCCGCCATGTCGAGCATCGGGCCGAGCGGTCCGAACATCGCCTCCAACTCCGGCCGGATCTTCCTGATGCTCAAGCCCCGGGAGGAACGGAAGAGCGCCGACGAGATCATCCAGGATCTGCGGCCGAAGCTGGCCGCGATCCCCGGGATCCGCGCCTTCCTGCAGGTCCTCGCCCCGATACGGATCGGGGGGCAGCTGACGAAGAGCCAATACCAGTTGACGCTCCAGAGCCCGGACACCGACGAACTCTACCGGTTGGCTCCCGTCCTCGAGGCGAAGATGCGGGAGATCCAGGGTTTGCAGGACGTGACGAGCGACCTGCAGATCGCGAACCCCCAGATCAACGTCGCCATCGACCGGGACAAGGCGAAGGTAAGGGGGCTCTCCGCCCAGCAGATCGAGGACGCGCTCTTCAGCGCCTACGGGACCCGGCAGATCTCGACGATCTTCACCCCCACGAACACGTACAAGGTGATCCTGGAGCTTTTGCCCCGCTTCCAGGAAGACCCCGCCGCCCTTTCCCGGCTTTACGTGCGCTCCACCTCCGGCGCGTTGGTGCCGCTGGCCGCGGTGACGAAGAGGACCCCGGGCCTGGGCCCCCTGCTGGTGAACCACCTGGGGCAACTCCCCTCGGTGACGATCTCCTTCAACCTGAAGCCCGAGGTTGCCCTTGGCGATGCCGTGGGGGCGGTGGACAAGGTGACTCGCGCCACGCTTCCCGCCACGATCAGCACGAGCTTCCAGGGGACGGCCCAGGCGTTCCAGGCCTCGCTGAAAGGGCTTGGAATCCTCCTCCTGATGGCGATCCTTGTGATCTACATCGTCCTCGGAATCCTGTATGAAAGCTACATCCACCCCTTGACGATCCTTTCCGGGCTCCCCTCCGCGGGACTCGGAGCGCTGATGGCGCTCATGCTCTTCCGCATGGACCTGAACCTCTACGGCTTCGTCGGGGTGATCATGCTCGTGGGGATCGTGAAGAAGAACGCCATCATGATGATCGACTTCGCACTGGAAGCGGAAAGGAAGGAAGGGAAGAGCCCCCGGGAGGCGATCCACCAGGGATGCCTCGTCCGGTTCCGGCCCATCATGATGACCACGATGTCCGCCCTGATGGCCACCCTGCCGATCGCCGTCGGTTTCGGCACGGGGGCCGAAGCCCGGCGCCCCATGGGCATCGCCGTGGTGGGAGGGTTGCTCTTCTCGCAGCTGATCACCCTTTATCTGACGCCGGTCGTGTACCTCTATCTGGACGAGGTGCAGGGGTTCCTGCGCCGGCGGTTTGCTCGCTCCCGCCCAGGAGAGGTAGCGCACGGAGGCAACCCCGCCTCGGCGACGGATTCCTAGCGGGCTAAAGCGAACGCAGGACCGCACGCACCCCGGTTTCGAACTCCGGATCCAAGTAGTCGAAGATCGGCCTGCCTTCGAGGTCCCGGAGCGCCAGCTCCTCGCTGTAGCGGAGCGCGATGTCCGCGGATAACGCTTTCTCGGACAGCTGACGCCGCAGGGCGTCCAGGTTCCCGGGCCGGACCTTGTTGGCCACGATGCGGACGCTCCGGATGACCAGCGCCGGAGCCATGCCGAGGATCCGTTTCGCCGTTTCCACGGAGCGCATGCCCGCCTCGACGACAATCAGCAGGAGGTCCACCTCCTCGACGACGGCCCTTCCGAACGCCTCGAGCCCCGCCTCCAGGTCGAGGATCACCGACTCGTCCTTTTCCAGGACGAGCTTTCGGACGAGCGCCCGCACAAAGGCGGTCTGGGGGCAGAAACATCCCTCCCCGCCGGTCTCGATGGTCCCGACGGGCAGGAGAGAGACACGGTCGGAGCATTTCAGCGTGTGCGTTCCGGGGATGTCCGACACCCTGGGGTTCAGGATGAACATTCCTCCCGGCGTGCCGGTCGAGCCGGTCCTTTCCGCGATGAGGTCTTTCCTCTCCACGAGGGGAGGCGCGCCGCCGGAGGGAATCCCCAGGGCGTTCGCGAGATTGGGGTCGGAGTCGAGATCGACCAGCAGGACTTTCTGGCCGTCCTCCGCAAGGATCTTCGCCAGCAGGACGGAAACCGTGGTTTTGCCGGAGCCGCCCTTGCCGGCCACGGCGATTTTCAGGCCCATGAAAGGCTTCGCGAGGCCAGGAGCGGGGCAAGCCCAAGGTCGAGCCTGCCCTGAAGCAGCATGCCCAGGTCCCCCGGGGGAAATTTCTTGAGGACCGCGGGCACAAGCCCCCTCAAGTCCTCCGGGTCTCCGACGAGCTGGAGCCCGATCACCACCTGGCCTTCCAGGGTCACGCGCGCGAAGCTCCTGCCCGCGGTGAAATCGGCCTGGTCGCTCCCGTCGATGTCCCCGATGCGCGCGGCGATGACGGGATCGAGCTTCACGATATTTCCGATGAAGGAGGGCGGGCAGACGGCTTTCCGTCCGGCGATGTTTCTTGCGGCAACCTCTCCCTGCGCCCTTGCGTTGACGACCAGCTGTCCGACGTCCCTTCTCCCGGTGATGGTCTCGAACCGGACGACGTCGCCCGCGGCGTAGATCCCGGGCTCCCGCGTTTCCATGGTAGGGGCGACGGGGATGCCCTCCGGGTCCCCGAGCCTGCTATCCAGGAACGCGGTGTTCGGCTCCACGCCGGTCGCGATTGCCACGACGTCGCAAGGGAGGGTCGTGCCGCCTGCGAGGTGGATCTCTCGCGCGGCCTCCCCGTCGACGGAGACGGAATCGATGTGGGCCCCCGTGTAGAACCGGAGATGGCGCCGTGTCGAAAGAACGGGATGAAGCCTTGCCGCCACGTCCGCCTGGAGCATGGTCGTCAGGATCCCGGGGCCGATCTCGATGACGGACACCGTAACGCCCGTTTCCTTCAGCGCCTCGGCGAGCAGCATCCCGACCCTGCCCGCGCCGATGATGGCGATGCGGGCGGCGCCCGCATCCAGGAGATTCCTCAGCGCAAGCGCGTCCACCATGCGTTTCATGGTGATGACGTTCCCGCACCGCGCAAGGAGCCCTTTCAGGCTTTCGGGGACCCAGGCCTTCGCCCCCGTGGCGATCAGCGCCTTGTCGAACTCCACCGTCTCCCGGTTTGCGAGCAGGGCGGTCCTTTTATTTACGGACAGTTTTTCGACCTTGGCGCCGGCCTTGCAGGTCACTCCAAGGGAAGCGTAGCCGGCGGGGTCGAAGAGGTGAAGGTCGGCAGGCTCCTTCCTGCCGGCGGCGAGCTCGGGAAGAAGGTGCGGGCAGTAGGCCGGGCAGCTTTCCGCGGAGACCATCGTGACGGAAAGCCCCTTTTCCCGCGCCAGGCTCTTTGCGGCCTGGAGGCCTGCGTACCCGTTTCCGACGATGACGACTCGCTCCATTCGATGGCTTTCCGGTTTCCTCGTTCTTCAGGGGAGCGGGAGCCCGAGCGCCTGCCGCTTCGCCCGGATGTGCGCGATGATCCCGGTCGCGGCTTTCTCGGGGTCCGTTTCGACCAGCACCTTCCCTCCATTGATGCCGGGCAGCGTTTCGGTCAATAGCCCGATCGCGAACGGGCTTCCAAAAACCCTGGGCGGAGGGGCAACGTGGACCAGGATCCCCGCCGCCAGGAAGAAGCTGCCGATGGAGATGGCCTTTTCGGTGATGAACTCGGGGGCGGAGCCGGCCACAGGGAGCTGGCTGATTTCGATGCCGATCTTCCCGGCCAGCACGGCAAGGAGGTCGTAGATCCGGGAGTTGTCGACGCACGAGCCCATGTGCAGGACCGGCGGGAGCGGAGCGCCCAGCCCCGCCGCCTTTCCCAGGGCCGTGAGAACTTTCTTCAGTTTCTCCCCGGCATATTTCTCCGTGGCCTCGCCGGTCAAAAATCCGGCGTGGGCCAGGATGTGGTTCACGCATCCGGTGGTGACGATGAGGACGTTGTGAAGGAGGAGCTCGGCGGCCATCCTCTCCGTCATCGAGGAGGTCCGCAGTTTCGGGTTCGGACAGCCGACGATCCCGACCGCGCCCAGGATGTCCCCCGAGGCGACGGCGTCGACCACGGGCGCCAGCGGGTCCTGAGCGTTGGCGGCGGACAGCACGGAGACCAGCGCCTCCACGGAGATCCCCGTCAGCATCTTCGCGCTTGCCCGGGGGATGCAGGTCGAAAGGCCGGCGGTTTTTCTCTCCTTGAACCCCGCGATGCCGTGCCGGAGGATCTCCTTCGCGCGCTCGTCGGCCGTTTCCGGCTCGAATTCGACGTGGATGGCGTCCGGGTTCCTGACGAACGGCACGGTCGTGATGAACCGCGTCTTGTGGCACTTCGCGATCGCCGTAAGGCCCGGCCAGATGCACTGCATGTCCACGACCATCGCGTCGATGGCGCCGGTCGTGAGGAACAGTTCGGCCTGGGCCAGGTGGCCGGCGTAGGAGGCGCCGGACCGCATGGCGAGCTCGTTGCCGATACAGCAGACGCCCACTACGTTGATGCCGTCCGCCCCCGCGACCTTCGCCTCGGCTTCCATCTTGTCCGCCCACTCCACCAGCTTGGAGGCCAGGATCGGATTGTGCCCGTGGCAGGCGATATTGACGGAGCCGTCCCGGATCACCGCGTAGTTGGCGGAGACCACCTTCGGGGACGGGGTGCCGAAGAGGATGTCGGAGAGGTCGGTCGCCATCATCAGCCCGGCGAAGTTGTCCACGATCCCCATTCGGAGGGTGGCGAGCCACAGGTTCAGCGGGTCCGCGTCGTTCCCCATCGAGGTCCGGTGCATCGCGGTCTCGATCTCGTTGTGCGGGTTCGAGACGATGAGCCCGAGCTTTTCCCACTTGTCGTATTCCTTTCGGGTCGCCCGCGCCCGGATCCAGTTCATCGGCTTGCCGTCCTGCCGGCCGAAGTCCTCGAGCGCCTTATGGGCGACATCCCCGGCGATGGACTGCCCGGTCCTGCCGTCCGTTTGTATCCCGAGCCGGCTCGCGACGGAGAGCAGCTTCGCCTCGTCCCGGACCGCATAGCCCGGCGCCTTCCCTTCCGCGACCGCAAGGAGCAGCAGGGCCAGCTCCCGCGCGTGCCCGGCATGCGAGGACGCGCCGCCGACGGCCGCCCGGAGGAAGTTCCTCGCCACGATGACGTCGGCGTCCGCCCCGCAGACCCCCAGTTTCGGGCCGTTGTCGAACGGGTCGATCCGGCAGGGGCCCAGGTAGCACAGGACGCAACAGGTGCCCAGCTCGCCGAACCCGCACTGCGGCATCATTTTCTTCAGGCGGTCGATCCCCAGCTGGAGGTTCTCCTTCTCCGCCTTCCGGAAGAGTTCCAGGTCGCCGGGATTCTCGTATCCGGTCCTTCTCGTCTTGTCATCCACGGGCCATCTCCTTCCGCATCGTTAAAATGAGTTCGAGGGAAGACCGCTTGAGCGAGGCGCCAGCGCCCGCACCGGCCAGGGCGGCAGCCTCCCGCGCGGCGGTATCCGAGATTTTCGTTGCGGCGATCTCGTCGAAGTCGGCAAACGAGAGGGCCCGGGTGGGGCAGCCGGAGGCGCAGGCGGGCGCCAGCCCCTCACGGATCCGGTCCCGGCAGCCGTCGCATTTGTATGCCTTCTTCCGGTCGAAGGAGAGCCGGACGGCGCCGTACGGGCAGACGAGCAGGCAGGTGAAGCATCCGATGCACTTTTCCTCGCGGACCTGGACCGTCCCGGTGGGGCCGTCCTCCTCGATGGCGCCCACGGGGCACGCGAGGAGGCAGGGGGCGTTTTCGCAGTGGACGCAGCGGACGGGGACGTTGAGGCCCGGCGCCCAGGAGACGCGGACTCGGGTGAGGGAAGGCGGGGATTCGAAGATGGCGGAATACAGACTGCCGGAACGGGAGTGGGCGACGGAGCACTGGACTTCGCAGGTCCGGCAGGCGGTGCATTTCAGCGGGTCGAGGGCGACTTTTTTCATCTCTGTGCTTCCCCCTTCTTCGCCGGCATGGGTGGGACGGGAGGTGCGGATGTTTCCATGGTCGCAGGACGGCGTACCGGTGTCAAACGTATTGAAGACGTATTGAAGACGTACGTATTGAAGGCGTATTGAAGGCGGGCCCGCGGGGTTTCTTCAGCGGGTGATGCGATCCTCCAATGGAGGCTCGGAAGTCATGTAGGTCAGGAACACCACGAGGAAGAGAGAAAACACCGCGGAGCCGGAAACCTTGAGCAATGCGCCGAGGGGATAGAATTCCCCCATCTTGAGCAGGACGGCCCCCGCCGCGGCCAGCCCCACCATGGGCAGGATCCACTGGTTGAGGTACCTCCCCAGGTCGGTCACCTGGGAAAGCACGGGGTGCGGAACCTTTTTCTCGAGAACCGCCAGGAGCTCCACGACGACTCCCTCGACGAGGATGATTCCCGACAGGATGGCCAGCAGCATGTAGAGTCTCACAACCTGCCTCCGGTGGTTCGTTGGTTGCCGTCCGCAAAAACCATGGCGATGCCATCAACTTAACGGCAGACGGGAGGAAAATATTCAATACGGCGTCCGGCGATGCGATGGAATCGCCGCCGCCGGTTCTTCCCACGACGCTTTTCTATAGACTTCTCCGGGACCGCAAAGGTTTCCTGCCCGGTTCCAATTTTCCGCGGGAGAATTTCCTTGCCTCGCCGGATTGCCCGTGATATCCATACCTCCACATCCGAATATCCCATAAGGGGAAACGATGTTTTCCAAGACCACCCGGTACGCCTTATGGGTCCTTGTCGCCCTCGCGGAATCCTCCCCCGGCGGCTATTTTCAGTCGCGGGGGATGGCAAAGCGTCTCCGCATCCCCGGGCCGTACCTGGCAAAGGTCCTGTACACGCTCTCGAAAAATGACGTGGTGGAGTCCGTGCGCGGAAGAATGGGGGGATACCGCCTCAAGCAGCCCGCCGGAAATCTCTCGCTGAAGACATTACTCGAGATCTTCGAGCCGGAGTCGTTCGCCCCCGTCTGCATCATCGGGAACCCCGATTGCCCCGGCGCCTCCTGCCGGCGGCACCGGGTGTGGCAGAAAATGCAAAGCAACTTCATCGAGACGATGGAAGGGACCACGATCGTCGACATCTCCTGAGGGGAGCTGCCGGAAGGAGCGGGAATGCCAGAGACCGATCCCAGCGTGACCGCAACCTTCGAGGTACGGGTTCCGGACCGGGGGTACTGGAAGGAGCAGATCTGCTGCCAGTACGCCTGCCCTGTCGGGACGGACGCAAGGGGGTATATCCGGGCGATCGCGGCGGGCGATTACCGGCGCGCCTACCTGGTTGCGCGAGGTCCCAATCCTCTTGCCTCGATGTGCGGAAGGGTGTGCGGCGCCCCCTGCGAGGCGGCCTGCCGCCGGGGGAAGATCGACGCCCCGGTCTCGATCCGGGCGCTCAAACGATTTGCCTGTGGGCAGTACGGCCCCGAATCCCCAGGGTTTGATGGCGATGAAGTCATCGCCGCGGTCGGCGGGATGGATGATCCTGAATCCGGGGGGCCCGAGGAGATGGCGGCCCTCGTGCGCGGGAGCGTCCGGGGACGGTTCGTCCCCGCCGCCGGGGAAAAGGTGGCGATCGTCGGATCGGGGCCGGCCGGGCTGGCAGCGGGGCACGACCTGGCCCTTTTAGGCTTCCGGCCCACGATCTTCGAGTGGGAGCCGGTCCCCGCAGGCATGCTTCACCTGGGCGTCCCCCCCTACCGCCTGCCGCGCGACCTGATCCGGAAGGAAATCGCCGTCATCGAGGCGCTGGGTGTCTCCATCCGCTGCGGGGTGAAGGTGGGGCGGGACGTCGGGTTCGACGATCTCCTCGAGGAGTTCGCCGCGGTCCTGATCGCGGTGGGGGCAAAGCGTTCGCGAAAACTTGCGATTCCCGGCGCGGAAGGGGCAGGGGTCCTGGGAGGCGTGGATTTCCTCCGCAGCGTCTCCCTCGGAGAGCCGGTCCCGCTGGGCCGGAGGGTCGTTGTGATCGGGGGGGGGTCCGTGGCGTTCGACGTCTCCCGGACGGCGATACGGCACGAGGAGGTCGACGTGTCGCGGACCGCCTTGCGCCAGGAGGGGGTGCGGGAGGTTTCCCTTTGCTGCCTGGAGTCGCTCCAGGAGATGCCGGCCGATCCCGTGGAGATCAGCGAGGGGGAAGAAGAGGGGATCCGCCGGTTCAACCGGGTGGGGCCGCTGGAGATCCTGCTCGACGGCGAGGGGCGCGTCCGGGAGGTGGTCTTCCAGAAAGTGCTCTCGGTGTTCGACGAGGCGGGGCGGTTCTCCCCCCGGTTCGATGCCGGCGAGCAGCTGGCCTTGCAGGCGGACACGGTGATCCTTGCCATCGGCCAGGTGATGGACCTTTCGTTCCTTTCCCCCGGTCGGGACGGCATCGCGCTGACCGAGCGGGGGCTCCTCCAGGTGGACCTGGAGACGCTTTCCACGACGAACCCGAAGGTTTTTGTCGCGGGAGACGCCGCCTACGGCACGCGCCTGATGATCGACGCGATCGCCAGTGGGAAGAAGGCGGCCCGCTCGATCTACCGGAGGGTGACGGGCAGGGATCTCGTCCCCGGGGCGGTCGAGGCCCACCTGGTCCTCGACCGGTTCGGGCGGGAGGCAGGGTACGAATCGGTGCCGCGCAAGCCGGTCCCGGTCGCACCCGTGGACGAGCGCATGGGAAGGATCGACCACCCCGTGGAAACCGGGTACGGACGGGGGGACGCGGAGGCGGAGGCGAGCCGCTGCCTGGATTGCGGCGTGAACACGATCTTCGACTCGGAGCGGTGCATCCTCTGCGGGGGCTGCGCCGACGTCTGCCCCACGCTGTGCCTGAAACTCGTGCCCCTGGAGGAACTGTCCCTGCCGCCCGGGGCGCGGGAAACGCTTTGCGGCGGAGACCCGGCGGAGAAGTGGTCCGCGATCATCAAGGACGAGGACCGGTGCATCCGGTGCGCCAACTGCGAGAGGCGCTGCCCGGTGGACGCGATCACCATGGAACGTTACACGTTCCGGGAGGAATGGCGATGTCCGTAGACGATCGGAGCAAGGCACTCGGCCGCAGGGACCTTCTCTCCCTGGCGGCATGGGGAACGTTCTGCACCTCGCTGGCGACGGCGCTCGTGGGGATGTTCCGCCTCCCCAAGCCGTCGGTCATCCCCGACCCGTCCCTGAAGGTCAAGGTCGGCCCGCCGGGCTTGATCCCGGAGCTGGAATACCGCAACGTGGCCGGGCGCAACATTTTCGTATCCCGGGGGGAGGAAGGGGTCTTCGCGATCTCGGCGGTTTGCACCCACCTGGGGTGTATCGTGGCTCCCGTTCCCGCCGGTTTCAACTGCCCCTGCCATGGCTCCCGCTTCGACGCCCTCGGGCGCATCATCGGAGGGCCGGCGCCCCGGGGACTGGACTGGCTCAAGGTGACGAAGGCGCCCGACGGGGAGCTCGTGGTGGACGAAGGAGAGCCGGTGCCTCCTGGCACGTACCTGAAGGTCTGAAGGGGAAAGGAGAGAAGTGGTGGGGGCCTGGAAAGAGTACGTAGCCAACCTCAGAGGGGTCCCCCGGGCGGTGTGGCACAGCCTCGTTCGCCAGGGTCCGCCGGTGACCGACCGTTCCCGCGCCGAAGCGGTCTTCCAGAACCTGTTCCTGCATATCCACAGCACGCGGATCCACCGGTGGAGCCTTCGCTGGTCGTACACGATGGGGCTCGGACTCATCTGCGCCGCCTCGTTCCTGCTCCTGACGGTGACCGGCCTGCTCCTCATGTTCTATTACAAGCCGTCCACCGTGCTGGCCTACCAGTCGATCAAGGACATCCATTACGTCGTCCCCACCGGCCGGTTCATGCGCAATATCCACCGCTGGGGCGCCCACCTGATGGTGATCGCCGTGCTGCTCCACATGGCCCGGGTCTTCTATACCTCCTCCTACAGGAAGCCCCGGGAGATGAACTGGCTGTTCGGCCTCGTGCTTCTTGTCCTGACGCTCGGCCTTTCGTTCAGCGGATACCTGCTTCCCTGGGACCAGCTCGCCTACTGGGCCGTGACGATCGGCGCCAACATCGCCCAGTCTCCGAGGGAGCTGACGGATGCCATCGGGATCACCCGGTACGTCGACATCGGCGGACTCCAGAAGACACTCCTCCTCGGCTCCCGTTCCGTGGGGGAGGACGCCCTGATCCGGTTCTATGTCCTGCACGTCTTCTTCCTTCCCCTTCTGATGGCGGCGTTCATGGGGCTGCACTTCTGGCGGATCCGGAAGGACGGCGGCCTGTCGCGCCCCGCGGACGCCGACGAAAGGCTCGGGCCTCCAGGGGAGGACGTAACACCCGTTTTCTCCCAGGCGCCGAAGAAAAGCTACGGCCTCATGGCGGTGGTGCGGGGGACGGGCCCCAACGTGGGCCGGGGGCCGGAGAACACGCTCCCCTCCTGGCCTCACCTCATGACCGCGGAGGCGGCCGTCTTCATGTTCACGATGGCGGTCACCGTCGCGCTTTCCTTCTTCCTGGACGCTCCGTTGAAGGAGATGGCCAACCCGCTGGTGCCGGAGAACCCCGCAAAGGCTCCCTGGTATTTCCTCGGGCTCCAGGAGATCGTCTCCTTCTCCGCGTTCGCGGGCGGGGTGCTGATTCCCATGGTCACCCTCCTCGGGCTTTCCCTCATTCCCTACCTGGACCGCGAGACCGAGGGAGTCGGGGTCTGGTTCGGGGCGGCTTACCGGGGCCGGGAGGTCGCATTCCGGTCCGCTGTCTTCGGGCTCGCCGCGGTGATCGCCGTGGAGGCGTTCGCCATCCGGTTCGGTTGGCTCCGCAGCTGGTACCCCGGGATCCCCCAGATCGTCATCACCTTCTTCAACCCGGGGACAGTCCTTGCATTCCTCTACGTGGCGTATTCCGTCTGGATCATCCGCAGGGAAAACAGCACGCGACTGGGCGCCATCGCGATCTTCACCTGCTTCCTGGCCGGATTCATCGTCCTTACCCTGGTCGGAACCTATTTCCGGGGGCCCAACTGGGAGTTCTTCTGGTCTCCCTCCCGTTGGCCGGTCCATTAGAGGGGGCGGCATGAAGAAACTCCTGCTTGCCTCGAGCCTGGTCACTCTCCTGTTCCTCGTCGCCTCCGGGCTTTCCGAGAACGTCTTCGTCCCGTGGAAGAAGTACCAGAAGGAGTATTCGCTGCTCCTGGCCGGGCGCGCGAAAGATCCGCAGCAGAAGCGGGAGGCGCGGGATGCCCCGATCGAGCTGCACCAGATCGTGGTGCCGGACCTGGGCGCATTCGACCGGTGCGTCACCTGCCACCGTGGGATGGACAACCCCGTGATGGCCGGCGCCCCGAACCCGTTCCGCCCGCACCCCGGCAACATCCTGAAGATCCACCCGCCGGAGCGGTTCGGATGCACGATCTGCCACCGGGGCCAGGGGGCGGCAGTGAACTTCCCGGAGGCCAAGGCGATAGACGCCAACTGGGACTTCCCCCTGCTTCCCCGGGAGCTGGTGGAGTCGTCCTGCGGGATCTGCCACGACCCGAAAGCGATGGAGAAGGCGGGGGCGCCCGTCCTGGCGGAAGGCGCCCGTCTGTTCGAGGAGAAGGGGTGCCACGGTTGTCATCGGCTGGGGGGACTCGGCGGGTCCCTCGGCGCGGCGCTGGACTCCGCGGGGCTGAAGACCAGGCACCAGCTGGTCATGGCGAACCTCCACGGGGAAAGAACCACCTACCGGTGGCTGGACCTGCATTTCAAGGACCCGCAGGGGATCGTCGCGGAGAGCCTCATGAAGCCGGACTACCCCACGGACGAGGAGGCGCGCGCTCTCACCGTCTTCATGCTCTCGCTCCAGGCGGAACGGGAACTACCGGACCGGGCGGTGGCGAGGGACCGCCACCGGCTCCTTTCCCAGGGGCACGATCACGGGGAGCGGGACGGTCGCACGCTTTACGATCGCCTGTGCCGTGTGTGCCACGGGGAAGGGACCCTCGGGGTCTTCGACAAGCACCTGGGGCGGTTCGTCCCGGCGATCCGCAATCCCGCATTCCTTGCGTCGGTGGACCGGGAGTTCCTGCGGGCCAACATCCTGACCGGGCGGCCGGGGACGCTCATGGCGGGCTTCGAGGGAGGGATGACCGAGGCCGACCTGGAAAAGTTGCTGGACTTCCTCGCGGGCGGCGCGGCGCTTCCGGAACGCCGCGCACCGACGCAGAGGAAGCTGACCGCGGGCGATGCCGGGCGCGGCGGGTCGATTTTCGCCCGCCAGTGCGCCGGCTGCCACGACCCCGGAGAGAAGGGCCAGGTCGCGCCGACCCTCTCCAGCCGGACCTTCCAGGAAAGGGCCGATGACGGGATGATTCTCGAGACGATTGCGAGGGGTCGCCCGGGGACCGCGATGGTCGCCTTTGCGGGGACCGGGGGCGCCGGGTTGACGAAGGAGGAACTGTCCGACCTCCTGGCCTACATCCGATCGCTTGCTCCGAGGAGGAAATGATGGGGGATGGAAAGATCACCCGGAGGCGGTTCCTCTGGATGTCCTCGCTGTCTGCCGCGGGGGCGATACTCGGCGCCTGCGGGACCGGGAAGGAGAAGCCTCCCGAGGTTTCGGGCTTCCGGTTCGACTACGACCCGATGCGGTCCTACCCCTACCGGGGGTGGGAGTCTCTCTACGACAAGCAATGGACCTGGGACAAGGTCGCCCGCTCGACCCATTCGGCCAACTGCACCGGTTCCTGCTCGTGGAAGGTATACGTGAAAGACGGGGTGATGCTGCGGGAGGAGCAGGCGTCCGATTACCCCAGGATCGGCAAGGACCTGCCCGATTACAACCCCCGCGGCTGCCAGAAGGGGGCGTGCTTCGTCGAATACGTTTACGGGGCGCAGCGGCTCCGGTTCCCCCTCATCCGGACCGGGAAGCGGGGAGAGGGAAAGTGGCGGCGCGCCTCCTGGGACGAGGCCCTGGAGCTGGTGGCGGGCAGGCTCCTGGAGAACGTGTACCGCTACGGGCCGGACACGAACACGTTCTTCAGCGTCATCCCCGCGATGAGCCCGGTGAGCTTCTGCGCGGGCTCCCGGCTCGCCCACTACCTCGGAGGGGTGTTTCTGTCCTTCTATGACTGGTACTGCGACCTGCCGCCGGGTGAGCCCCTGACGTGGGGGGTGCAGACGGAAGCGTGCGAATGCGCCGACTGGTTCAACTCGAAGATGATCGTCTTCTGGGGATCGAACGTCACCCAGACCCGCATCCCCGACGCCCATTTCGCCTTCGAGGCGAGGTACAACGGCGCGAAGATCGTGGGGATCTCCCCGGACTTCAACTCGAGCTGCACCCACGCCGATCTCTATCTGGGGATCGCCCCCGGAACCGACGCCGACTTGGCCCTCGGGGTCGCCCGCATCCTCGTGGAAGAGAATCTCTACGACGGCCCCTACATCCGGGAACAGACCGACCTGCCGCTCCTGGTGGTGGAGAAGACAAGGAGGTTCCTGCGGGAATCGGACCTGGAGGAGGACGGGAACGACTCGGTCTTCTACTTCTTCGACGAAAAGGAGGGGGACGTCCGGAAGGCCCCCGGCTCGATGGGGTCGCCGGTCCGGTCGATCGGCCTTTCCGGGGCGGTGCCTGCGCTCACGGGGAGATACGTCGTGTCCGGCCGGAAGGGGGAGAAGATCACGGCGGTCCCGGTGTTCGAGATGCTGCGCAAAATCCTGAACCGTTATCCGCTGAAGGAGGTGGCCCGGCGGACCGGCCTTTCCCCGAGGGACATCGTCGCCTTCGCGCGCGACATGGGGACGCGCAAGCCCGCGATGATCATCCACGGCGCGGGGACCAACCACTGGTTCCACAACGACCTGATCAACCGGGCCATAATGCTCCTCGTGGCGCTCACCGGGAACGTGGGGAAGAACGGCGGCGGCTTCAACCATTACGTGGGTCAGGAACGGATCTGGCCCGAGGAGGGGTTCAAGAAGCTCGCCTTCCCGGAGGGGGGGAAGAAGCAGCGGTTCCAGAACACCACCTTGTGGACCTACGTCCACTCCTCGAACCGGGACGAGCACCGGTACAACGGCAAGCGGATCGAGGAGTATATCGAGGAGAGCGTCGCCAAGGGGTGGATGCCTCTGTATCCGCGCAATCGGAAGCAGAAGCCAAGATCCCTGATCGTCTGGCGGGCGAACTACCTGAACCAGGCCAAGGGGAACGAGAAGATCCTCCCGTCGCTCTGGAGCGATCTCGACCTGATCGTGAACGTCAACTACCGGATGGACACGACCGCCCTCTACTCCGACGTCGTGCTCCCGGCCTCGAGCTATTACGAGAAGACCGACCTGAACACGACCGACTGCCATTCCTTCATCCATCCGTTCTCGAAGGTCCTCGATCCGCTGTTCGAGAGCCGCACCGACTGGGACATCTTCTCCGCGCTGGCGAAAAAGATCGAAGAAATCGCCCTCCGGCGGAAGCTCGCGGCGTACAGGGACGAGGAGTTCGGCTGGACGCGGGACTTCACGACGTTCCACCGGCAATGGTCCGGGGACGGGAAGATCGGGACAGACGAGGCGGCGGCGGATTTCATCCTGGCCAACTCCGAGGAGACCAAGGGAATGACGTTCGCCGGCCTTCAGGCGCGCCCCTTGCGGTTCGTCAACACGGACCCGCATGTGTGGAACTCCGACGTGGAGGAGGGGATCGCCTATACCCCTTTCAAGCACCAGGTGGAGAAGAAGAAGCCGTGGCGCACGCTCGTGGGCAGGCAGCAGTTCTACATCGATCACTCCTGGTTCCTGGACCTGGGCGAGGAGCTGCCCGTATCCAAGGAGCAGGTGACCGACCCATACCCGCTTTACTGGAACACCCCCCACGGCCGCTGGTCGATCCATTCCACCTGGAGGGACAACCGGTACATGCTCCGGCTCCAGCGGGGGATGCCGATTGCCTACCTGAACCCGCAGGACGCGGCGGCCCGCGGCATCGCCGACAATGACTGGATCCGGATCCACAACCACATCGGGTTCTGCGTCGTCCGTGCGAAGATCCTGCCGGGCGAGCCGCGGGGCCGGGTGACCATGTACCACGGCTGGGAGAAATTCCTGGGCTTCCAGCAGGGGGGATGGCAGTCCCTCACCTATATCAAGATCAAGCCGACCCAGCTCATCGGGAAGTACGGCCACGTCAACTTCCGGCTCAACTACTGGGGACCGACGGGGAACAACCGGGACGTGAAGGTGGAAGTGGAGAAGGCGAAAATCTGAGGCGCGGAGAGGCCTAGATGGCGAAGACCCAATACGCGATGGTGATGGACCTGAACAAGTGCCTGGGATGCCAGACCTGCACCGTCGCGTGCAAGAAGCTTTGGACCGACCTGGACGGCATGGACTATATGTACTGGAACAACGTCGAGACCCGTCCCGGGAAAGGATACCCTGCCGGCTGGACGACGGCGGGGGGAGGGTTCGCCGGCGGGCAGCCGATCCCCGGGGAGATCCCGCCGCTCGAGAAGTACGGGGTTCCCTTCGAATACGATTACTCCCAGCGCCTCTTCGAGGGGAAGGGGAAGCCGGTGATGCCCCACGTCGACCCTTCGTTCGCCCCCAACTGGGAGGAGGACGTGGGGGAGAACGACCGGGGGGAGAATTTCTATTTCTACCTTCCCAGGATCTGCAACCACTGCACTCACCCGGCCTGTCTCGAAGCGTGCCCCCGTAAGGCGATCTACAAGCGGGAAGAGGACGGGCTCGTCCTGATCGACCAGGAGCGGTGCCGGGGATACCGCCAGTGCGTGCGCGCCTGCCCGTACAAGAAGATCTACATGAACGAGGTGGCGGGAGTCTCCCAGAAGTGCATCTTCTGCTACCCGAGGCTCGCCAAGGGGACCCCGAACGCGTGCGCGAAGCAGTGCCCCGGGCGGTTGCGGTTCGTGGGGCTCCTGGGAGACCCGGAGTCTCCCGTCCACAAGCTGGTCCGGAGGTACAAGGTGGCGCTCCCGCTGCTGCCCGGGAAAGGGACGGGCCCCAATGTGTACTATGTCCCTCCCTTCAACCCTCCGAGGCGGGGGAGTGCCGGGAAGGGGCTTCTCGAGGACCCGAGGATTCCGTGGAAAACGCTCACGGACCTGTTCGGAACAAGGGTAAAGGAAGTGGCGGAGCGCCTGGAGGCGGAATTGAAGATCGCCCAGTCGGGGGGGAAGAGCGAGGTCCTGCAACTGCTCATCGGCCGGGATGACTCGGTCCGCTACCGGATTCCCGCCCCCGCCGGGCCCGGAAGATGACAGGAGGTTTCCCCGATGCGTTGCGCTAAATCCCTCACGATACCGGTTTTCCTCCTGGCGCTGGCCTTGCCGGCCCGGGCCGATTTTCTCCTCGAGGCGGGCAGGAACACTCCCCTCCTCATGAACCGGACCCCCGCCCTGTTCCTCACGGATCCGGCCGGCCCGAAAGCGGACCCGAAGGCGCACGCTCGCGCGCAGGTGGACGGGAAAACCCTGCGGGTAACGCTTTCCTGGGAGGATCCGACCGAGGATGCAGTGGCTGGAGCGAAGAGGGCAGCGTACGGCGGCGACGCCATCTACAAGAAGCCCACGGCGAGGACCGATCTCTTCGGGGACGCCGCGGCGCTGATGCTCCCGGCGGAAAAGGGGGGCCGTGCTCCCGGGATCATGATGGGGGATCCCGCCAGGGAGGTCCGGATCCTCCTGTGGCGGGCGGGGACGGGAGTGGAGACGCTTCGAGGCCGCGGCCGCGGGACCGTGGAGAAGGCGCGGAATGCCTCGGGGCTATCGGCCGTCCAGGCGCGGAACGGGAGCCGGCGGCAGGTAACGTTCACGGTCGAGGATTTCGATCCGGAACTGCCCGTGTCGTTTGCGATCTGGGAGGGGGCGTCCGGAGACCGGAACGGTTACAAGTGGTACTCCCCGTGGTATCTCGTCCGCCCGTGAGGGACGCGGCGGAAGAGACGCGCGGGGAGCGGAAGCCCGACCGGGAGGCGTTGGCGCGGTCGTTTCTCCTGGCTTTCGGCCGGCCTGCGGGGGAACAGCGGGACCTGATCCTTGCTTCCGACTGGCTTGAGGATCTTGCGTCGCGTGGATGGCTGGGCGGAAGCGACCCCGGCAGGCTTCGGCAGGGCCTGCCGCGCGATATCGGGGAATGGGAGTCGCTTTTCCTTTCCACCTTCGACGTTGGGTTCCCTGCCCCCCCGGTGCCCCTCTTCGAGACGCATTACATGAAGGAAGGGAACACCCCCGCCGTTCTCCACGAGAACGTCCTCTATTACAAGGCGTTCGGCTGCGAGGTGTCGAAAGGCGACGCCGACAACCCCGATCATCTCCGGCACCAGCTCGCGTTCCTGCTCGTGCTATTCTGGCTGGAAGACCGGTCCGGGGCGCCGCCGGAAACGGTGGAAGGAGTCCGCCGCGCCCGAAGGGACTTCATCGAGCGGCACCTGCGGCCCTGGATCCCGAAAGCAGCGGTCCTTGCGGGGAAAAAGGCCCACCCCCTCTGGGAGGCGCTGCTCCTTGCGCTTTGCGCCTGGCTCGCGGAGGTCGAGCCGCCCCGATAGCGGGCTAAGGAGAGTTTTATGCCGCGGGATCTTCCGATCGGGAACGGGGCCCTCCTCGTCAATTTCGACTCCCTGTATCAGATCAGGGACATCTATTTTCCCTATGTCGGCATGGAAAACCATGCGCAGGGACACGCCTTCCGGTTCGGCGTGTGGGTGGACGGAATGTTCCGCTGGATCGACGACCCCGGCTGGGTGCGCGACCTGCGGTACCGGACCGACACCCTGGTAACCTCCGTCGGCCTCCATCACCCCGAGCTGGAACTGCGGATCGAATGCGCGGACGCCGTCGACCTGGCGATAAACCTGTTGGTCCGGCGCTTCGACGTCCACGAGCTCTCGGGTCGGCCGCGGGAGGTACGGTTCTTCTTCCACCACGATTTCCACATCCTGGAGAATCCCGTGGGGGACACGGCCTATTACGAGCCGCAGCGCCGCTGCCTGATCCATTACAAGGGGAAACGATGGTTCCTGATCAACGGGGCGAAGTGGGACGGTCTCCCGCCCGGGGTCGTCGAGGAAGACGGGGGAGAGGAGCCGGGGCCCCCGGGGATGGTGGTGGGGATCGACCAGTGGGCGACCGGCGTCAAGGAGTTCATGGGGAAAGAGGGAACCTGGAAGGATGCGGAGGATGGGCAGCTCCAGGGGAACCCCATCGCGCAAGGATCGGTGGACTCCACGATCGGGCTCTCCGCGAAAACATCTCCGGGCTCTCCCGCCGTCCTCCATTACTGGATGGCCGTGGGGACCACCTTCGACGAGGTGGCGGAGATCAACCGGAGCGTCCGGAGGCGCGGCCCCGACGAATTCATCGGTCGGACGCGCGCCTATTGGGATCTCTGGGTGGACAAGTCCGAGTGGGACTTCGGGGAGATCCCGGAGGAGATCGTCGGCTGTTTTCGACGAAGCCTGCTCCTCCTGCGCACCCAGATCGACAACGGCGGGGCGATCACCGCCGCCAACGACCACGACATCATCCACTTCGCCCGTGACACGTACAGCTACATGTGGCCGCGCGACGGGGCGCTCGCCGCCCACGCGCTGGATCTGTCGGACCACTTCCAGACCTCCCAGGCGTTCTTCGATTTCTGCCACCGCGTCATCACCAAGGAAGGCTACTTCCTGCACAAGTACAACCCGGACGGGTCGCTTGCCAGCTCCTGGCACCCGTGGCAGGGGAAGGAGGGGAAGCAGCTCCCCATCCAGGAGGACGAGACGGGGCTCGTCCTCTGGGCGCTCTGGAAGCACATGGACCGGTTCCGGGACGTCGAATGGGCGAAGGACAAGTACCGGGGGCTGGTGGCGCGGGCGGCGGACTGGATGGTCTCCTACCGGGACAAGTCGACCGGCCTGCCGCATCCCAGCTACGACCTTTGGGAAGAACGATACGGAGTGCACGCCTTCACCGTCGCGGCGGTGTGGGCGGGGCTCGTCGCGGCGTCGCGCTTCGCCTACCGGTTCAATGAAGGACACCTCGCGCAGAAGTGGAAAGGCGCCGCCGACGATCTCCGGGCGGCAGCAGACCGGTTCCTCTACCGCCCGGAGTTGGGGCGTTTCGCCCGCACCGTCGACGTGAAAGGGGACGGGAAGGTCGACGTCGATCCGACCCTGGACGCGAGCCTCTACGGGCTGTGGTATTTCGGGATGTACCCGCCCGACGATCCGCGGATCGTTCGAACGATGGAAGCGGTGCGGGAAAGGCTCTGGGTCAAGACCGAAGTCGGCGGGCTGGCCCGCTATGAAAACGACTATTACCACCAGGCGTCCAGGGACATCGAACGCGTGCCGGGGAACCCGTGGTTCGTCTGTACGCTCTGGCTCGCCCAGTGGCACATCGCCCTGGCGAAAAGCGCGGGGGATCTGGGGCCCGCTCTCGATATCCTCAAGTGGGTGGCATCGCGCGCCCTGCCGAGCGGCGTGCTCGCCGAGCAGGTCCACCCCTACACGAACGCGCCGCTGTCGGTCTCGCCCCTCACGTGGAGCCACGCCGCCTTCGTAACGGCTTTTCTCGAATACGCGGACCGGCTCGCAAGCCTTTCGGCCTGTCCCGCCTGCGGCCAGCGGCCGCCCCTGCGAAGAACGGACACAAGCGTTCCGTGAAGGGCGCCGATTTCCGCCCCGGGGACATCTCCTGATCTTGTACAATGGTCGGAAAAATCCCGGGAGGCGAAAGCCCGTGCTTCTATCGTATCGAGGGATCGTTCCCGTCTGCCATTCCACGGTGTTCGTGGCCGACGGCGCGGCCGTCATCGGCGACGTGGAGATCGGGGAAGACTCCAGCGTCTGGTTCAACACCGTCATTCGGGGGGACATCCACCGGATCCGGATCGGGAAGCGGACGAACGTGCAGGACAACTGCACGCTCCACGTGACCTACGCCGACGCCGTGACCGTCGGCGACTCCGTGACGTTCGGGCACGGGGTTGTCGCGCACGGCTGCACGATCGAGGACAATTGCCTGATCGGGATCGGCTCGGTCGTATTGGATGGCGCGGTGATCGGCAGGGGGAGCGTGATCGGAGCCGGCGCCGTCGTCCCGCCGAAGATGGTTGTCCCTCCCCACGCCCTGGTGATGGGCGTGCCGGGGAAAGTGGTGAAGATCCTTGCGCCCGAGTCGGCCGACGCCAACCGGATCACCGCCGACCATTACGTGGAGTACGCGCAGGCGTACCGGAAGGGATAGGGGAGAAAATGGGGCGGATCGAGGAGATCTGGAACGGGGACCGGCTGATCCAGAACTTCGGGATGAAGCTGCTGGAGGCCCGGGAAGGGTACGCGCGGGTGTCGGTGAAGGTGGAGGAGAGGTTTTTGAATGCGCACAACATCGGGCACGGGGTGCTGCTGTTCGCCGCCGCCGACGCCGCGTTCGCACTGTCGGTCAACGCGGTTACCGATGCGGTCGGCGTCCAGTGGAGCCTGAACGTCATCCGGGCGGCGAAGCCCGGCGAGGAAGTGATCGGGGAGTCCCGCGTCTTCCACCGCGGGCGGCAGTCGATGGTCTGCGAGCTCACCGTCACCGCCGGGGACGGCCGCGTCCTCGCGCGGGGGCAGTCCACCGCGCTTCCCGTGTCCCGCACGGCTTATTAAGTTTTCTACCGTCCCATTGCGCGCAGCAGCGAAGTGATGGAGATGCTGGTATCGTACAGAGCGTCGATCATGTCGGTGTCCGAGCGGGCCATCTGCACCTGGGCGTCGATCATCTCGATGATGTCCCCCGCGCCCACCTCGTAACGCCCCGTGGCCAGCCGCAGGTTCTCCTCGGAGGCCTCTTTCTCTTTCCGGCGCGCGTCGCTGCGCTCGGAGGCGGCGCGGACGGAGAGGGCCGCCTGCTCGACCTGGAGGCGGACCAGCCTCCGGAAGTCGGTCACGGCATAGCGCGCCGAATCGAGGTTCGCCCGCGCCTCCGCCACCTGCTGGCGGGTGAGGAACCCGGTGAAGATGGGGACCGAAAGCTGGACGGTGACGATATAGTTCTGCTCGAGGGGCATGTCTTCGGCAGCGTACCCGTATCCACCGTTGCCCGTGAGGACCGGGTAGTTCCCCGCCCGGGCGGCGCGAAGGGCCATGTCCGCTGCACGTTCCCGCTCCAGCAGAGCCCGGAGCTCCGGCCGGCCGGCTTCCGCTTCCTTGACCCACTCCTCCAGCGTGCCGGGGACGGATTCGGTGGCGAGCGTGTCCTTCAGCTCGAAGCCCCTGGGCCCGTCGACCCCCATCCGGTTGAGGAGCGTGATCCGCGCGACCCGGAGATCGTTCTCGGCGCCGGTAAGATCCGCGCGCGCCTGGAACAGGTTGGCCTGTGCCCGGGCGACGTCGATCCGCGCCCGGATCCCCGCCTCGTAGAAGGCCTGCGCCTGCCTGGATAAGGATTCGCGCTGCTTCACGGTCTCCTGGCTGACGGTGAGGATCCGCTGCGCGCGCAGGACGTTGTAATAGCCGACCTTTGCACTGAAAGCGACATCCTCGCGGACGGATCTCCCCGTTTCCCTCGAGGACGAAAACAGCGCCTCGGCCCGGCCTACCGCGGCGCCGGTGCGGCCGAAATCGGTGAGGATCTGGGAGAGATTGCCCTGGAGGAACTCGGAGGAGGACGTGAGGCTTTGTTGGAGGGTGGGAGAGAACGCCCGGGACCTGGCGTATCCGGTGGAGAGGCCGATCTGCGGGTAGTAGGACGACTGCGCCTGTCCTTTTCGCGCCGCTGCCGCCTGGGTATCCGCATCGGCCTGGCTGACCAGGGGGTGGCGGGCGAGGGCGATCTGCACGACCTGGTCGAGGTCCCACGACACATTGTCGGCGAGGCCTGGCGGAAGCCAGGCCTGCAGCATCAGAAACGCCGCCGCAGTGATGACCGCGATCCTCAGGCAGGGTTTCATGATCTTCCACCTCCAGATCGTTTCGCGCCCGTCCCCGGGTGAGGATTACAGAAAGGCGCCAAGGGGAGTGTCGAGGGGCCGGACACACGAAGAATAACAGAAAAATGGCGGCGTGTAGTACGGGAACGGGGCCAGTGCGGGGATCAGTTCGTGCCGGCCAGGATCGCCTCCCGCTCGCATACCTTGGGCTTCTCGGCGGTGAGGAAGTCACTCACCCGCAGACGGACGATGTCCCTGTGGGTACCCGCCGTGAACGCAATCTCCTCGTTCTCCGTCAGTTCGTGCGACAGCAGTACCGGCACGCCGTACAGCGAGCCGAAGACCGGCATCGCCCCGAGGTCGCAGTCGACGAACAGGGGCGAAAATTCGGCCTCGCTGGAAAGCCGGGCCTTCTTGGCCCCCAGGCATTTCTGCATCCGCGCGAGGTCCACGCGCTCCGTCGCCGGGACGACCGCCATCCAGATCTTCCCGTCCACGTTCACCATCACCGACTTGGCGAAGGCCCGGCCGGGCACGTGGGCGGCCTGCGCCGACTGCTGGGCGGTGAACGCTTCCGGATGCGTCGTGGCCTTGAAGGGGATCTTGCGCTCTTCGAGGTACCGGGCCAGCTTTTCCGGGATGCTCATGGGGTTCCTCCCGCCGCTATTTCGCGGCTTCTTTCGCCAGGCAGAGGAGTGGACGAACGACAGGCCGGTAGTTTTTTTAAGTATACCGCAAAAAGCCGGTGTCAAACAGGAGCGTCCCCCCCCGCGCCCGGTGGCCCTCCCTGGTGAGCGGGCCGCCGGAGGAGGAGAACCAGCGGGAGAACGCACGCCATGAGGATGGAGAGGACGAAGAAGGCGTCGTTGAACCCCAGGGCCGTCGCCTGGCGGACCGCTTGGGCGTAAATCGCCTTGATCGCGGTGGGCTCGGCGGCGATTTCGGGGACGCCCCGCCTCGCGAGGAAGGCTTTCCCCCACTCGACGGCGGTCGTGAAGGTCCGGTCGAACCGGGTGAGGTGCTCCGCCAGGTGGCTCTGGTGGAGCTGGCCGCGATGGACGAACATCGTCGTCGCGAACGCCACGCCGAAGGAGCCTCCGAGGTTGCGCAGCAGGTTGTAGATGGAGGTGGCGTTCCCCATCTGGGGCCGTGGGATCGAGGAAAGCGTCAGGGTGGTGAGGGGGATGAACAGGCAACCCATCCCGATCCCCAGGTAGATCCTCGGCCACATGAGCGCGGAGAAGTCCGCCCCGAGGCTGAAGCGGGACATGGCGTAGGTGGAGAAGGCGCACACGATGATCCCGAATGTCAGAAGATACTTGGGGTTTTGCTTGCCGATGAGCTTTCCCACGATCGGCATGACGAGAAGGGTTGCGACCCCGCCGGGCGACAGCACGAGCCCGGCAAGGAACGCCGTGTACCCCAGGAGGAGCTGCGCGTAGAGCGGCAGCAGCACGATGCTCCCGAGCAGGTTGAAAAATGCGATGAACATCACCACGTTGCCGGTGCTGAAGGACACGTTCCGGAACGCTCGCAGGTCGACGATGGGATGTTCCGCGATGTACAGCTCGACGATGACGAAGAGGGCGAGGGCGAGCACCGCGACCGCCGAGAGCGCAAGGATGAAGTCGGACTGGAACCAGTCTTCCCGCTGTCCCTTGTCCAGGACGATCTGGAGGGCCCCGATTCCCACGGTCAGAAGGGCGATCCCCCACAGGTCCACCTTCACTTTCTCCGTCCGCTTCAGGTAGTGCGGGTCGTGGATGAAGAGCGTCACCATGAAGACGGCGAGCAGCCCGATCGGGAGGTTGACGTAGAAGATCCATCTCCAGGACAAGGTATCCGTGATGTAGCCGCCCATGAGGGGACCCATGATCGGCCCGAACATGATCCCGATGCCGAAGATGGCCATGGCGACCCCGTGCTCTTTCGGCGGGAACGACTCCAGGAGGATCGCCTGCGAGAGCGGCTGGAGCGCCCCCCCGCCGATCCCCTGCAGGACGCGGAAGAAGACGAGCATCCCCAGGCTCGTGGAGGACCCGCACAGGAAGGAGGCGGCGGTGAAGAGGAAAATGGAGAAGAGGAGGTACCGTTTCCGGCCGAAGGAGCGGGCGAACCATCCCGTCATCGGGATGATGATGGCGTTCGAGACGAGGTAGGAGGTCAGGACCCACCCCGCCTCGTCGATCCCCGCGGAGAGCGACCCGCGGATGTGGTCGAGGGAGACGTTGGCCACGCTGATGTCGATGATCTCGATCAGCGTGGGGAGCATCACGGTGACGGCGACGATCCACTTGTTCTCGCGCATCGCTCCGACCGCGTTGCCGAACCGGTTCCCTCCGTTCATGCGTTTAGTGCCCCGTCTCGCAAATAACCTGGCATTCGAACGCCGCTGCATCCTCTCCGGCTGCGTTGCGCTCCCTCACCGTACTCTCCCAGTACGCCTCGGTCGCGCGCCTTGCCGGCGCGGCGCATCGGCGTTCTCGGTGCTCAGCCTATTTACGAGGCGGGACACTACTGGATGAGGACCGTGGGTTCGACGGACATCCCGATCCGGAGGAGATGGTCCGGGTCCTCCCCCTTCTCGAGGATGATCTTCACCGGCACCCGCTGCACGACCTTGACGTAGTTCCCGGTGGCGTTTTCCGGCGGGAAGAGGGAGAAGGCGGAGCCGGTCCCCGCCATGATGCTCTCCACCTTTCCCTTGAACTCCTTGCCGGGATAGGTGTCCACGCGGACCTTGGCCTGCAGGCCGGGGCGGATCTTCTCGATCTGGGTTTCCTTGTAGTTGGCCACCACCCAGACGTCGGAGAGCGAGGCGACCGCGAGCAGCAGCTGGCCCGGGGAGACGACTTGGCCGGCTTCGACGTTTTTCCGGGTGATGTACCCATCCGCGGGGGCGACGACCTCGGTGTATCCCTGGTAAAGCTTCGCCTCGGCGAGAGTGGATTCCTTTTGTTTGAGGTCGGCGCCCCGCTGGCCGATCCGGGCCTCCCGCTGGCCGAGGACCGCCATCCGTTGGGCGATCAGGGCTTCCTGCGCGGGGAGGGCAGCCTCCGCGAGACGCAGTTCCTCCCGCGCAACGTCGCCCTGGGCTTTTGCCACCAGGCTTTCCGTCTGGGCCTTCTCGTTCCTCTCGCGGCTGATGGAATGCCGCTCGAAGAGGTTCCTTGCGCGCTCCGCATCCCGGTCGGCCTGGGCGAGCCGCGCTTCGGCGAGTGCCCCCTTCGCCCGGGCCGCCTCGACCGCCGCCCGCATCTGGACGAGATGGGCCCGCGCTGCCGCAATATCCTCCTGGGCGGCCTTGGTGTCCGAGCGGGAGGCCTTCAGGTCTGCCGAAGCGGCCGAGAGGGCGGAGGCGGCGGCGGATACCCGGACGGCGTACGGCTCCAGGTCGATCCGGACGAGCGGCTGTCCTTTCTTCACCGGCTGATTGTCGCCCACGAGCACCTCGGCTACCGTCCCCTGGATACGGGCGGCAACGGGGTGGATCCTCCCCTCGACGAAGGCGTCGTCGGTGGCGATGTGGGTCTGACGCCACCACCAGTAGAATGCGCCGGAGACAACCGTCGTCACGGAGGCGACGAAGAAGATCCCCAGTGCCCACTTCCGGCGGGAGTCCTTCGAGGCGGCGTTGTTTCCGTTTCCTTCCTCTCCCATTCCTTCTCTCCTTGCCCGTTGGCTTCGGCTCGATCCCGTATTTTATTCCAAACCGAGGCGGTTGAGTAACTGGTGCGAGTTGCGGTAGAGGATCCGCTCCACGGCCTCCTTCGACAGCCCGAACGTTTCCACTTGCTCCACGATCTTCCCCATCGTCCCCGTTCCCGCGGGGTGGTCGCTGCCGAAGAGGACCCGGGAGGCATTGGCCTCGACGGCGGAAAGGAAGGTTTCCTTCCCCCAGCAGGGCCGGGAGATGCCGAACGGCAAGGGTCCCTCGGGCCATCCGTACATCCCGAATACGTTCGTGCAGTCGAGGAAAATGTTCTCGAAGCGGTCGAGAAGGGCAAACCCCAACGGGAGATCGGGGAAGAACATGTGCGCCAGCAGGAAGGTGAGCCTGGGGAAGGAGCGGAACAGCTTCTCCCATTCCTCGCCCGGGATGTCCCTGCCGTACCCTTCCTCGAAACCCGTATGAAGAAGGATGGGGAGCCCCATCTCCTGGGCGAGGGCGAAAACCTTTGCCATCCGGGGGTCGTTGATCTCCATCCGCATCATCATCGGGTGGAGCTTGATCCCCTTCAGGCCCAGGGAGCACAGCGCCTCCCTGGCCAGGCCTTCCGGGTCCGCGTCGTCCTGGTGCACCGTCCCCAGCGGGATCATCTCGGGGATCGATCGCGCAAGGAGAGCGTTGAACCGGTTCAGCTCCTGCGCTTCGCCGGGGACCAGCGGGAAGGCCGCGGCGAGGAACTTCTCGACGCCCGCCTCGCGGAGGTCGTTGATGACCTGCGGGACCGTAATCTCCACGGGGACGGGATGGTCGGGCATCCCCCGGTGAACCCAGCGCATCAACCCCCCGAGGCGCTTTTCCGGGTAGAGGTGGACGTGGACGTCGATGATCCGCCTCACGCCGCGGTCTCCTGCGCCTGCTTCCAGGCGATGGGGAGGCCGAGCGCCAGCATCGCGCCGACCGCGGGGAAGATGTTGATGAGGTGGGTTGCGGCGGGGACGCCGTACCGGTCGGCCACCACTCCCAGGAGGGTGACCCCGATCCCCCCCGTCCCGATCGCGAACCCCGCGATCGTCCCCGACGCCGTCGCCATCCGTCGGGGAAACAGCTCCTGCGCCATGACGATCGTGACGGAGAAGGTCGAAACGATCGTGGCCCCCACGACACCCGCCAGCGCGAAAACGAGCCAACCTTTCGAGATGAGGAACAGGTGGATGAGCGGGACCTGGAGGGCCATCGAATAGAAGAGCATCTTCCGGTGCCCGATCCGGTCGGCCAGGGGCCCGCCGGCGAGCGTGCCGATCGTTCCCGCCCCCAGGAAGAGGAAGAGCAGCGTCGCGACGAAATCGGGGTTGTTCGAAAGCTCCGCCCGGTAGAGGAACGGGATGTAGGTGGCCAGGCCCAGCTGCGTCCAGGAGCGAAAAACGACGATGAGGACGATCAGCGAGACCGCGTAGACGGGGTGTTCCACGCCGTTGCGGCCGATGGGAGCGGGTTTTTCGGAGACCGCCTCGATCCGCCGGCGGATGTGCGGAAGCGCGGGCAGGAAGAGCACGCCCGCCAGCGCCGCGGGGAGGAGCAGTCCCGCAGCGCCGTGCAATCCGTACCGGGAGACGAGGAAGATCGCGGCAGGCGCGCCGATGGAGAACCCCAGGTTCCCCCCCACCGAGAACAGCGACATCCCCGTGGCGCGCTTCACGGAGGCGATGCAGGCGGTCGCCTTGAACCCCTCCGGATGGAAGGCGGCGGTTCCCAGCCCCGTGAACATCACGAAGGCGATCAGCCACGCGAAGCCGGGGGAGAACGGGACGAGCGCGATGCCGGCGCCCGAGACCAGGCACCCCAGGGCCAGCAGGATCGGAAACGGCTTCCGGTCGGTCACGTATCCGAACAGCGGCTGGATCACCGAAGAGGTCAGGTGGGCAGCAAGCAGGAGCGTCCCGGTGACCGTGTAGGAAAGGGAAAACTTGTCCTTGAGGAACGGCAGGAGCGCGGGAAGCGCCCCCTGCACGATGTCGGTGCACAGGTGCCCGAACGAGAGCAGGAACAGCAGCAGAGAGGGGTTGTTCATCGGATGGCCACGTCTTCGATCGTTTCCTTGTCCAGAAGAAGCATGGCCAGCCGGTCGACGCCGAGAGCGGCCCCCGAGCAGAACGGCAGCCCCATGCGAAGAGCGTCGAGGAAGTCGGGGTCGATCGGGAGCACGATGCCCGTTTGATGTTTGTGCCGCGCCGCCAGTTGCCGAAGGCGCTCTTCCTGCTCGACGGGGTCGGTCAGCTCCTCGTAGCCGTTGACGAGCTCCACGCCGCAGAGAACCCCTTCGAACCGCTCGCAGATTTCTTCGTTCCCTTTCCGCCGCCTCGCCATCGCGGCGAGCGCGGATGGAAAGCCCGTCAGGAAGATCGCCCCCCTTTCCCGGAGGGCGGGCTCGATCACGTCCACACAGGAGCGGAAGAAGAGGTCCTCCCACCGCTCCGCGGTGCCCGGCCGCAAGCCCTTCCGCGAGAGGGCCGCCCGCAACGACCCTTCATCTCCCATGGAAACCCCGAGCAGGGCATCGAAGGCGTCGGACAGCTCCCACCGGGCCCACTTCCCGCCGAGGGGAATGATTGCGCCTCCCCGCCGGATCTCCTCCCGCCCGTGGATTTCCAGCGCCAGGGTCCGGGTCAACGCTTCGACGTCCTCCATCACCGCCTCCGCGGATTCGCCGACACGGTACCATTCCAGCATCGTGAACTCGGGATGGTGGAGAGGGGAGCCTTCCCGGTCCCGGAACACCTTTCCCAGGGAGAAAAGGTTGCCCGATCCCGCCGCGAGGAGCTTTTTCATCGACAGCTCGGGGGAGGTGTGGAGGAACCGCTGCGAAACCCGGCCGTGCGCGTCCGACAGGCTCACGGGGTAGACATTCGGGTCGATGTTCGGGTAGAGCACGGCGATCGGCGGATCGACCTCGAGAAACCCACTCGCGCGAAAATAGGCGCGGATACGGTCGAGGATCCGGGACCGGAGACGCAACGTCTCCCAGGAGAGCTCGCCTTTCGCCAGTCGCCGCCACGTACGTTCGGCTTTCGAATCCGGGTGGGCCATTCCTTCCTATCGTAAACCAATCCGCCGGAAAGAAAACAAGGGGGGAGCGATTTATTGGTAAACTCTAGGGGACGATCGGGATCTTGCAGCGGTCAGCGCCGTCAATCCTTTACCGGGAGGAGAGTACGATGCCGTTTCCGTTCTTTGCAGAAACCACGGAAGGACACAGCATGCTCAAGGAGTCGGTGGAGCAGTTCGACCGCGCATCCACCCTGCTCGGACTCGACCCCAACCTCGCCGACCGCCTGAGGTACCCCAAGCGCGCCCTCGTCGTCACCGTGCCGGTGAGGATGGACGACGGCAGGGTCGTATCCTACACCGGCTACCGGGTGCACCACAACCTCACGCTGGGCCCCGGCAAGGGGGGGGTCCGGTACGCCCCCTCCGTCTCCCTGGAGGAGACGACCGCCCTGGCGATGTGGATGACCTGGAAGTGCGCCCTGATGAACATCCCCTTCGGCGGGGCCAAGGGCGGGGTCTGCTGCGACACGCACAAGATGACGCAAAGGGAGATCCAGGCGCTGACCCGGAGGTTCACCTCGGAGATTTTCATGCTGATCGGCCCGGAAAAGGACATCCCCGCCCCGGACATGTACACGAACGAACAGACGATGTCGTGGATGATGGACACCTATTCCATGCAGGTCGGCTACTCCGTCCCTGGGGTGGTCACCGGGAAGCCGGTCACCGTGGGAGGATCGCTGGGGCGGCGGGAGGCCACCGGGCTCGGTTTGTGCAATGTTATCTTCGCGTCCCTCGACCAGCTCGGGCTGGACCCCGGGAAGATGACGGCGGTGGTGCAGGGGTTCGGCAACGTCGGCTCCGTGGCCGCGCTGGAGCTGTGGAAGCGCAAGGTCAGGGTGATCGCCGTGAGCGATGTGTTCGGAGGCGCCTGCAATCCCGCGGGGATCGCCGTCGACGCCCTGGTTCGCCACGTGGGTGCCGGCGGGAAGGTTTCGGAGTTTCCCGGCGTGACGCCGGTGTCGAACCGGGAGCTCCTGGAGATCCCGTGCGACATCCTGGCCCCGTGCGCTACTGCCGGACAGATCACGAAGGAGAATGCACCGCGGATCCGATGCCGGGTCCTTGCCGAAGGCGCCAACGGGCCGACCACGCTGGAGGCGGACGAAATCCTCCAGGCGAAGGGTGTCTTCATCATCCCCGACATCCTCGGGAATGCGGGAGGAGTGACCGCCTCCTACTTCGAGTGGGTGCAGGACACCCAGAAGTTCTTCTGGGATCTCTCCCAGGTCCAGCTTCAGCTGGAGCGCATCATGCTGCGCGCGTTCCGGGAGGTCATGACCCAGGTGAAAGAGAAGGAGTTGAGCCACCGGATGGCCGCGCTGATGATCGGCATCTCGCGGGTGGCCGAGGCGATGCGGTTCCGGGGACTGTATCCGTAAGCGCGCGGAACGCCGCACCCTTCAAGGGCTTCCGGACCGCTTGGACTTCCTCCGGTCCAGGACTCGCAACGTGGCCTTTTCGTGCCGGCGCCGGTCCTCGTCGGTTTCCAGGAGGAGGCGGGGGACCTCGGCGGGCTTCCCGTCCGCATCGAGCGCCACCATCGTGATGTAGCACGAGTTTGTGTGCGTCCTCCTTCCGGTCCGCAGGTCCTCCGCTTCCACGCGGACGCCGATCTCCATCGATGTGCGCCCGACATAATTCAAGGAGGCCTTGAGGGTCACCAGGTTCCCGACGTACACGGGGGCGTGGAAGTCGAACCGGTCGACCGTCGCGGTGACGCAATTTCGCCCGGAGTGCCGGATCGCCACGACCCCTGCCGCCGTGTCCGCAAGTTTCATGATGTTGCCGCCGTGGACGTTCCCGGAGACATTTGCGTCCAGCGGCGTCATCACCTGCGCCAGCACCAGCCGGGAGGCAGAGACCGGCTTCGGCTCGCTCGCCATCGCGCTCTTACTCCTTCGGGACCAGGATGATCTCGATCCGCCGGTTCTTCGCCTTCCCCTCCGGCGTGTCGTTGCCCGCGACCGGCTTGTACTCCCCGTAGGCGATCGCGGAGAGATGGGCGGGGTCGATCCCCTGCTCCTGCAGGTAGCGAGTCACGTTGAGGGCGCGCGCGGCGGAAAGCTCCCGGTTGGTGGGGTATTTTTTCGCCAGCATCCCGATGATCGGAACGTTGTCCGTGTGTCCCTCGATCCGGATCGACTTGTCCTTCACGTCCTTCAGGATGGAGACGATTTTTTGCAGGATGGCCTGACCTCCGGCTTTCACCTCCGCCTTGCCGGAGTCGAAGAGGACGGCGTCCACCATGTTGACCGTCAGTTTTCCCTTCAGTTCCGATATCGTCATCTGCCCCTTCGCGATCTCGCCCTTCATCTTCACCAGCAGATCCTCGTACGTCTTGCTGACCTTCTGGACGTTCTCTTCCTGGGCCTTCCGCAGGGCGGCGAGGTCCTGCTTCAATCTGGCGTTTTCGCTCTCCAGCGCCTTGTTGTCGGTCACCACCTTGTTCCGCTCCCCGGTGGTCTTCACGAGATCCGTCGTCAGGCCGACGACCCGGGCCTTGACCGCAGAGTTCTCGGCCGAAAGGGTCTCGTACTTCTGTTGCAGCGCGGCCAGCTCCCTGGCATTATTGTCCGCCTCGTTCACCTTCTTCGTGTACGTGCTTCCCATCACGGTGCATCCGCCCATCGCGAGGGCAATGGCCGCGACAACCACCAGCAGCGACATGTTTTTCCCCATGGAGAACCTCCTTTGTCCGGGGCGTCGAACCGACGAACCCATACAGGAATTATGCAGAAATCAGGGTAAAATACCATCGCCCCGCTCAAGGAGTGCCACCCGGAGGTGAAGTCGAAGCTCTGAAATGAGGCTGCCGCGAAGCACGAGCCGAAGGAGGAGGCGTGGTCGGAGCGAATCGTCGCAGCGCGGGACAAAGGGGCCGCGCTTTTCTCCGGGCCTCGATCGCGCTGTTCCTTCTCTGCCTCTTCGCCGGGTCCGCGTCGGCGGCAGGCTCCGATCCACAGGAACCATCCCCGCCTCCGGAAGCGCTCCCCGACAATGCCGCCCTTTCTCCCGTGGAGTGGGTGGACCGGACCCACGCCTACCTGTTGAATCGAATCGACACGACCATCGTGTGGTTCGACGACTTCTTCGGGCAGACGCGCAGCGTGGACAAGGCCCGGCCGGAATTCACCCTGCGGTGGACCAATGAAGTGCGCGTGGAGGAGGGACAAGGGCCGAAGTTCCGCACTTCCCTCCGGGCCAACATCCGCTTCCCCGAGCTCAGCCGGAAACTGAGGCTGGTGGTCTCCGGCGAGAGCAAGCCCGACCCGACCGTCGTGCTTCCCGCCGACCCCGGGAACCCCGGCTTCAACCAACAGGCACCGGGATCTTCGATCAAGCAGTTCAACACGGAACTTCGCTATGAATTTCTCCAGAGCGAGAAGGGCTACTTCTTCGCCGGGACGGGCGTCCGCCTGGTCCTGCCCCCCGAGGTGTTCGTTCGGGTGCGGTACCAATTCGACCGGCCTTTCTGGGAACACAACTACTTCCGATCCTCACTCACCCCCTTCTGGAACAGCAAGGTTGGCTTTGGCGAAACGACCGAATTCAGCCTGGAACGTCAGATGCGTCCCGGCCTCCTGGTCAGTTGGGCGAATTCGGGAACGGTTTCGGAAGTCAGCAAGGGCCTGGAATGGGGAACGGCGTTTTCCCTGTTCGACCAGCTGTCGCCCCGGAGCGCCGTTTCTCCCTCCATCGGGGTAAGCGGCCAGACCCGGCCTCACACGGTTGCGTCCAATTATCGGATCGGCATAAAGTACCGGCGGAACGACCTCCGCCCCTGGTTTTTCTGGGAGCTGGAGCCGGAAGTGAACTGGCCGCGGGACGACCGGGGAGCGAGGAAGCCGGTGTATGCCACAACGTTTCGCGTCGAGATCCTCTTCCTCGGGAAGTGAACCGGTAAACCGTATGGAATCCTTACCTCCCCCGGACGGCACATAATGGGTGCATCTCTCTTCGGCGGGAGGTCCATCCCTTCCGCGGCGTCCGCCACCGGCTCGCGCCTGGTTTTCCGGATTACCGTGCGCTGATCCGACGAACAGGAAAAGACAGCGGGTCGGACGCGGCGAGTTCCCATGATGGTTCGGCCACGCGCAGCCTTGCCGCGGAAATCGACTCGTCCGCCAGTTGACGGATCCTTGCGCGTTCCCGTTCCGTCGTCGGCCGGCGGGGAGGCCGCGGAAGCGGCGCGCGGTTGCGGAACCGGACGATCGACTGCCGGAACTCGCTGCTGCTCCCCGCCTGTCCGAAGTTGTAGGCCTCCTCGCCGTACTGGACCCCCTCCGTGATGTTCCGGAGGATCAGGTCCAGGGCGTTGCGCAAGATCACGCCTCTCCGCCCCACGGTCTCGGCTTGGCGGAGGTACCCCTTGACGTGCTCGTCCTCGGCGAGAATCGACGGGTCGACGGGGCGGCCCGTGTCCTCGTCGGTCAAAGGCTCCTCCCAGCGCTGCACGGCCCGGTGGCGCTCCTCCATGGCGCGGCGAAGGGTGTCGTCGGTGCCCAGTGCGTGGCCCGCGGCGAGTCGGTACGCCCGGGCCAGGGAGTTCGAGGGGACGATCTCCGAGACCAGCCCGTGCGCGTAGGCCTCCTCCACGGTCATCGGCTGCCCGGTCAGGATCGTATCGACCGCGAAGAGGAGCCCGCTCCTGGGCCCTAGCCGGGACTTCCCCACCATCAGCCGGACCAGGCGCTGGGTGCCGCCGAAACCGGGTATGAGGTTGATGACGGTCTCGGGCTGGCCCAGGTAGATGCGCTCGACCCGGGAGGCGACCACGTAGTGCGCGGCGGCCACGAGCTCGGCTCCGCCGCCCAGGGCCAGGCCGTTGAGGTTCAGGACGACCGGGATCTTGAAGCCCTCGATGGTGCTCATCGTTTCCTGCGCCAGAGCGGCGAGCTCGGTGATCTGCTCGTCGTCCAGCACGGAGAGCTCGTCGCTGTTCTGACCCGGAACGAACGCCCGGGTACCTTCGGCGGTCAGCACCACGGCCCGGACCGTCCCCTCTTCCCGGATCCGATGGAAGAGAAGCCGGAGCTGCTTGACCGCGTCGCCCCGGAACCAGTGCAGGTCGGCGTTGCGCAGGGTGTTGCTGCCCTTGGGCTGGTTGAGCTTGAATTCCACCGTGGCGATCGATGCGTCCGCATCGATGGGGTGGAGCAGAAGCCGCATCAGCGAGAGCTCTTCGGCGATCCGGACTCCCTGGCTCAGCAACAGGTCGCGCTCGGAGCGGACGGAGTCCAGGTTCGTCGTCATCCGGTAGGCGGTGGAGCCGGGGGCCCGGCCGTGGAACTGGTCGCTGAAGCCGCGCGGGATCTCGTCGGCGTCAAGAATCCGGTCCGGCCCGTGGAGATGATAGAGCCCCCTGTCGATCTTGTCCCGGAACGCTTTTGCCTCGTGAGGCTCGTACATGTGGGAGCCGGCCATGCGGACGATCTTCTCCCGGACCGAGGCGGCTGCGTCGAGATCTTTGGGGTCTGCCGGCACGAGGATCGTCCGCTGCTGCATCCACCCCTGGGCGAGGTGGAAGGTGAGCGTCTGATGAGAGGTGGTCTCACCGTATACCACACGGCCGGTCTGCTCGGTCAGGAGGGCGACGTTGAGCGCCAGGTGGTCCCGGCGGCCGCTGTCCCAGATTGCGTCCCATGAGCCCGAGTGGTTGGTGTTGTACGGCGCCAAGGCGTTCTTGACCACGCTCACGGTCTCGGTTGCGAAGCGGGTCTGGGCGTCCCTGCCGGGCCAGCTCTCGTGGGCCTCCCGCCCCGGGGCGAAGCGCCCTTCGTCCACGTCGGGCATGTGCTCGGGCCAAAGCAGCTTCTTCTTGCCTTCCCCTTCCCGCAGGGCCTCGACGTTCTGGATCCGGGTCTTGCCGAAGCGCGCGGTGACGTCCTCCCGCCGGAGCAGAACGTTTTGCTGCTCCTGGGTCTCGGCCAGCACCGTCACCCGGGCCCCGAGGCGGGCGGCCTCGACGATGGCCGAGGTGGCCGGCTCGTCCAGGGCCGAAGCGTCGGCATTGGCGCCGTAGTGGACCAGCACGTTCTCCCCGAGCGATACGTCCGCCCCGTCCGGCCCGAGGGCCTCGGCGGCCGTCAGCCGCGCGTCGTACCCGTTGAACGTTCCGTAAAGACCGAAGGCGCCCGAGAACCAGGCGGTGCGGCTGCCCTGCGCGCTTGGCCGCAGCAGCCGGAAGTCCGCCGCCTGCAGGCCCCGCCCGGCGTTCTGCATGACCTTCGTGGGCCGGTACCTCGCGGGAATCGACGCCACCAGGCGATCCAACGCCTGTTGCCACTTCGCCAGTTCTTCGGGGTCGTCTGTCGGGGCCGCTCGCAAGGCTTCCGCGTGGTCCCTTCGCAGTATGAAATAAAGGTCCGCATGGGGATGACGGCTGCGGACGAAGTCCGCCTCTCCCTCGTCGAAGACGTAGGTCAGGACCGGGATCCCCAGGGCCTCCGCCATGTCGATCGCCAGGGACCCGGTGTGGCCGCTGCCGCCATGGGCCAGGAGCACGTCCCCCGCGGTAAGGTCGAGCTTGGCCGGAGAAAACAGGGCGTGCTCCACGGTGGGACCGTTCAGGATCAGGGTCGCCGCCAGGGGAAGGGGCATGTCCACCGGAAGCTCGATGAGGCTGCCCGTGTCGAAAGCCGCGAACGCCTGCAGGGTGGCCTGGTCCCGGCCGCCCTGGTACCCGCCGATATGGCCCTCGCGCTGGGCATCCAGGGTCACGGTGGGCGCCTGGCGGTTGAACACCATCGGGTCGACGAGCACCAATTGGCCGATGGCGAGGCGCCCCTCTGCTTCCGCCTCGGGGGAGAGCCCCACGATCTGCCCGACGGCCGCGTCGCCGAGCACGTGGTGGTCCTTGTCGCCCAGCACGTCGACCGGGTCGGAAGTGATTCCGTTGATGACGTTGTAGGTGGCGCCGGCGTAAAGGATCTGGACCAGGGCCTGCCCGGCCGAGAGGCAAGGCGTGGGGCGCACGAACTTCCGGAATCCCAGGGCCGGGTCCCGGTGCACGATGCTCATCCCGTCCTCGTTGCGGGCGATCCCGTACGCCTCCTGGTAGGGCGGGACCGAGTCGAACCCGGCGCGGAGCGGCGGGTCCCCCAAGCGCTTGACGAGCCGGTCGGGGATGTCCGCGTAGGAGTCGGCCACGGGTGCGTCGGGACGGAACGGGGCGGTCACCGCCTCGTCCCCCTCGCGGGAGGCGATGACCCGGTCCAGGATGTTGATCAGCGTCCCCTTGACCTTCAGCCCGTCGAGGTTGGGCATCCCCTGGAAAAGCGGGTTGGCCCGGAAGAACTCGGCGTCGCCCCCGCGGATCGTTGCCCGGACTTCGTCGGGAACCAGGGCCTGCTGCATCCGCTTGAGAGTTTCCTGGGGCTTCGCGGCATAGAACTTGATCAGCTCGTACATGATCTTCGCCGTGAGGGTCATCGGCAGGAAGGTCTCTTCCCCTTCGAAGCCCGCCGCCTCGGCCACCAGGAAGACGATGTCCTGGACCTCCGGCTTGACTTGCGGGTTGAGCTTCTGGTTGATCGTCATCTGGACGAGATCGATCAGCTCCTGGCCGGGCTGGACTCCCGGCTGCAGGGCCGCCACGACGACCGGCGTCCGGTCCTTGGTGGGGTGATGGATGAAGGTCACGCCGACTTTCCGGAAGAACCGGGTGTGCTCGTTCAGCGCGTTCTCGTACATCGTCTCGTTGACCAGGTGGCCGTTGACATTGGCGATGTTTCCGGAACGCCCAGATGCGTAGAAGGTCCTCGGGGTCACCGGGTCTTCCGGGCCGTCGAGGATCAGCGCGTCCTCCGGGCTCCCGGGGTCGTAGAGCACCCGCACCCAGTAGGCCGAGTCGCCGCCGTCGTGAGCCAGGCGCCGGCCCTCCCTTCCCTTCCCCGGCCAGTCGGGGGCGAACGCATGGTTGTAATACTTCGCCGCGGTGAGTTTCGCGTCGGGCCGGGCGGGCTCCCCCCGGCCCTCGTTGCTTCCCATCAGCCACGCCATCCGGTGCGGCTGGGCGCCCCGGTAGAGCAGCTGCCCGATCACCGCCTTGCGGCTTCGCCCCGAAGCGGTGATGAGAGCCTCGGTCACCTCGCTGGGCGACTCGACCCGGTTGCCCTCCTCGTCCTCCAGGCGGTCGGCGATCACCGGGTTCACCCACGGCAGCGGGAGGATTTCGGGGTGCTCGATATCCATCTCAATCGGGGTCCGCACCCGGGCCACCACCTCCTCGGGCTCGCGGGCCCCGGCGAGCCCGAGGAGCTCATCACGGTAGGTCTCGACGCAACGGCGCTCGACGCTCGGGCGGCGCTTGAACGTCGCGTGCTGGGACCCGAAATCCTCGGTGCGCCACAGCGAGTTGATCGCCACGTCGCCCAGCACAGCCTGGATCCGGGCGTGGGCAGGGTAGGAGTAGGGGGCCGCGCAACCGCAGATTCCCGGGGCCCCCTCCCGCTGCAGGGATCGGACGTCGAACCCCCCCTTGCCGGGGTCGAAGAGCCCGTCGACCTTCGACATCGCCTCGTAGATCGGAGACCCGGCTTTGAGGAAAGAGGCCCCGTAGTCCTCGACCACCTGGGCAAGTCTCCGTGGGGTGGGCACGAAGCTCTGGAGGATGAAGCTGCGGCCTTCCATCATCGGGAACCACAGGGCGTACGCGGGGCCCACGATCCATCCGTAGTCCGTGGACGTGTGGTGGATCTCGTGGGGCGATAGCCCGAAGGAGTTGAACATGGTCTGGGCTCCGGAAACGATCGAGCCGATGAGGGAGATGATCCCCTTGGGCTGGCCGGTGGAACCGCTGGAGTAGCTGAGCATCGCGGGCTCCCCGCCGCCCATCTCGACCGCCGCGAACTCGTCGATGTCCTTGCCCCTGGCCTTGAGCTTCTCCTCCGTCCGCCTAATCGCGTCGTCCCAGAGGATATCCCGGCCCGTAACCAGGGGCACCCTCGAAAGAAGGCCCAGCTTTGCGAGGCGATCGTAGACGATGAGCTTCTCGTCGCGCCCGTAGGGTTGCTCGAAGTCCGTAAGGATCCGGTCGATGACCCGTCTCTGCCGCTCGATGCTCTCGAGCTGCCCGGTCCCGACGCCCTTCCGTCGCGCGTGGCGGAGGAGGAACTCCGGAATGCTGCCTTGCTGGTCGTCGGTGAGAAGGGTCGTAAGGGAAGGCTTCGGGGTCCCGTGCACGATCCGCCGCACGTGGTTCTTCAGCCAGTCGCGGTGGCGGGTCTCGACCGCGTCTCCCGCAGCCTCGAGAACTTTTCCCCAACGATCCTGCAGATCCGCCGCGAGGGCCCGGACATCGGTCCCCCAGGGTTCTCCGCCGTCGCCGGGGTCGGCCTCCGTCGAAACCCCGCGCAAAGCCGCCGTCAACACGGGGGCGTACCGCTCGAAGACGCGCTCGTCGCGCAAGGCAGCCGTAACCCGCATCTTCGCCCGGCGGATCGCCTCGTCCCGTACCCGAATGGCTTTCTTGAGCTCCTCCCCGGCGTCCTCGTCGAGCGAGGAGAGGACGACGCGCTTGATGTGCGCCTCGTGAACGACCTCCAGGAACTCGCGCATGGCATCGCGGCTGTAGGTAACCTTCCCCGCAAGCCGCTCGCTCACGGCCGCGCCTAGATCTCTGCCCTCCTCGGCCAGCTCTTCCGGCAGCGCCGCAAGCGCTTCCCCAAGGCGTTCCCGGAAGACGGATTGGGGCAGATAGCGGCTCAAGGCCACGTCGACCGAATCTTTTTTGAGCTCCCGGGACCGGTCCCCCACCCGGTAGCCGTCCTCGGTGATGATCACCTTGGCGCCCATGTTGTGGACGGTGTCGCTGAAGATATCGGGCCCCTTGGCCCCGAACACGAAGTGGTAGGTCGCCCCGGCCAGGGTCGACGCCAGCTGGGCGATCAGCCCCATGATGTCCGTGGACATGTAGATGACGATCATGTCGCCCGGCGCCACCCCCATGTCGACCAGGACGTTCGCAAGGCGGTGGGCCTCCCGCCGGATCCGGCGGTAGCTGTACGTCCGCACGTCCACGTTCTTCCCGTCCTTCTGGTCCTCGCCGATGTTGATCACCCGGCGCTCGTCCAGGAGCCCCTGTACCTCCAGCCGGTCGAAGATCGCCCGGGCGGGGTTGATCCTTCCGTCCTCGAAGCGGCGGATCACCGGGAAACTGCTCAAGTCGAGGGAGACCGACGGCCGCTCGCTCCACGCGTACGGGTAGACCATGTCGAGCTCGAACTTCTCGGGATGGGCGAGCCAGGCGCGGCGGACCAGCCGCCAGCCCATTCGGGTCTCCATCAGCGACCTTCGCTCGCCGAGCTCGTCGCTGACCCTTTCGTCCGACCACTGGGAGTTGCGAAGATCGATGCGAAAGTTGACCGGCCGGGCGGCTTCCCCCTCGGGGGCCAGGACCCGTCTCTTCTCCCCGCAATGGAACGTTCCCCCGGGAAGCACGTACTCGTTCCCTTCGTAGGTGAACGGGGCGTCTTCCGCGAGCGAACAGCCCGTGGAAACAGGTGTTGCCGGGACCGACGTCCGGAATCCCTTGGCGTCGGACAGGACGATGCGGTCCAGGTGGCTGTTGAACTCCCCGGAGACGAAGCCCTTCTTCATGCCGAGGACGCCCTCCAGGTGGGCAAAGCCGGCGGTCATCTCCTGGACGAACTTCAGCTCCACGCCCCTGGCCTCGTCCTCTGTGTAGAAACCCTCCTGGGCGAAGGTGTCGATGAGGAATTCGGCCAACCACACCGCCTGGGAGGAGGCCGAATGCATCCTGGCCAGGGATTCCCGTGCGAAGAGATCCCCTTGCGCCGCAGCTTCCTCCAGGCTGGCGAAGATGTCCCCCAGGTACCCCCGGTTGGCCTTCCCGAACCGGAAGTGTCGGTCGATCTTCTCCTGAAGCTCGCGGACCCCGTCTGCGAGGAATTCGCGCATGCCCCCCCGCTTTTTCATCAGCGCAATGATCCGGTCGTGATCGAGGGGCCCTTTCGCCTGCCGGAACTCGTCGAGGAAGCCCTCGACGTCTTCTCCCGCGTACCCCTGGGCCAGGCCGAAGGCCACCGCCTCTTTTCCGTCCATGGGGGAGGCGGTAAGAGCATAATATTTAGCGGCCGCGGGGCCCATGCGCCTCGTCAGAAACCAGCAGGCCCCGTTTCCTGGGACGAGACCGATCTTCACCTCCGGGAGCTGGATCCGCGTGGTTGCGTCCGTGATCAGGAAGTCGGCCGCCGCGGCGATGCCGAGGCCGGAGCCCGCGCAGAGACCGCGAGCCACGCCGAGCGTCGGGATGCCAAGACCGCGGATCTTGTCGCACAGGGTCTTTTGATCCGCGAGGAACCGAACCGCCCGGTGTCCGGCGGCGGGATCCAGAAGATCGCGCATCGCATCGAAGAATTCCGTGCCGGCCGAGAAGTTTTCCCCACCCCTGAGGATCAGCGCCCGGGCCGAGCCGTCCCCTGCCACCCGGTCCACGAGCTCGATCAAGCGGGCGATGTCCTCAAGCCTCAGGCAGTTCAGCCCGTCCGGGCTCCCGAGCCGTATGACGGCAATGCCGTCCCTTCCAACATTCAGCTCAGCCGGGTTCATCCCTGCGCTTCTCCGGTTTTTCCCGATGTCCGTTTTCTGCTTCTATTGGAGACGATTCCGCGGCGCGGGGTTTCACCCGGCCGTGTTTATTTACATGGCTCTAAAGGGACGTCCGCGGGTTGAAGAGACAGGAAGAGCACATCAACTTTCTTTATCGGAAACATTAAAATTTTATCTTGGCCCCGATTTCCCGACGACAATAGACTATGTCCGAAGCCAGACAGATATCCTTTTTCAAAGCCTGACGCGGAATAAAGAAATGGCAGATGAACATACAGGGGGTGTGAAATGACGCAGGAAGTCGCTGCGACAAGCCAGGTTGTAATGGGGGTGCCATTTTGGGTAGCAACAGCCCTTTTTCTTCTGGCTTACGGCCTGATCGTAACGGAGAAGATACATAAGACCATAGTAGCGATCTTCGGTGCGGCACTTATGATTGTGCTGAAGATCGTTACTCAGGAAGACGCTTTTCATTCACTGGAGTTAGGGATCGACTGGAATGTCATCTTCCTGCTGGTAAGCATGATGATCATCATCAACATCATGAAGCCTACCGGTGTGTTCGAGTATATCGCAATAAAAAGCGCCAAAGTTGCAAAGGGAGAACCGTTTAAGATCATGGCGATATTATCCGTTGTAACTGCGGTCGTATCTGCATTGTTAGACAATGTGACCACGGTACTCCTGATTGCTCCTGTTACATTTCTCATCTGTCAGGCCCTCGATCTTGATGTAGTGCCTTTTCTCATAACAGAAGCCTTGGCATCGAATATCGGAGGCACGGCTACTCTTATCGGCGATCCGCCGAACATCATGATTGCCTCAAAGGCCCAATTGGACTTCATGGCTTTTATTTACAACCTTGCACCGGTAGTCATCGTCGTACTCATAGCATATGTAATATCAATAAAGTTCATATTCGGCAGGAAGATGCATGTAAAAGAGGAGTTAAGGCAAAGGGTGATGGCCATGAACGAAAACGATTCGATTAAAGACCCTGTGTTATTGAAGAAATCCCTTGTCGTCCTCGCCATCACCATAGGAGGATTTGTCGTACACGGGATGCTCCATTTTTCGCCTGCAACCATCGCCCTCTTCGGTGCTGGGCTTCTGCTCCTGGTGTCTGGAACCAAAGAACCCCACCACATCCTTGCCGAGGCGGAATGGGCCACGCTCTTTTTCTTTATGGGACTGTTTATCATCATCGGAGGCGTTGTAAAGGTAGGGCTTATAAAGTGGATGTCGATTAAAGTCCTTGAGGTTACACAAGGCAACCTGTTTGGCACCAGCATGGTCGTATTGTGGTTTTCAGCGTTTGCATCCGCATTTATCGATAACATCCCTTATGTTGCCACCATGAACCCGTTGATTATCGACATGGCGAAACAGCTCTGGCCAAACGTTTCAGGCCTACAACTGTTGCACCATCCCGACCTGATGCCGATGTGGTGGTCGCTCGCACTGGGCGCATGTCTCGGTGGAAACGGGACGGCCATCGGTGCATCCGCGAATGTCATCGTCGTCGGCATGGCGGAGAAGATGGGAAGTCCGATTTCCTTCAAAAAGTTCATGCTTTATGGAATGCCGCTGATGATCGAATCCGTCATTATCTGCATGGGATATGTGTGGTTGAGGTACTATGTGCTGAAGATATAGTCTTTGGCGAAGATCCCCCCGGCCAGAAACGTCAATGGAGGAGGTTCCCGGAGGCCGGAGAGGGGCTCTGGCACAGAACGACCTGTTCCAGATCGTGGAGGATCTTCTCCCTGTACTGGTGGAACGAACCGCTGTTGGCCATGACCATGTCCAACTGCCGGGTGTGGATGATGAGATACCCGAGAATCCGAAGCCTCTCCCGCATGAATCCCTCTTCGCGCCCTTCCTGGCGGGCGAACGTCGCATCCTCCTTCACCTCCGCACGGAAACCGAATCGCTGGAGGATATCCGCCACAAGGGCCGCCCGGGCCATCCGCCGGGGGTAATCCGCGGCGCCGCCCTTGAAGAGGAAGCTCACGTAGTTCTCCGCGGCCCGCTCGGTCACCAGCGCCTCGATGCTGGAGAAGTGAAAACCGAGTCGGGAG
>Ga0209641_10000156_pt1 | contig 55373 bp, 61 predicted proteins | sample RifCSP16_1_FD_184022 | JGI IMG/M metagenome (GOLD analysis project Ga0209641, IMG submission 184022) | Soil microbial communities from Rifle, Colorado - Rifle CSP2_sed 16_1 (SPAdes) (version 2) | ecosystem: Environmental > Terrestrial > Deep subsurface > Rock core/Sediment | place: Rifle... | reverse complement strand
GCACCGGTTCGGGGTTGTCCGGCGCTTGGAGGACTACGTTCTCGGCATGGAGGGATCTGAACTTCTTCAGATCGCGTGCGTTCAGGGCTTTTTCCACCAGGCTTATGACCTTCTGGGCTTCCGATATGGCCATCTCTGTCACACCTCCCCAATGGGGGTTCCGGAATAGCGACTCGGGTATTTGAAGTTGGGAGCGCCGCCGCGGAGCCTATGCTGGGGATCCACCGGACAGGGCCTTCCAGAGGAGGGGCAGGCTCCGGTCGTACCGGTAGGTGATGTTCAGGTGGCCCTCATCGAACTCCTCGTAAACGTGCTTGACTCGGAGGTTCGTGAGCTTCTCGTGCAGCACCCGCGCGCCCCAGATCAGGTTCCACTCGTCCTTCGTCCCGCAGTCGAGGTAGGCGAGGCGCATGCGCCGCAGGGCACCCGCGTGGGTCGCGACCATGTTCACGGGGTCCCACCGCCGCCACCGCGCCCACACGTCCGGCCGCCACTCTCCCGTCTTCAGGTCGAACGGGAAGTCGATGCCGAGCTCCGGGCTCCGGGGATTCGGGGAGTAGTGCGCCGCCATCCCGATCGTGTTCAGCACGGGGAAGAACTCCGTCCTCCGGCGGACGGGTTGCCGCCAGAACCAGTTCAGCCAGCGCTTTGGTCCGCCGTGCTCCCGGAACGCCGCCAACGCCTTCGGGAAGTCGGGCACGTAGCAGAACTCGAACAACGCGTCCCCCGAGTGGTCCGCGAAGGCGCTCCAGACGTCCGGGTGGAGCATCGCCTGGACGATCGACCCGTATCCGCCCGAGGATTTGCCCCAGATTCCGCGGCGGGACACGCGGTACCGGGACTCGACGAACGGGACGATCTCCTTCACGAGGTAGTCGTCGTACCGGCCCGTGGCGGTGCTGTTGACGTACTGGTTCCCGCCGACGCGCGTGAAGCAGTCGACCATCGGGACGATCATCGGGCCCATCGTCCCCGTGCGGATCAGCCGGTCGAGGCGGGCCCTGAGGTCCTCGCCGAGCGGGTCCACGCTCAGGAGGGATTTCCCCGTGCCGGTGTACCCGACGATCGCGTAGGCGGCCGGATATCGCTTCGCGGGGTCGAACTTCGGCGGCAGGTAGATCGTCACGTCCCTGCGGGTGGGGTCTCCGAGCGGGTTCCCCCGCAGCACCTGCGAGTCGATCGTCTCCGTGACGATTTCGCCGCCCGCCATCGGAATCCGCCGGGGTGGGACTGCGGAGGGGCGAGATAAGGATGCCCGCGTCAGGGGACCCTCCCGCGCGTCAGACGAGCGCCGCCAAAGAGGAGCGCCGCCAACACGAGGAGGACGATCAGAAGCATGACCGGGGCCGGCAGCGTCGGGGCGGTCGCGTACACGAGCGCGGTGATGATGAGAGCGCCCGAGAGCCAGAATGGGACGAACACCGGCTCCAAGACCATCGCGACCCCCGGATGCGCACGCGTCCCTCACGGGACCGCGGCGAAATGAACATTACCTCGTACGTACCCGGATAGGTATTGTATTAGCGATGAGGCCTAAACGGGTAAGGACTTGGAGAGCCGAGAGGGTCCCGATGGAAACGCTCGTGCGCCCCCCGCCCCGGGAAGTCCTCGAGGTCCGGTTCCACGGGCGAGGCGGGATGGGCGGCGTCGTCGCCTCCCAGATCCTGGCGGACTCGCATTCCTCGAGGGCCGGTGGGCCCAGGCGTTCCCCTTCTTCGGGGTCGAGCGGCGCGGCGCACCAGTGACCGCGTTCGCCCGGATCGCACCGGAGGCGGTCGACGTGCGCACGAACGTGTACGCGCCGGACGTCGTCGTCGTCCTGGACCCGTCCCTGCTCAAGGGCGCCGACTATCTTTCCGGGCTCAAGGAGGGCGGCACCGTCGTCGCGAACACGGATGGGCCGCTGGCGGTGGATACCGAGGCGTACACGATCGACGCGACGCGGATCGCGCTGGAGGAGGGCCTTGGGAGCCGGAGCGTCCCGATCGTGAACACCGCCATGGTCGGCGCCCTCGCGGGGGCGACCCATATCGTCGGCCTGGAGGCGATCCTCCGGAGCATCGCGCGCCTCGTGCCGCAGAAGCCGGAGGCAAACCGGCGGGCGGCGGAGCGCGCGTTCGCCGAGGTGCGGAGGGCGGTCCGATGACCGTCCGGCCCCTGTGGGCGGACGTCCCGAGCTCCGTGCAGCCGACGGGCACGTGGCGGACGTTCCGCCCGGTTGATCGACCTCTCGAAGTGCACGAAGTGCAACGTCTGCTGGAAGTTCTGCCCCGACGCGGCGTCCACTTCGACGGAGAGGGCTTCCCCGTCATCGACTACGACTATTGCAAGGGGTGCGGGATCTGCGAGGTCGAGTGCGCGCCCCGCGCGATCATCATGGAGAAGGAGGGACCATGAGGACGACGATCACGGGGAACCACGCGCAGAGCCTGGCGGCGCAGCTCGCGCGCGTGCAGGTCGTCTCCGCGTACCCGATCACGCCGCAGACGACGATCGTGGAGCAGATCGCGGAGCTCGTCGCTCGCGGGGAGATGCCCGCGGAGTTCCTCGAGGTCGAGAGCGAGCACAGCGCGCTCCAGGCGTGCATCTCCGCCGCGGCGGGTCGACGCGCGGTGGGCGAAGCTCGAATCCCTAGAGAAGGCGACGTCGGAGGTGCATGCATGAAACCGTGCGCGAATTCGTGTCTGGGCGAGGAAGACTGCCGGAGAGTGGACTGCTGCCACAATTGCCGGCTGTACGTGCGCGCCGCGTGCGCGAACGACGGCACGTACGGGTTCGTCCCCCGATAGTTCCTTAGGCTCGCGGCGACGTAAGGGTCCACATGACGGGGATCTCCCGATCAGACCTGATGATGACCCGGGCCGGGGCGCGCACGCTCCGCGGGATGCGCCCCTTCGACATTGGCCTCGCCGTCGCGGCGGCGGTCGTGCTCGTGGCGGTCGTTCTGGCGGCGTGGTTCCTCACGCGCGCATGACGGAAGGCTTTAGGGGGCCTGGGAGATGAGGTCGCAAGTGGACCCCGACCACGGGTTTCGGGACGCCGTCTTCCTCGGCGGGCGACCGTCGGACAAACGCGACCCCGAGCGCCTGCGGCTCTTCGCGGAGCGTCTCCTCAAGGGCGAACGCGTCTCGCACGTCCTGCCCTGCCGCGACTCCGCGCTCCTCCTGACGGATCGCCGCCTACTTGAACTCAGACCGCGCCTCGTGGCACACGGAGCGTGGAACGTGATGAAATTCGATGGCTTCTCCCTGAACGCGGAGATCCCGCGCGGCACGGCGACCGGGATCCGACGGAGGCCCGTGCCCCTCGGACCCGGCGGGACGAGCGTTGGCGGCGAGACCCTCGAGATCGTCGCGCAGGGGAAGGCGTTCACGTTCATAGGGCGTGGCGGCAACACGCCTCAGCGGTCCCTACGGGACGGCTTTCCCGCACCGAGGGATGTGGCCTGGCGAGTCATCACATCATTCTCAAAAGCGAAAGCACCGGGTCAAACGTGCCCATGTTGCCCCACTCCCTTTCCCATGGCGGAACCTACGGCTGCCTCGAATCAGAAGGATTTAAGCCCCGGATCTTGATGGGGTGGCGAGGGGGAGTCGAATTGGTTCAGAAGGCAGTTAGGAAACGTGTGCGAAGACCGATTGAGTGGCCGTGGCCTCCGCCGACCATAGGGACGATAGAGCTGGCTGCGAGGGCCAAGCTGCGAGAGTACCGCCTGGGGAGGGGAGGACGAACTCCGATGCCCGTGAGTCAGCAGCTGGAGGTCCTGTACTTCTGGCTGGGACAGCTGACAACCCTGGAGAAGACCATCCGGCAGGGGGGACCAATCTAGGGCTGACCCCTGGATGAAGAGTCAAACGCTCGCCGCAGGAAGTCCACGAACTGGGGTTCCGCTCGGTTGCAGAGGGTGAGCTGGCCCTTCAGGCCGCTCGCCTCGAGTGCGGTCGCTGTCTTGCGGAGCTGTTCTTCACCCTCTTGGGTCCGGCCCGCGACACGTAACGCCATTCCGTAGAAGAAGTGGACGAAACTGGACAGCATCGCTTCCGAGGCCAAGATTTGGGTATCAAGGAGGCCCTGCGCTTCAACGAAAGCGGCTTCGCACCCTGCCAAGTCTCCGTTGACCAGGCGCGCCAAGCCCTCGACCAGCTTCGCGTGCAGGGGGCGTGCGGCGACTCCCGCCGAGAGCCGAGGATCACGGTACTCCTCCGCGATCCGTAGGAACCCGTCCAAGTCCCCGAGTCGCATGCAACACTCCGCGACCATCCATCGCGCCTCCATCCCCGAGCCATGGAATCCCTGCGCGTCGAGCTGGAGCGCACACTCCTCGAAGGCCCTTCGGGCGTCGTCGAGTGAGTCATCGAAGTACAGCACATGGGCCAGGCCGAATTTCGCGGACGCAATCGTGGACGGCGCATGGATCTTCTCGCCGAGCTCCAGCGCCTGCGTGAACAAGTCCTCCGCGGCGCCAAAGTCCGCACGCTGGTAGAGGGCGAACCACGCATGCAGCATGAGGAACGAGCGGCGGATGTGCGGATCCTTTATCGAATCCTCGAGCTCTTCCAGCGACTCGAGGTGGCGCGTCGCGCGCTCGACATCCCCGATCCGGTTCGCGTAGAGGTTCGCAAGGACGATGTGAACGCGGGCTCGCAATTCCGGGTCCGCGAGCGCCTTCGAGACTTCGAGGGCGGAGGTAAGGTACCGCTCTGCCTCAGCTGGATTCCCGCTGGGCGAGTAGATTTCGGCATTTGCGAGAGCCAGCAACGCTTGGGTCTGCCCGAGGAAATCTCCGTACCCACGAAACGTGGCCAGCGCCGCTTCGCCGCGGTCGCGGGCTTCCGGCCACTCCTCTATCTTGGAGTCCAGCTGGCACCGGATGAGATCGAGCCAGCCCCGCTCGACGCTCGGCCGTTCCCCAAGCGCCTGGGAACCCGCGTCGAGTTCCGAAGTGGCGCGAGACGTCTCCCCTCGCACTTGCAACGCGGCTGCAGCCTTCCGGCGGATTCTCGCGACCGATTCCGCTTCGTCGGTCCCCCCGAGCGCCTCCTCGTAGGCCGCGAGCGCCGCCGGCAGGTCGCCAATCCGCTCGTGTGCGTCCCCCAGCGCCTCCGCCAGCGTCGACCGTCCGTCCCGGGCGACGGTAATCTGCAAGGCGTTCGACAAGTAGTGTATGGCCGCGACGGGGTTCCCTGCCGTCTGCGCTTCGGCGGCCAGGCGCTGGAGCTGGCCCCCCGCGAAGATGCCCAACCGTTCCCGCTCCGCGGGAGTTGCGACCGCCGAGAAGAAGACCCGAATCGTGTCATGGAGTCCGTAGCCGGTCTCTCCGACGCCGCGGATAAGCGACCGGTTGGTGAGGGAGACGAGGGTCTCGTGCGACACCGCAGGGTCGGGGAACAAGGCATCCCGCGGAACGGGAACACGGTAGAGAGACGCCGCCTTCATGACCGTACGCTCTTCCTCGGACAGGTCGGCGTACACTTGGTCCTCCATGAACCGCTGCATGTCGCGAAGCGCGTCGCTGGATGGGTCCTTCTGCTCCGTAGAGCGAAGCAACTCCAGGAACAGGGGATGACCTCCAAGCTGGCGGGCAAGGTGCCGAACATCCGTACTCTCGCCCGCGAGGAAATCCTCGATGTCCTCGTCCCGGAGGCCCCCGAGGTCGATCTCCCGGACGAGGCCCAGGACGGCGACGTCACGGGCGTCGTAGAACGGCAGGGACCTCCGAGTGAGGACCAGCATGCGAACATTCTCCGCATCTGCGGCTGCCTCCTTCAGGAATCCCAGGACGGACACGACCACCGGAGATGCCTCGTGCGCGTCGTCGAAAACGATGAGAACAGGCGCTCCCGGCAGGTCGTCGCGCAACACCCGATCCGCTCGGAAGGCCTCCCCGCGCGAGAGCACCGAGCGCAAGCCGGGCTTCCCGAGGGCGGAAAGGAAGTCCCCGAGGCTCGCGAGAACCGACTGTCGCGTATCCCACGGCCGGACGCGGTGCCAGAACAGATTCCGCCGACCGCGCTCCATCTCGCACGCCCTGGCGGCGAAGCTCGATTTCCCGATCCCTGCGACGCCGCGGACGACGAACAGGCGGGGGCCCCCAGAGGCCCTCGTCACCTCACCGAGTTCGACACTCCGGCCGACGAACCGGCGAAGGCGTGGCGCCTCCGACACCATCTCCACGAACGCCCGACGGGGGGGCGCGGTGAGGGCCTCGAGGTCGACCGTCCCGACGTCGATGGCGGCCCGCAGGATGTCTGATAAGGACGCGTTGCCCGCGGCCCGATCCAAGACCTGGGCCACGGTGGCTTCCCGGAGTTCGCCCGCCTCGCGCACGCGCACGACTTCGGCCTTCACGGAGTCCCGGAGTCGCATCGCAATGAGACGGCCCGAATCCGTGAGGTCGTACACCTTGCGACGCTGTCGGATGCCCGTCACGTGGGCCATCCGCTCCCGCACGTTCCCGTCCCGGACCAAGGGGCGCATGTACTGGGACAGGTGTCGGAGATCGATCCCCGCGGCGTTCGTCACCCCTTCCTGCGTCATCGCGGGCGGAACCTCGGGGGCCTCCGCGTGCCTCGCATGCTCGAGCAGGTGGAGTAAGATCCGCTCCTTGGAGGTCAGCCGCACGACGCCCCCCCTGCCATGTCGTAGCGGGGTCCGGCGGTAAGAAACTTGCGGATAGGGGTTCGACAGGGATTCCTCCACGGGGCTCATGGCCTCAGGGCCCCGTCTGGGTCTCCGAGGCACACCATGGCTGCGATCACGGACATCGAGATCGTCGAACACGCGCGACCGGGGGCACTGGGGCCGCGGGACCCACCGGACGAGCCCCCGCCCTCCTCGGAGGAAGGCCCGACGCGAGCGGGAGAGGACGCGGGACTCTTCCCGGCCGCTCCCACGGAGTGGCTGCGCCGCTGGCTCCTCGGAGAGGATCTCGCTCTTTCCCGATGGCTGGGGGAGGAGGAAGGGCATCCGGAGGTCCCTCGGGGACATGAAAGAGCTCTGAGGAGCAGGAGAGTCCTCGCGGAGCGCATCGAGCTTCGGAGGGTCCGGCACCAGCTTGAAATGGCCCGGCGGGCGCTGCACCGAGTTCCTCGTGAACGGTAGGGGAGTGGGACGGACAGCCATGCTCCTCCTTCACCCCCTTCGATCGCCGCCGTGCATGCGCCCTGATGGACCCTCGGGAGCGGACCTCGCCATGACCTCGTTCCGACCGGGATAGGAGTCCTCTAGGGATTCCTTCGACCGACTGATGATGCCGGAAGGCGTCGGGGGTGACAACTGACTCGGACCCCGGCGGGAACGGTCTGAGGAGGCGGAAGGAAATGAACACGAGGGAATCGGTAAGTGTCGGGCGCGGGAGAACGAATGGATGGACGGGCCGAAGGGGCGGTGAAGCATGCTAGCCTTCGCGCTGATGATGGCGCTGGTGGCCAGCCCGCCGAGCGGACCGTTCGCGGCTCCGGTCTGGTTGGGGTGCGAGGCCATGATCGCAGCGTCCGTGGACGCCCCTCCGCGCGTCGAGGCGCAGGCGCTGAGCGTTGACGACGCCCTCGTCGCGAGCGCGGGCGACGATTCGCTCGCGACCGCATACGACCAGGCACTGTCGTCGGAGCCCACGCTCACGGCCAGGGAGGGCGCTGGGGACTTTCGGTTCAACGGTGGAGCCGACTTCGCGGCAGCCGTAGGGTGCACGGAGGTCTACGTCCCGGAGGAGGTACCGGCAGACGACATCCCCCAGGACGTACCCGCAGACGAAGGCGGCGAAGAGGCCCCCGTCGAAGGGGGCGAAGAGGCGCCCGTCGACGGAGACGAGGAGTTCTCCGAATACGACGAGTGGGTCGAGGAAGAATACTTCGACGCGGTCGGCGAGGGCGATGCTCCTGCGGAGGACCAGACCAGTGGCGAAGAGGTCGTCGATGGCGGCGCCGAGGAGGGCGGCCTGTAGCGTCATGGCCCGGGGCGTCTGCAAAGTGGGGGGGCGGGTTCTCGCGAGTCCCTGCCTCCCCTCTTTCCAGGAAGACCCAAGCGACATCCCTTTCGAGAGAGACGGGGCGCTGCACGTGGTCCCGGCCTATCGCCGAGGCCTGCGATTCTCATCCCGAGACGGCGCAGGGGGTGCGCGGGTCTCGAGGGCCCTGAAGCGACTTGCACGACACGAGCAAGGCAAGGGTTAAGTCTCAAGGCCTCCTCGCGGGGACGGGGACGACGATGAAGCGCGGGGCGAGCGCCGTGTGGCTGGGCGGCCTAAAGGACGGACGCGGCACCTTTTCCACGGACAGCGGAGCCATTAGGGACACTCCGTACTCGTTCACGACGCGTTTCGAGTCCGCTCCCGGCACGAACCCCGAGGAGTTGATCGCGGCTGCGGAGGCGAGCTGTTTCTCGATGGCGTTCTCTAGCGAACTCGGGAAGGCCGGCTTGACCGCGGAGCGCATCGAAACGAGGGCAAACCTCGAGTTCCAGAAGACGGACGCAGGCTGGACCGTGACCTCGATCCACTTGAACGTCACCGCCAAGGTTCCGAACGGAGGGCACAAGGAGGCAGAGGCGGCGGCGGAGATCGCAAGGCGAACCTGCCCGATCGGCCGCCTTCTGGATGCGAAGATCACGATGGACTTGCGATTGGCCTGAGCAAGGCCGGTGCTTTCCCGGAGGGATTGGTGCATCCCTCGCTGAGCGGGAGGACCGGCGCGCAGCCCGTCACAACCAGGTGAAGCCTTGAGCGTCCGACGAACCCGGAAGATTCGTGAAAACCGTTAAGAGGTCGGGCGCGGTTGCATCGAAGATGGCGCTGGTCCGATTCCTCGTCAAGAGGGCTGCGACCCTCGCGGTCACCCTGGTCATCGCGACGTTCATCGTGGTCATCATCGCGAACCAAGGGGGGCTCGTCGATAAGCTGATCATCTCCGAGATCGAGATCGGCGTGGCCCAGGAACTCAACGCGGACCCCTCCTATCGTCGGCTCCCCCCGAACGACCAGGCGCGCGTCTTCCGGGAAACCGTTCAAGAGCGAATCCGAATGCGCGGTCTGGACCAACCGTTCGTGACCAAGACGTTTCGTCAGACCGGGGACGCCCTCACGCTCAACTTAGGGCTCGCCCAGGACACCTACGGGACCGGTTCCTACCGCCTGGGGACCATCATCATGGAGCGTCTCCCGCGCACCGTTCTGCTGTTCACGACGGCCACGATCATCTCTGCCGTCGTCGGCGTCTGGCTGGGCCTCCGGATGGCGCGGAAGGCGCTGTCGGCGTTCGACCGCGGAATGACGCTCCTCTCGATCACGACGCTCGTCATCCCGTCATGGGTGTTCGGAATCTTCTTCATCCTCGTGTTCTCCTTCGGCCTTCGGCTGGTGCCGACGGGCGGGATGGTCAGCGCACCCGCGCCGAGGGAGCAGCCCGCGCTCCTCCTCGATCAGCTTTGGCACCTCGCCCTTCCGCTCGCCACCGTGAGCTTCTCCTCCTTCGGTGGTTGGTCGTACACGACCCGAAACCTCGTCCTTCAGATCATGGACGAGGACTTCGTGACGGCCGCGCGGGCGAAGGGGCTGCCGGAGAGGACGATCCTGCGCCGCTACGTCCTGCGGGCCGCCTCCCCGCCGATTGTGACGGGGATCGTGCTCGCCCTCATCGGATCCTGGACCGGGGCGATTGTGACGGAACTCGTCTTCAACTGGCCCGGGCTGGGACTCCTCTTCCTCCAGGCCGTGCAGTCCACGGATGCCCCGACGATCATCGCCCTCACGGTCATCTTCGCGTATCTCTTCGTGATCACGGTCTTCATCCTCGACGTCGTCTACAGCCTCCTCGATCCTCGAATCCGTGCGCTCGGGCGGTGAGTGGGATGCCCGCCCCGGTCGTCGGACTGCGAGCCGCGGTTCGTGAGGCGCTCCGGACGAAGGCGGGCCTGTTCGGGTTCGGGATGGTCGGTTTCCTTCTCGCCCTCGTCATCGTCGTGCCGGTCCTGGCCCCGTACGACGTCATCTCCTCATGGGGGGAGTCGGAACGGTGGTCGGACAACCCATACAGCGCCGCTCCGGACTGGCTGGACGCGTTCTCCGCGACGAAAGCCGCGCGAACCAAGATCGTCGAGTGGAACCTGCTGCAAGGACCGACTCGCGATCGTGTCGACCGATTTACGTATTCCGAATCGAACACAACGGAGCTGTTCAAGATCATCCAACTCCGGGCGCGGTGGACCTTCGCGTACGACGGGTTCCCTCAGGAGATCCGGCTCCAAACGCTGTACTGGAGCACCGAGCAACCCGTGATCGCAATCGAGTGGACCCGGCCGGACGACGAGAACGTGACGATCTACCAGGCGTCCCCGCAGCGGCTCGGTCCGAACGTGGAAACGCTGTCCCTGTCGTCGATGACCCAGCCGTTCAACGTCCTGTCCGCCGTGCGCCAATGGGCGGTCGGGGTCGGGGCCGACCCCGTGCCCATCGAAAAGGTTCGGCCGCACATCGCGCTCTTCGCGGAAAAGGGGCCGGGCATGATGGATCCGTCACGCGCGAAGGTTCTGAAGGGTTACTATTCGATGACGATCACCGTGTTCAACGCGGAACCGTCCGACAAGATGCAGGCACGCTTCACCTCGTTCGGAACCGTTTTCGGGATCGCGGGGACGGACCACCTGCGGCGGGACCTGTTCATCGGACTGTTGTGGGGGGCGCCGGTCGCCCTCGCGTTCGGGGTTGCGGCGGCCGTCATCACCGTGATGGCCCAAGTCATCCTCGGTGCGTTGGGGGCCTTCTACGGCGGGAGGACCGATGAAATCATCCAACGCGGAACGGACTTCTTGATCATCCTCCCGGTCCTCCCCATCCTCATCCTTATCGGGCAGCTCTACCAAATATCAATCGTTTGGACACTTCTCATCGTCGTCATGTTCAACATTCTGGGCGGCACGACGAAAGTCATTCGCACCATTGCGCTCCAGGTCAAGGAAGAGTCATACGTGGAGACCGCGCGCTCCTATGGAGCTAGCCGCCTCCGAATCCTCTTCCGATACATCATGCCCCGAACGATGCCGTACACGTTCGCCCTCCTCGCCCTCTCGGTGCCCGGCTTCATCTTCCTCGAAGCGTCCCTGAGCTTCATCGGCCTCGGCGACCCGGTCCTTCCTACTTGGGGGGCCCTCATGGGAGACGCGTCGAGGAACGGCGCGCTCTACAACGGGCTGTGGTGGTGGATCGCGTTCCCCGCTCTCGGGATTGTGTTCACGACGATCGCGTTCGCCCTCCTGGGGTACGCATTTGACAAAGTGCTCAACCCTCGGCTCCGGGAGGAATGACCGGCGACATGGCCATGCTCGAGGTCAAGGACCTGCACCTCTACTATCGCACCTCCCGCGGCCCGGTCAAGGCCGTCGACGGGGTCTCCTTCAACCTGGAGGCGGGCGAGACGCTTGCGCTCGTCGGCGAGAGCGGGTGCGGGAAGACTTCGACGGCGTCCGCGGTGATCCGAATGTTGCCGAGGAACGTACATCGCTACGACGGAAGCGTAACGTTCGACGGCAACAACATCATGAGCTACAGCAATGAGAAATTTCGGCAGGACGTCCGCTGGAAGGGCGTCTCCATCGTCTTCCAGGGCGCGATGAACTCCCTCAGCCCCGTCCTTCGGGTCGGATACCAGGTCACCGAGCCCCTCACGGTTCACTCCAACATGAGCCGTGAGGAGGCGCGAGACTTTGCCCGGGAGGCCCTGAAGAGGGTGCGTCTCCCAGACTACATCGCGGACCGATACCCGCACGAGCTAAGCGGTGGGATGAAACAACGGGTCGTGATTGCGATGGCCCTCGTCGTGAATCCGAAGATCGTCATCCTCGACGAACCCACGTCCGCTCTGGATGTGATGACGCAGGCGAACATCATCAACCTGCTGAAGAGGCTGAGGCGGGATGCCGGGCTGTCGTATATCTTCATCACGCATGACCTGGCGCTCGCGAGCGAGCTCGCCGACCACGTTGCCATCATGTACGCGGGCAAGATCGTGGAAATCGGCCCCTCAGAGGACATCTTCCGGGACTCGAAACATCCCTATGCCCAGAGGTTGCTCAGCGGCGTGCCCCTCCTCCGCGGAACCCAGGCACCCCAGTCGATTCCGGGAGCTCCGCCGGACCTGATCCACCCCCCGCCGGGATGCAGGTTCCGTCCCCGCTGTCCCTTTGCCTGGGAGAAGTGCGAGAAGGAGCCCCCGCTAGAGTGGGGAAGTCGAAAGGCGGCGTGCTGGCTCCTAGGCGAAGGCGAGGCCCGTTTGGGGGGAATCGCAGCATGAAGGAGGACCACGATGTTGTCCTTCGACTGGAGAACCTCCAGGTTTGGTTCGAGGTGGGCGCCCACCTCATCCGCGCGAGCTCCCATGTCCGAGCGGTCGACGGCGTCACCCTGACGATCCGGAGGGGGGAGACGTGCGCGATCGTCGGGGAGAGCGGGTGTGGAAAGACGACCCTCGGTCGGACGATCCTTCGTCTCCTGGAGCCAACGGGGGGACGAATCCTATACGACGGGCGGGACATCACGCACCTGGGGGAGAAAGACCTTCGCTGGCTGCGCAGAAAGGCGCAGATGATCCCTCAGGATCCATATTCCAGCCTGAACCCTGGATACACCATCCAGAGAATCCTCGAGGAGCCCTTGGCAATCCACGGGGTAGGCGACGCGGCCGAGCGATCGGACCTTGTGCTCAAGGCGCTCGAGGAAGTGAAGCTCGAACCGCCGACCCAGTTCGCGCGGAAGTATCCCCACATGTTGAGCGGCGGGCAGCGCCAGCGCGTGGCCGTCGCTCGAGCGACGATTCTGAAGCCCGAACTCGTCGTCGCGGACGAGCCCGTGTCGATGTTGGACGCCTCCGTTCGGATCTCAATCCTCCAACTCCTCAAGGAACTTCAGGAGAAGCACGGTATCGCGTTCGTCTACATCACACACGATCTCGCGACCGCAAAGTACTTCTCCGATCGAATCGCGATCATGTATGCGGGTCACCTCGCTGAAACTGCCCCCGTGGACAGCCTCATGCGGGAGCCCTTGCACCCCTACACGAATGCGCTCATGGAGGCATTGCCAGACCCGGATCCCGACAACCGATTCCGGGAACGGCTGGCGATCCCCGGCGAACCTCCGAGCCTCGTCAGCCCTCCCTCGGGTTGCTCCTTCCACCCCCGCTGCCCGATCGCGAGGGCGGGATGGTGCGACCTGGAGACGCCGGAGCTGCGGGAGCTTCGGCCGAGTCACCACGTGGCCTGCCATCTCGCGGAATGAGCTCCGCATTGCAGGAACGCCCCCGACGTGGGTGGACGGACGCAATCGGTCCCTGTGAGCGAAGAGGACGGGGAATGAAACCGGCGGTTCCTCGCCACGGATGTAGCTCGGGGAAAAGCTTATCTAGAGTAGCCAGCTTCCTGCCTTGATTTCCTGGGCGGCCGAAGTGGCGCTCGCCGAGGAGGAGGAGAACCGACATGGCACGTACTAGAAAGATGGGTGCGTTAGGCGCTGTGGTCCTGATGGTCCTGAGCACGTGGATAGTCCTCTCCACGCCCGCGAGTGCCGGAAACGAGTCCGTGGAGCCGAGGCAGCCTCCGACGGAGGGCCCATGGCTCGATGAGATCGTTTTTGCGGAACAGCTCGATCGGTCGCTGGCGCTGACGGAGATCATCGCAGGCAATTGGGACACGATCATGTTTGACATCACTGCGCCTGCCGACAAGCGCAGGGCCCAGGACGCGACCGAGCTGGACACCTTCCCGGCCTACGGTCTGTTTGATCAGATCACCGTGAATCCCATGGAGCAGAACCTCACCGTGCAGGACCCGGGTTGCGGGGGGATCGCGAACAAGCCCAGATTCCCACGGAACCCGTTTGCCATTCAGGAAATCCGTGAGGCGATGCAGTGGCTGGTGGATCGGGACTTCGTGGTCCGCGAAATCTACGGTGGCTTCGCGATTCCGTTCCGCACCCCGTTCCACCCCCGGTCCCCCGACTACGGGCGTGCGATTGTCGACATGATGCAGCTCGAGGATTACTACGCCTATGATCCCGTGCGCGCCCAGAGCATCATCGTCAACGCCCTCCAGAAAGCGGGGTGGTTCATTTCGAACGACGGTTTCTGGCACGACCCCGCCGACTGCTTGGTAACCGTCAAGATCCTGCGGCGAACGCAGGACGAGCGATTCCAGCTCGGCGCGTACTACGGCACGCTATTGAGCCAGATTGGGTTCAACGTGCAATTGATCGGGGTCACGGGTGCCGGAATCCCCTACGGAGGCGTGCCGAACGAGAACCTCTGGCACATGTACACTGCCGGGTGGATCCAGACTGCCCTCCAAGCCTGGGACGACGGTCAGCTGTATTTCTACGCCGGATGCGGCTTCCCGACCCCGTACTGGTGCAGGGGGCCGCCCACCTATGAGCCACCCACGGAGCTCGTAGACATCGCGGAGACCCTCGCGTTCGGGGAATACACGAGCTTGGACCAGCGCGCCCAGCTCATCCGCGACGGCGCAACGCAGGCGATGGCAGAAGGTATCGCAATGTTCATGGACGCCAGGCAGAGCACCTGGATCAACAACAAGCGGATGGACAACATCGTCTGGGACCTCTTCGGAGGACTCACGAACGAGTTCGGTCTGAAGGCGGCGAAGGTCCCGGAGGTCGCAGGCGTCCAGACGGGCCGCGTCCTGAACCTCATCATGTTCCGAGATGGCTGGAACCCGTGGGTCTTCCCCGGTTGGCTTTACGACACGGTGCAGCGTCGGCAGATGACGGATGTGGCCATGACGCTCCATCCGCACACGGGGCGGTACATCAACGTCCGCACGAACGCCGTGCCCGAGACGGCGGGACCGACGGGGACGATGGCGGTCCCGGACACCGCGATCATGTACAACGCGGCGACGGACCGATGGGTGGCGGTCGCACCGACTCTCCAGGCCACGAGCAAGGTCACGTACGACATGGTCTACGGCAACTGGCACCATGGGCCCGCGATCACGATGGACGACGTGCTGTACTCGTGGGCGAACATGTTCCGCCGGGCGTCACAGGACGCGCTGGGCGCCCCTGACGGGGACATCGGCATGGTCCCGGGCCTCCTCAACCCGGCGCCGGACGGAACGAAATACTTCGTGAACACCACGCTGCAGGCGATCAATGTCGTCGACGCGGACACCCTCGAAGTCTACCTGAACTTCTGGCACCCCGACCTCCAGGAGATCGCGGGCGCCGGTGCGTTGTTCCCGAGCGCTCCATGGGAGGTGCAGGAGGTCGCCGCGAAGCTGCTCCTGGACCAGGTTGCCGTCGTGTCCGACGCGGACATCGCGGCGACCGGGCGGCTCTGGCTTGACCTGACGAAGGGGGATAGCCTCCCGTACCTCGGAGAGGCCCTCGCGGGCTACATGGGGTCCAATCACATCCCGCCGGGGATGACCGCGGCGGAGGGAGTGCCCGCATTGGCCGAGATCACGGTCGCGGAAGCGACCGCGCGCTGGCAGGCCTTTGACGCGTGGAACGACACGTACGGACCAGGAAACGGCGCTCCCCCGCTCGCCGGACACTTCTGGCCCAGCAACGGACCCTTCCGCATGGAGCGAACGGACCCCACGAGCCGCCAGACCATCTTCAAGGCCTTCCGAGGCGGATATCCGTGGGGCCCGGACCAGTGGAATTCGATGACGGTCGTCGGAATCCCCGAGGTCGCTTTCCGGACCCCGCCCACCGTCGTCTTCGCGGGAGAGGACGCGATCTTCAACTACGACGTGACGGTCGGAGGGTCGCCGAGCGATGCGGTCACCGCCCTCTGGTTCATGCGGGACACGGCCACGGGCGCGTTCATCAAGGAGAACCAGGTCCCGACGCGAACTGCGACCGGTGACTACCGGATCTCGATCCCAGCCGCCGAGACCGATCCCCTCCTCGGGACGTACGAGGTGATCGCGGTCGTGACGGGCACGCAGGCAGCCGTCCCCACGATCAACCGCGTGTCGTTCCTGATCCGGCCTCCGTCCGCGTCGTGGTTCCAGGCGCTTCTCGATGCGAGGGCGGGCCTGATCGAGGGTGAGGTCTCGGACCTAACCGGCGACATCGCGCAGATCCGTACGGACCTCGACTCCCTGAGTTCGGGCGTGTCCGGGCTGCTGGGCCTCGTCGTGGCCTTGGCGATCCTCGCCGTGATTGCCGTGGTCGTCGCTGCGGCCAGCGTCCTCATGATCCTTCGCAGAGGACGTGTGGCGGGCGCCGGCGGCGGGCCACCCGGCGGGGGAGACGAGCAGAAGCCACCCGGCGAAGGCGGAGAAGAGATGTAGTCTCCGAGGCCGGTCGAACCCGGGGGGCAACCGCCCCCCACATTCCCTTTTGTTCGTTTTCTGGGGCTGGCACAAGCACGGGACCTTGGAGACTCGCCTGCGGCGATCCCGGGCCTAGCCCCGCAACCCCCCGGGGTTGGGCAAAGAGCCTTTATCTCCTCGTGCGATGGCGAGTCAGTTGTCTGCGCCCCGATCGTCCGTCCGGGCGGGGGCGGTCCTGGCCCTCGCGATCCTCGTCTTCCTTCCGGTTGTCGCCGCCCAACAGGAGTACCTTGACGCGTTGTCCGTTCAACTGGATGCCGCGCAGGTCCACTTCGACGAGGCCGCGGACGCTCTGAGCACCTGCAGCGACGCGATCGTGAACTGCTTCCAGAACCGGGAGCCCTACGCGCTTCGGCTGGAGTCCGCCGGCCAGGGGCTCCTCGGCATCCAGGACAACCTGAGTGCGATGGATGTCCCGGAACGGTACCGGTCCGACCACGCGATGCTCCAGGACGGGTTCCAGCAGGTCACCGAAGGCCTGCTGCTGTATGCGGCCGCGATCCGGACATGGGATACGGGCAACATGAGCCGCGCCGGGCAGCTCACCCAGGCGGGGAGGCTGGACATCCGGACGGCGAGCACGTCGATCCTCTCCCGCCCGGTCGGGGACGCGCACTTTGCCCTCCTCGCGGGAGTCGTCGTCCTCGAGGGCGTTGTGGTCGTGGCGTTCGTCCTGGTCGTGAGCCGCAGGGTCGCGCGAACGCGGCGGGCGGACTTCGAACGGGACTGGGCGAGCTGCCCGGAATGCGGAGAGGTGATGGACCAATGGTGGACGTTCAAGAAGCGCCAGGTTCGAGAATGGCGCGCGACGCATCTCAAAGGACACCCGCACGCAACCGAAGGCGGCGTCGGGCATCGTCGGAGCGTGGATCGCCGGACGGAAAGCACGAACCACAAGGGGCACGGTTGATGTCCCCCGACGCGAGGAACATCCGTTCGCAGCGTCGCACCATCCCACGGGCGGCGCCCCGGAGGCACATCGGGCGGGTCCCGACGGGGAGGGGTGAGGCGCGGATGCCTACCCCTTCCCTTCCTGCTTCGGGGGCGGTTGGAACTCATCCCGCTCCGCGAACTCATCGACCATCCGGGTCAAGCCCCGAACGATCATTCGCGCAATCAGGAAGACCGCCCCCGAGATGAAAATCGCAAATCCGGGCAGGGCGAGGACTCCAAGCGGCTGGGAGACCTGGACAAGGTCGACCCGTACGTCATACGGGATCGCCAGGTTCGAGGGATTGTGGAAGACGACCCGGGCGACCGCGCCGCCAAACGCCCCCGTCCTCCGTTCGCACGTCAACGCCTCGGAGAAGTCCGGAAGGGCGCCGGACTCGTCGAAGCGCACGGACTGTTCGGGGTCGAGCACGTAGACCCTCAGGTCGCACGACGGCGGCGTCTCAAACCGAGCCTCCGAATACGAGAATCCGGAACGGTTGACGTCGGTCCACAAGGTGAGACCGGGGCCGACCTCCCCCGTCAGCCGGAACGTGTCGGCGATGCCGACCTCGGGCAGGGCTGCCCACAGGATTAGTCCCACTCCCGCGACCGCGAGAATCCACGGGACGATGGCCTCGGACCACTCCCGCGCGGAACGCTGGGACCACGCGACCCGCGCCGAGGCGAGCGCGTGCCGGAGTCGCCCGAGGCCGTCCACCCCTCGAAAAGCCCCCGAAACGGTTTAACCCTTGCGACCGTCATACGGTGTCCAGGCCCACCTCGGCTCTCGTACGGCCGGGATCCCTAACGGCCCGTATCGAAGAGAATCGCTTAAGAAGAGCGAGGACTTGCCGACTCCCGTGATTCGGGCAGACGGGCTGGGCATGCGCTTCGGGGTTCCGGCGCCCCCCGTTCTCGACATGGTTTCGTTCCAGGTCAGCAAGGGGGAAGTCTTTGGCGTCCTGGGGGCGAGGGGCGCCGGGAAGACGACACTGACCCGGATCCTAGCGGCCCTCGAGAGGCCGACCGCGGGGACCGCCACGATCGCGGGACACGATGTCGTGCTCGACGGAGGGAGCCTCCGCGCAATCGTCGGGTATCTTCCGCAGTTCCCGCCCACGCCTCGGGGGTGGACCGTGGGGAAGTACCTCGGCTTCTGGGCCGCGGTCGAGGGGATGTCCCGGTCGAAGAGGCGCGAGCGCGTCGCGGAGATCGTCAAGACCGTCGGACTTGAGGAGACCGCCACCCGGGCAATCCACGAATGCACGACCCAGGAACAGCGACGGATGTTCCTCGGACTCGTCCTCCTGAACGATCCGCCCGTCCTCCTGTTGGATGAGCCTATGGAGGGGATCGCACCGGGAGAGCGGGACGCGCTCCAAGGAATCCTCCGTTCCCCGGAGGTCCGTGGGAAGACGATCTTCATCGTCTCGTCCCGCCTCGGGGACCTCCATCCGATTTGCCATCGAGTGATGGTCCTGAGTGGGGGGCGTGCCACCCGTGCCTTCGATACGGGGGCCCTCCTTACGGCCGTAGGCGACGCCCACCACGCCCGTGTGTTCGTCCGCACGAGAGCCCCACACGCGGACGTACTCCCGATGGTCCGTAACTTCCCGGGCGTCGTGGACGTGAAGGACACGGAACCCGCCGTGATCCTCTTCGTCGACTCCGGCCGGTTCCGGCGGATGGATCTTGAGCGCGCGCTCGCGGAAGCGGCGGTGCCCATCGATGCGTTGTCCGAGGCGGACATCGCGTTGGCGGACGTCGTTCGAACGCTCACGAGGTGGCAGGACCATTGAGCGTCCCCGGCCGCCTCCCATCCGAGCGCGTCGACGCGACGAAATCCCCCCGGAACCTCGGGGCCCGATCCGTCCGGCTCATCCGTACTTTGTGGGTCCTGACGGTCCATGAATTCCGGTCGGCTGTGCTGAGCGTCCGGTTCGTGGCGCTCTGGATCCTCGTCGCGATTGCCCTGCTCCCGCTCGCGTACGCCCTCTCCGCCGCCGCCGTCCCCGCTCCGCCACCCGGATCGCCCCTGTGGGTGCGCGGGGGCGACGGGGCCCTCGCCGCCCTGGCCTTCGCGTTTATCCCGCTCTTCCTGCCGGACCTTCCGGTAGCCGTGGCTACGCGTGCCGATATGATGGAACGAAAGGACGGATTCCTCGAGGTGGCCCTCACCCGATCGCGACCGCGCTGGGCCATCGCGCTCGGGCGCTACCTGGGCCACCTTGCGGCGGTCTCCGTCGCGGCGATAGTCGTCCTCCTTGCCGCGATCGGACTGATCGATGGGAAGACCCCAGGCTCCCTCTCCCTCGCGCTGATCGCCGCCACGATCGTCGGCGTGCTCATCCTCATGGCCCTGTGGTTGGGGCTTACGCTGATCCTGATGACGTTCCTAACGCCAGGCCAGACTCGCCTCGTCGCGCTCCTGATCTGGGTCCTGTTCCACGCCATCCGTCCGACCGCGTTGATCCTCGGCGGGCAGTTCCTGTCGATCGTGCCCATCCGCGGGCCGGAGGTCTTCCGCGCGGGCGTCGGTGACCTGTTCAGCTTCACAGGGCTCTATCAGGGGTATCTCGCCCCGTTCGTCCCGGATTCGCTTGCGTTCGCGCCGCGCTCAGACATCTTCGCCTCGGTCTGGGACTCCCTCGCATACGTCGGCATTCCGGCGGCATCCGTTGTCCTGGCCGTAGCCTTGGTGGTGATGCACGTTGGCCTGGTCCAAGATGCCCCCCTGGGCCGGCGGATCTTCTCCCGGGGCGCCGAGTGAGGGTTCCACAGCCCCGCCTCGCCGCCTACACGAACCACGGCGGTTCGCCGGACAGTCCATTGGGGGCGCCTTCTCCGCTCGATGAAATCCATGCCCGTTTCGGGGGTTGGCGAAGGGGAGCGATACCCTGCGCGATCCCGCGCGCGCTCTCCCGCCCAATCACGCGAAGTAGCCCGAGCGCTCGTCGATGCGCCGCAGCATCAGGCGCGCGTAGTCGTATCGGGGGTTGATGCGGAGCGCCTCCCGGAACTCCTGTCTCGCCTTCTCGTGCATGCCCTTCATCATGTACACGCGGCCGAGGTTCGAGTGCGCGTAGAAGTAGCAACAGTATCGCTTCGACGCCTTCGCCCTCTCGAACCACGGGATCGCCTCGTCGGGCCGGCCCAGCTCGATCAGGTACGCGCCGATGTCGTTGTACGGGTTCCCGAACGAAGGGTCGACCGCAATCGCCTTCTCGCACTCCGCGATCGCCTCCTCGTGGCGGTCCCCGAACGAGTACACCCACCCGAGGAACGTGTGGGCCTCCGCGGTCGGGCGAACCGCGATGGACGCGGCGTACGCTTCCATCGCCGCCTCCGAGTCCCCCGCGCTCTGGTAGATGTACCCGACCTGGAACAACCGCTTGGCGGCATCGTATCGCGGGACCTCGTCGTCGGCGATCGGCGGCCACTCCTCCGGTCTCGCGTACGTATCGTCGACCACCGCCAGGAATTCCCGTTCCGGTTCCGACTCCGGCCTCCCGTGCCAGACGTTCTCGAGCATTCGCGCGAGCAAGAGCTCGCGGCCGAGGTCGATCGGGATTCCACCGCCAACGGTCCCTGCCTTGGCGGCCTTCGAGGGGGGGAACTCGGTCGTCGACAGCTCCACGAACTCGTCGCCGTTCCGCAGCACCTTCACGAATCCGAACGCCTCGTGGTACCGCCGGAAGACCGCGAACCCCATGTCGGCGATCCCCTCCTTGGCGGTGGGTGCGAGGCGCTGGATCGCGTCCGTTGCGGTCACGCGTTCGAACCGCACTCCGGGGGTCGGCGCGCGGACGATGATCACCCGGTCTCCGAGGCCAACCGCGGCGAGGGACGCACGCGCGGCGGAGGCGAGGGCTTCGTCCTCCTCCCAGACGGTCACCGGGGGGGCGGGCGCCACGAGGAGTGCGAGGAGGGCCTCGACGTATCCGCCCGTGGAGCCGAGAAGGAGGACGGAGACGCCCTTCTCGAGCTCCAGCATCTGGAGGAGCATCGCGAGGAATCGCGGGGCCGGCAGAACGACCTTCGGATCGCGGAGCGCGGTGGGGAGCGGCGCATCCGTCATCGCGGCAGCGCGCAGCTCCGGCGGGAGGAAGGAGGACACGGGCACGTGCCGCAGCGCCTCGGCCACGGCTCCGTCGACGAGGATTCCACGGCGCTCGAGGCGGTCCCAGGGCTCGGCCATCTCAGCCGCCACCCGCGAAGTCCTTCGCGTGCATCTCCCGCACCGCTGCAATCTCCGCCGGCGTGAGGTCCGGGGCGTCCGAGGCGCCCGCGTTCTCCTCGACCTGCGCGGGCGTCTTCGCGCCGGGGATCGTGACGGATACCTCGGGGAAGGCGAGGACGAACTTGAGCGCCGCCTGGGCGAGCGTGCGGTCCGGTCGGACGAGGAGGGAGCGCAGGGACTTCGCGGCCCGCACCTGCCCCTCGACCATCTCGCGGGGCCAGTGGTGTCGGATGTCCCCGGAGGCGAACGCCGCGTCCGGTCCGTACTTCCCCGTGAGGAAGCCGTTCGCGAGCGGCTCGCGAGCGACGATCCCCACGCGGTACCGCGCCGCCATCGGGAGGACCTCCTCGATCCACTCCTGTCGGAAGATGCTGAACGGGATCTGGAGGACCGTCGGCTTCCCCGTCTGGATCGCGAGCACCGCCTCCATCGGCTCGTGCACGCTGATGCCGTAGTGGCGGACCTTATTCTCCGCCTGGAGGCGCTCGAGGGTCTCGTACGTCCGCGGATCCGCCGTGAGCGCCAGTGGCGGGTTGTGCAGCTGGTACAGGTCCACGTAGTCCGTGCGGAGGCGCGCGAGCGTGCGGTCGAGGGCGAACGCGAGATATCCGGGGCTGAAGTTCATGCGGACGCCGCCGTGGTAGAAGTCGCCGCCGACCTTCGTCGCGATCCGCACATCCTGGCGGTGGTCTTCGAGCGCGACGCCGAGGACCTCCTCGCTGTGGCCCCACCCGTACACGTCCGCGGTGTCGAAGAACGTGCAGCCCAGGTCCGCGGCCCGCTCGACCGCCCTCCGGGAGACCGCGTCGTTCGTCGGGCCGTACGAGTTCCCGTGCTCGTTCCCGCCGATCGCCCACCCGCCGAAGCCGATCTCCGAGACCTTGAGGCCCGTGCGGCCGAGCGTGCGAACCCGCATCGCGTCGGGAACTGGACCGCCGCCAAGAACTTTGCGCGAATCGTTATCCGCCCCCGGACGTTCCCGCCAACGGATGATCGAGGGAGAACGCGTGCGCATCCGCAAGCTCGAGCGGTCCGACCTCGCGCACCTCCACCGGTGGCTGAACGACGCGGACCTCATGGCGTGGGCGCGGTTCGCGCCGGACCACATGGAGAGCTTGGCGGCGGTGGAGAAGGAGTACGAGCGGGAGCTCGCGGGGGAGGAGCGCGACCGGACGACGTTCACGGTCGAGGACAGGGCGTCCGGGAAGGCAATCGGCTGGTGCGTGATGCGCACGTGGGATCGCAAGCACGTGAGCACGAACGTCGGAATAGGCCTCGGGGAGAAGGAGTTCTGGGGCCGCGGCTACGGGACGGAGGCGATGCGCCTGCTCCTCACGATCGCGTTCGACCACCAGGGGTGGCACCGTGCGGAGCTGTGGACCCTCGCGGACAACGAACGTGCCGTGCGTTCGTTCGAGAAGAGCGGGTTCCGGCGGGAGGGCCTGGAGCGCGAGGCCGCGTACTACGGCGGCGCGTACCACGACATCCTCCTCATGGCCCAACTCAAGTCGGAGTGGGACGCCCGGAAGGCGTGAGGCCGGAACGAACGCTCCACGGCCCATTCGGACCGTCGCGGCTTCGCGTTCGACGCGTTCCTGATTTTCACGGGGCAGTGGATAAGTACACGGTCCGCTCCACAAAGCCCGATGACGGCCGCCCGTCCGTGGTGGAGAAGGCGGGCGAAGAACCGCGACGCGGTCGCCATCTGCGTCCTCTCGTCCGCGTGCCTGATGGCGGGGGAGCTCGTGGTCCCCGTCCTCCAAGAGGTGTACGTGAAGTACATCGAGCCCGCCCTCGGCGATCCCCTCCTCCTCACGTTCCGGGCGACGCTCGTCGCGTTCGCCTTCACGACGTCGCTCGGCGCCGTGCTCGTGAACCTCGGCGGCTGGTACTTCCTTCGGGGCCTCGTGCCGCGCGGGCGGTTCATGGTCGGCCTCGGGGTCGGGCTCACGTCCGTGAGCCTCCTGAACAAGCTCTCGTATTACACGCTCGTGTATGGGACGCCGCTCGCGTTCCTCGTGCCGCTCGCGACGTCGCTGACCGGGCTCGGCATCCTCTTCGGCTTGGCCGCGTACCTCCTCATGGGCCGCTTCGGGCAGGTCGTGAGGAAGCACTTCTCCGCCCGACGACGCAATCACCGAAGGGCCCGGGCGTCCAATGGGAATCAGGCGTCGCGTCCGCGCAGTCCTCCAAGGAGGAAGCCTACGCCCGCCAGCAACGGGAGCAACGTAGGGGCCCAGGCCTCCGTCGACGGCGACGACGACTTCGACACGAACCTGTACTGAACATCCGTCGGCTCCTCCGTCTCGGGATCCGAGACCTCGGGTTCTTCTCCACCGCACCGGAACCCGAATCCGAACATGGTCGGGACGATCCACAGGAAGACGAGGACGCCGAGGAACGGCCACCATCGGCAGCGTACGGGGGGCCTGAGGCGCGGAACCCCTTCGGGGTCTTCCCGATTTCGCGGGCCTGCCCAAGGGGCCCAGGGTCCCGGCTCAGGTTCCGCGCAACCGGTGCCGCGACGATTGAGTACGGAAGTGGCATTCCGGTCCGGAGCCGCGATCACCATGGATGCGCGGGTGTGGCCGAACCTCGGGTACAGGGACGCCCGCGCCGCGATCCAGTTCCTCGGCGGCCTTCGGCTCCGGCCCGTCGAGGCTCCTCGATGAGGATCGTGCCCTCGGCGGCGGGGCCATAGCCATAAGATGATGCGAGGCGTTGTCCGCGCGCCCAGGCAGGAAACCACGATGGCACGGCCACAGCTCGTTCGTAGAGACGAATTCAAGGAAGCGGCACGGACGCCCGGGATTGTCCGCAGGGCGGCCTTCGCCACCGAGGGCGTTTGGGCAGGCGTGGCGACCACGGAACCCGGCATGGTTTCTGGCTGGCACCACCACGGGGATCACTCGACCTATCTCTACATCACCCACGGGCGGTTCCGGCTCGAGAGTGGACCCCTAGGACGGGACGTCTTCGAAGGCGAGCCCGGCGACTTCGTCAGGATTCCGGCGCGGGTGGTTCATCGGGAATCCAACCCAGCATCCGAGCGAGGGCACACGGTCGATCGCATCGGCACGGGTCCCGTGGTCGTGAACGTCGACGGGCCGGACCCCGGACGGTCGAAACGCCGAGGTTAGGCACGGTCGTGGAGGGGGCTTCGGTCGTCGAAGCGGGAACACGCAGGCATCAGACGTCGGACCCCTGCGCGGACAAACCTAGCGCGTATAGGTGAAGAACCCTCTGCTCCAAACCGCCCGATTCACTCCCCCGCCAGGAACGCATATCTACCGCCAAACGCTCGCGGGGCCGTGCCTCCCCGCAAGGTCATCTACTCCGTGGGCGCGAGCCTCGACGGATACATCGCCAGCCCCGACGGGTCGTACGAGTGGCTCGAGCGTGCGACGAAGAAGGCGAAGGGGGAGGACTTCGGCATGGGCGCGTTCCTCAAGACGATCGGGACCGTGATCATGGGTCGGAAGACGTGGGAGGTCGCGCTCCAGCACGGGATGGCGGAGACCGGCTTCGCGAACATGAAGAACTACGTGTTCACGCGGACGCTTCCCGAAGGCGTGCGCCACGGCGTGGAGTTCGTGTCCGGCGACCCGCGGGGGTTCGTCTCTCGACTGAAGCGGAAGCCGGGGAAGGACATCTGGCTCTGCGGCGGCGGCGAACTCGCGCGGGAGTTCCTCCGGCGCGGCGCGATCGACGAGGTGGGCCTGGGCATTGTGCCCCTGCTCGTGGGAGCCGGACGCCCGATGTTCCCGCCGGGGTTCGGGGAGGTCGGGCTGGAACTCGTCAAGCAAAAGCATTACCCGGCAGGTGTCGTCGTCCTCATCTATCGAGTCGCGCGTGGGGGCCGCCGAACCGTTGCTCGTTCCCGGAGAACGATGAGAACGCGTCGGCGACGCCGTTCTTAAATAGCGGGTGCCGCCATCCCGAGCGGGGGATTCAGTGCCGACCTACATCCGGCTGGTGAAATTCTCGGACCAGGGCGTGCGAAACGTGAGATCGATGAGCGATCAGATGGCGGAGGCGCGGAAGATCATCGAGGCGAACGACGCGAAGCTCGTGAACTCGTGGTCGACGCTCGGGCGATACGACGTCATCGCCGTCCTCGAGGCGCCGGACGACCGGACCATGATGCGGATCAGCGCGCTCATCGCGGAGAAGGTCCACGTGCAAGCGGAGACTCTGCCCGCGATCCCCTCGTCCGAGTTCGCGAAACTCGTGGGGAAGTAGTGCCTCAGGCCGGATCATTGGAGTCCTGGAACGCTGACGGTGGGGTTTCGCGATGGCAGCGATGAAACGAATGCGAGCCTTCGCGACGTTCGACGACTACCTCGCGGCGCAGACGCCCCGAAACCAGGTGGGTAGGCAAGAACTCCTCGCATCTTCCGAGAACTCTTACTCTCGAGTAACCACGAACGATCAGGCCGAGCACACTTCGAATTCGTACGGTAGTAATCCCGTCAAAGGAGAGAGCAGCCAAGCGACGAACAATAATCCCCCGCCGACGAACAATAAGGGGGATTATGTGCCGTGACCGTCGTAAGCCCGCTTCTTTCCGGGGTTTCCAGGAACTCGTCGCGTGCAGGGGTCGACCTGGTGGGATCGCGACAAGCCCGGTGGGCGTACCGATCAAGGCTCGAAACGGCGGACTCGCTCGCGGACCACCGCCGCGACGCTCGCAAAGGGCGGGACCGAACCAAGGAGGACCTCCAGGTCGCGCGACCATGACCGCCGGACACGATTGATCCCGGCGTCGAGGGCCTTCCGCGTAAACTTGCGCCGGTAGAGTCGCATCTTCTGGTCGAGGAGGGCACGTCGGCATGTCACGCCTCGCTCGAGGAGGAAGTGGACGTCGTACAGGTCCCTCGCCTTCCCGCGAACGATCAGCGCTCGGACCTTCTCGGAGAGGAGATGGGGACCCGTGACCGCCCGGACCACGAGTTGAGGCACGTCCGCGTAAGGCGTCGAGGGCGCGAACACCTCCTCGGCGTTAGCGCGTTCTCTGCGGAGGCTCACGTCGATTCGGATCGAGCCGCGCGACTGGGGCGTCCCGTCGAACAGCGGGCCCTCGTAGTGCAGCTTCGCCTCGAGCCCCGTGCCCTGACCCCGCGCGACTTCCGCCGGAATCCCGTAGTCCCTGAGGCGCTCCGCGCCCTTCGTCAGTTGTACAAAGAGATCGTCCGCGCTCCCCTCGCCGTCGAAGTCGATGTCCTCGGAGTATCGGGGGCTCCCGTAGGCGATCCGGATGCAGGTCCCGCCCTTGAAGGCGAACGGCGCGGATGCGACGTGCCGGAGGATAAGATGCTGGACGTAGTCCCGCTCGACGACCCCGAGCGGCACGCCCTGGCGCCGAGCGATCGCTGCGAGCTCCCCGCGGGCCAGCATCACGGTCCCTCCGACCGGTTGTCAATCACGTGCCACCGGGCGTCGAACCGCCCGCGTCGCGGCCCTTCCGGGTCGAGCATGACGAACGTGCGAGAAGCCGAGGCCTGGAGGGCCCCGGCGTCGATCCCGTGACCTTCGAGGAGGAATCCCATTCGGGAGCACAAGCTCCGTGATCCCATCCTGGCGGCGTACTCCGTGAGGAGGGCGATGCTCAGCCGAGGGATCGCCTCCCCAAGCGCCTTCCCGACCTCCTCCATGCCGCCGGCGTACCGTGGGAGGTACATGCAGTCGAGGATCGCCTTCTCCGGCTCTGCGATTGGGTATGCCCAGGACCCCCGACCCGTTCGCACGTACCCGAAGAACCGGGAGGGCGCGAGGCGCACGTAACGGAGGGAGAACGCCCCGATGCGCGTGCGCCGGGAGCGCTTCGTGGTCGCGAAGAGCGCCTGGCGGGGCATCTGTTCCGTCCATCCGAGGACGTCCAGAGCGCTCCAAAAGCTCACGTAGGACGGCGTCACAAGCCGGGTCCCGAGGGAGAACGGCTCTGCGAGTGCGCCCTCGGTGAGGTCGACGACCACGTACGAGCCCCGACCCACGCGCTCCAGGTAACCCGAGGTGACGAGGCGGCCGAGAGCCTTGTATGCCCGTTCGCGGTCGAGCCCCAGGACTCGCGAGAACTCGGCGCCCTCGAAGGCACGCATCCCGAGCTCCCGGAGGCGCCTCAGGATGTAACTCGTAGTCAGTTTCTGCCTCATTTCCGTACTATTCCTACACCGACTTACATATATCAACGTTGCCTCGGGGGCCTCGAATCGAGCATCCCTCGGCCACGAGCGTCATATGATGAGATAGAACAGATGGAGCCAGGTGACCGTCGTAAGCCCCCTCTCGGTTCAGACCGCTTCAACGAACTTGTCTCGTGTCAGTTTCGCCTGCTTCAGTGCCGATCAACGTCCCCTTTCGCCAGTTCCGGGTGGTTGGCGGTGACCAGAACGCGTGCGGAGGCCATCGCCCTGGTGGTCGGGAAGCAACACCAGAACGGACGATGGCCGCTCGGTGACCCCCACGCCGGCAAGGTCCACTTCGACATGGAGGGTGGGCGAGGAACGGCGAGCCGCTGGAACACACTCCGTGCCCTGCGTGTCTTGGACTGGTTTTCAGCACAAGGCTGAGGGGCTACCAAGGGCCTGCAACGGGCCTGCGAGGATTCGAACCACGGCTAGAGGCTTCTCATCGCGCGGAACGCCCCGTCCCGACCGACAATCCTCCCCTGGGCGGGGCCCGGTGGCGCGCTCAGTCCTCAGCTCACCGCTCTCTTCACGAGCGCGCCGATCCTTGCCTCTTCGGTGGCCGTCAACTCCCTCAGCGCGAAGGAGGTCGGCCACATAGCGCCTTCGTCGAGGTTCGCCTCGTCGCTGAAGCCGAACGTCGCGTACCTCGATTTGAACTTCGCCGCGCTTTGGAAGAAGCAGACGACTTTGCCGTTCTTGGCATACGCGGGCATCCCGTACCAGGTTTTCGGCGAGAGGCCTGGCGCGCTGGCTTTGATGATGGCATGGAGCCGCTTACCGATGGCGCGATCCGGTTCCGGCATCTCGGCGATCTTTGCAACCACGGCGTTTTCCCCGTCCGCCTTGCTCGCCTTCAGCTCTCGGACGCGCTCTTTCATCGCGGCACGCTCCTCCTCCGTGAATCCTTTGTACGTGCCGCCGATCGCGCTGGTGCTCTGTGCGGACTTCTGCGTGCCCTTCTTTGCAGGTTTCCTCTCAGCCATAGTGTCCAGGCCCCGACGCGCCGTACATTGCGAGTAGTGATTAAGGTTTCCGAGAGATGTCCGAGCGCGGACGCCGCAAGGTCACCGCGCTCAGTCGGGCGTGAGATTCCTTCGGCGGCCAAAACGCGCTGCGAGTAACCTCCGACCCGGCTGCGTTCCGACCGCCCCTCCAAACTCCGGTCGTGGAACTGGAAGCCACGCATGCTTCAAGTAGTCGGTCCGGCTGAGCGACCGGCCCCCGCTCCGGGCGGGTATGACCCCAATCTTCCGTGGCCCTCCAGTGGTCATGGGGCGCGGCCCGATCTACTTCCGCGCTTTCCGCTCCCGTGTCAACCGCGCTTTTTCCTGTCGCGCCTTCCGAGCCACCCGACGAGTTCCTTTCATCGGGCCCCCATAGACCACTGGCACATCAACCCACCAGTCCCCGACCGGCGCCTGCCGTGAGGGAGGTCCTCCGATTCGGGGGATTACGTTGACGACCTCCTTGAGGGGGGCCAGGTGACCGTCGTAAGCCCCCTTCCCTTTCAGAGTTCTTCCAAGAACTCGTCCCGAGTAAGTTTCGCCTGTTTCAGGATCCCAATCAATGTCCCTTTCGCCAGCTCCTGGTGGTTCGGCACAGTGACGAGGACTCGCCGCTCGTCGTGCCACAGGTGAATGTGACTCCCCGTCTGCCGGACGACCACGAATCCAAACTTCCTGAGGACTTTGAGCACTTCCCGCGCGGACAGGACGGGAAGCTTCGCCAAGAATCAGACCTCGACGTCCACGATCCGCGTGCCTCGACGCCTCGGGGCCAGCTCGAGGAGCAACTCGTAGTGTTCCTTGAGTCCCTTCAGGAGATTCGACAACGCCTCTTCCCGAGTGGCTCCCTGATCGGCGACGTGCGTGATCAGGTCCGTGGCCACGTACCACTTGCCCTCCTTCTTCACGTCGACGACCGCTTTCATCACGAGCTACGTCGATACTTCTGGGCCTATATAATCGTCATCGCAGGGTTTCGCGTCAGGAGGCCTCTGCTCGCGCAACGTTCTGACGAGCAATAATCCCCCGATGACGAACAATAAGGGGGGTTATGTGCCAGGTGACCGTCGTAAGCCCCCTTCTTGCTCGGGTGGTGAGCGCCATGATTAAGGTGGCCCCATGGCATGCTCAGGCGACTATGGTCGACATTCCACTTTCGGGAACTAGCGGCCGATTCCGGTTTCACGAGGAAGCGCTGAACCTCCTTCCAAGCAGGCCAGCCTTTGACGAGGAGCGGGCCAAAGCCCTGGTGCTGCGAGGACAAGAATTAGGAATCACCATCCCACAATCAGTTAGGGAATGGTACGCTTTGGAGGATTCGGTGAACCTCTGGGGCCGATACACCAACGATGATTATCCCGTGCCAATCGACGAACTAGGAGATCCGGTTGACTGGGTGAATCCCTCTCGTGACCTAGTTCGAGAAGGCCTCCTTCTCATTGCACGCGAGAACCAAGGCGTCGCGTCGTGGGCGGTTAGACTCGATGGGACTCCCGATCCGCCCGTGGTGGTCGAGATCGATTCTTGGCCCGATCCGAACTGGATTCCCTGCGCGGACAAGTTCTCGACGTTCCTCTTCTGCCAGTTCTGGGACTACTGTGGAGGCCCGTGCGATCTCCGCAGTAATCTACTTCTGGCCCAGGTGTACGAGGACCTCAAGCCGGATGTCCTCGGTTCCCTTCGTCGCGACTTCGAGGAAATGCCCACGACGTTCGGCTGGCCAGCCGGGACCAACTTCAGATTTCAGGCTCACGGGGGAAGGATTCTGATCTGGCATGATGAACGGGGAACTCAGTGGCACCTTGCGGCCAGGCGGAAGTCAGCGCTGGTTGACATGCTTCGCAACCTGCGCGAGTACGGAATGCTGAAGCGCGTCCCATATACCTATGATCTTGCCACCATGCCGATTCTCAAGGCGATTGTGCAGGAGCTCGGGCTGTCCCGCTAAGGTTCTCCACCTGGGCCCGAATCTATCTCAGGACTGCCCCGATTTGCCGACGAACAATAATCCCCTGCTGACGAACAAGAAGGGGGATTATGTGACAGGTGACCGTCGTAAGCCCCCTTCTTGGTGAGGAGTTGAGAGCCGCCGGAAGTCGTCCGCGGCGGCCACCGCCTTATTTTACGCGAAGCGGGCGCGACCGGACTCGACCGGGTTCGACGACAACGAAGTGCCGCGCGAAGCTCAAGCCGGTCTCCTGGACCGCGGCGCGGACGATCGGGGCTTTCTCTGCCCCGCTCATTCCCGGCAGCCGGAGCAAGAGTGCTCCCGGGACTCGCTTCCCCTGCAGAAACACAAGCTGGCCGAAATCCTTGTCGTTCGTGACGAGAATGCAACCCCTCTCGCGCGCGAGGGAAGCGACCTCGTCGTCCTCCGCGCCAGGCTTGAGCCCACCGACCTCGAGCACCTCATGGCCCAGCTCGCGCAAGGTCCGGATGACCGGAGCTTCGACGTTCTCGTCCGCCAGAAATCGCAATTGCTAGCTCCTCCGTCATCATGAATCCGCTACCGCCGGGCTTACGATTCCACTCGCAGGGGTCGGATTTCCTCCGCCCCCACCGCGTGCGAGGCGTACTTGAGCGCGGCGAGAATGTCTTTGCGCTCGAGCTGCGGATAGTCCCTTAGAACCTCCTCCACGCTAAGCCCGGCGGCAAGCTTCTCCAGGAGGATCTCGACTGTGATTCGGGTGCCACGGACAACCGGCTTGCCGAGCATCACCTTGGGATCGGCCACGATCCGGCCGTCGCGTGCTTTGCCCTTGGCCATGCCCGGAAAAGGGTCTCCCTTGGCTTAAACCCGTGGTCTCAATCGCCTTGTCGCTGGCTGTCCTGCGCCTGGTGAATACCGTCGAGGCCTAGAAGCGTGGTTGGCGGTGCGGCCGCGGTACTACGATCCCCTCGCGCGATGGCCCAACGAAGGCCGCTGGCGTGGAGAAGACCGTAGGTTCAACGCCCGCGATTCGGTCAACCTCCAGGGCACTGATAACCTTGGATTACTGGGGGAGCGCGAGTGTCCGGTGTAGGCTAACGGACATCTGACCCACGCGCGCCAGAATGCGTCTATTCTCAGTGCGTTCTGACGCACAATAATCCGCGACCGACGAACAGTAAGGGGGATTATGTGCCAGGTGACCGTCGTAAGCCCCCTTCTGTTCCGACGGCATGGGACTGAGCGTCCGACCTGGCCCCGAAGGGCCGCCTTGGACTTGCTCCGGTGGGGAGTCGCCGTCTCACCATCGGGGTCGACTCACGACCCCCGCGCCTCCGCCGCCAACGTCCGCGCCTTTCTGCGCGCCGCGCCTCATCCTCGGCGGCGGCTGTGTCGTTTCTGCGCCCTTGCCGTGCCTCTCGGCACCCCGGCTTGCGCCGGGCCACCTGGTATGCGGAGGGGGGACTTTCCTCGGCGCCCTCGCGGGCACCGTCAGCCGTCCACGGTCTCCTGGCGCGAGGGACGAAGGACCGCGTATCCTTAAGTCTTCCGAAACGCCCCGCGTTGGACCCTCGCGACGAAACGATAAGGGGCGCAACCGCCTTACCCCGCTCGCCCGATGGCCGAACCGTGGGTCGCCTTGCTCGGAGGCTCGATTCTCGTCGCGATCGGCTTCCTCGCAGCGCAGGTGTTCGAACGGTACCGCATCCCGGACTTCGTGATCCTGATCGCAGTCGGTGTAATCCTCGGCTCGGACGTCCTGCCCCTCGGCGCATGGAGTCCCGAACCCCTCCTCGTCGCGGGGCAGCCGTTCCTATTGAGCGTGGCGATCGCGTTCATCCTGTTCGAGGGCGGACTCGCAATCCATCTCCGCGGCGCTGGCCGATTGTGGGGGTTGGCGGCGCTCCACACGGTCCTCGCGATCGTCTTCTCCGTCGCCGGCGCCTGGGTGGCAGGCGTGACCCTTCTCGGCCTGAGGTCCACGACCTCCCTGATCCTCGCCCTCGCGATGTGCGCGCCGAGCGCCGCGATCGTCCTCGCCGTCCTCCCCCGGCTCCGCGTGACGGAACGGACGCGCCTTGCATTGACCCTCGAGGGCGTGCTCGGGAACCTCGTCGCGGCCGCTCTGGTTCTCGTACTCGTCCGTTTTCCCAGCGGTCTCCCCGAGTGGGGAGCCCTCGCGCCCTTTGCGCTCAATGCGGTCGCTGCCTTCGGGTTCGCCGCGGGTGTCGGCCTCGCATGGGACCGTTTGGTCGGAGCCGCCAAGCCGCGCACCTTCCTGCACATGACCTCCGTCGCCATCGCGATCCTCGTTTACGCGGTCGGAGAAGGGTTCCTCGGCGGGAACGGGGGCCTGGCGGCATTCGCGTTCGGCCTCGTGCTGGGGCACTGGGGGCCTTCCGCTTCCCTCGACGCGACGGTCACGACCACGGGATCCCGCGGGCTCCAGGAGTTCCACAAGGAAATAGTGTTCGTCCTTCGCACGTTCTTCTTCGTGTCCCTCGGCCTCCTCATCGACGTCTCGCGCATCACCGTGCAGTCCCTCCTTGGCGCGGCCGTGCTCGTCGCTGTGTTCACGGCCTCGCGGTGGCCGACGACGGCCGCCCTCTCACGTTCCTGGAGCCTCCCGCCGACCGACGTGCGTGCGCTTCGCGCGGTTGTCGCGCGGGGACTGACGGACACGGTCCTCGTCCTGTATGCGATCTCCGTCGGCGTGATCCCCCGTTCGGAGGCCGGTCTCGTGGCGGACCTCCTGTTCATCGTCGTCCTCCTGGGAGCCATCGTTTCCGCGGTGCTCGTCGCCCGGGCCCAGGGTGGCCCGCCCCGGCTTCACCCCTCGACGGCACACGGTGCACCTCCGGTTAACGAGCCCTCCGCCTCGGATCCAGGCCTTGAGACTCCCCGTATGTGATCTTGTCGTTCGTGCGCGGGTGCTCCCCGCCCTACGCAATGAGGTCCGTGACGCGGAACCCTCGCTCGAATACGAGGGCGTGGTACCCGGTGTCGTGCCGCGCCCCCCGCATCTTCACGACGCGGATCCGGCGCCGCACCTCAAAGTCGCCGCGCGGCTCCAGGCTGAGGTGGACGATCCCGTCCGCGAGGTAGTCCTCCCGGTGGCGCCCGTACGCGGGCGGAACGTCCCCCTTCCGGCTCGACGGGAGCTCGCCGATCACGAGCGACGTGCACGCGAGTCCCCGCAGCCACTGGAACAGCCCCAGCACCTCCCTCCGGTGGTCGCGGAAGCCCGCGAGGACCTCGAGCGCGTCGAGGGAGTCCAGTACGAGCGCCTCGTACGGGAACCCCACGCGGACGCTTTGCGTGTACATCTTGAACATGTCCCCCCAGGATCCGTCGTCGCCCATCTTCTTCCGAAGCGCGGCGAGGTCCAGGATGCTCAACGCGCTCCCCTGCTTCGCGGGATCGAACCCGAGGCCCTCCGTGTGATCCACGAGGCTCGCGCGGCTCTGCTCGAGGCTCACGTAGAGGCCCTTCGTCCCGCGGACCGCGTTCTCGTACAGGATGGAGTACGCGAGCGACGTCTTCATCGTCCCCGGCGCTCCCGCGAAGAGCACGACGGCGCCTGCGGGGATGCCGCCGCCGAGGATCCGATCGAGGTCCCCCGCGTGCGTCCGCAGCCGCTTCACCGTCCCTCCCCCCCGAATCCCGCGAGCTGCGCCTGCAGCCGCCGCGATCGATGGGCGAGGTCCCGACCGGCGTCCGCGACGTCCACGGCGCCCCCCAGGTCCGCGATCGCCTCGTTCGCGAGCCGCGCCACGTTCGCGAGATCCTCCTTCCCGATCGCCGAGGCGTCCTTCTGGAGCGTGCGCAAGACGCGGCGCCACACGGGCGCCCCGGCGGGACCCAGGTGAGCGAGGAACGCGTCACGAATCTCCTCGCCCATGGGAGCGCCGACACGTTCCTCCGGCGGCGGCGCATCGAGGCCTGAGATCGACGAGGCCTTCACGAGGCCGAGCGCGCCCAGGGTGGCAGCCGGCGTCGCGAGCGTCCGCAGCGTCGGCTGCGTCGGCGGCGTCCGCCAGAACTCCACGAGATCCCCCGCCAGACTTTTCGACACCTGGGACCAACCGGGCTCCGCCGCGCCGTCCGATGCGGTGCGAAGACCCTGGAGTGCGTTCTGCACGTACTCCAGCAGCGGCGGCACATCCGCGACGCCGAGGTCCTGCGGACGGATGTCCCACTCCCGCACCGCCCTCCGCAGCAGGTCCGCCGACCCCAGCCGCGCGCGCAGGATCGCCGCCACCGCCGCGTGGAGCTCCGGCGGGGAGCCCCATGTCGCGAGGACCGTCCGGAACGCCTGACGTTCCGAGGGAGTCAGCATCGCAAGGGAAACGACCAGGCTCGCGCCCTCCGGCATCGCCAGGAGCACGGAGCGGATCGCGGCGAGCGCTCCCGGTCCCCCCTGCGTGACGACGTAGGAGGCGTCGTGGACCAGGACGGTCCCCCGGGGGTGGCGGGCGAGGAACTCCTTCGCCGTCGCCGCCAACACGGACGCGCACCGGGGTCCGGGCGGAAGGCACACGGTCTCGACGCCCTCGAGCCCCCGGCGCGGAGGGCCGGAGCCGACGATCGCAAGCGCCGGCTGCGTCCCCGCGAGGGCGAGGAACGTGGCCTCCGCGTACGTCGGTCGGACCTCGTCGAGGACGTACACTCCGGGAGGGAGGTCCCAGGGAATCCGCGCGGTCGGGGCGGCACGTCCCCGAAACGGGAGGGGGTTCGCCGCCAAGAGGGCCTGCCCGAACAGCACCGCCGCCACCGGGACCGCGAGATTCGTCCCTGCGAAGTCCACGTGTCCGAGGACCGCGAGCTCCACGGCGTAGACGGGCCCGCCCACGAGAAGCACGAGGGTCCCCAGGAGGAGGAGCCACGCCTCGTGGCGGCGGTGGGACGCGTGCCGCATCGCCGCCAGTGACTCCCCCAGGGCGACCGCGAGACAGGCGATCGGGAATGCCGCCAGGCTGTACAGACCTGCCGTCGTGGCGGGCCGAAACGCGTCGGCGATTCGCCAGCCGGCGGCGACCCCGGCGACCGCGAGGCCGACGCCGAGGAGGGTGATGCCAGCGCTCCCCAGGTCCCGGAGCCGGGACCGCCCGCTCGGAAGGTACGTGATGGCGAACGCGGCGACCGCCGCATGCGAGAGCAGGAACGAGACGATCCACACGGCGTCCCACGGCGCGTCGCCCGGTAGGACCAATCGTGCGACCACCGCCGCGTTCGACACGCTGAACAAGGCGAGGGCCGTGAGGATCCAGGCCAGTGCCGCGCGCCTCCGGACGGAAACCGCGAGGAGGCAGGCGAACCAGACCGTGGCCGCGACCGCGACGACGATCAGGACCGGGCCGACCGTCACGAAACGGCCTCCAGTCGGAATGTGACGAGGACGAGGACCTCCAGCGGATCGGACGCCCCGCCGGGGGCCCAGACCCTACGGAAGTCGTCGACGCTCTCGAAGCCCGCCGCGACGACGTCGTTCTCCCTGAGGTCCTCCGCGAGGCATCGTCGCACGTCCTCGATCCTCATGCGGGCGACCGGGCGTCCTCCTCCGTCGAGGACCACGTTCGCCACGGAGCCCGCGGCCGGGACCGGCGTTCTCATGGGCAGGATCGCGAGGGTCTGGGTGCCGTCCAGGCCGCGACCGACCGCCTCCCGGGGGAGCGAGAGGGACCGCCGGGGTCGCCCCACGAGCGGTTTCCCCGTGGCGAGCCGCTGAAGCAGGAGGAGGGTCAGGAAGGTCACGGACCCGCCGCCGAGGAGAAGGGGCACGAGTCCGAGCTTGTAGAACTCGGCGTGAAACCAGAACCCCGCGACGAGGGCGAGCGAGACCGTGAACAGGAGCGCGTATCGCACGGTCTTCTCGCGGGCTCGGAGCTTCGCCATCGTCCCCCTAGGAGATCGCCCTCGCGACCTCGAACCGGCCGTTCTCGAAGACGAGGGTGAAGAAGTCGCTGCTGTGGTTCGCGGATCGCATCTTTGCACACTGGATCCGCCGCTGGAACGACACCTCGGTCACGGGGTCGAGCCGGACCCGGAAGATCGCGTCCGCGAGGAACTCCTCCTCGAGGCCCTCCTCCCCCACCGCCTCCTCGGCGATCACGAACGTCGTGCACCCGAGCGAACGGAGCCATTCGAACAGGTCGAACGTCTCGCGTCGGAGGTCGTCCATCTCGAGGACCAGGATCAGCGCGGTCCACGAGTCGATCGCGAGGAGCTCGAACCCGAGCTCGCGCTGGAGTTGTGAAACCTTCGACTTCAGGAGCGAGGTCATGGGTTTCTCCGAGCGACCTGGGGCGGACGATCGCAACTTCTTCGCCAGTTTCTCGGCGACGGCGCGACTGCGTCCGAGGTCGAAGACGGGGAGGTGCTCCGATACGGCGGTGGGGCGTAGCCCAATGGCCGCCATCTGGGAAAGGAGCGAACCGGCGTCCTGCTCGACGGTCACGTAGAGCCCTCGGACCCCCCGTTCCGCGTTCCGATGGAGGATCGAGTATGCAAGGGACGATTTCATCGTGCCGGAGGCCCCGCGGATCAGGACGACGTGGCCCTTCGGGATTCCGTTCCCGAGCAGGTCGTCGAGGCCCTCGACGTACGTCGGGACAAAGTGACGCACCGTCCCACCTCACGCCCCGATCGCAGGAGCCACCTCGAACGCCTTCCCCTCCGACACGTGGACGGCGAGGTAGCCCGTGTCGTGGGCCGTGCCGCGCATCTTCACGATCCGAACCCGACGCTGGATCTCCAAGTCCGTGACCGGGTGCAATCGAAGTTGGATCACCCCATCCGCGAGGAAGTCCTCGTCGTTGCGGCCCTCGATCACGGTCCCGCGGACGATGAAGTCCGATCGCTCCGAGATCACGAACGACGTGAGGTTCAGATCGCGGAGCCACTCGAAGAGGCGAAACAGCTGCTGGCGCCGGTTCTCCAGCCTCGCCACGACCTCGAGGGCGTCGAGGGAATCGATGACGAGCAGCTCGAGGGGATCCCCCGCAACGCCCTCGACGCGGTCCCTCACCTCCTTCAGCCAGTCCCGCGTTCCCCTTGCCCCCGTGCGCGACAACATCGTCATGTCCAGGATGTCCAACCGGGGCGTCGCCGCCGCGACATCGAGCCCCAGGCCGTCCAGCTGGCGGAGGACGCTTTCGGCCCGTTGGCCGAACGTGACGTACATGCCCCTCCGCTCCTCGGAGATCGCGTTCGTCGCGAGGATGAACAGCCCGAGGGAGGTTTTCATCGTCCCCGGAGCGCCCGAAATCAGGACCACGGAACCCTGCGGGACCCCACCGCGCAGGGCATCGTCGAGCCCGGGTACGTGCGTGGCGATCCGTGGGATCGGTTTCGGCGCGAGCCCGCCGTTCGGCAACGACCCCGGGATCGGTGTTGCCGCGGACCGTCGCCTCGGCCGTCCCGGGGAGACCTCGAGCGCGGACCCTCCGCCCGCCACCAGCATCTCCCGCCGTCGAAGCGCGACCTCCCGCTCCCTCAGGCGCCGCTCCCATTCCTTCAGGTGCCTCTTCGCTGCGGCCTCTCTCTCCTGGAGGCGGTGTCGCTGCACTTCCATGACGAGCCGGGTCGCTTTCTCCCGTTCCGAGGTCGGCGGCCGAGGACTCCCGAGGACCCCACCGCACCCACGACACCGGACCCTCCGGCGGGTGTTCGAGGTCGAGCACGTCGGGCACGGGACGGTCGGCATGCCTACACACTCAACGCCGGCGCGACACTGAACTTCCCAGGTTCCCACACGAGGGCTGTGTAGTGGGTCTCGTGGGCCGTCTCCCGCATCTTCACGACGCGCAGGCGCCTCTGGATCGTCACGTCGCTCACCTGCTGCATCTTGAGGTGGATGATGCCGTCGGCCAGGTAGCCAGCGTCGTTCCGATGGCCCACCTCCCCGGGAAGAAGCACGCTTTCCGGCGGCGCCTCCGTGAGGACGAAGCTCGTCGCGCCCAGGCCCCTCAACCATTCGAACAGTTCGAAGAGATCGGCTCGGGGCTCCTGGAAACCGCCGATCACCTCCAAGGCTTCGAGGGAATCGAGCGCGAGGAGCTCGAACGGACAGACCTTGCTCCGTGTCTCCACGATGCGACGGAGGAAGTCCCTCCATACCGGACCACGAGCCCGTCCTTGCTGCTTGCGCACGGCCGCAAGATCCGCGATGCCGACGCTCGCGTTCGCCCCGGCGTCGACGAAGCCCATCCCATCCATCTGACTCGTAAGACTCTCCCTCGACTGCTCGAGACTCACGTAAACGCTGGGAATGTGCTCGTGGACGGCGTTGTGATGGAGAATCGAGTAGGTAACGGAGGACTTCATCGTGCCGGGGAGCCCGGACACGAGGACCACGTGCCCCTGGGGGACCCCGCCTCGCATGAGGTCGTCAAGCCCGTCGACGTAGGTACGGATTCGTTCCCGCGCCATCTGGTTCACATCCCGGAGAGGACGACCTCGATCTCCCGAACCGTTCGTTCGATGCCCAGGAGCACGAGGCCCATGTTTGAGTCGGCGCGAACGATGGTCAGAAGGAGCGCCCGCTCGCCTGCGCCGGTGCTGATGACCTTCCCTTCCTCCGCCTCCACAATCGACTGCAGGAACCTTCCCTGACCCAGCTCGGCGGCGGCGAGCTCGCTCGTCCCGACGAGGGCGGCGCACATCGCCGCCACCTTCCTCGGATCGGAACCTCGAGGGAGGATTTGGGAAATCATGAGTCCGTCTCTGCGCACGACCGCGACGGCAAGAACGTCGCTGAGCCGGCGAAGGCCCTCCATGGCGGTTGCAAGCTGGCCCTCGATGCTGTGGACAGACCCTTCGCTCCCGAACGCCGATATCATCTCGCACCTATGATCTGCTCTGCAAGGAGGGTGAGACCTTCCAGAAGGCCCTTGCCCTCCGTCGCCACGGTGAACACGACGGGGACCGACGGGGGCAGGGACAGGAGTTCTCGGATCCGGTCCCCTTGCATCGGGTTTCCCAGGTCCGCTTTGTTCGCTAGGACGACGAGGGGCAATCCCGACCCCACCACCTTCAAGATCGCTCTTGCCCTCGACAGGTCTTGCTCCCGGGCGCTGTCCACGACGAGGAGGACGCCGTTGACCTGACGAGCGAAGATCTGGAAGATGAACTCGAACCTCTCTTGGCCGGGCGTTCCGATGAGTTCTGCCTCGAGACCGGACAGCTGGATATTCCCGTAGTCGAAAGCGACCGTCGTCCCAAGGCGGTCCACGCTCACCGCACTCTGGCACAGTTTCTGAACCACCGTGGACTTGCCCGCGTCCGGCGGGCCCGTAACGAGAATGCGCGGGAAGTACACACTGAGTCCGACGACCTCCCGGAACGAGAATGGGATCCAGTTTGTCGCACGGGTATCGGGTCGATGATGATGAATCCGCATGTGATGTTCCAGAATCCCGGTCTTCATCTTCGACTGGAACTCCACCGTGTAGTCGTTCCCATCGTTCATCCGCTGAACCTCCTTCTGGCCGTAGAGCCAGTTCAGGAACATGTAGCAGATCGCGGAATTCGTGGATCGCGCGACGTCGGACAGTCGTTGCCATCGGTCGAACACGCCTTCTGCAGGAAACCGGTCGGCCAGGAATTCCATGGAATCAATCACGACTCGGTCGGGTCTTGTCTCCGTCACCGCTTGCTCGATCGTGTCCATGATCCCGTCGAACGAGCCGAGGTCGTGGACGACGTACCGCTCCTTCGAGGGAATCAATAGCTGCGAGCTCGTGCCGTCCACGAACAGAAGGCGGTCTGCCGGGTACGCGCCGAACTTCTGAAGATCCCTCCGGGCAAGCGTCGGCGCCCGATAGAAGTCCACGTAGAGGCACTGTTCCCCCTCCTTGAGTCCCGTCACGATGAACTGCTCGGCGAACAGGCGCCGCTCCGACGGATGGTCGCTGAAGAACAGGATCGTCGAGGGCCTCTCGAAACCTCCCCCCAGCCAAGAATCCAAGACCTGGAGTCCGGTTTGCGCACGGGACGTCTAGGACACCCCCGGTGCGAGGAAGGGCTCCCACCTCGGGGTCATCGGAATCCCGCGGAGGTGATGCGTCCGGATCTCGCGGTCCATGGACTCCGTGAACCGCATCTCCAGGACACCGTCCACCAAGGAGCGGAGGAGGTTTAGGGTCTGACCGTCATGGACGCCCTCCTGGGCGGCATAGGCCACGAACCCGAGCTCGGTCTTGACCCGGTTCGTGACCATCTGGAGGAACTTCGCGATCGCCTGGGGAGAGTTGTGGAGGAATAGCGTGGAGACGCTGTAGAAGAGGATGCGGACCGGCAGCCCCAGGGCAAGGGAGGCTCGCGAAATCGCCATGCCGAGCGCCTCGAGGTTGGAGAAGCTGTTGACCGTCCACACCTTCGGGTTGCCGGGTTCCTCGGGCGTCGACTGTGCGCTCGAGGAATAACAGTCGATGAAGGAGAATCGGGTCCCCTCGGACTTGCCCAGCCCGACGCCCGACGCCTCCGCTCGCCTTCGGATTTCACGCGGATGCACGTCCAAGGTGACGAACACGACGCGCTGGTTCGTTCGAAGGTACGTTCCCGCCGAGGCGAGGAGCCACTCGAACTTGCCCACCCCCGGCGGCCCCATCAGCAGGATCGAGTAGTGACTCGGGAGGGCCTCGATGGAGAATTCCATGGCCATCACGGGGTCCGCTCGGGACTCTCTCGCTTCTGGTCGGATGCCGCTGCCCTCTCGAGAAGCCCGTTGCGCGCAATCCGATCGGCAACAGCGAAGAAGGCGAGCTCGACGTTCTCTCCCGTCCTCGCACTCGTCGACCAACTCGGGGCTCCGAACCGTTCCGCGATCTCGAGAATCAGTCCGCTCGCATCCGGCTCGGCGGTGAGGTCGGCCTTCGCCCCCAGCACGACGATCGGGACGGAACCACTGACTCGGCACGCCGCATCGATCCAATCGGCGGTCGCCCGAATCGTCGCGGAGCGGGTCAAGTCCCCGACGGCCAGAATCCCTTGCAGATTCGAAAAGTACGCCTCCCTCAGCAGTTCCCGAAAAGATGGTTCGCCCATGATGTCCCAAATCGTCAGGATGGCGTGAATGGGCTGATCTCCGACGCGAAGGTCGATCTCCTTCTTCGATACCTTCGCGCCCAACGTTGGCTGGTACCGGGAGTCGAACTGGTCGTAGACGAACCGACGAACGAGGCTCGACTTGCCCACCTCGGGCTCGCCAACCAGGCACACCTTCGCCCTCATCGTTTCCGGGGGCATTCCAGCCGGACTCACGAAACCTCGCCGCGAGATTCCCGGGATCTCCGCCCGCCTGACTTCCCAGCCGGTCATCGCCGTTCCTCCGGAGACCGTCGCGCTCCGCCGGCACCGCCGAATCCCGACACAGGCATCTCGTGCGCTCGACCCCGCCCAGGGCGCCGCCGCCGAACGAGGACAACGGCGAGGACGAGGGATGCGCCGACCAATGCGCTCGAGAACTCGGGAATCTGGATGTGACCCCAGGTCCCAGGGTTGTTCTGGTTGACATTGTCCGAACCCCATGTGTAGGTGTTGAACGTCGTGTCGTCGAACGCGAGAACTGCGAAACCTGCCACTTGGTTCGCGGTCGTCGAGTTGGTGCCCCAAACGTCCCAGAATGACGCGCTGAATTCGTACACCTGTCGGGAGTTGTTGAAGGCGCCGACCCCGGACGGGGAATAGCAGGAGCCACCGCAGGAGACCCAACCGGCCCCATTCCCCTTTTCCGACGTCAGCGCACCTCCGCTCGTCACCCGGAACCGTCGATCATCGCTCTGAGGTGCGGAACCCCCATCGTGATTCCTGTCGAACACAAGCCGCCCCGAGTCGAACACCCCGTCGTCGGTCGTGTCCGCGGTCACCTCAAGACACACGTGCAGGCGCGAGGTCCCCGACCGGCGCCCAACGAAGAACTTCAGGTTCGCGTTGCTCTGTAGGTCTGCTCCGTCGTATTCGGTCGAGATCGTCCCGCAGTTCCCATCTACGGTGGGCGTATTCGTGAGCGGCTTCGCGAGAGCGGTCAGCGCGTTCTGCCCGTCTAGGGGAATCAGGCCCGGGCTCCCGCGGCTCCCCTTCGGTTCCTCGGCCTCCGTCGCGTCTGCGATCCCGGACCAGTCCGCGGTAACGACGACCGTTCGATGCGCATCAATGGCTCCCGCGCCGATGAGGGCACCCGCCTCGATCTCCTTTCCGCCAAGACCCGTTGCGACCGGCGCCTCCCATTCCCAGCCCTCCCCCGACCAGCGATAGGCGCTCGCATTCTCCACCCGGCCCCCTCGACCCTGAACGTCGACGAAGCGGTCGAACGAGCGCCCGCCTAGGCGGATCCCGTCGCCTCCGCTCTCCGTGCTGAGGTAGAAGCGGATGTAATCGCGTCCGATCCTTGGCGGCGGGGACCTTGCTTCGGACGTGCCGGCCGCAGGTCCACCATCCGCCGGTGGTCGCACGAAGCGTTCCGGCACGAGGCTCCCCTCCAACACCTCCCCAGACAGCCTCGCGTAGAGGAAGACCGTGTCCTCGGACGAGGACGCGTCCCAGCCCATGATATCCATTGAAGGACGGTGGACGAGGGAGCCCGCCTCATCCAAGCTCGGGTTGGTCCAGTCCGTGAACAATCCGTCGATCCTCTTGACGCCATCGTCCGGCGCCGAGAGCACGTGGGCTCGAGCCTCCAGCCCCAAGACCGAGAATGGCCGATCCGTCGCCACCCCCGCGACACCCGCCGAGACGACCGATCCTTCGGGGAGGGTCAAGGGATCCACAGCCACAACACGGGTCACGGGACTCCCCTCGGAGACCTCGAAGTCCTCGGGAATCGCGTCGAATGCGGCGCCAGCGCTCGTCTGCAGCTCGACCCGGTGGATCAGAATCCGTGCTCCGCTTCCGATTGCCTCGAATTGGAGCGAGAGGAACGGCTGGGATCCCCGATCGAGCGTTGTCGCAATGACCTTCTGACTCACCCGCAGCGCGCCCAAGGCAAGGCCCACCGGAACGAGCGTGTGGCTCGTTTCCCCGGCGTTGTCGTCAGAGGCGAACCTTGCGCGGAAGGAGTCCGGCGCGAAACCCTCCAGGAGCAGCGCCGGGATTTCGGCCTCAAGCCCGGGACCGTTCGAGGCGGCGGGTAGTCCCTGGACAGACCTCCACCCATTCCAATCCTCGGGATTGTCCCCTTCGAACCGGAGGAGGACCGCCTGGTTCACGAGACCTTGCGAACCGGATATGCGGGCAAGGTAGTCCGCACCGAGATCTCCCAGGTCATAGCCCGTCGTGTGGTTGCCGTCAACGTCGAAGAACCCGTGGATGGTATCGTAGTCCACCGGGTCCGCGAACGCAGTTCCGGCGAGTTCGACTCGGAAGTAGACCGAGGATTCCACGTGCTTCAAGGCGACGGACCGGATGCGCACGTTCGGATTCGCCCCCTGCGTTCCGTCGAGATACGAGGGAACTGCCCGCCAATCCTCGAAGGAACCATCGATGGAGATTCCGGGGGTCAGTCGTGTGGGTGTGAACAGCCCGAACAAGATGACCGTGACCATGAGGAATGCCGCCGCCAGCGCCAGATGGCGGAGCCCCAATCGCCTGAGACCGCTGCGCACCCGTCCGGGGGGATTCGCGTCTCCGTGATCGACACTAGTGCCCAACCCGTTGACTCGCCCGTTGCCGCCGCCGAGGACCCGACCATTCGCCAGCCCGTTGACGCGCCCCGTGGCGTGGGGTGCCCCACGACCGAGCGCGAGCCCGTTGACACGGCCTGAGCCGTTGAGTACCCCCAGACCATTCGCGAGTCCGTTGACTCGGCCGGTCGCGTTCGCCGGTCCGGTGCCGTTGATGAGGCCGTTGACTCGGCCGGCGCCGTTCACGCGGCCCCTCCGGGATCGCGGCCGGTCTACCGGTCCCCGATTGGACACCCCCAAGACCGGCCAGCTTGGGGATGGGCTTAGCAGGCCCCGGCGGCGAGACAACGCCCGGTTCGCCTGCGGGTCCCGACCCTCAAGGGCGAGCTGGGCCACGGGCGCAGGCTGCACGGGGATCTCGGGCAGGGCGTCCGCGGTGATCGGCAGATGAATCGGTTGCGCGACCTCTTCGTACGTGAACCAAGGCGAGCAAGTCAGGATCGGGGAATCTTCGAGTTCCGGGCCCGATGGAGGAATGCCGATGCACACGAACCTCGTCGGATTCGGCGACCCGCACCGGGCGCACGCTATCTCGGGCTCGACCCGAATCAGCGGATCGACGACGGTCGTGGTCCTGCACGGAGGACACACCGACAGGGCCTGAAGGTCCCCGGAACATTGGGGGCACCGATAACACTCGTCCAAGCGGAGCACTACGGATCCCCCTGACGCCTCGCGTTCGCAGATTGACGAGCGACCGCGCACGACTCCGGTCGAAGGGAATAGCGAATTCCCGAACCGTATGAGCCACTTCGGCCGTCTGGACATGAAAGAGGCAGGCCCAAGTGGACCGATCTCGCGGGGTAGACGATTCCGGTCAGAGGGGAGGTTTCGCGTGACACTTGGCCTGCCTTGCGGACTCTTGCCGCGATTTGGCGACGATTGATTTCAATTGATGACTCTTTCCATCTAAGTATCAGAATCAAGAATAATCGTCGAGTGTGGATTTCGCGGCGCATTTTTATATACATCATTGGTTTTTATTAGCTTGCTCGTCGATTACCTCAGTGTGCCACGCCGAGCAATCCCTCATCGGCCCTCCACGAGCATCGGGGTCCGAGTCCCTCCCCCGCTGCTCATGCGAATCGACGCGCTCGTTCGGACCGGCCTCTATCGCTCACGGGCCGAAGTCGTTCTTGCCGCGCTGAGACGTTCCATGGACATCCTAGAACGGGAGGCTGGGATCCAGCGTTCCCCGCCGATCTCTCGCCCCTAGCGGATCGGAGATTGACAAATCCCTACCGCCAGATCTCGCTGCTCTACCACCGACGCTCCGCTGCGACTTGCCTCTATGGAACCGACCGCCCGAACGCGCAATTGGCACGGCCGGGAACCGCGATGGGGACGGGTCCTCGGTGTTAGCCCCCGTGGTGCCAACCCAGTGCATTGAGGGAGAGGAGGACTCCCTGCCCCCGGCCCGCCTCGACGACCTCGCATAGCACGACGCGATGATCTCCGCGGTCGAGAACCTCGAGGGACCGGCACTCAATCCACCCGGCGGCCCCCTTCACGATGGGAAGCCCGGAACCCGTGGGAGTGGTCCCAACCTTGTGGAACGCCTCGTCAAGAACATCCTGTGCGAGGCTTTCCATTCCCTGCGCGAGGAACGAGACCGCGAACGACTTGGTTCGCCGCACGTTCGCGAGCGTCCGACTGGCCTCCGAGAATGCGAACGCTACCAGGGGCGGCTTGAAAGATGTCTGCATGAGCCACGTCCCGAACATGAGGTGGGCAGCCCCCTCCTCCGACTCGGTGCCCACCACGTAGGCCCCGTATGGAATCATCTGCAGGACCTTCTTCCTGGCCGTCTTGTTCATGGGTGCCATTTGCGCGCGAACGCAACCGCTCCTAATGAACCATGGGAGGCTTGGGTCCCGTGAGGGAAGGTATGGAAGGCGTAGGAGCTAATACCCCTCGCGCGAGTCCGGTCCCCGGAGCCCATGAAGCTGCTCTACACTGGCATCCGCGTGCGGGACCTCGACCGCTCGATTCGCTTCTACCGCCAGGTCCTGGGGATGCGCCTCTCGCGGAGGGGGACGATGAGCCACGGAGGCCGATGGGTTGAACTGAAGAGCCCGGGGTCCCACCAGAGGCTGGAACTGAACTGGTATCCGCCGGGGAGCAAGTTCCACACGGCCTACCGGAGAGGGGAGGAGCTCGATCACCTCGCGTTCCTCGCGAAGGACGTGGCGCAATCGTTTCGAGACCTTGTCTCTCGGGGAGCCCGTCCTGAAATCGAGCCGTTCCGCGAGGAACGGTACGAGTTTGCGTTCGTGAGCGACCCCGATGGGATTTGGATCGAGCTGATCGGGCGCATCAAGGCGTCACCACGACGAAAGGCCGAACCACGGCCCAATTCCGCGGCGCGGGTCCACTAGCGATTGGAAGAAGTCCCGCCTCCCGGATTTGAACCGGGGACCTGATGATGTCCGCGGGCACCGCCGTTTCCGGCGGGTACCGACTACAGTCACCCGCTCTAACCAGGCTGAGCCAAGGCGGGACGACGCGCGAAGACTCCGTGCGAGTAAAAGGCTTCCGGTTCCATCCTGCCGTCGTCACGAGTATTCAAGCCGCAATTCAAGCCGCATGCCCACGCACGCCCGGCTGCGCCGCAAGAGACTATGGACACAAGCCTTTTAGCAGACAGGCAAAATGCCTCGCGGCTGCCCACAGCCGCCGTGAGTTCATGGCAACGAAAACGAAGGGAGCCGCAATGAAGCTGAGGTCGGTCGACGTGGAGGCCGCGCTGAAGAAGGCGAACGAGCCGGCGGCCCTTGCCGCGAGGTTCCACCCGTTCTACCAGGGGAAGATCGAGGTCAGCCTGAAGACGCCCGTGAGAACGTTCGACGACTTCGCGATCTGGTACACGCCGGGCGTCGCGGAGCCGTGCCGGGAGATCGCGAGGGAGCCGGAGGCCGTCTACCGGCTCACGAACAAGTGGAACAACGTCGCGATCGTCACGGACGGGACCCGCGTGCTCGGGCTCGGGGACATCGGGCCGGAGGCGGGGCTCCCCGTCATGGAGGGGAAGTCGCTCCTCTTCAAGTTCCTCGGTGGCGTCGACGCCTTCCCGATCTGCCTGAAGACGAAGGACCCGGACGAGATCGTCGAGACCGTACAGCGAATCACGCCCGCGTTTGGCGGCATCAACCTCGAGGACATCGCGCAGCCGAAGTGCTTCGACATCCTCGCGCGACTCCGAGAGACGCTCGAGATCCCCGTGTGGCACGACGACCAGCAGGGCACGGCAACGATCGTCACCGGCGGCGTGATCAACGCGGTGAAGGTCGTCGGGAAGAAGCTGGGAGACGTGTCCGTCGCCATGGTCGGGGCCGGCGCCTCGAACGTCCGGACCGCATACATCCTCATGGCGGCGGGGGTGAACCCGAAGCACATCGTGATGACGGACAGCCGGGGGATCCTGAACCCGTCCCGCACGGAGCTCATCGACACGTATCCGGAGAAGTGGGACCTCTGCCTGAAGACGAACGGAGAGGCCCTCGCAGGGGGCATCCCGGAGGCGATGGCTGGCGCGGACGTCATGATCGCCGCCTCGAAGCCCGGGCCGGGCGTCGTCCGGAAGGAATGGGTGTCGGGGATGGCGGACCGGGCGATCGTCTTCACGATCGCGAACCCCGTACCGGAGATCTGGCCGTGGGAGGCCGAGGCGGCGGGAGCCGCGGTCGTTGCGACCGGGCGGTCGGACTTCCCGAACCAGGTGAACAACTCCCTCGGCTTCCCGGGCATCTTCCGCGGGACCCTCGATGTGCGAGCGAAGACGATCACGGACGAGATGTGCCTGGCGGCGGCGCACGAGCTCGCGAGGATCGCGGAGGAGGGGGGACTGCGCGCGGACCGCATCGTGCCCACGATGGAGGAAGAGGACGTGTTCTCCCGCGAGGCCGTCGCCGTGGGTCTGAAGGCGATCGAGCAGGGGATCGCCCGCGTGAAGAGGTCCCGCACGGAGTTGCTCGAGCGGGCCCGCTCGATCATCCGCCGCGCACGGTCGCAGGCCCGGCTCCTGATGGACGAAGGGTTCATCCTCCCGCCACCGGGAGTCCCCGGGCGTTCCCGCCGAAAGGGGAAGCCGCGCGCGGGCGTCCGGCAACGCTAATACGGCTCGGTGCGGTGGCGCCCAGGGGTGTCGGTACGTCGATCGAGGACGTCAAGCGGAAGAACGAGGCGTGGCTGATGAAGCTCCCTGGCGTCGTCGGCGTCGGAATCGGCCGGACGTCCGGGGGCCGGGTGATCCAGATCCTCGCGAAGGAGATCACGAAAGAGCTGCGGGAGAAGGTGCCCGCCGAGATCGGCGGCTTCTTCACGCGGATCAAGCGAGTGGGCGACGTGCGGGGACTGTGATGGACCTCGATCACGCACGGCTCGTGTGCGAGGCGTGCTACCTCGGCGTCGCCGTCGACGGCATGAAGTCTACGGTGAACCCGAACGTCCAGGGCGTCGGCATCGGGTACCGCGTCGTCCACCGGATCCCGACGAAGGAGAAGGGCATCCAGATCTACGTGAAGCGCAAGGTGCACGAGCGGCTCCTGCGGCCGGAGGACCGCATCCCGCCAGAGATCGAAGGGGCGCCGACGGACGTGGTCGAGACGGGCGTGTTCTCCATCGGGCGGAAGTTCCCGCCGGTGTACCATCGGAGGATCCGCCCGGCGCCGGCGGGCGTGTCGATCGGGCACAAGGACGTCAGCGCAGGGACGTTCGGGGCGCTCGTGAGGGAGGGGCGGGAGGTGCGCATCCTGAGCAACAACCACGTGCTCGCGAACGAAAACCGCGGGAAGGCCGGGGATCCCGTGCTCCAGCCGGGCCGGTACGACGGCGGCCGCCCGGACCGAGACACGATCGCGAAACTCTCCGGTTTCGTGGCGCTCGAGCCCGATGCGACAAACCTCGTGGACGCCGCGGTCGCCACCCCGCTCGCGAAGGACGACGTGGCCCCGGAGGTGCTCCACATCGGCGTCGTGAGGGGCGGGGCAGAGCCGGAGATCGACGTGGCGGTGCGGAAGTCCGGGCGCACGACCCGTCTCACGGAGGGCACGATCACCGCCACGGACGTGACGCTCCGCGTCGGGTATTCCGACGGAACCCTGGTCTTCACGGACCAGTTCCTGATCTCGGGGGATCGCGCCTTCAGCGGGCCGGGGGACAGCGGCGCGCTCGTGGTCGACGCGCAGAACCGCGCGGTGGGACTCCTCTTCGCCGGAAGCCCGTTCGTGAGCGTCGCGAATCGATGGACGAACGTCGTGAAGGCGCTGAAGGCGGGGCCGCTCGCGTAGCCGGGATCACGAGAAGCGCGAAAGCGACGGGGCCTTGGGCCGCTCGTACTTGAGGTTCGACAGGCGCACGCCGACGAGGCGGATCCTCCGGCCGTCCGCCAGGAACCTCGACATCAGCATGCGGGCCTGTTCCTCAATCGGCTCCTTGTCGCGCGTGTGCACGCGCAGGCTCTTGGCGGCGGTGTGGGTCTCGAAGTCCTCGAACCGCACCTTGATCCCGACGGTCTGGTACACGAGCCCGTCCTCCTCGAGCTGCGGGTGGATCTCGTCTACGAGGTTCCCGACCACCGCCAGCACGGTCTCCGGGTCCCGCGTGTCCTCATGGAACGTCGTCTCGCTCCCGAGGCTCTTCGGCGGGCCTGTCCAGGGGGCCACGGGGGACTCGTCGATCCCGTGCGCCATGTCCCACAGCGTGTTCGCCCAGCTCCCGACGATCTCCTCGAGGTCTCTCTTCGGGTACCCCGCCAGGTCTCCGATCGTCCGGATGCCGAGCGTGTCGAGCCGCGCGTCCGTCTTCTTCCCCACGCCGAAGAGCCGGTTCACGGGGAGTGGCGCGAGGAACGACTCGACCGCATCTGGCTCCACGACCGTGAGGCCGTCCGGCTTCTGGAAGTCCGACGCGATCTTCGCGACGGCCTTGTTCGGCGCGACGCCGACGGAGCACGTGATGCCGATGCCATCGCGGACCGCGGCCTTCAGGTCCGCCGCCAGACTGCGCGCCCCGTCCCAGGTTCCGGCGCGCGCGGTGACGTCGAGGTACCCCTCGTCGATCCCCCATTGCTCGAACGCGTCCCCGAACGCCCGCACGGTGGCCATGACCTCCCGTGACGTGCGGACGTACAGCGGGAAGTTTGGCGGCGTGAACGTCGCGTCCGCGCACTGGCGGTAGGCCTGGGAGATCGGCATCCCGGAGCGGACGCCGAACGCCCGCGCCTCGTATGTGGCGGTGAGGACGACACCCCGGCCGCGGCCCTCCTTCGGGTCCGCGCCGACGATGACCGGTTTTCCACGCCACTCCGGATGCTCCTTGAGTTCGCACGCCGCGTAGAACGCGTCCATGTCGGCGTGGAAGACGATGCGCGCGGCCACGCGGCGCGTACAGGACCGCGCCGCCTAAAACGTGATGGTTGCGGATGTGAAGGTGATTCTTTATCAGGAGTGGACTCTTCCCCAATATGGCTTCCGAACTCGCCATCCTGTCCCTTTTCGGCTTCCCCGCGGCGGGATGCGTCATCGCGTGGATCTTCACCGGCCGCGCATGGGCCGCAGGTCGGGAGCGTCATCCCAGCGCGGATCTCTCTCGAATTCAGGGGATGGCAATCGTGCTCGTCGTCCTTCCCGTCACGCTGCTTCTGTTCGGATTCGCCCTCTACATGCTGCTAGCCGTCTTTCCCGACGAGCCACTTCCGACCGCCGTCGTGGAAGCGAGCGCGAGGGCGTATGGAATTCCGGCGCTTCTCGCGGCCCTCGGCGAGGCGATCGCGATTCGGCGCGCCTTGCAGGCAACCTTCGCGGATGTCCGACTCTTCGGGAAGGGCCTCGTGGGGGTCGTCCTCCCGGAGACCGCCGTTCTCTTTGGGTTCGCGGTGGCGTTTCTCATCCTCATGGGCTTCCGGTCCCTGCCGCCGACCGCGACCGTGGAAGCGTTCTCAATCTCCGCAGGGAACGCCGCGTGGTACGTCGCGATTGGCGCTCTCGCCGCGCCCGCCGCCGGGCTTCTCTTCTCCCAGAGCTGGTCTCCGGAGAACGAGGCGACGTGGAAGAAGGCAATCGTGCTCGCGGCATTGCCGACGTACGCGTTCCTAGGAATGTTCGTCCTGGCGTTCCTCGAACTCAATGCCTGACCGGAGCGTGACGTGCAACGGACCGCCGTCCGCAGCATCGCCCTGTCCCACAGGCGTGGGCCAGGTACCCGACAATCTCCGCGAGGTCCGTCTTCGGGTACCCAGCCAGATCGCCCATCGTCCGGACCCGGCTCCACGAACCCGAGACCGTTGTGGCCGCCAGCGAGAAGGAAAAGGTTGGCGCTGCCCCCCGGCGATACTTTCGGCAACGTCTCGCGTACGTTTATATAAGTGCATGGACATAAACACACATCATGGCCGTCAAGACGATCACGGTCACCGAGGATGCGTACGCCGCCCTCGCCGCGCTGAAGCGAGGGAGCGAGAGCTTCAGCGACGTGATTCGGAGACTGACAAAGACGAACCGGTCGCTCCTCGAATTCGCCGGCGATTGGAAGGACATCCCGAAGGGAAGACTGCGGGAATTCGAGGAATGGCTGAAACGGAGTGACGACCTCTCAAAGGCGAAGCTCGAACGCGTGTTCCGGGAAATGTCAGGGTGAATCGATGGTCAGTCTGGACACGACCTTCCTCATCGACCTGCGAAAGGGCGTTCCGGTCGCGCTTCTCAAGGCACAGGCGCTCGAAGAAGCCGGAGAGCCGAAGTGCGTGACGAGCCCGGCCGCGGCGGAGCTCTTCGTCGGCGCATATCGTGCGGGGGGTGCCCAACTGGAGCGAACGCGTATGCTGCTCGGATCGCTGGTCCTCCTCGACGCGGACCTGGAAGCATGCGAGGAGGCGGGGCGCATGGGCGCCGAGCTCCTCGCGCGCGGGGAGCCCCTGAGCGCGAACGACCTGCTGATCGCCGCGATCTCGAAGCGGCACGGCCAGAGGCTTCTCACGCGCGATCGGACGTTCGTCCGCGTGCCGGGCCTGACTGTCGAGAGCTACTGAAGGGGCTCACGGCAGGAAGAAGCCCCGCGCCGCCGCCTGCATGTAGTCGATGATCGGCTGCGCGAGGATGCCCGTGACCACGACGCCGACGACCGCGATCGCGATGGCGGCGTTCATCGACGGCGGCGCGTCCACGCGGCGCGTGTCCGCGGGCTCTAGGATGTACATGTACCGGATTACGCGCGCGTAGTAGTAGAACGAGAGGGCGCTGTTCAGCACGCCGGAGACGGCGAGCCAGAGGAACCAGCCGCTCCCGCCGAACTGCGCGGGGACGCTCGATGCGGAGACCGCGCTCGAGAACAGGACGAACTTGCTCACGAACCCGCCAAGGGGGGGGATGCCCGCGAGCGAGAGGAGGAAGATCAGCATCGCGAACGCAAGAAACGGCGCACGCTTCCCGAGGCCCTTCCAGTCGTCCAGGTGCTCCCCGATGAAGAGGACCGCACACGCGCCGACGACGAGGAACGCCCCCGCCTTCATGAACGCGTGCGTGAGGACGTGGTACAGGCCGCCCGCCACGCCGTAGTACGCGACGTCCCGTGCCGCCGGGCTCGAGCTGATCGCCAGCCCGCCGACGACGAGGGCGCCGAGGATGTACCCCGCCTGCGCGATGCTCGAGTACGCGAGCATCCGCTTGATGTTGCGCTGGGGGATCGCGAGGACGTTCCCGACGGTCTGGGTCACGATCGCGAGCGCCGCCACCGCCAGGAGCCAGTCCACCTGGATCGCGAGGAGCGCGACGAGGAACACCTTGAACATCGCCGCCACGCCGACCTTCTTCGACCCCGCCGCCAGGAACGTGGAGACCGTCGTCGGCGAGCCCTCGTACACGTCCGGCGCCCACTGGTGGAACGGGACGACCGCGACCTTGAACCCGAAGCCCGCGAGGAGGAACACGAGGGCGATGATGAACGGCGGCTCCATTCCCGCGGACACGACCGCGCCGGAGGAGACCATCCGCTTGATCGCCCCCAGGTCCATCGACACGTTGGCGGCGTCGATCTGGCCCGCGATGATGTACACGAGCGAGATCCCGAACAGGATCAGGGCGCTGCTCACCGCCCCGATGACGAAGAACTTCAGGGAGGCCTCCGTCGCCCGCTTGTCCCGTTTCCGGAACGCGACGAGCGCGAACGTGCTCAGGGAGGAGAGCTCAAACGCGAGGTACAGCACGAGCAGGTCCGTCGCGGCCGCCACGAACATCATGCCGACGACGGCGAGGAACAGCAGCGCGTAGTACTCGGCCTGGTTCGGCTCCTCCCGCTTCACGTACGACTTCGACGCGATCACCGCGAGGAGCGCGACGAGCAGGAATACCGCGTTGAAGAGCGCGGCGAACGGGTTCACGTCCATCCGGAGGGCGGGGACCGCCCCGGAGTCCCCGAGGCCGGGCACGGGCCACAGGTCCAGGCCGAGGAGGCGGGACCACGAGAGCCCCATCATGTCCAGGTTCACGAACGTCGCCGCCAACAGGCCGACGAGGGCGATCACCCACAGGGTCGCCGCCCGCTTCACGACGAACCCCAGGACGACGAGCAGGAGCGCGACCGTGACGAGGATGATCTCCGGGAGGAGCGCGAGTTCCGCGATCATGTCACGGGACCCCCGCCAACACCGCGCCGCTCCAATCGTAGATCGCCTGGAGGAACAAGAGCGGGAGGACCCCGAAGACGACGAAGAGGACCGTCAGCACCGCCAACGGCACGGTCTCGTACCGACGCGCGTCGCTCACGTCCTCGCATTTCGGGTTCATCGGCCCGAAGAACGCGCGCTGGGCCGCGTAGACGTAGTAGGCAGCGGTGATGACGACGGTGAGGAGCGGGATCGCGATCGCGAGGCCCCACGCGGCGTACACGCCGAGGAACACGGTGAACTCCGCGACGAATCCCACGAGGCCGGGGAGACCGAGCGACGCGAGGAACGCGATCACGGAGAACCACGTGAGGGTGGGCATGCTCCTCGCGACGCCGCCCAGCTCCGAGATGTTCCGCGTGCCGAGCCGGTGGCCGTACGCGCCCGCGACCATGAAGAGCGCGGGGCTCACGAGGCCGTGCGCGAACATCTGGAACACCGCGCCCGCGAAGCCGAGCTGCGCCCCACTCCCCGCGAACATCCCGGCGGCGATGCCGAGGGTCACGAACCCCATGTGGCTCACGGAGGAGAACGCCACGAGGCGCTTCAGGTCGTCCTGCGCGAGGCAGACGAACGCGCCGTACACGATCGAGACGATCCCGAGGAGGGCGAGGAGCCACCACCACTGCGTGGCGGCCTCCTCCATCATCTGCACGTTCACGCGGACGAGGCCGTAGCCTCCGAGCTTCAGGAGGATCCCCGCCAGGAGGACGGAGCCCCCCGTCGGGGCCTCCACGTGCGCGTCCGGAAGCCACGTGTGGAGGGGCCACGTGGGCAGCTTCGTCCCGAATCCGATCAGGAAGCCGACGAACACGAGGCCCGAGAGCCCTGCGAGGGCGGGCGCCGCGAGGGGGTTGAGGTCGATGAGGCGGGTCATGTCGAAGGTCCCGCCGTAGAAGTAGAGCGCGAAGATCCCGAAGAGGACGAGGAGGGACGCGGCCTGCGTGTACAGGAAGAACTTGATCGCCGCGTACCGCTTCCGCGGGCCGCCCCACACGGCGATGATGAAATACATCGGGACGAGGCCCGCCTCCCAGAAGATGAAGAACAGGAAGAAGTCCAGGGAGAGGAAGACGCCGAGGATCGTCGTCTCCATGAACAGGAACATCGCGTAGAACTCGCGGACGCGATGGCGCTCATCCCAGCTGAACACGAGCGCGAGCGGGGTGAGGAGCGTGGTGAGGAAGACGAGGAAGATCGACAGCTCGTCGACGCCCAGGATGTACTGCACGCCGATCTGCGGGATCCAAGCGGCTTGCTCCCACGCATAATAGGTGCTCGGCGCCACGCCGACCGGCGGGGACGTCGTGAAGGAGGCGAGGTCCCCGCGCGCGAAGAGGAACGCGTAGACGAGGTAGGAGCTGAGGGCGAGCGGGACGAGCGAGAGGGCCGTCGCG
>Ga0209641_10000152_pt1 | contig 56243 bp, 57 predicted proteins | sample RifCSP16_1_FD_184022 | JGI IMG/M metagenome (GOLD analysis project Ga0209641, IMG submission 184022) | Soil microbial communities from Rifle, Colorado - Rifle CSP2_sed 16_1 (SPAdes) (version 2) | ecosystem: Environmental > Terrestrial > Deep subsurface > Rock core/Sediment | place: Rifle... | reverse complement strand
TGACCTATATCATTGCGGAGCCATGCATTGGCGTGAAAGACCGCGCGTGCGTGGATGTCTGCCCCGTGGAATGTATCTACGAGGGGGAAGACCAGCTCTACATCCACCCCGAAGAGTGCATCGACTGCGGCGCGTGTGAGCCGGAGTGTCCGGTGACGGCAATCTTCGAGGAGAGCGCGGTGCCGGAGCAGTGGAAGAACTACACTCCGAAAAATGCGCAGTTCTTTCGCGACAACCCCGGAGTCTCGCCTGCGCGCGGCAAGGGAAAATGAGGTCAACCGCGAGTGTGTCGCGCAACAGCGTAGGGAGCATAATGGGGCGAGCTGGACTATCTCTTGGCGGACCTCCCCCCGGGGACTGGCGATGCGTCGTTGACGCTTGCCCAGGCCATTCCCCTCTCGGGGGCGGTGGTCGTCATGACCCCCCAGGGGGTGGCCGTCCAGATCGCGACGAAGACCTTGAACACGTTCCGGACCCTCAAGGTTCCCATCTTGGGGATCATTGAGAACATGAGCTACCTCCTCTGTCCCCACTGCGAGGCTCCGGTGGAGCTGTTCGGCCACGGCGGGGGGCGCAAGGCGAGCGAGCGCCTCGAGGTCCCCTTCCTCGGCGAGATCCCGCTCGATCCCGAGCCGTGCCACGGCGGCGATGTGGGGCGGCCCATCCTCATCGAGAAGCCCGACTCGCCTGTCGCCTCAATCTTCAGGCAGGTGGCGAGCAACCTGGCAGGACGGATCAGCGTGGAGGCGTTGGCCGCGTAGTCTCAATCTCAATCAGGAGGAAATCCCGGTGTTGACAGTGACCGAGAGGGCGGCTGCGAAGCTGAAGGACCTGATGGCGAAGGAGGGAATGCAGGACCAGGGGCTCCGCGTCCGGGTGATGGGAGGCGGCTGCTCTGGCTATCAGTACGAGATGGCCTTTGACACTCCCCGGGAGGGGGACAAGGTCATCGAGCAGGAGGGGATCAGGGTCGTGGTGGACCCCAAGAGCTTCCTCTTCCTCGCCGGCACGGAGATCGACTACCAGGAGGGGCTCATGGGGGGCGGCTTCGCCATCAAGAACCCGAACGCCAAAGGCTCCTGCGGCTGCGGTCAGTCGTTCCAGGCATAGGGGCGAGGGGGGGGTTCATGGGGGGCTATCGCTGCCGCGAGGGTTTCGTGGCTGGGTCTCTTCAGGCCCCAAATGCGCGCCTCTCCGGCTGAGGATCCGTTGACACGTATGGCGGTCTATTGTATAGTGAATGCAGAAACTCACGTCTCAGACTGCCCCTCCCGGCCCGACCCCCGGATGCATACCGTGGTGAGATCTTACGTGAAGAGGCAGAAGGGTGTCTGCAGGCGGATGGGCTCCTGGACGGGATGTGAGGGTGGCCGCTTAGCTGGGGGGCCAGCCCCAGAGTTCGAGACAGCATCGTAAAGGAGAAGCCATGAGCACTTCGACCAACGCGATCGAAGCCCTTGTCAATCGAGAGTACAAGTGGGGCTTTGTGACGGAGATCGAGCAGGATGTTGCACCTCCCGGGCTGAATGAGGACACCATCCGCCTGATCTCCTCAAAGAAGAACGAGCCCGAGTGGCTGCTCGAGTGGCGGCTGAAGGCATACCGCCACTGGCTCACTATCAAAGAGCCGACGTGGCACAACGTCCACTACCCTCCCATCGACTACCAGGGCATCAGCTACTACGCGGCGCCAAAGAAGAAGGAGCTGCAGAGTCTCGATGAGGTTGATCCCGAGCTGCTTAGGACCTATGAGAAGCTGGGCATCCCGCTCGAAGAGCAGAAGATGCTCACTGGTGTTGCCGTGGACGCGGTTTTTGACAGCGTCTCGGTGGCGACCACGTTCAAGGAGAAGCTGGCCGAGTTGGGGATTATTTTCTGCTCCTTCTCCGAGGCGGCGCAGGAGCACCAGGAGCTGGTGCGGAAGTATCTAGGGTCGGTCGTCCCCTATACCGACAACTTCTTCGCGACGCTGAACTCTGCCGTCTTCACGGATGGGTCATTCTGCTACATCCCGAAGGGCGTGCGGTGTCCGATGGAGCTCTCGACCTATTTTCGCATCAATGCGGCATCGACCGGCCAATTCGAGCGGACACTGATCGTCGCCGAGCCCGGCAGCCATGTCAGCTACCTGGAGGGCTGCACGGCTCCGATGCGGGACGAGAACCAGCTCCACGCCGCGGTGGTGGAACTCATCGCCCATGACGACGCCAGGATCAAGTACTCGACCATTCAGAACTGGTATCCGGGCGACAAGGACGGCAAGGGCGGGATCTACAATTTCGTCACCAAGCGCGGGAAGTGTCTGGGCCGCAACTCGCACATCTCGTGGACGCAGGTCGAGACCGGCTCGGCCATCACCTGGAAGTACCCGAGCTGCATGTTGATCGGGGACAACTCGGTCGGGGAGTTTTACTCGGTGGCCCTCACGAACAACTACCAGCAGGCCGACACGGGCACCAAGATGATCCATGTGGGTAAGAATACCCGAAGCACCATCGTCTCGAAGGGGATCTCGGCCGGTCACGGTCAGAACACCTATCGTGGGGGGGTGAAGATCCTCAAGAATGCGACAGGGGCGCGCAACTACACCCAGTGTGACTCGCTGCTGATCGGTGACAAGTGCGGCGCCCACACCTTCCCGTACATCGAGGTGAAGAACTCCACCGCCCAGATGGAGCACGAGGCGTCCACCTCCAAGATCGGCGACGACCAGATCTTCTACTGCAACCAGCGGGGGATCACGAAGGAAGATGCCGTGAACCTGATCGTCAACGGCTTCTGCAAGGAGGTCTTCCGCGAGCTGCCCATGGAGTTCGCCGTCGAGGCGCAGAAGCTGCTCAGCGTGAGCCTCGAAGGAAGCGTCGGCTAAGCGGCGGGAGCGACTCTTCACAAAGGACGGACCATGCTCGAAATCAAGAACCTGTACGTGAAGGCGGGCAATCACGAGATCCTCAAGGGTGTTCACCTGAAGGTGAACGCCGGCGAGGTCCATTCCATCATGGGTCCCAACGGCTCGGGCAAGAGCACGCTGGCCCAGGTGCTGGCCGGTCGCGAGACCTATGAGGTCACTCGGGGGGAGGTCCTCTACGAGGGAAAGAATCTCCTGGAGATGGCACCGGAAGAGCGGGCCTGTGAAGGGGTCTTCATGGCCTTCCAGTATCCGGTGGAGATTCCCGGCGTGAGCAGCGCCCAGTTCCTCAAGGCGGCGCTGAACGCCATTCGCAGGGCGCGGGGCCTTGAAGAGCTGGACGCGATGGAGTTCCTCGCCCTCGTCAAGCAGAAGTTCAAGGTCCTGGGGGTGGACGAGAAACTGCTCCACCGCTCGGTCAACGAAGGCTTCTCCGGGGGCGAGAAGAAGCGTAACGAGATCTTCCAGATGGCGCTCCTCGAGCCCCGGCTCTGCATCTTGGACGAGACCGACTCCGGTCTGGACATCGATGCCCTGAAGATCGTCGCCAGCGGGGTGAATGGGCTGCGAAGCCCGGGCCGCGCCATTCTCGTGATCACCCACTATCAGCGGCTGCTGAACTACATCATCCCCGACTACGTCCATGTCCTGGTGGACGGTCGCATCGTCAGGTCGGGGGGCAAGGAGCTGGCCCTCGAGCTCGAGGAGAAGGGGTACGCCTTGATCGAAGGAGGGGCCGGGGCTGCGGCCCCGGGACGCCGATAGTCAGAGGCCAAGGCGGTGGTCGCCGTGACACCAGCAACGGATCGTTACCTCGAGAACTTCGACCGATTCGCGCGGGTCGCCGCGGATAGCGGGCAGGAGTGGCTGCGCCCGGTCCGCCAGGCGGCCATCGCCCGCTTCGCCGAGTTGGGCTTCCCGACCATCCGCGATGAGGATTGGCGGTTCACCAACGTCGCCCCGATTGCCCAGGCCTCTTTTGCGCGTGCCAATGGAAGTCGCACCGAGCTGTCGCCCCGGGACATCGACCAATTCGCCGTTCCGGGCTTGGTCGGCCCGCAGCTCGTCTTTGTGAACGGCCGGTACGCACCTCGGCTCTCGTCTCCCGGTTCGCTCAGCGACGGGGCGACGGTGAGTAGCCTCGCCCAGGCCTTCACCGATGCCCGAACGGTGCTCGAGCCGCATCTGGCTCGATACGCAGACTATGCGCGCGACGGGTTTACGGCCCTGAACACCGCCTTTATGGAGGACGGGGGGTTCGTGTACGTCCCCCGGGGGAGGGTGATCGAGGCGCCCATCCGCCTCCTCTACGTGTCGACTGAAACCGCTGACCCGATCGTGACCCATCCGCGCAACGTGATCGTCCTGGAGGAAGACAGTCAGGCGGTCATCGTCGAGGAGTATGTCGCATTGGGCGCCGAGGTCTATTTCTCGAACGTCGTCACGGAGGTCGTCGTTGGCCAGAACAGCGTGCTGAGCCACTACCTGATCGAGCGGGACAGCGAGCAGGCCTTCAACGTTTCGACGCTGCGCGTCCAGCAGGGGCGGAGCAGCAACGTCGCCTCCCACACCGTCCTGCTCGGCGGGGCGCTCGTGCGAAACAATGTCCACCCCGTGATGGCCGGTGAAGGGAGCGAGTGTCTGATCAACGGACTCTTCATGGCAACCGGCCGCCAGCACATGGACAACTTCATGAGGGTCGAGCACGCCAGCCCCCACTGCGACAGCCGGCAGTTCTACAATGGTATCCTCGACGGCCGGTCGCATGGCGTCTTCAGCGGTCGGATCATCGTCCACAAAGACGCCCAAAAGACCGACGCCAAGCAGACGAACAAGAATCTGCTCCTGTCGGAAGAAGCCCAGATCGACAGCAAGCCCCAGTTGGAGATCTACGCCGACGACGTGAAATGCACCCATGGGGCGACCATCGGGCAGATGGACGAGGGGGCGATCTTTTACCTGCGGTCTCGCGGCATCGCCGAGGATGCGGCGCGTGCCCTGCTCCTCTTTGGCTTTGCCAACGAGAGCCTCGAGCGCATGAAGGTCGGACCGATCCGCAAGTACCTGGAGGCGCTCGTGACACAATGGTTGCCTCAGGGGAAACTGGTGGAGGAAAGCTGATGATCCGCGCCGGTGGAGCGATGACCGCACGGTCCCGTGGAGGCCGGTCGGCTGCCTTCGAGGTCGAGCGGATCAGGCAGGACTTTCCGATCCTGGGAGAGAAGATTCGGGGGAAGCCGCTGGTGTATCTCGACAACGCCGCCACCAGCCAGAAGCCGCAGGTGGTCATTGACACCATCCGTCAGTTTCTTTCGACGTACAATTCGAATGTCCATCGTGGGGTGCACCAGCTGAGCGAGCGGGCCACCGAAGTCTTCGAGCAGGCCCGCACAAGGGTGCAAAGCTTCATTAACGCCGCCGAGTCGCGGGAGATCATCTTCGTCCGTGGCACCACAGAGGCCATCAACCTGGTGGCCCAGAGCTACGGCCGGACCCACATCGGGACGGGCGATGAGATCGTCATCTCGGCGATGGAGCACCACTCCAACATTGTCCCCTGGCAGATCCTGTGCGAGCAGACGGGTGCAGTCCTGCGGGTGGTGCCGATCAATGATGACGGGGAGATGCTGCTGGACGAGTACGTCACACTCCTGACCCCCCGGACGCGTCTGGTCGCGGTGGCCCACGTCTCGAATGCCTTGGGGACCATCAACCCGGTGCGGGAGATCATCCGTCTCGCGCGCCGCCAGGGGGTTCCGGTGCTGGTCGATGGGGCGCAGGCGGTTCCCCATCTGCAGGTGGACGTGCGTGAGCTGGATTGCGACTTCTACGCCTTTTCGGGGCATAAGGTCTTCGGCCCGACGGGTATCGGTGTCCTCTACGGCAGGGCTCGGCTGCTCGAGGCGATGCCGCCGTATCAGGGCGGGGGTGACATGATCAAATCGGTCACCTTCGCGAAGACGGTGTACAACGACCTCCCGTTCAAGTTCGAGGCTGGCACGCCCCACATCGGCGGGGTCATCGGCCTGGGGGCAGCGCTGGACTATCTGGATGGCGTTGGGCTGGACCGCGTCACCGCGTACGAGCACGAGTTACTGGCGCATGCGACGGAGGTGCTCTCGGCGATCCCGGGCGTCCGCATCATCGGGACAGCCAAGGAGAAGGCGAGCGTTGTGTCATTTGTCGTGGACGGGGTGCATGCCCACGACATCGGCACGGTCCTCGATCACGAGGGAATCGCGATCCGCGCCGGCCACCATTGTGCCATGCCGGTGATGGAGCGCTTTGGAGTGCCGGCCACCGCCCGGGCGTCGCTGGCCTTCTATAACACCAGGGCAGAGGTCGACGCTCTCGTCCGGGGAATCCACAAGGTCATCGAGATGTTCGTCTGATGTCTGACCTTCGCGAACTGTACCAGCAGCTCATCCTCGACCACAGCAAGAAGCCACGCAACTTTCGCACACTGGAGGGCGCCAACCGGACGGCGGAGGGGCATAACCCTTTGTGCGGCGACGAGATCACGCTCTACGTCCAGGTGGAGGATGATATGATTCGCGGCATCGGTTTTCAAGGGTCGGGCTGCGCGATTTCCAGGGCCTCCGCATCGATGATGACCGACAGCGTGAAGGGAAAGACCCGCGCCGAAGCCCAGCGGCTTTTTGAGCGATTTCACGACCTGGTCACCGGGGAGAGCGACGAGAAGCGCGATCCGGTTGATCTCGGCAAGCTTGCGGTATTTTCCGGGGTTAAAGAGTTCCCCGTTCGGGTCAAGTGCGCCATCCTGTCCTGGCACACGTTGCGTGCTGCCCTCGAGGGGCAGGGGGAGACCGTTTCGACGGAGTAGGCCCTTGGGATCGCGGCAAGGGCCGGCGACCGTGGCATAACGAGGAGATCCGATGGACATCACGTCCGCCAATACATTGGTGATCGAGGCCCAGGTCATCGAGGCCTTGCGCACGTGCTTTGATCCGGAGATCCCGGTGAACGTCTACGAGCTGGGCCTCATCTACGGAATTGAAGTGGACCCGTCGGGGGCGGTCGAGGTCCGGATGACGCTCACCTCCCCCAACTGTCCGGCAGCGGGGACGCTGCCTGGGGAGGTTCGGGAAAAGGTAAGGACCATTCCCGGCGTGACGGACGCCAGGGTCGAGGTGGTCTTCGATCCTCCCTGGGACCAGTCCAGGATGTCCGAAGCGGCGAAACTCGAACTGGGCCTCTGGTGATCAACGCCGCCCGCAGGGAGGAACGGCCATCGGAGATTTCGTCGAACGGAAAGTCAGCGGCCTGACGGTCCGCATTGATCGCGCCCTCTGCATCGGTACCTCGAACTGCATGAAGGTTGCACCGGAGGTCTTCGAATTCGACGCCGAGAACATCTGCGCGTCCAAGGCAGATCCCCCGGACATCGAGCGAGAACGGTTGATCGATGCGTGCGACGTCTGTCCGGTAGACGCCCTCATCGTCATTGACGAAGGCGGAAAGCAGCTCGTTCCCTGAGAACCCCCTCGTTTCTCCAGCCTGTCTCCCCTCCAATGATCGAAGTTGCGTCCTCGGCACTCCTCTAGTATATGTAGGCTCGTGGCACGGGATCTGCACTGGCTTCGAGGCGTGAGGGGATGGACGACTTCTATCGAGAATTCATTCTGGATCACTATAAGCGACCCCGAAACTTCGGGACGCTGGAGGATCCGGATATCACCCACGAGGAAGATAACCCTCTCTGCGGGGACCGGATCCGGATCGACCTGAAGCTCCACGAGGGCCACGTGGCCGATGTCCGTTTCAAAGGGCAGGGCTGCGCCATCAGTCAGGCGGCGGCCTCCCTCCTGACCGAGAGGATCAAGGGGGCATCCCTGGAGCGGGTCAGGGCCTTCACCAAGGAAGAGATGATCGAGGCCTTGGGGATGCCGCTCAGTCCGATTCGCCTGAAGTGCGGGTTACTGGCCTTGAAGGTGCTCAAGACCGGTCTGTACGGGCTGCAGCGCTGGCCGGGAGAAGAGGGCTAGAGGGTCGTTCGGCGGGGGCGGATGGGGAAGGGCGAGAAGATCATCGAACCACGGCACCAATCATTTTTTCTCGAGGTCCTCGAGGGGTTCCGTGCCGATGAATGCACACTCTTGGCTGCCGCCATTTCCTTCTATGGCCTCCTCTCGATCATCCCGCTTATCTTTCTGGGGGTGGCCTTCCTCGGCTACATCATGGGGTCCTCCGAGGGTGCGGTCGAGCGTGTGGTCACAGTCATTACCGAGCTTCTTCCGCTCCCGGTGGTCGGTCGGGTCGAAGACCTCCTCCAGTCCGTCATCGCTACGAGGACCGTCGCAGGCATCCTCGCCCTCCTCTCCTTCCTCTGGGTGGCCAACGGGGCCTTCGAAACGGTAGAACGAGCGATCAACATCATCCAGCGGGCAAAGGAGACCCGGGGATATTTCTATCGAAAGATGGTGGGGTTTGTCATCATGGTGACCTCGGGGACGCTTCTGCTCCTGTCGTTCCTGATCTCTCCCCTCCTCGTGGCCGTCTGGTCCCTCGCCAATGATCTCTTGAGTTACTTCGACGTCTTGCGGCCCTACACCCAGCTCGTCAATGCCAAGCTGGCCCCGCTGTGGCACTACGTTGCGCTTCCCCTCCCCTTCGTCCTCATGCTGGCAGTCTTTCTCCTTATTTACCTTATGGCGCCGGCCCGGCCGGTCCCCTTGCGTTCCGCGGTGCTGGGGGCGCTCATCGCCTCCATCCTGTGGCAGGGGGCGAGGGAGTTGTACAGCTACTACCTCCTCCATTATGCCCCTCACGATCGACTCTATGGGCCGGTAGGCGCACTGGTGGGTCTGGTCCTGTGGGTTTATTGGACCGCCGTCATCCTCTTGTTTGGCGCAGAGGTGGCCGAGGTTAACTCCCGGCGGAGCTTACGCAAGTATCGGCAGACGTAGGCCGGCTGGGTTCTCCCGGGGGCAGAAATGGCCGTCGAGCCCCGCAAGAGATGGACGGCCTGAACCGATGGCCGGGACCCCGGCCTCAGACCTCTCAGGTTCCACCGAAGCCGACGGTGACCTTGCCATCTTCGACGATGACCGGAACCTCTCGCACACCCTCAGAGACCTTCAGCATCTCCTCGAGCGCCTTTGTGTCCCTCCTCACATCGACGTAACGCACAGCGACATTCCGTTTGGCGTAATCCTCCCGGGCCGCCGAGGTAAAGGGTCACCCATCCTTCCCGTAGATGACGACGTTGGGTGCCATCAGATCACCTCCGTCATTGGTGATAGAAGCCCTATCATACACCAATCACCACCCGCCGCACCAGCGAGAGGCCGCCGGTCCCTCCCCATGGGGGTGCCCGCCCTAGACGCTGACCATATTGCGCCCGGCGTTCTTGGCGCGGTACAGGGCCTCGTCCGCCGCTGTGATCACTTGTTCCGGATCGGTGTTCCGATCCTTTCCTTCGGCCACGCCGATGCTGACGGTAACGGAGACGGTCTGTCTCGGGGCGCCGTTCGATTTGGATTCCTTCGGCTTCTTGGCCGGGCGGTTGGGATCCCGGAGCGTGAGAGACGAAGCCTCGACCGCCCTTCTGAGGGTCTCAAGGTGGGGGATGGCATCCTGGTGCGACTGGCCGGGGAAGAGCACGCAAAATTCCTCACCGCCGTAGCGAAACGCCCTCTCGTCGCCCAGCACCTTCGTGAGTTTCGCGGCGACCATGCGGAGGAGCTGATCGCCCGCATCGTGGCCGTACTGGTCGTTGAACTTCTTGAAGTGATCGACGTCAATCATGGCGACCGCATACCGGCCTCCGAGCTTGAGCAGCGCTTCGGAGAGGGCCCGGCGGGTCTGCAGGCCGGTCAGCTCGTCCCGGTAGGCCAGGACATACGAGGTCTCGATGACTGAGACCACGAGGATGAGTCCGGCGGTGGCAAAGTAGAGGGTGGAAACGGCCCCGATGCGGCCTGTGGTCAGGGCGAGGAGCGTGGCCGCGAGCGCCCACATGAAGCCACTCACGATGAGATCCGGGCGGCAGATGAACCGGACGGTGACCAGACCGAACGCGACGCCGAACGCCAGCAGGGCCGGCTGGGCGATCGGCAGCCCTCCCACGAATGGGATGTCCATCAGCCGGTGCTCGAGCAGCGCGGTGAGTCCCGCCTGCTCGGGGCGGCAGAGCAGGGCCATGATGGGGAGTTGTGCGAAAATGATGATGAGGCGCAGCAGACCTCGAGCGGTCACGAGACCTCGTTCGGCGATGAACGAGAGACCAGCAAGATTCAGCGGCACCAGGACCGCGGCGGCATTGAAGACGATGCGGGCGGTTCCCTCCAGGGGAGCGTCACCGGCCGCGTACTGTAACAGTGCCCTGTCTGCGATCCCCAGGACGAGGGTGGCGAACAGGAGCTGGCTCCGATGGAAACGAAACCCAAAGAGAAGCCCTGCCCCAAATACCGCGTAGGGATAAATCTGGATGAGGGCAGAAAGGGATGCCGGGGGCGTGATTACGACCACCATGATGGCCAAAAACAAAAAGCCGCCGGGCATCAGAACCGTGGTGAACGACCTCATGACTGCGGGCTTCAGCAATGATTGTGCCAGATTCACCGGGAACGCGGCGGGGCGAGGGAGAGGGGGGCGCTCGCTCATCCTGGCATGCCGATTGCTATGTCGAGAGTCGGGAGGTGAATGGCATGTTTTGGAATCAGGAAGAGGTGAGGGGCAGTTATCTGGCCAAGGGCCTTCGGTTCGTCGGGGACGTGCTGGGTGCTGGGGACTTTGTGTGTGACGGCGAGGTGGAGGGCAGGATCGAAATCGATGGACTCGTCCAGGTCGATTCAGGCGGGAAGATCCACGGTTGCATCGAGGCGACGGAGGCGGACATCGCAGGCTCTGTCGACGGGGATGTCCTCACGCGGGTTCGTCTCGTCCTCCGGGCCCCGGGCCGATTGAAAGGGGACGTGGTGAGTCCGGAACTGGTGGTCGAGCCGGGCGCCACCATTCTCGGGCAGATCCATATCGCGCAGCAGGAGGCCGAAGCCACTGTCGCCCCCGAGGATGTCGCGCCGGTAGTGTCCTAGGGAAGCCGTAGCTCCCCTGTGTCTGCTCCTCTGCTGGGGGAACGACCGAGAGGTCAGATCGTGAGGACGACCTTGCCGAACTGTCGCCGGTCCTCGAGGAGACGATGGGCCTGGGGCGCCTCGGCAAGAGGCAGGGCCTGGTCCACCACCGGTTTCAGCTTCCCCGCTTCGACCAGCGACACGATGGTGAGCAGATCGGCCTTTCTCCCCATGTAGGCCCCCTGGATCCTGAGCTGCCGCATGAAGAGGTACCGGATGTCGGTCTCGGCGATGGGGCCACTCGTGGCCCCGCAGGTGACGAGCGTGCCGTCGGCGGCCAGGATGGGGATGAGCTCCTTCCAGGTCTCGCCACCCACGTGCTCGAAGACGATGTCGACGCCGCGGCGCTCCGTGACACGCTTCACCTCCTGCCCGATCGACTGGTCCCGGTAGTTGATGCCGTGGTCTGCCCCGAGGTTTTGCGCCTTCGCCAGCTTCTCGCCGGTACTGGCGGTGGCGATGACAGTGGCGCCAAACAGTTTGGCGATCTGCAACGCCGCGACGCCCACGCCGCTCCCGGCACCCATGACCAAAACCGTCTGACCGGGTCGGACGTTTCCCAACGTCACGAGCATGTTCCAAGCGGTGAGGAAGGTGAGCGGGAAGGCGGCGGCCCGGATAAAGTCGAGGCCCTTCGGAAGGGGAAGGACGTTCACCTCCGGGACCGCGATCAGGTCAGCGTATCCGCCGTCGAGACCGTAACCGCCGATGATCTGGTAGCTCGGGCACAGATTGTCGCGACCCTCGAGGCAGCGGGCGCACTGCCCGCAGCTTATGCCGGGGGAGATCACGACTGGCTCCCCGACCTTGACCCGCGTGCACAGCTCGCCAACCGCTGCCACCTCGCCAGCGATATCGCAGCCGGGGATATGGGGGAGCGGGACCTTGACCCCCGGGAGCCCTTTGCGAAGCCAGAGATCCAGGTGGTTGAGGGCGCAGCTCTTGATCCGGACGAGGACCTGGTTTTGGGCGATCCGGGGTTCCGGGATCTCCTCCAGTTTCAGGACCTCGGGTCCCCCGTGGGCGTGGAAGCGAACCGCTTTCATGGCGACGACCGATGACAGCTGACCGACGACCGGATGGATGCGCTCACCGACGACCGCTAACCGATGACAGAGAAGATCGGAACTTGTCCGTTGTTAGCATATCCGGGTCATTGGTCTCCGGTCATCAGTGGACGGTCATCGGTCAACGGTCAGCGTCAGTAGAATTGGGCCCCTCCGCGTCGAGGGCCGACGCGATCATACTCGGCCTTGAACTGCTTGAGCTGCTTGTAGTGCGCCTCGATCTCATCGTGGCGGAGTGGCATCTCCCGCCAGAGGGCGACGATCTTCAGCGCGATAGGTCGTGCCTCGGCGATAATCCGGAGCCGCTCCCGATTCTCCCCGGAGAGGCGCAGCCGCTCGAGGAGGGCGATTAACCCTACGTCATCCCGCCCCTTGACCAGCGCCTCCACCTGCTGCAGCTCCGCCCCGGTGAGCCCTTCGGGGAGAAGGCGCTCCAACTCCTGCACTCGGTACGAGGTGTACAACAGTTCTTTGCTTTCCACCGCCGCCGCCTCGCCCCTATCCTTTGATATTGCCGATCGGCTGCAGGCGCACCACCTTCTTGGAGATCCCCAGCGTGTGCACCGCATCCACGACGGCGGAGATGTCCTTGTAGGCCATCCCGGCCTCCTCCGCGAGCCCGGCGAAGGAGGCGGTTCGGACATAGATCCCCTGCCGTTCCATCCGCTGGAGCAGGTCACGGCCATGGACCTTCTTCTTGGCCGCGGTCCGTGACATGGTTCGGCCAGAGCCGTGGGCGGTGGATCCAAAGCTGTCCTCCATCGCCTTGGCCGTCCCGATGAGGAGGTACGAGCCGGTCTCCATCGACCCGCCGATGATCACCGGCTGGCCGATGGCCCGGTACCGCTCCGCCAGTTCCGGGTGTCCCGGAGGAAAGGATCGGGTTGCCCCCTTCCGGTGGACGACCAGCTCCCGCTCCTCGCCGTTCACCCGGTACCGCTCGACCTTGGCGATATTGTGGCAGACGTCGTAGATGATCTCGAGGCCCAAGTCGCGCGCATCCCGTTTGAACACGTCGCTGAAGACCTCGCGGACGCGGTGGGTAATGACTTGGCGGTTGGCAAAGGCGGAGTTGGCCGCGCACAGCATCGCCTTGAAGTAGTCCTGGCCCTCGGGAGACGCGAAGGGCGCGCAGGCCAGCTCCCGATCAGGGATGGTGATCCCGTACCGCTTCATGGCCGGCCCAAAGATCTCGAGATAGTCGGTGCCGACCTGATGCCCGAAGCCTCGGGAGCCGCAGTGGAACATCACCACCACCTGGAGCTCGCGGTCGATGCCGAGCGCCTTGGCGACATCCACCTCGTAGATATTGCCGGGGTAGACGACTTGGATTTCCAGGTAGTGGTTGCCCGACCCTAACGTCCCGAGCTGGTGAATCCCCCGGCTCGTGGCCTTGGCGCTGACCTTGGCGGGATCGGCGCCGGCAATCCGGCCGAAGTTCTCAATCCCCTCGGCGTCCTCCGGCCAGCCGAACCCGCGCCGGATCATCCCCTGGGCCCCCTGCACCATCACCTCGCGAAATTCGGCATCGTTCAACCTCAGGAATCCCTTGGTGCCCACCCCGGAGGGGACGGCCTGAAAGAGTCGGTCCACCAACTCGCGGAGCCTCGGCTTGACCTCGGGCTCGGTCAGATTTGTCCGCATCAGGCGCATCCCACAGTTGATGTCAAAGCCGATCCCGCCCGGCGAGATGACCCCCGTGCGGGTGTCCATGGCGGCCACCCCCCCAATGGGGAATCCGTAGCCCCAATGGCCGTCGGGCATGCAGAGGGCGTACTTCTGGATCCCGGGGAGGCAGGCGACGTTGGTCACCTGCTCGAAGACCCCCTGATCCATCCCCTTGAAGAGCTCGTCCGTGGCGTAGATCCGGGCCGGAACCAGCATGCCTTCCTTGGCGGTGCGAGGTACCTCCCAGATGCCCTCGGCGATCTTCTTGGCTTCCATGACCCTACCCCCTTAGATGTCCAGGATGACCTGCGCCCTCCATCCGTGAGGGGTTTTCGTGAGAGAAAACAGATGGTAGGTTACCGCCTTGACATCCACCTTGAGCGACATCGTCTCGTAGTTGATCTGGTCTCCCCACGCCGTCGCCTCAAGCTCGCACTCGGTCCCCTCGCGGATGGTGATTTCGAATCGCCGGAACAGGAGACATGCCGCATCCTTGAGGTAGATGAGCTCTGCGAGCCAGCGGAAGAGGAGGGTCTCCAGATCCTCGGCGCGGAGCGAGATCAGGCGTGACAGGGTGGGCGACACCCCATCCAGTTCCACCATCGTCTCGGTGAGGGCAAGCGCTGCCGCCTCGAAGACCTCGGCGAGTGTCCGTCCCTCCGCCTCGAAGGCCACGTCGGCGATGGCGATCTCTTCGAGGAACCGATAGGGCATGCCCCTCTCCGACCCCGCCCCCGGGAATAACTATAGGAAGCGATCGGGAAAATGTCAAAGTCCTTTTCGACCGCGTCGATCTACGGTGTCAGGATCGAGCGGGGGGGGGCGACTCAAAGAGAGGCGGCGTCAACCACTACGGTATCGGCTGGTGGAGGGCGGGGGCGGCCCGTTGGATGGCGGTCAGGACCTCCTCCGGAGTTTCGGCCAGGGTAAAGATGGTCATCTCCTCAGGCCTGACCCTTCCCCGCTCCACAGCCGTCTGGGTCAGCCACTCGAGCAGACCCTGCCAGTAGTCCCGCCCCACGAGGACCACAGGGAAGGGACGGATCTTGTGGGTCTGGATCAGGGTAGCCGATTCGAAGAGCTCATCCAGCGTCCCGAATCCCCCAGGCAGGAAGACGAACGCGACGGAGTGCCGGACAAACATGACCTTCCGGACGAAGAAGTAGCGAAAGTTCAGGAGGGTGGTGACATACGGGTTGACCGGCTGCTCCAGAGGGAGCTGGATGTTCAATCCGATGGAGGAGCCTCCCGCTTCCCGCGCCCCCTTGTTTGCCGCCTCCATAATCCCGGGTCCCGCACCGGTCAGGACGGCGAACCCGTGCTGGGCCAGGAGGCGGCCAATCCCCTCTGCGACCCCATAGTATGGGTCCTGCCGGGTCGCCCGGGATGACCCGAAGATGGCCACGCCGGGCGGAATCCGCGAGAGGACCTCGAACCCCTCAGCGAATTCGGCCATGATCCGGTACACCCGGTCTGTATCCTCCGCGCGCAGGTGATTCAGGACGAACTGATCGGGGGAGAGCATCTTCTTTTCCATCTGGCCTCCAAGACGGAACACTTATTCTATCACGACTTGCAGTTTCTCGGCATTGAAGTTACGGCCGGGCCGTCCGACGCATCAGCACCTTGACAGGGAGGCGTGAGGGCGCCACAATTTGCCCTCCGACGATTTCACAGACCACCCTCCTCCGGCTCTCCGCATAGGGAAGGAGGAGAAGGCTTTTCCTTTGGCATCCATGGGCGAAGTTGCTAAGATAATCTGCCGAGGTCATCATCCTGCGGAGTGCCGTCATGGATGCGCCACCCGAGTTGGTCAATGGGGTCCTCCCCGCCGTGGTCAGTATCGAGGCGGCGGTCAAGCCGGGCCATCCCTCCACGGTGGTCCTGGGGACTGAGCGGAGAGGCACCGGGGTCATTGTGGATACCGGGGGATATCTCCTGACGGTAAACTATGTGGTGATCGGGGCATACCGTCTTGGCGTGGGCCTGACGGATGGCCGGCGCTTTCAGGCGCATCTGGTGGCGCGCGACTTTGACAGCGGCCTGGCCCTCCTCAAGATTCCACCCCAGGATCTTCCCGTAGTGCGTCTCGGCTCCTCGATGGACATTATCCTGGGACAGCCGGTGTTCCTCCTGGCCGCGACCGGGACGGTCGAGCGGCGCGTGGCCGAGGGGTTCATCTCCTATCTCGGAGAGTTCGACACCCACTGGGAGTACATGCTCTCGAAGGCGATCGGGGTGACGATTCAAAACCCAGGCCTCGGCGGGGCTCCCCTCTTTGACCTGGCCGGGCGTGTGGTCGGCATCGCTGCGTTCAACGTCTCCGAGGTGGCGCGCACGACGATCGCGATTCCGGTGGAGCTGTATCAGCTCAACCGGACGGAACTCTTGGAATTCGGTCAGGTCGTGAGCCGGCCGGTGCGGGCGTGGATCGGAGCGCATCTGCAACCGACAGACCGCGGGGTGATGGTGGCGGGGTTGGTCCCCGGAGGGCCGGCAGAGGCGGCGGGGATCCGGGAGGGGGACATCATCATCGCCGTGGACTACTGTTCGGTGGAGACCCGGCCCGACTTGTACGAGGAGCTGTGGAAGAAACGGGCCCACGACAAGGTGGTCCTCAAGATCCTTCGCGAAGAGCAGGTCATCGTCATTGAGGTGGTCAGCGGGAGTCGCGAGGATTTCTATAAGTAATTGGGCGCACGGCTCAGTGTGTTGGACGGGAGAGCGATGGGGCGTGCGTTAGATTTTCTCGCCTTTGGGGCGCATCCCGATGACGCCGAGATCGGGGCTGGGGCCTTTCTCCTCAAGATGAAGGCGCGTGGATATCGGACGGGGATCGTCAGCCTTACCGAAGGGGATATGGGGGCGGGGACCCGCACGGTCCGGAGACGGGAGGCGGCGGCGGCGGCCAGAGTCCTGGAGCTGGATGTCTTCGAGATCCTTCGCCTGGGGGATACCCGCCTCGAGGATAATCTCACGAACCGGAGGCAGGTCGCCTCCCTCATCCGCAAGTATCGCCCCAGGATCGTGCTGGCGCCCCATTACGGTGTGGAGCCGGGGCGAGGACGGGGACACGCCGACCACATTGCGGCCGGCCATCTCGTGACCCACGCCGCCAACTTCGCCCACCTGGAAAAGTTTCCCGCAGGCGGGCGGCCCCACGCGGTGCAAAAGATCCTCTACTACTTCATGATCCCCTTTGAGCGCCCCTCCTTCATCGTTCCCGTGGACGAGGAGCTGCCGCGGGCCCTTGAAGCCGTCAACGCCCACAGGTCCCAGTTCGGCCGGCCGGGGTACCGGTCGGTCCCTGGCCGCCTCGAGGCCGTGGCCCGCTATTTCGGTCTCCTCATCGGTTGCACCTACGGCCAGGCCTTCTACACTCAGGAGATCTTTCGGATCGACGATCCCCTGCTCCTTTTCCAGAGGCCCAACCATGGGGAGGAATAACAGTTCGGCTGTTGGCAGTCAGCCGTCAGCCCGCTGACAGGCGACGTGCTCCTGAGAGCTGATAGCTGACCGCTTTACGTCAGCGGTGCAGAAAAAATGCCACGGCCACTCTGCCCGCCATCACCAGCAAGCCGAGGATGAGGAAGGGCCGCGCGAGGAAACGCGGGAGAATGAGGATGAGGACGATCCCGATAATGGCGGTCACCTTGAAGAAGGGATCTCGCCACCAGAAGAGGCCCAGGGCGTAGTCGTAAGATGAGAGGGGGGCGAGAGGACGGAGGGGGTAGCGGGGCAGGGCGTCGAGAGCCAGGTGGGTGAGTCCTCCGACGAAGGCGTAGAGCACGAGGACAAGGGGGGAGCGCTTTTTCGAAGAGACGGTGATGAGCCCCGCCACTGCCACTGAAAGAAGGGTCACGCCTACCAGGGTATGGGTGAGCGTCCGGTGCTGCTCGAAGTAGAGGCGAGGATCGATGCGCGGCGGCATCTCGCACGAGGAATATGACGAGATTCTCCACGCGGTGGCCGGCTGCCTTGAAGGGGAGTCGCCCCGGACGCTCTATCTCCTCGAGAATCTCTCCCGCTGATGGCTGACCGCGGACGGCTCGACTGAGCGGTTCGACATGGCTCACCGTCCTGAGCTGGTCGAAGGACTCGCCGACATCTGCTGACGACTGAAAGACGGAGGGACGCGATGACGCCACAAGAGATCAGACGGCACGTCGGCAAGCGGGTGACCCTAAAGCTCAGGGCCGACGCCCCCGGGGGACCGACCGTGACAGGGCGCCTGGTGGGGACCCTGGAGGCGGCGGACGGCCTGGTCATCTACGTCGAACCTGAAGGCTCATCCCGCAACCAGAGCCTCACGGTGCATTATCATCATATCGTGAGCCTGAACCCTTCCTGACGGAACGGGGGCCCCGGGATGCGGGAGGGCTTTCCCGAGAGGGGAGGTGGACCGTGTCGATGTATGAGCGAATCGTCCGGGAGGCAGCGGACGCGATCGTGCTGGCTGGCCCGGACGGGAAGATCACGCTGTGGAACCCGGGGGCCGAGCGGATGTTCGGATTCACCGCGGCCGAGGCCCTCGGGCAGTCCTTAGACCTGATCATCCCTGAGAAATACAGAGAGCGGCACTGGAACGGTTTTCATCAAGTCATGCGAACCGGAAAGACCGACTACGGTGATCAGGTCCTGCGGGTCCCGGCTCTCAGGAAGGACGGGAGCCGATTCTCCATTGCGTTCACGGTCGGGTTGCTGAAAAAGACCGATGGGCAGGTGGAGGGGATCTTCGCTGTAATGCGCGATGACACCGAGGCCTTCAACACGCAAAAGACGCTTCGGGACCGGGTCAAGGAGCTGGAGCAGGCCCTGGAGGGGGCGAAAGCGAAGCGGTGAAAGGCCGGGGTTGCAAGAATCTATTGACTCGCGGCGGATGGACAGGGTATAGCTTTCACCGGCGGGAAGCGGGGTTGGGTTAAACACTCACGACAAGGGAGGACGGAATGGCAAAGATGATAACGAAGGCACAGCTTGTCGGACGTCTGGCGGAGAAGGCGAAGATTACCAAAGGCAACGCGGCAGCGATCCTCGATGAGATCGCCTCCCTGGCGGCGAAGGAAGCGAAGAACGGCTTTGTCATCCCGGGGGTCGGCAAGGTGGTCCTCGTCAACCGGAAGGCGCGCATGGGTCGCAACCCCCAGACCGGCCAGCCCCTCAGGATTCCTGCCAAGCGGGTGGTCCGCATCCGGATCGCGAAGGCGCTGAAGGACGCCGTCCTGGGCCGGAAATAATCCCCTCCGGAACACAGGGGAGGGCATCGGACTTGCTTCGGCGGGAGAGGATTGCACCCGGGGGTTCAGGGCGCCCCGATGCAGGCCGGGCTGGCTCGCCTGGACCTCTGGGGTCGCTACTGTGCCAGCGCTCGGTAGAGGGTATCCCAGTAGAGAAGCTCGTAGCCCTGGAGCATGCGGGCTGCCTGCTTTATCTTCGGGGGCTCGACCCCTCGATTGAGCCCCTCCTGGATCACCCGCAGGGCCCGCTCCTCGAAACCCGGCGGCAGGTCGCTGAAGAGATTAAAGAAACCGACGTCCCCATCCTTCATCTGGTATCGCGCCTTCAGCGCCTGGCTCATCCGGGCGCAGTTCGACCCCCACGCTTCGAGATTCACCAGGAAGGCGGCGGCAAACTCGGCGCACGAGCCGAAGAGGGCGAGCCAGGCGACATAGGCACTGTACGCGAATGCCCCGGGGATCGGCTCGGCACCCGTGAGGTCGCCCGCCGGCATAGCCAGGGCGGTGGCGAACGTCTCGAGGGCTTCCAGGGCCCCCCGTTCTCCCTGGATACCTCCCCAGAAGAACTCCCGCGTTTCGGCGGAGTCCGCCTTGACAATCACAAGGGCCATCGCGCGGAGATCGCTGCCGATGATGTGGTACTGCTGGCCCGCGAACCGACGGAGCTCCTCTCGCGAGACCGCTCCGGCCGCTAGGGCGTCCAGGTAGGGATGCCGGCGGATCTCTGCCTCGACCGCCTGAAGTTCCTGCCGCGTCTCTTCCACGAGGTGACGTGCATCCACCATGATGGGTGCCTCCTTCAGGAGCCGAGGTCCCTTGCTCCCTCTCGCGCGCCCTGACGATCGACCGCCTCGAAGGCGGCGGTGAGCTCCTCCTTCAGTCTCTCCACAGCCGCGGTGTGGGCCGACTCCACCTGCGTCATTTGCCGGGTGGTGCTCAGAGTTCGGAGCATCATGATGAAGAAGGCGATGAGGCCCAGACCGATCCCCCCCACTGTGGCATAGGGGAGGCCGATCCCTCGCTCGACGAGGTAGCCGAGCGTCGCGCCGACTAAAACCGTCGTGGCCGAGATTTTCAGGGTCTGGGCGAGGCGCCGTGGAGAACCCATCTCGGCGTCGTAGGATCGATAGGCCTGGAGCAGTTGGCTGTACGCGGGGATCACCTGCAGGGCCGTCTCGCGCTTCTGTCGGAGCAGTGCGGCCTTCCGCTGCCGCTCCCTGATCGCTTGTTGAAGTTCCTTGGGCAGTTCCTTCATCTCTTCCGCCGACGGCAGGTCGCTCAGACAGGGCCTGATCCGCCGGGCAAAGGCCTCTAGGATAGCTGAAACAGCCTCCGCCTCGTCTCCCTTGGCAAAGGCCGCATCGACGGATCGAAAGGTAAGAGCGACGAGCTCCCGGTTCTCTGCTGTGTCCTGGTCCACCCCTTGACTATAGCCCGGGAGGAGTGAAAACCCCAAGCCTTGCCTTTGCGCCTCCGCTGACGTATGGTCAGAACGGGAGTTCGCGCGGCGTATTGCACGCGGGTCTTCCTTGCCTCGTGGGCGCGGCCGCTCCGGTAGAGGAACCAATGTCGAGACGGCCTGATCCGGCCATTGCCCGCATTCGGGCCGTCCATGACGTGTCGGACATCGGCCTGCGGCACGCCATGGAGGACCGCCACGTCCTCGAGATCCGTCCGGAGATCGGCCTCTTCGGTGGAGTCTACGATGGCCATGGAGGGGTGGAGGCGGCCGAGATCGCGGCGACATCACTCCATCAGGTCTTCTTCGAGGCGCTTGACGCCGGACTTGACCCCATCGAGGCATTCCGGCAGTCCTACCGCGTGGTGGAGGGGCGGCTCCAGTGCACGGACAGCGGGGCCACGGCGGCCACGATCTTCTTCCGGAAGGATCAACTTTACTTCGCCCACGTGGGGGATGCCGAGATTCTCCTCGCAGGAACCGGACCGACACCCCTCACCCGCCCCCACCGGGTGAACGATCCCTCGGAGCGGTCCCGCATCATTACGGGAGGGGGGCAGATCGAGGGCGGATATGTGGTCCGGGGCCTCCGGGGGCTCATGCCGACCCGGAGCTTCGGCGACAGCTACTTTCGTTCCATCGGGGTGATGGCTGTCCCGACCGTGGGAGAGCGGCGGCTCGGTCTCGACGATCGGTTTCTGGTGGTGGCTTGCGACGGCCTCTTTGACGTCTTGGAGGGAGAGGACATCGTGCGCGTCCTCCACGGGAGTTCTGGGGCTCGGGAGGGGGCCGAGACCCTTCGGAATGAGGTCCTTGCCAGGGGTGGGACAGACAATCTGACAATTCTGGTGATCGAATTTGAACCGGGGAGCACCCGATAAGTTATGGGACACGGCGCTCCAGCCGGGAGACGGATGCAACCACGTTCGAGCGATCGGCCAGCCTTGGCACAGATTCAGGCCGAGGTGATTCATTGTACGCGATGCCCGCGGCTCACCCGGCACCGGGAGCAGGTGGCGGCTCAAAAGGTCCGCCGCTTGACGCGACCCATGTTTCATGCCATCTTCAAAAAAGCCCGCCGGCTCCTATCCGAGAAAGAGAATCCGGCATGAGCGTTGCATCGCCGCGTGGTGGGTACTCGCGTAGGGGCCCGACGCGCAGAAGGGAGGGCTCCTTCAGAGAGAGGGGAAATCATGGCTGTGATCTTCGTTCCAGCGGAAGTGAGTCGCCTCGATAATATCGATCCAAAGGAGATTAGGGTCGTTGAGATACAGATGCCCTATGCCTGTGAAGTCGATGGCCGGACGTACCCGATTGCCGATGAAATGCGGCCGGGTACCGCCTTTCTCGCAGAGCCTTTTGGCGCGCGGACACAGAAGCTCCAAAAGCGTCTTTATACTCGTTCCAATTGTGCCCTCACCGAGAATCGAATTCTTCAGACCATCATTAACGACACGCACGATCCGAAGGCGGACACGTCCGTATGGTGGCAAACCGACGAGGTGAGCGTCGGGGACACGATCAACGTTCGGGTCGAATTCAATGGTGACGGGACCACATTGATCGTGTACGAACACAGGATCAAGGATGACAACAAGAGTCTCAAGCTGGAACCCGATGACTGGTGGCTCGACAAGAAATTTCTTGGTATTGGGTTCTCGACTGGCGTGACTCCCCTCTTTGCCCACGTCCGGTATCTTGCTGCGCTGAATTTCGGACGAACACGGAAGCATCCGGGGGCGCACTATGTCCTGATTGTGAGCGTGAAGAATCCGAGACAACTGATGTCTCACGAGGAGTGGCTGGAGCTCGAAAAGAAGTACCCTGAGAATTTCCGATATCATCCCGTCTTGACCCGCGAATGGCCCGAGGATTGGCCCTATACGCGGGGAAGAATTGTCAAGGCCGAGAAGGGGGCCGATGGGCAGGCAAAGATCAACATGAACCCCCTCTTCGGGGTGGTCACCGACATCGAAGAACGGCACATCAGGATGTGCGGGAATGAAACGGCGGAGCTGCAGCTTCGGACCGGGTTCGAGCAGACGAGAATCCCCGCCAGTTTCAAAGCGGAAGTCTGGTAGGAAAAACGGGGGAGAAGCTTGCCTCCTCCCCCCTGCTGCATGATGCAGTTACTTCTTTGCAGGCTTGATCCCGAGCTTTTCTAGGCCCGCCTCGAACTTCTTTGCCGCCTCCTCACCCTTGCCGTCCTTGAGGAGCTTGTCCCCCTCGCCGCAGAGCTTCTCGGCATCCTTATTCGGGGTCTTCTTCAGCGCCTCCTGACACTGCTTGGAGAGCTCTGGGGCATGGGCGGCCCACGCCGGGCCGATCGCCACGCCCACCACGAACGCGAGGGCAACAAACGCACCGAGTGCCTTCTTCACAAGTATCACCTCCTCTCCTGGGTCAGGTTCCCCCGGAGTGTCCTTATCGTGCTAGACGGACGGACCCCCCTTCTGTTCCCAGCGGGCAGGCGGTCCGCCCCCTATTTTGGCTTGGGCGCGGGGGAAGGCGTCGGAGCCGGCGCCTTGGGGGCCGGCTTGGCGGCCGGTGGCTTCGGAGCCGTGGCAGCCTTCCTGGCCGCCTCAAGGGACTTTTCCAGCTCGGCGACCTGCTTCTCCAGGCCTTCAATGCTTGTGCTCAGGGTGCTCTTTTCCGCCTCGAGGGCCTGGAGCTTCCCATTGAGGGAGGCATTTTCCTCTTGTGCCGTTTTGATTTGGGCCTTCAGGGCCTCATTCTCTTTCTGGAGCTCCTGGCCGCAGCCCGCGATCAGGAAGAGGGTTAGGACGAGAAGGCTCCCCGCCATCCTTTGTGTCATGCTCTGCTCCATGTCCGGGATCCCCGTGGGAATCAAGTTTGTCGGGCGACGCTTCGCTCACAATGCGGTTAATGCAGTATAAGACGATGTCGTCTAAGGCCTCTTCGGTCCGGGTCCTTTCGGTGGTGGTGGCCATGGCTTCTTCTCGCCTGGCTTCTGGGCCCGCACGCGGATCACCCCCTTTCGTCTCGTCTGTGGCCTGACAGTATATATACCTGCGCCCCGCGCGCAAGGAAAAATGCCGGCGGCTTTGTCGTGATCCCGACGACCTGTCCGGCTGGTTCCAGGGCGACCACGATATCATAAAGTCAGGACGTGAGAAAGGACTTGCCCTTCGAGAACACGGCGCTTAAGATGCGGCTCTGGAGGAGCAATGCGAGACACGGTGACATGGGTAGTACTCCTTGTGGCCTGTACAGTCGTGGGTGTCCTGGGGTACCGGTACTACAAGGCTACCGAGCAGATCGCCCAGCTCACCGAGAAGACGACTCGGCTCACGGCAGAGATCGAGGGCGTCACCGAGGTCCATGAGCTCACCGAGGCAAAGCAGGCGAAGGAGGCCAAGAAGGCCGCGGAGACCCGAGAGAAGCTCACGGGTGAGGTGCAGGGCCTGCAGAAGGAATTGGCCAAGACCCGCCAGGAACGAGAGACATTGAAGACCCAGGTCGCCACGCTCCAGGGCGAGTCCAAGAAACTGCAGGGGAACTTCAAGGCCCTTCAGGGGGAGAAGGAGAAGCTGGATCGCCGACTGGAGAGTGTCGAGCGGACGCTCAAGGATCGGGAGGCAAAGCTTCAGGAGCTGGACAAGGCGCGGCGGGCGGATCAGGAAGCTCTGCGCACGTGGCAGGGGACCGGTCAGCGATTGATGGAAGAGCAGAAGAAGCTCCAGACCGAACTCCGGGCCCGCGAGGAGGAGGTCAAGCGGGTCAATCTGCTCCAGGCGGAACGGGCCGCAGAGGTCCACGAACTCACCCAGGCCCTCAAGGAACGGGAAGAGCGCATCGCAGCGCTCCGGCGCCAAGTCCGGGACCTCGAGACGCGCCCAACCGTGCGGTAACGTCCTCGGGTATCCCTTGCCGAAACGCCCTGCGACCGCTCCGCAGCGCGAGAACGGTCCGTGTCGATTCTGGTGGTTTTCGATTATCTCTGACCCTGGTGCTTCGTGGCCGAGGTGCGGCTCGACGCTGTCCTGACACGCCTCGCCCGGCGGCTGCCCATCCGGCGAGTCGGCTATATCCTCAAACCTGAAGCCCCCGCTTACCCCAGCTTCTCCAGCGAGCGTCGGGGCCACTGGCAGAGGGCTGCGGCGACGGAGCCCTCCCTGGGGATCCGTCTCTGGGTGAAGGGCGAGCGGTATCCCGGGTCAAGCGTTCCGGCGCTCGAGGCCGCTCAGGCGGCCAGGCGTCAGGGAGCCGATGCCTCGGAGGCCTTCCACTTCGGCGTCTTTCGCGCCTTCCTGGTTGAAAACCGCGATATCAGCGACCGGACCGTCCTGGAAGAGGTCGCGCTGAGCTGTGGTCTTGATCTTCACCGCTTCAGGGTCGACCTCAAAGACCCCACGGTGAAGGAGACGGTCTACGCAGAGCATCTCGAGGCGGTGGACCGGTACCACGTTGAAGCGGTCCCGACGATCGTCATTGGCGAGGAGCGCATAGAGGGGGCCGCGCCTCCGGCGATCTACCAGGCCGCCCTGGCTGGTCTGGTCTAGTGGGTGGCTCCGCATATTTTCATTTGAGCGCAAGAATCGGATGGTGTGCCTCCTGAGGGCTGACTATCTTTACCCGCAGGAGGTGACACGCGCGATGAAGAAGACTGAGCTGAAAGCCTATGCGACCGACGGGGCCCGCTGGGAGGCTGTCGTGTCCCGTGATCCGGCCGCGGACGGTGCCTTCTATTACGCGGTGCGATCGACTGGCGTTTACTGCCGTCCTACCTGCCCGTCGCGACGCCCCTTGCGTGCGCACGTCGCGTTCTTTGAGGACATCGACTCAGCAGAGCAAGCCAACTTCCGGCCCTGTCTGCGCTGCCGCCCAAAGGAGGTCAGCCCCCAGCAACGGGTGGTCGCGCACATACTGCAGCTGCTAGATACCGTGGAGGTGCCCCCCTCGCTCGCCGAACTCAGTGAGAGGATGGGCCTCAGCTCCTCTCACCTCCAGCGCGTGTTCAGGCGCGCCACCGGCCTGAGCCCCAAGCAGTACGCGGCTGCGCAGTGTCTCCAGCGCTTCAAGGCGGGGCTCAAGCAGGGGCGCAGCGTGACCGGGGCGATGTACGACGCCGGTTACGGATCCAGCCGTGGACTGTACGAGAAAGCGAGCCAGCAACTCGGCATGGCGCCCGGAGCGTACAAACGCGGTGGCAAGGCTGAACAGATCGTATACACCCTGGCGGATAGTCCGATCGGTCGGATGCTTGTCGCTGCCACAACGCGTGGGGTATGCGCGGTGTACTTCGGCGAGGACGCGGCGCTCGTGCAGGAGCTGCGCGCAGAATACCCGCGGGCCGTCCTCGTTCGCGCGGATGCCAGGCTCCGGTCGACCGTGAACGCCATTCGGGATCATGTGGGGCACTCCGGGCCACGGCGCCTCGACCTGCCGATCGACGTGCAGGCGACAGCCTTCCAGTCGCGGGTGTGGGACGCCTTACGCTCCATTCCGTACGGACAGACCCGCTCGTATGCTCAAATCGCCGAGGCGATCGGGGAGCCTCGAGCCGCGCGGGCCGTGGCGCGAGCCTGTGCGACGAACCCGGTCGCCGTGGTGGTGCCGTGCCATCGCGTCGTGAGATCGGATGGGAAGCTCGGCGGCTACCGGTGGGGTGTGCAGCGCAAGCGCGTCGTGCTGGACAGGGAACGCGAGCACGCCGAGGCGCGGTCGGCGGACTGATCACGCTCCCTTCTTCTTCCGGCATGGGTCGACGCCGGCCGGCGTGCGTCCAGCGGGCTCGGGGCCTCGCACCGTCAGGGCAGGTTGAGGGGAAGGCCTCCCTCATCGAGGAAGGTAGAACCCAACGCCTGGTAGCGGCGTTTCAAGGAGGCGGTCGAGACGCGTTTCCCTTCGCGGCGGTCAAGGAGGGCGAGGAGGAGATCGCTGTGAAGCTTCTCAAAGCGGAAGCCGTGTCGCCGGGCCGCGGTTCGGGCCGCTTCCAGGAATCGTCGGGCCAGCCGCCGCTTTCCTTGCAGGATCAGGATCTCCCCGCGACCGAGGCGAGTATAGATACGTCCCCGCGGATCGCGGGTCTCGATAAAGATCGCCTCGGCCGCGGCGAAGACCTGCCCGGCCCGCTTCAGTTGCCGGGAGATCTTGTAGAGGGTTCCCTCTCCCCACAGCGTATACGCGTAGCTCACCCGGTCCCGGAGATCCGCGTAGAGCCGTCGAGCCTCGGCGAAGTGGGTGAGGGCCGTCCGTGAACGCCCGAGCATCCGATTGGCGTTGGCGATGCCGCAGGCTGCGTAGGCCCTTCCGAAGGTATCGCCGAGGCGCCTGAGCTCACGGTGCGCCTCCGAGTAGTAGGTGAGCGAGTCGCGGTATTTCCCCATCAGGCGACTGACACCCCCCATTCCACAGAGGCAGTACCCCGCTCCGGCTCGATCACCCTGCTGTTTGAAGAGGGCCTTGGCGCGCCGAAACGTGTCCAGGGCGTCGTTCAGACTTCCCCGGATTCGGAGCGCGCCTGCCGTGGCCCACAGGACGTACGCCTGGCCGGTGCGGTCTCCGGCCTTGCCGTAGGTCCGGGCGGCACGGGCGAACAGACGCAGGGACTGCCGGTGATCCCCCACGGCCCGAAGGCTCATCCCGAGACCGACCTCGGCATCGGCCTGATCGGCTGGGCTGTTGAGGATGGCGGCCACTGCCAGGGTCTTCTGATAGGTCTCCTGCGCTTGTCTGAAATTGCCGAGGAGCCTCAGGCAGTGGCCCTGAGCGAGAAGACACTGGAAGAGTCCTTGCGGGTCGCCGGACCGCCGGAAGAGCTGTGCGGCGTCGCGATAGGATGCGAGGGCCTGGGTAAACATGCCGGCCCGTCGCTCCTTCTCTCCCCGAACAAAGAGGGCCGCTGGTCTTTCGGTGCGCATGGCCTCTCTTGCCTGTGTCGCCGGACTGCCTGAGGAACCGGCTGGGTGTGATCCCGGACCGGCGATTCAGAGCTGCTCTGTGAATTCAGCGATCTCGGTGATCCTGACGCCCTCCACGACGACATCGGGAGCATAGACGACCTCGTCGGCACCCCAGGCAAAGGTGCCCTTTCGCTCCTGCCCCACGCCTGCAATGCTCTTGAGGACCCTCTGGATGTTGTCATTGATCCGGACCGTGTTGGCCTTGAGGGGCCCGGCGAGCCTTCCGTCCTTGATGAGGAAGGAATCCCCGATGACGGTACAGGTGAAGTCCCCGGCGGCCAGCCCATTGATCGGGTAGGTGTACCAGGTTCGACCGATGTAGAGGCCGTCTCCCACCAGGCGGAAAAGCTGCCGCGCGCTCAAGGGTCTCTTTCCTTCAAGCACGACATTGGTGCCGGCGATCCCGGGCGGCCGATCGAAGTGGCGGCCACCCCCCGTTCCGCGGCGAAAACCGTTGCGGGGGACGAGCGCCTTTCGGCCTCGACGGGGATCAGTGCCGAGTTTTTCTTTTCCGCGGGGATCGCGGAGGAGGCGCTCGGTTTCGTAGGAGTTGCTCAAGAGGCCGACCAGGACCCCCTCGCGGATGAGGTCGGTGCGACCGGTTGGAAGCCCCTCACAGGTTATGCCTTTACTGGCCACGAGCCCTCGGGCGGCCCCGTGATCATACAGGCTGACCTCAGATGTTGCGACCCGCTGGCCCAGTCGCCTCTGAAAGGGGGAACTCCCTGCGTAGAAGGTCCTCGAGGTGAGGCCGGGAATGATCAAGTGCGTCATGAGGTCCGTGACCGCCTGCGGACCAAGGATCACTCGGTAGCTTCCCGACCGGACGCGGATGCCACCGATAGCGTCAATGGCCGCCCGGGCCGCCTGGACCCCGGTCTCTTCGGTCAGTTCGCTCAGGCGCCGACCCGTCGCCCACCCGCTCCCCTTGGCCTGGAAGCGTTCCACCATAGCGGTGAGAAACGTGAGACAGAAGGCTGATTCATCCGTCTGAACTCGGGGAAGCCTGGTCGAGCCGATGGCGATGCGCTCCTGAACGATGGACACGTCCCCGCTCAGAATGAGACCCAGGGACGAGATCTGCCGTCGTCCCCCGGCCACCTCGGCCAGGCGGCGAGAGCTGAGGAAGGTCCGCAGCGCTCCCCGGATGGCCTTCCAACCGACCCTGACGAGATCCGTGTCGCGGAGGTTCATGAGCCGGGCGTCGTGGTAGCGCGTGAGGGTTCGCGCTTCTCCCGTGGGTTGAGGCAGCGAGACGAATTCGGGGTCCGGGACCACCGACTGTCGTGCCTTCGCGAGGGCCTGCCGCACCCCCTCAGCCGTGAGATCACTCGGCTCGCTCCCGAATCCGATTTGGATCCCTGTTGGGGTTCGGAAGACCGCCCGGATGCCGATGCCATAGGCCAGGGTGGACTTGGGTTCTTCGGCACCGTTACAGGGCAGGTGAGAAGTGTAATGGAGTCGCGTGAGCAGGTGTTGGTTGGACGCAGCAAAGACTTCGGCCTCCCGGACATCCTCGACAGACTTGAGCAGCGACAGGGCCTCGTGGACTGCCCGCTCCAAGCGTGCCCGGGAGATCATCGGTCTCCTCCGGTGAGGCGCGCCAAGGACCGCATGGTGGGGCCGCCATTCCCCACCCGCTTCGTCTGCATCGGTTGCCCCTTCCCACAGTGCGGGATGGGGAAGAGGCAGAAGTCCTTTCCCACCGCATCGACCGACATGAGGTAATCCCTCGAGTCGGCCATGATCCCTCCGTCTCGGTAGAGCTGCCCGAGCTCCCCGCGGCGCACCGCATAGACCTTCCGGGCGGAGATGCGGAAGTTCTCGCGGGACTCGGCGATCGAGGGGATCTTGTGGCCGACCACGTAGTATCCCGTCTCGACTTCGCGGAGGATGTCCTCGGGGCGGCGGTCGCCGGGGGCAAAGACCGTGTTCGACATGCGGATCAGCGGGACGAGGAAGGCCTCGGTCGCCTTCGCGTGGCCGTTCGGGGGCGCGCCCAGGATTGCCGCGGTCTGGCGGCTGTTCATGAATCCCTGGAAGATGCCCTGATCGATATGGATCACACGCCTTCCCGGGGTCCCCTCATCGTCATACCGGTAGTGCCCGTAGCCAGGTAGCCCGGGGTCGGAGTAGGCCGTGACCAGAGGTGAGGCGATCCGGCGGCCGATCTGGTGGGTGGCAAGGTCCTGGAGAAGCCACGAGCGGCCGGCATAAGCGGTTTCCATTTTGAGAGCGCGGTCCAGCTCCGTAGGGTGGCCGACGATCTCGTGGCAGAGGAGCGCATTGAAGTGAGGATCGGTTACGACCACGACCGGATCGGGGGTGGTTGGACACGGAGGGGCGGAACAGAGGGCGAGAGTCTCCCGGGCCAGTTCACGCGCAAAGGTCGCCAGGTTGGGCGCGTGGATCGGATCTTCCGCCACCCCGTGAAGGAGCACCTCGAATCCCCGCTGGTGACCGATCGCGTCCCAGTTTTCCTGAACGACTCCGTTCTGTTCCGCCACCACGGCCACGCCCCCCTCGGTCAGCGCCGTGGCCTGGTCGATGAGGGCCCCCACCACGGCCACGCCCCCCTCGGTCAGCGCCGTGGCCTGGTCGATGAGGGCCCCCTCGGAGCTCGCAAAGAGCTGCCGGTTAAGCCCGGTGAGACTGGTCACCTGGTTGTACCGGATGGCGCGGTCGAGCCCGGTGAGCGTCCGGGAGACCTCGGTGGTGTACCGGATGATCTCCGCAAGGGGCACCGACCGCGGATCGATCTCGAACTGGGCGGCGACAGTCTCCTGTCGGACATCGATGGGGGCGAAGGCAGTGTTCGTGAGGCTCTTGCCCAGGCCGGCTATTTGCCGTTTCAGTGCGGTCTTCTGAGACGCGTTCGCTACAGCGCGTGCGGTGGCATGGCCGAGTCCTTCGCGCACGATCTCCGGGAGTTTAGCGAGTTCCCCTGCCCCCAGCTGCCGGCCGTAGTAGCCGGCGGCAACGATCTTGCCGCCGGCCACGACCCGGATACCGAGGCCCACCGTGGCGTCCCGGCCGCCGTGCTTCGATTGCCCGTTCTCGGCAGTCGCGTGTTGTCCCTCTCTCACGGCGAGACGCAGGTCGGCATACACGAGGCCCCGGAACGCCTTTCGGGCACGGCGCATGGAGATGGCAATGTCGGCCTTGACCTTGTCGAGGATCTCAATCGTGATGGCTGCGGCCATGCGTCCTCCTGTCCCTGTCCCTCCGACCGGCCACTCAGGATTGCCCGATGGTCACCAGGTCCTTGATGGCGTCACAGATGATCGGGCCGATCCCGATCACCTCCTTGAGCTCCTCCACGAACTGGAATCGGCGGCGGCGTTCCTGAGGCAGGCCTACGATAGCCCGGCAGCACGATGTTGTCAAAGGCCTCGCCCGGCGCTCTCCATCCCGATCCAGGGAGTCGCTTGGACTACACCGGTGGAGTCATGCGGGCTCTCCGTCGGCTCGGACCGGGACGAGTCCCTCCTGTTCGATGAAGGGCTTGAACTTCTTGTAGAGGTCGAGGAGCTTGGCCTTGTAATACTCGACATTCTCATCCGGCCGCTCTGGGTCCCACTGGGAGGCCAGCTTGGCCGCCTCGTGGACCTTGACTTTGACCCCCTGCCCCGCGACGTAGTACGAGATCTGATCACCCGGCTGATAGGGCCGCGCCGACTTCAGGGCGAGTTCATAGGGGGCGGCGGGGTTTCGTTGCTTGCGCTTCACCTTCTGCTGGTAGGTCTCCAGCGAGTCCTGCAAGGTCTCCGTCTTCATGAACATCTGGATGGGAAAGCGGTGGGCCTCGAAGTCCTTGACGTAGCGGTCGGTCAACTCCTTCACCCTGTCCCGCTCTCCCTGCAGGAGCAAAAGCATCATCTCCTCCATCCACTGCCGCTGGAATAGCTCGAGCCCGCGGGATCTGAGCCCCGAGCCCTTGATAATGAGCTTTCCCTGCTCGTCCAGCAGGGCATAGTTTTTCATCTTGTAGCTGAACATGGATCGGTACCGGCCGGCGAGCTCGAGGTGAATCCCTTCCGGCAGCGTGCCCGCCAGCTCATCGAGCAGTTGACTCTCCGCGTCCGGTCGCATCCCATCCGGGAGGGTGAAGTAGAGGCCATCGGTGTCGACCTCAATGATCCGGCACCCGCGACCCTCCAACCAGTCCACGATTGACCTGATCAGATCCCGGCCGATGCTGGTGACCCGATTCGCCTGCGCGAAATCGTTGAAGTGGCCCATGTCAAAGCCCAGGTAGCCGTAGAAGGAGTTGATCAGGATCTTGAAGGTGGACTGCAGGGCCTCGAGATAGACCCGCTCCTCCTCGCGGGCCGCCTCGCGCGCCCGCCGCTTGGCCTCGACCCGGAAGTCGCGCAGGTCCTGGAGGAGCCTGGGAAAGATCCCCAGGATGTCCTTGGCTGGGAAACAGCGGGAGTGTAGCATGATCGACGGGTACAACGAGGTGACGTCGCAGTGGAGGATGTGCCTGGCCACCCCCTGGTACCGGATATCGGTGTACCCCCCAACGACCTCGGTCCCCGCGGAGGGCGCCGGGATCGCATGCCGCTGGCGGAGGTATTCCCGAATGAGCAGGGCATCGATCTTGGTCGCGTTGCCCCGCAGGATGGCGTTCTGGTAACTCAAGGGAAAGATCTGCGCCTGTACGAAATAGCTCGGGGCGAGGAGGGCGGCAATGGCCCGGGTCTCCTGGACGTCGCCTCGGGCGTATGCGATGAGGGTCGCCGGATCGTGGTCGAAGGTCCAGCTGATCCTCTCCGGCGGGATGATGGTGCGCTCGGGTGCGGCCAGGTCAAAGTGTCGGGCCACGTCCTTGAGGCCATAGCTTTCGAGATTGCGGGCCCCGACGTCATAGTGTTGGGCCAAGATCCACGTGTCCACGATGTGCCGGCCGAAGATCTCGTACTTCCGATAGGTGATGGCCCGCTCGGCGATCTGCATCCGAGAGGCGTGGCCCTTCAGCGGGCTGCCGTCCCGCCCCAAGGGAAGCTCGACGCCGTACCGTTTGGCCCGCGCCTCGATGTACTCCAAGTCGAAGCGAAAGAAATTGTGCCCTTCGATGACGTCCGGGTCCCGGTCGCGAATCAGGCGGACCATCTCGCGGAGCATCTCCGGCTCGGTCATCTCTCTGCCGGACAGGACCGTTTCCCAGCCGGTCGAGTCGCTGAGGGCGATCGCGATGATCCGGTCCTCCTCCCGGGACGGATTGGGAAATTCGAACCCTGCCCGGCAGTAGACCTCGATGTCCAGCTGCAGACGCGCCAGGTCATGAAAGTGCATCCCGAGGAAGTGGGTCTGTCCCGACACGAGGAGGTACTGTTGGATCAGATCACTCACATACAAGTAGGGGGCACCGGGGGCGGTGGCAGTCTTCCCCGAGATCCGCTGGAGGTGCTCCCTGGCTTTGGAGAGTTCCGCCAGAGATGGGAAGCGGGCGAGGTATCGAAAGAAGGCTTCGCCCTGGAGGGCCTCGATCTCGGCGTCCCCCCGGAAGTTGGTCAGGAGTCGGGTATCGGCAAGGAGGAGGAAGGGGGTAAAGGAGGAGAGGGTTGACGTGACCTCGCCGTTTTTCTTGGCAAAGACCCGGACCTGGTCCTGCCCCGCTATCTCAAAGGCGATGAGGCGGGGGGTAAGGTCGTGACCAAAGAGCACCGTGTTCGTGTCGAGGGTCACATCGAGAGACTCACCCGAGGCAACGACGGCGGAACGTGTTCGTGATCCGATGCGATTATAGCACCCCGTGCTTTATCGTTGACATCGATTTTTTCTTTGGATAGCCTCGGGCCGACCTCACCACGTCGGCCAAAGGCAAAGAAGGGCAGCCGAGCACGGAGTGTACGGGGTCGGGAGGACGCTCAGATTGGCTGTGGAGAAAAGCGGGTCCGAGAGGCGGCAGTATTCGCGGTTCTTGGTGGGGGGCAGAGCCAAGGGCCGAGTGACCGCCGTCTATGAGGCGTCGCTGTTGGACCTCAGCCTCGGGGGGGCGCTCATCGAGCATGTCCATATCGTCCGCCCCGGCACCACTTCGTATCTCATCCTCAGGATGAAGGGGCGCGACGTCAACCTGCGGTGCCGAATAATCCGGTCGAGTGTCCACCGGGTTCAGGTAGAGTCCGATGGGGGGCGGGCGTTGGTGTTCCAGACCGGACTGCAGTTTGTGGACCGCTCGGACGCAACAATGCAGATGATCAGTGACTACATTATGTCAACGGTGGGGACCATCGACCCACCGCTGACCAGGCCGTAGCCACAGGGGAGGACGCGGCAGCCCACCGGAGTGTTGAGCGAGACTTCTTCACCATCGTCTGCTTTCCAGCGCTTGGATGAACGAAGCCCTTCGAATGGTGGCCCCGGAGATGCTCCGACCGGACATCGAGGCCTACCTTCACCGCTTCATTCCGGACCGGGATACCATCCTCGCGGAGATGGAGCAGCTCGCCGAGGCGCGTCACTTCCCGATCGTCGGTCCTGTTGTGGGACGGCTTTTGGCACAACTCGCCCGGCTCGTCGGGGCAGAGCGCGTCCTGGAGATGGGGGCGGGCTTTGGCTACTCGGCCTACTGGATTGCGCGGGCGCTTCCGCCCGACGGCCGCCACCTCGCCCTTGAGCGCTCTGCCGAGAATGCCCGGTTGGCGAGGGAGTGGCTCGTACGGGCGCGCCTTGACCACAAGGTGGAGTTTATCGTGGGCGATGCCTTGCAGGTGGTCCATGGGGTGCCAGGACCCTTCGACCTGATCTTCGTGGATGTGGACAAGGAACAATACCCGAGATCCCTTCCGCTGACCCTTCCCCGCTTGAGGCAGGGAGGGCTGCTCATCACCGACAACATCCTCTGGGGAGGACGGGTCGTGGCTCCGCATCCTCCCGAGGCCAGCACCCGGGGCATTCAGGAGTACACCCGGCTTCTCTACGAAACTCCCGGCCTGTATACCACCATTCTGCCGGTCCGGGACGGCCTCGCGGTCAGCCTCAAACTCCACTAGTGCCGATGGCCGACGACCGATGACCGGGGGGTCTACTTGACCTTCGACGTTGGGCTTCGGATGTTAAATCCGTGAACCGTGAACTGCGAACCATGAACCGTCTCATGGAGATCCCGATCTTTCCGTTGCCGAACGTCGTCTTCTTCCCTCACACCCTCTTACCGCTGCATATTTTTGAGCCGCGGTACCGACAGATGCTCGCCGACTGTCTCACCGGCGAGCGGCGGTTGGCCGTGGTCCTCCTACGGCCAGGGTGGGAGGCGGAGTACTACGGCCGCCCGGCAGTGTATGCTGTGGCGGGGGCCGGAGAGATCGTGGCGTCGGAGAGGCTCCCCGACGGGCGCTCCAATATCCTGCTCAAGGGGCTTGGACGGATTATGATCGAGGGTGAGGTGGCTTCACCCAAGCCGTATCGCATCGCGCGGGCCTCCTGGCTTGACGATGTGCATCCAGCCGGAGGAGAGGGAGATCTTGCGCCCCAGCTCCATCGCTTGCGCCAGATCTGTGGGCGGCTCTTGTCCGCATTGGCCCACCCGGTTCCCAGATTGTTCGAGGTCATGACCCAGCAGGATCGCCCCGGCGTCTTTGTGGATCGCGTGAGCAGCCTGCTGGTCGAAGAGACTGATCACCGGCAGCGCCTGCTCGAGCTCACCGACGTCCCACAGCGGATGGCGGAAGCGATCGAGGTCGTCGAGGCGCTCCTGCTTAAGACGCAACGCGCGAGCCCCCAGGGTCGCGCCCGCTGGAACTGAATCGCTTTGGCGCACTGGCACCGGTGGAGTGGTGATGGAGAAGGGGTCGCTGCAGCTGACGACGAGAGGCTATCAAGGACAGACCGTGCCCTACGAGGTGCCCTTCATCGCGTTTCCGACAACGTCCGGCAGGTTCATTGCCCAGGCGCCCGGAACGTCGGAGGTGAAGGAGGGTGCCGAGAATCGCTACGTGCGCCTCGGTGAGTTCCTGCAGGCCCGCGGCTTCGCCACACTGGTGAGCTTCAACCCACCCCGACCAGACGCCCAGTTCAAGTACCCAAATGAGCCCTACTCTTACCGGGATGCGAGCTGGAACCGCATCTATGTCGACAGCCTGGCCTACGTGGTGGAACACTGTCTGAAGAATGCGGCGCAGCTCTGCGGCGCCACGGAGCCTGAGGTATACCTGGCCGGATTCTCCTCCGGGGGTTCCGTGGCAGTGGCAGTGGCACCGTTCTTCCCGGCGATCACAAAGATCCTTCTGGTCTCGGCCTATGACAGCGTGGACCGCTTCTTCTTGGCCGGCCTGCGGCGCTACACAGGGGAGGTGTACGTTGCCTACGGTGAGGAGGACTTCCCGGCGGCCGTCCTTGCTACGATGATGCCGAGCCTTGCCAGGCGCGCCGGTGCCGTCCACGCACGGAGCGTGCCGAACTGCGACCACCACTTCGCCGGAGAAGTGAACGGCAGGGTTCTCAGCAAGGCGTACCTTTGGGCTTTTGCCGGGGACGACACCTTCCCTTCACCGGACGGCGGCATCCCCCTGTACCCCCATTAGTTTGTCCTTTCACAAAGCGATTTTGCCTCTCAAGCAGGAGCCGCTCCGGTGTATGATAACCGAGGGCGCAGAGCCCCGAAAGCATCCCCGGGAGAAGGCGATCGGTTGCACAGGAGGAGCAGGCGATGACACGAGCGAGCGACTACGGCATCACGGTCCTGCGGGTCACGTTAGGGGTGATCTTTTTGATGCACGGCTATCTGGGGTTCTTTGTGTTCACCCCTGGCGGCATGACTGCCTTCAACGCCTCGAAGGGGATTCCGCTGCCGGCGATCACGGCCTGGTTCGTGATCTTCGGCCATTTCCTCGGTGGGGCATCGCTCGTCTTCGGCTTGCTGACGCGCCTTGGCGCCCTGGTTCACGTCGTGATCATGGGGGGTGCGGTCTTCTTCGTGCACCTCGCACAGGGCTTTTTCATGCACGGCATCATCGTGGACGCGGCGACCGGCAAGGCGATTGTGGGTGGATACGAGTACGCTTTGAGCCTCCTGATGGGCTCGATCGCCATTCTCATCAGCGGCAGCGGCCCACTCGGGCTGGATTACTGGAGGCGCTGACCGGACCTGCCCCGCTCCGGTGTCTCGGAGGAAGCCTGTCATCGGAACCGACCTGTCGCTCTATGCCGTGCTGCCGTTCGTGGCGATGCTCCTCGCCGTCGCCGTCTGCCCCCTTTGGGTTCCTCACTGGTGGGCGTCGAACCAAAACAAGCTCGTCGTTTCCTGCGCGCTCGGTTTCCCGATCCTCATCCTGTATCTGTTCCGCCGCCCCGTGTCCGTCGTGAGGACGGGCGAGGATTATCTCTCGTTCATTATCCTCCTCGGCGGGCTCTACGCGATCGCGGGGGGTATCCGGCTGAGGGGAGATCTGGAGGCGACGCCGCTCACCAACACGGCCTTCCTGGCCCTGGGCGCGGTCCTCGCCTCGTTCGTCGGGACCACCGGGGCCTCGATGCTCCTGATCCGCCCCCTGCTCCAGACCAACAGCGAGCGCACCCGGGTCAAGCATACGGTCATCTTCTTCATCTTTCTCGTCTCGAACATCGGCGGCCTGCTGACCCCGCTCGGCGATCCGCCGCTGTTCCTCGGGTACCTCCAGGGTGTCCCCTTCGCGTGGACCTTCCGGCTGTGGCTCCCGTGGATCTGCACGAACTCGGTCCTGCTCCTGACGTACTTCGTGTGGGACTCGATCCAGCACACCCGCGAGCCCCTCGCAGCGCTGCGGCGGGACAGGAGACGTATCGAACCTCTGCGGGTCCAGGGCGGGGTGAACGGGCTCTGGCTGGGGGGCGTCGTCTTGGCGGTGGCGTTTGTCCGCGAGCCGTGGCGCGAGGCGGTGATCGTGGCGCTGGTCGTGCTCTCCTTGTGGAGCACCCCCCGCGGTCTCCGGCGCGCCAATGGCTTCACCCCCCATCCGATCATAGAGGTGGCGGCGATCTTCTTCGGGATATTCCTCACCATGATTCCGGCCTTGGAACTCTTGCGGGCGCGCGGCGGCGAGCTCGGCGTGCGCGAGCCCTGGCAGTTCTTCTGGGCCACGGGCGGCCTTTCATCCTTTCTGGACAATGCGCCGACGTACCTGACCGTCCTCGCGCTCGCGCAGGGGCTCGGCCTGGCTGACGAGGTTGTGGGTGTCTCCCATGCCGTGCTCACCGGGATCAGCCTCGGGGCAGTGTTCATGGGGGCCAACACGTACATCGGCAATGCCCCCAACTTCATGGTGAAGGCGATCGCCGAGGAGGCAGGCGTAAGGATGCCGAGCTTCTTCGGTTACATGGCGTATAGCGGTGGCATCCTGCTCCCGCTCTTCGTCGCGATGACATTCCTGTTCTTTTAGCCCCCATTCTTAGCCTTCACAATCAAGTACTTAACGTCATGCGGCAATGTTTCATACCGCGCTGCAAAAAAAGGTTGACAGGAATAATGCAGCGCGTTACACTCTCCCACAAGAGCGTGCGCTCATCGTGGGGCAGCAGATAGGGGAGCCAAAGGAAACGGAACAAAGACGGGGGGGCGCGATGGTCCAGGAGAATGTGGGAGAGGCGAGCAGGGCGGCGCAGACGTGCAGCGAGACGCTCGAGAAGGCCCGCGAAGTGTTGGGCCTGACCAGTGACGTCAGCCGGGACATCGCGGGCCGAACCGCCGAGCTGAGCGCCGCCATCGTCCAGGAGGGGGCGCAGTACCTGAACGAGGTCGGGTCGGCCCTTCGCGAAGCCTCCGAGGGGGCCCGGGAGCTGTGGACCCGCGAGTGGAATCTGGCGCAGGAGTTTTCACGGGATCCGATGGGCTTTCCGCAAAGGGCCGTCGCCCTCTCGTGGGAGGGGGGAGAAAAGATCACCCGCCTTGGGGATGCCCAGCGCGAGGCGATCTCCCGGTTTACCGGGAATGTGCACAATCTCGTGGACCGGGCCAACAGGGAGACCCAGGAGACCGTCACGAAGTATGCAGGGAAGATCCTCGCCCTCTATGGGCTGAAGAACTGAGGTACAGGCGCGGTTTTTGCGACGAGGCGTTTTGGTTTTGGCGCAAGAATGTTGACAAATTGGTGGAAAAAGAATAGAGTTTCCGGCCGTAGCTTTCATCTCGCGTCGTCCCGTTGGGGGTTAAACTCAACACTTGATGGAGGGACACCGGTGGCTCACGACTCCCTGACAACGCCAACGCAAGTCGTCCCGCTTGGTATTGCCCTCGGCGATCGGACCGAGGTGACGAAGACCATCAACGATGCTGCGGTCAAGGCTTTTGCCAACCTATGCGGCGATGATAACCCGCTTCACGTCGATGCGACCTTCGCCAAAAACACCCGCTTCAAGGGACGCATCGGCCAAGGGATGCTCACGGCCAGTCTCATCTCCACGACCCTCACCCGCCTTACCCGCGGTCTTTTCGTATATATCTCCCAGGACCTCCTTTTCACCGCCCCGGTACACCTCGGCGACACCATCACCGCCACGGCTGAGGTGGTCGAGATTCTCGACCGGGGGAGGGTTCGTTTCCGGACCCTCTGCATCAACCAACGGGGAGAGACCGTTCTCGAGGGTTTCGCCGAGATGAAGCGGCTCAAGGAGATCCCGGTTTAGAACTGGCCGACCGTCTCTCCGTTCACCCAAGTCGCTTGCCGCCTTCGCAACCCACCACGCCCCCGCCTTCCCTCTTGACATGCTCGTGGATAGTCTATAGCCTACTTTTCCCCCGAAAAGGTCTTTTGGGATCGGCTTGAGGCGCGTCAGGCTCGGGCCTCCGCCTTTCCAGGGGAACCGCTGTGTGTATTTTTTTCAAGGAGGTGAGGCATGACGATGAAGAGGTTTCCCCCCCGAGGGCGACCGCTCGCTTTGATGTCCGCAGGCATGATCGTGCTGGCCTGCATGATAATTCCGGCGGCCATGGCCGCGGAGCAGCCCAAGGCTGGCGGCACCCTGACCTTCGCCGTCGCCGCTGAACCCGCCTCGTATGATCTGCACCGAGAGACGAGCTTTGCCTCGATCCATCCGGTGGCCCCCCACTACAGCCTTCTCGTGAAGTTCGATCAGTGGAAGTACCCGGAGATTGAAGGGGACGTGGCGGAGAGCTGGAACATCTCGAAGGATGGCCTCACGTACACATTCAAGATCCGGAAAGGGATCAAGTTTCACGATGGTAGCGTCCTCACTGCCAAGGACGTCAAGGCGACATACGACAAGATCATCTTTCCGCCGAAGGAGGTGGTCAGCGCTCGGGAGGCCTCCTATGAAATGGTGAAATCAGTGGAGGCGCCCGACGATCAGACGCTCGTGTTTCGCCTCAAGTGGGCGGCGGCTTCTCTTTTGGCGAATCTGGCTTCCCCCTGGAATCCGATCTACAAGGCGGATATCCTGGCGAAGGACCCCCACTGGTATGAGAAGAACATCATGGGGACGGGCCCATTCACGTTTGTCGAGCACGTGAAGGGATCCCACTGGGTCGGCAAGAAGAACAAGGATTACTTCATGAAAGGCCGTCCCTATCTGGATGGTTTCCAGGCGATCTTTATCCGGGATACGTCGGCCCGCGTCGCGACCATTCGCGGGGGGCGGGCGCTGATCGAGTTCCGGGGATTTTCGCCGGCGGCGCGGGATGATCTGGTTCGCGCGCTCGGCCCGAAAATCAAAGTCCAGGAGAGCCCCTGGCTCTGCGTCCTGACCGTGGCCGTCAATACCCAGAAGAAGCCTTTTGACGACGCGCGGGTCCGGCGGGCGCTCAGCTTGGCCGTTGACCGCTGGGGAGGATCCCAACACCTGTCGCAGATCTCCATCGTCAAGTCGGTCGGTGGGGTCATGCGACCCGGCTACGAGGCCTATGCGGCGACCGAAGCGGAGATCGTGAAGCTGCCCGGCTTTGGCAAGGATATTGAAGCGTCCCGCAAGGAAGCCCGGGGGCTGCTCAAAGAGGCGGGCTACCCCCAGGGTTTCGGCTTTACCTTCAAGAACCGCGATGTGAAAGAGCCCTACGAAATCGTCGGGGTGTGGATGATTGATCAGTGGCGCCAGATCGGACTGACCGCAAACCACGTGGTCCAGGAGACGGCGGCCTTCACGAAGGACCTGCGGGACGGGAATTACGAGACCGGCATGGACTTTGCCTGTGATTTCATGGACGAGCCGGATCTGCAGCTCTTCAAGTATGTCTCCAGCAGCAAGAACCCGAGCAACTATTCCAAATATGAAAATCCCAAGCTCGACGAGTTGTACGAAAAGCAGAGCCGAACCCGGGATGCCAAGGCCCGGCGCGCCCTCGTCCGCGAATTCGAAAAGATCGTGCTGAACGAGGCCTTCACCGTTCCTACACTCTGGTGGCACAAGATCAACCCGCACTGGGCGAAGGTCCGGGGCTGGAATGCCCTCCCCAGCCACTACCTGAATCAGGATCTGGCGGACGTCTGGCTGGCGGAATAGGGAGTCGACCGAAGAGGCGACCGCGCCCGGAGTGATGTGCATAGAGGCCCGCCGCGTGTGCCAAGGCGGCGGGCCGCCTCTTTTCCGCGCCGATGCAGCGATACATCGTCAAGCGATTCCTGTTGATGATCCCGACGCTCCTCGGGGTGGCCGTCCTCGTCTTCCTGCTCATGCGGGTCGTCCCCGGCGATATCGTGCAGCTCAAATTCACGCTCGAGGGGACCGGCGTCTCGGACGAGTTCCTGGCCAAGGAGCGGGCCCGCCTCGGCCTCGACAAGCCGGTTACCCAACAGTTTGTCGAGTGGATGTGGGGCATCGTCCGGTTGGACTTCGGGAAGTCCATGTGGACGGACAATCCGGTCACCGCGGAGATTGCGCTGCGGCTGCATCTGAGCCTGCAGGTGGCCATCATGGCCACGATCGTGGCCACGCTCCTGTCCGTCCCGCTCGGGGTCCTGGCGGCCCTCAAGCAGGACACCTGGGTCGATTACGCCGTGCGCGTCTTCAGCATCGCCGGATTGGCCATGCCCTCCTTCTGGCTGGGGATCCTAATCATCCTGTGCCTGCTGATCTTCTTCCAGTGGCTGCCGCCGATGTTCTTCACTCCGATCTGGGTCGATCCCTGGGCGAATCTCTCGCAGCTCATCTGGCCGGCCCTCGCGGTCGGCTATCGCTACTCCGCCGTCGCTACCCGGATGACCCGCTCCTCGATGCTGGAGGTCCTGCGCGAGGATTACGTCCGGACGGCGCGGGCAAAGGGACTGTGGGAACAGGTGGTCGTCGTCCGCCACGCGATGAAGAACGCGATGCTTCCTGTCATCACGGTGCTCGGCCTGGAATTCGCCTTTCTGATCGGGGGCCTGGTGGTGACCGAGCAGGTCTTCAACCTCAACGGGCTGGGGATGCTCTTCGTCGAGTCGATCGCGCGCCGGGACTACACAATGACCCAAGCGTTGGTGCTCTTGACTGGGTTCACCTTTATCTTCGTCAACTTCCTCGTCGATCTCCTGTACGCGTGGTTCGATCCGCGCATCCGGTACGGGTAGGAGGAGCCGGGATGGGCGCGCCGCCGCAGGAAACTGTACTCCCCCGGGTCGGGACGGCACCCAGCCGGTTGCCGCGATGGCTGGCTGCGGTCATTTGGTTCGCGCGGAAGAAACCCCTGGGGACGGCCGGGGCCGTCATCGTGGTTCTGATGGCGGCCGGGGCCATCTTTGCCGACATACTGGCGCCGTACGAGCCCCTCGCGACCGATTACGCCCACATGCTCCGTCCGCCCAGCGCCGCCCACTGGCTCGGGACCGATACCTTCGGGCGCGATATCCTGAGCCGGATCATTTACGGGTCGCGGACCGCGCTGTTGGTGGGCTTCGGGGCGTCCATTCTCGGGGCGACCATCGGGGCGGCCATCGGCGTGGCGAGCGCGTATTTTGGGGGACGCGTCGATCTCATCGTGCAGCGGTTGATCGATATCGTGATGTCCTTTCCGATCATCGTGTTGGCGTTGGCCGTCGTGGCCATCCTCGGCTCGGGGATCGTGAACCTCACCCTGGCCATCGCCATCCCCTTCATGCCCCGCATCGCCCGGGTCGTCCGGTCGAGCGCCCTGGCCATCCGCGAAACGCCATACATCGATGCGGCGCGGGCCATGGGCTTTGGGCACGGGCGGATCATCTTTCGCCACATGCTCCCCAATGTGGTGGCACCCTTCCTGATCATGATCACGGCTTTCGTGGGGCAGGCGATTCTTCTCGAAGCCTCTCTGAGCTTCCTGGGTCTCGGGGTCGTCGAGCCGACCCCGGCCTGGGGACTCATGCTGCGGGGCGCCGCCGTGGAGTTCGCCGAGAGGGCCCCCTGGATGGCCATCTTCCCCGGCCTGGCGATCAGCGCCGCCGTCTTTGGGTTCAATCTCTTCGGCGACTCCCTCCGGGATGCGCTCGACCCCAAGCTCCGCACCGGCTGAGCCTTCCCATCAGGGAGACGGCCCTCGCCTGCGCCAGTAGCGACCTTGACGCTGCCCCCCTTTTCCGATAGCATACCAACGATCCCGATCATTCTGACGTCGCCGATCGGAGAGGGGGAGAGCCCTCCCATGGCCCAATTCTACGTCATTATCGCCCTCCTGCTGGCCACGCTTGTTGCCATCTTTGCCGTGCAGAATGCTCAGGAGGTCAATATCCGTTTCCTCGTGTGGACCTTCCAGAGCTCGGTAGTCGTTGTGATCCTGATCTCCCTGGGTGTGGGGGCGCTGCTGGCTGCCCTCATTAGCCTTCCCCAGACGCTGAAAGCGAGACGGCGGCTCAAGGAGAGCGAGAGGCAGCTCCAGCGTCTGGCCGGGCAGTTTGGCGAGTCAGAGGCGTGGGAGGTGCCCCGCGAGGAATCATGACGGGGATGCGGGTGAGTCGCGCGTTGACGGACGCCATTGAGATGCCCGGATGATCCGGTCTCGTCCCGGTTTGAGCGCTGCCGTCACTCGAATGGCTTTCATTGGCGGGCTCCTGACCGGGTGTGCCGCCGCCTCCGGAAGAGTCGTGGATGGTGTGTACGTGGACGCGGCGAAGGGTATCCGCGTCGACCTCCCTCGAAGCGGGTGGCAGGTTACGCAATCGCCGGGGGCGGACCTGGTCCTTCAGCACACGGGCGCTGATACCAGCATGGCGGTCTCGGCCAGTTGCCCGGAACAGGAAAGAGGTTCCCTGCCCGCGCTGGCCCGGCACGTGTTCTTCGGGCTCCGCCAGGTCGAGTGGCTGAGACAGGAACCTATCGTGCTGGACGGGGTGGCAGGGCTCGAGACGGTGGTCAGGGGCAGCTGGGAAGGGGCACCCATCCAGGTGCGGAGTGTCGTGATCCGCCGAAAGGGGTGTCTCTACGATCTCATCTTCGTTGCGCCACCTGAGACCTTCGAGGCCCGGGACGCGGACTTTGATGCCTTCCTCGCCGGGTGGCAGTTTTTCTCGGACAAGCCATGAGGGGTGCTGAGTCCACACGGGGGCTCTTCCTGCTGCTCGGCGGCAGGGTCACCGAGCTGCTCCAGCAGCTCGGGGATGTCGCCTTGCTTTCCGGACGGACCTTCTACCAAGCGGTCAGACCCCCGTACGAGCTTCGGGCCCTGGTCCAGCAGATGGACCAGGTCGGGGTCAAGTCGATATCGATCTGCGGCATTGCGGCGGTCTTTACCGGGCTCGTCCTGGCCCTGCAGACCAGCTACGGACTGGCCCGGTTCGGCGCCAAGGCCTATGTGGGGATCGTGGTCTCTCTGTCGATGGTGCGGGAGCTTGGGCCGGTGCTCACCGCCCTCCTCGTGGGAGGACGGGTGGGATCGGGGATCACCGCCGAGCTCGGGTCCATGAAGGTGACCGAACAGATCGACGCCATGCGGGCCTTGGGGGCCAATCACATCAAGAAGCTGGTGGTCCCCCGCGTCGTGAGCACCATGCTGGTTCTGCCGTTGCTCACCGTCCTGGCTGATGCGCTGGGGATCCTGGGAGGCATGGTCATCTCCCGGTACGAATTTCATGTGGACTCCCATTTGTATCTCAGCACCATCTGGCGCAATCTGCGGTTGGCCGATCTGCTGAGTGGCCTCGGCAAGACGGTCGTCTTCGGATTTCTCATCGGGATCGTCGGTTGTTACAATGGCCTGGAGGTCTCGGGGGGGACCGAGGGGATCGGGCGGGCCACGACCGCCACGGTGGTGACCTCGGCCATCCTGATCCTGATCTCCGATTTCTTTCTGACGAAGTTCTTCTGGTGGCTGGAGATACTCGCGTGATGGCCAGTGCCATTGATCTTCATAAGCTCTACAAGACCTTCAACAGCAACCAGGTCCTCCGGGGCTTGGATCTGACGATCGCGGCAGGCGAGATCCTGACCATCTTGGGGGGGAGCGGGACCGGCAAGAGCGTCCTCTTGAAGCTCATTATCGGACTCCTGAAGCCGGATGCAGGCCAGATCCTGGTCGAAGGGGAGGGCATCGTCCCGCTGCAAGAGGAGGAGCTCCTGAAGGTGCGGCGGAAGGTCGGCATGCTTTTTCAGGGGGCGGCCCTCTTCGACTCGATGAGCGTGATGGAGAATGTCGCGTTCCCACTGCGGGAGCACACCCGGATGACAGAGGGCGAGGTGCGGGATCGGGTGCGGGAGGTGCTGGCGCTCGTGGGAATGGCCGAGGTGGAGGAGAAGCTTCCATCGGAGCTCTCGGGAGGCATGCGGAAACGGGTGGGGTTGGCCCGGGCGATCGCCCTGACGCCGCGGATCGTCCTCTACGATGAACCGACGACGGGCCTCGACCCCCGCAACGTGGACAAGATCAATGAATTGATCACCACTCTCCGGGCGAAGCTGCAGGTCACCTCGGTGGTGGTCACCCACGATATCCAGAGCGCCCTTCGGATTTCGGATCGGGTTGCCCTGCTCTCCGACGGGCGGATCGCCGACACCGGCACGCCGGCAGAGATCGCACAGGCCGAGCACCCGGTCGTTCAGGAGTTTTTGGCCGGCCACCTCTGACAGAAGCCGTCAGCGGCTGGAATGCTAGTATGCTGGGATGCTGGTAAGCTCGAATGCGGAACGCCACAACTCGCAAGATACTGTTGGGCTGCTGGCGTCCTAGCGTCCTAGCCTGCTAGCCTACTAGCGGGGACAGAGTCATGCGGGATCGAGAGCTGCTGATCAAGTTTCGGGTCGGGATCTTCGTCCTGGTGCTCCTCCTGCTCTTTGTGGCCTTCGTCCTGACCATCGGGATTCAGACCCGCGTCTTCGAGGCGCAGTACCCGCTGCAGGCCGCCTTTCGCGATGTGCAGGGCCTCGTCGTGGGGGCCCCCGTCCGCCTGGCGGGACTCTCCGTGGGTACGGTGCGGCGGATCAGCTTGAGTCCGGATGTCGCCGACCGGCGCATCCATGTCGAGGTCTCCATCGACCGGAGCTTCCAGGCCCGCATCCGCGAAGATTCAGTGGCGACCATCGGGACCATCGGACTCGTCGGGGACAAGGTCTTTGATATCACCGTGGGCAGCGAGGGCTCGAAGATCCTCGAGCCGGGGGCGATGCTTGATGTTTCGGAGCCGATCGATTTCGCTCGTCTCGTGTCCCGGGGAGGGGAGATCTTGGACGGTCTGGCAGATGCCACCCAATCCCTGAAAAGGATCCTGTCCGATGAGGCCGGGGGGGAGCTGGTTCGGGACCTCGGCCAGCTCGCCAAGAGTCTGCGCACGCTCAGCCAGGAGATAGAGAAGGGGGATGGACTTCTGCACGCCCTGATCTTTGAGGAGGGTGGGAAGGACGTGATCGGGAGGCTCCGGGGAACTGCGGCAGGGCTCGAGCGGGTGGTGGACCGCCTAGAGAACGGAGAGGGGCTCTTGGGGGCTCTGCTCTCCGATCGCGCCGGTGCCCAGATTCTCCAGGACCTTCGAGCGCTCGTCGCCGATCTCAGGCGGATCGCCGGGGGCCTTGTAGAGGGCGAAGGGACAGTGGGGGCCCTCCTCAAGGATCCGACTGTCTATGAGGACCTCTCGAGCCTCCTCCGAGGAGCGGAGCGCAGCTGGCTTCTCCGCGGTCTCATCCGCTCCGGGGTCCGTGGGGGGCAGGATACGATCCAAGGAGGTTCCCCTTCGACCAAGCCATGATTTCCTCTGATCTACCCACCTGAAAGACCGACCCACCGTCACGGACCGATTTTTGCACGTTATCCCCCCGGATTGCGATCCCTCAATCCAGTTTGAGTTGAGATACGCGGGAGCACGCATATGCGTTTGGGTCAGCGGCGTCATGTGAGAGGTGGACTCCAGATCGCCGCTCGCCTTCTCTTCGGCCTTTTCCTCTCTCTCACGCTCGTGGACGCCGGGCTGCATCTCGCCCTCTCCACCGAGAGGGTGCAACAGCTCCTTCGGCGCCGAGTCGAGGGGGTCCTCAGCTACGAGCTCGGGCGCCAGGCCCGGGTCGGGACGATCGCGCTATCCCCCTTCCTCAACTTTCTCGAGCTGCGTCAGGTCACTGTCACGGGTCCCGGGGGTGCGGCAGACGTTCAAGTTGACCGGGTCCGGTTATACCCGGATCTTCGCCGCCTCCTCGGCCGAGAGTTGGTCGTGAGGACCGTGGTCCTGCTGCGCCCCGTGATCGATCTCCCCGAAGGATCTCCGTCAGGGCCAGGCACGCCTGAGGTCGTCTTGAGGATCCAATACCTCCTTGCTTTGCCGGTGGTTCGTCTCGAGATCCGGCAGGGGCAATTGACCGTGGGGCGCGACGGCCGAATCGGGAGCGCCGAGGGCCTCCATGTCGATCTCTGGCGCGAGAACGGAGAGGTCCGTGGTGACCTCCGGATCGCCGAGGGGGTGCTCCGTCTTTCCGAGGAACCGGTGCGATGGGGACCTCTGCAGGCGACCCTGGCCTTGGAGGAGCATGACCTGGTCGTTACCTTAGAGATCAGACTGGAGAGCGGTGCCCTCGGAGCCATTGGGCGGGTCCGAGACGTCTTCAGGGCGCCGCGCCTGGCACTGGATGTTGGCGGTCAACTCCCCTTCCCGTTGCATTTCCCTTCTCCCGGAACCATTCAGCTGGCGGGTCAACTGACCGGGTCACCCCAGGACCCCCGGTTCCACGGCGTCGTCCATCTCGAGGGTGGGCCCTGGCCTGACCTCGGGATCACGCTTCTTGGCGACCGAGAGGGGATTCGAAGTCAGGGCGTGAGGTTCCTCGCCGTCCCCAGCGACGTGTCGGGGGGGTTTGAGCTCAGGTGGAAGGACTTGAGCTATGCTGCCGAGATCCAGGGGCGGGGGCTCGATCTCAAGCTGTTCAGGGTGCCTGGTCTGGGACGGCTCCCCGTGGCCGGAAAGGTCACGCTGGAGGGCCTGGCGGCAGGCCGCGGGCTGACGGCCGCCGGGATGACGGGTCAGGCGACGTTTCGAGTCACATCGCTCAGGCGCCGCGGTCAGCTCGGCGGCGGTGGAACGGTCGAGGGGTATGTGAAGGCACGCGGAGGGCGTCTTTCGCTCGAGCGCCTTCAGGTGGATCTTCCCCCCAACCGGTTGATCATGCAGGGATCACTGGGAAAGGAGTTACATCTTGAGGTGTCGGGAAAGGCCCCCCGCGTGGATCTCATCGGTCATCTCCTCGGGGCGGGGGATGTCGGAGGAAAAGGAGAGGTGGCGGGGCAGGTGACAGGACCCGCCGGTGCCCCCACCTTTCGAGGGATCCTCACCTGGGACGCACCCCGTCTTCTGGGGGTAGACCTCCACCGGATCCGGGGAGCGGTCCTCGTGGCGGAGCGGACGATCGCCTCCCCTCAACTCGTCGTGACCCGGGGAAAAAGTACGGGCATCATCCGGCTCCGCATGACGCTGCCCGAGGAAGAGAAGGCCCTCGACCTCGAGCAGGATCTCCGGATCGAGGCGGAGGGACAGGTGCACGGAGCCCTACAGGATTTCGTGTCCCTCTTTGTGCGAGGGGAGATCCCCGCGACAGGCCAGTTGGCCTTCGACGGCAGCATCTCGGGTGTTCCACACCGTCTCGAGGGCCTGGGACGCGTTCTCATCAAGGATGCGGTCCTCTGGGGGGAGCCTTGGCAGACGGTTGAGACGGATCTGAAGCTTGAGCCGGACCGTCTCCGGTTTGAGGGGGCGCGGCTCCTGCGGGGGGGCGAGCAGGTGAGCGGGAGCGGTCTTCTCCGCTTTGGGGACCTAGGGGTGAGCTTCCGCCTGGCCACACCGCGCCTGTCGCTGGAGGGGTTTCGCCTCTTCGCGGGCGCGGGCGTCACTGGCCAGATGCTGCTCGAGGTTGAGGGAGAGGGCAACATTGACCATCCGACGATTCGGGGCGACTACCATCTCACGGCTCTTCGGTACGGCACGGTCCCCCTCGGGGTCGGTCGGGGTCGCCTTCTGCTGCAGGATCAAAAGATGACAGCTCGTCTGGCGCTCCCGAATCAGGGTTACTCCATCTTGGGAAGATTGCAGGCCATCTCCCCCTACTCTTACGAGGTGCAGGCCAGCATGAAAGAGGCGGAGCTGGCTTTGCTTTTTGCGCTCACCGGCTCCCCGCTCCTTCAGGGGGGGACAGGCACCGGGTCGGGGACAGCCGCAGTGGGCGGGGATCTCGCGCCACAGCGTCTTACGAAGCTCGCCCTCGACCTTCACGCCCCCTCCCTCCGGATCCGGGGCCACACCTTTCACACGGCCGAGCCGCTCCGCATCGACCTCCGCGAGGAGGCCTTGACGATCTCTTCCGTCGCTGTGACCGGGAAGACGGGATGGCTGAACGCGCGGGGCCGCGTCGCGTTTGGAGGAGCGGTGGATGTCGGTGTGCACGGCAAGATTCCTTTGGCCCTCGCCCTGTACTACCCGGGGATCATCGGGGGCGGGACGGGAACCGGAGAGTTCGACGTGAAGGCCTCGGGGTTGTGGAAAGCGCCCCGATATACCGGGTGGATCAAGATGGCAGGAGGTGGTTTCCGTCTGCTCGACCATCCGGAGCCCTTTCAGGGAATGGCGGGGCAGGTGAACTTCGAAGACCAAAAGATTCACATGCCGGCCCTTGTGGGGAGCTGGGCCGGGGGAAAGGTCAACGTCTCGGGGATCGCATCGCGAGGGCAAGAGACGGGGTGGCGGTGGGCCTTCGATCTCCTTCTCGATGAGGCCAGGGGAGAGCGGGTATTTGTCCGAAGCGAGACGGACAAGCGGAGCGTCACCGGGGAGACGAGCCTTTGGGGAACCGTGACGGCCGGAGGGAGCCGCTGGGAAGAGCTCAAGCAGTCCCTCGGGGGGAAGCTCAAGCTGGCCTTGAAGGATGGGAAGATGCGGGGTTTCACCGTCGTGGCCAACATTTTGCGGATCCTCAATCTGACCCCGGACCCCGTGAAAGGGGTTCCCTACGATTCCCTCAGGGCGAGCTTCGAGCTGAAGCAGGGGGTTTTGGAGACCCAAAATCTCACGTTCGTCTCGGACACGATCAAGATCGGCGGCGTCGGCACCATCGACCTGGGGCGCAAAGAAGTCGATATGCTCCTCGCGGTGCAGCCGCTGCGCACAGTGGATAAGGTGATCAATGCCATGAAGCTGAGCAGGATCCCGGTCCTCGGCCGCCTCCTCTTCGGGAAGGAGCGGAGTGTGCTCGTGGTCGCCATCAAGGTCGAGGGGCCGCTGGATAAGCCCGAGGTCGCTCCCGTGGCCGAGGAGTCCCTCGGACGGGGGATATTCGGCATCTTCCGTCGCCTGTTCGAACTGCCGGGGGAGCTGGCCCCCGACCGCAAGTCCAGCACTTCGAAGTGACTCGGTCGCCGAGATTGACCCGCCCAAGGTTTTTTGGTACCTTCATCCCTCCCGCGCTCTGGTAAACTAGCTACAGGCGACGTGCGTCCGTGCTTCTTTCGGGGTGCATCGGATTCTTGGAGCGTGCGGTGACCGAGGGCGAAATGCCGGCGGGGTATGCGGGAAAGCTCAAGGCGCTCGAGGAGCTCGTGCCCATCGTACGCGACCTCCGGCGGCAGGGGAAGCGGGTGGTCTTCACCAACGGGTGCTTTGACCTGCTGCACCACGGTCACGTCCGGTACCTGGATCAGGCCAAGGGCTTGGGGGACGTGCTCGTCGTGGCCATCAACAGTGATGCCTCGGTCCGCGCGCTGAAAGGACCCGATCGACCCGTGATGTCTCACGCCGAGCGATCCGAGGTGATCGCCGCCCTGGCCGCGGTCGATTATGTCTTGATCTTCGAAGAGCTCGACCCGGAGAAGCTGATTCGGGCGCTCGAGCCGGACCTCCTGGTGAAGGGGGGGGATTGGCCGGTGGATCAGGTGGTCGGCCGACAGATTGTCGAAGGTCGGGGGGGGCGAGTCTGTACCCTCCCCCTTGTGGAGGGGGCATCGAGCAGCCGGCTCCTCCGCCGTATCCGGGAAGGTAAGGGATGATCACGGGACGACTTGCCGATGTTCAGGTGCCCGGGCTTCAGGAGGGGCTGCCGGATCTGATCGGAGACGGTGGCGCGCTCAGCCTGTGCGGCCTCTGGGGGGGTGCCCGCGCGCTGGTGGTGGCGGAGGTGGCTCGGGCACTGCGGCGTCCACTGGTGGTGGTGAGCACGACGCTCAGGGAGGCCGAGGAGCTCACGGCGGATCTTCGCTTCTTCCTCGATCGAGACCGCGTGCACCTCTTTCCGGAGCCCGAGGTCCCCCCATTTCAACCGGTCTCGCCCCCCCTCGAAGTCCGCGCAGAGCGGATGCAGCGTCTCCGCGAACTGCGGGACGAGGCGCTGAAGGCGCTCGTCCTACCTCTCCATGCCCTCTTTCGTCGCCTCCTTCCCCCCGACGCGCTCGATGGAGCCACCCTGCACCTCTATCCCCACCGAATCGTCCCTCCCGAGCAGGTGGTCGAGGTGCTCGAGATCGGCGGCTATCGGTCGGTCCCCCAAGTTGAGGAGGCGGGCGAGTACAGCCGCCGGGGAGGGATCCTGGATATCGGCCTTCCCCATCTCTCGCATCCGGTCCGCATTGAGTTCTTTGGGGATGAGATCGAGTCGATCCGGACCTTTGCTGTCGCGACACAACGCTCGCTGTCTGGGCCTGAGCGCGTCGGGGGGTCGGACCCCCGACGACCTGACGGGGTGACCGTCCTTCCCCTTTCGGAGATTCTCTTGAGCCAGGAGGCTCGAGGGCTCGCGCGAGAGCGAACGATGGAGAAGGACACTCCGCTCCTGCGGGAGGCGGTCGAGGCGGGGCGGCTCGGGCCGGGGCTCGAGCGGTATCTCCCCTACTTCTATCGACGGACCGTGCCCCTGTGGGAGTATTTTGCCCATGGGACGATTCTCGTCTGGGACGATCCGGATCAGCTCACGGCTGCGGGTGGGATGATGGGCGGGTTGCTCACAGAGGAGTACGCACGACAACAGTCGGAAGACCTTCCGTCGCTCACGGCGACCCACGTGCAGTGGACCGAGATTCACGCGGCGCTGGGGTCCGGGCCCCGGATCAATCTGCATCCGTTCGGACCGGCCCCGGGGCACGAGGGTGCACCGCTCGTCTTTGAGACCGCACAGATCCCGTCCTACCAGGGCCGGTTCGGCCCCCTGGTGCGTGATCTCGACATCTGGCGGCGGGAGGGCCGCGCCATCACCCTCGTGGCCAAGGGATGGGCCCAGGCCGAGCGACTCTCAGAGGTCCTCCGCCAGCACGACCTCGGGGCGAGCCTCAGCGAGGGGCCGCCCGTCGCCGGAGGGATCCAGATCCGGGAAGGTGGACTCAGCGCCGGCTTTCACTTTGCACCGCTCAGACAGACATATCTCACGGAGGCCGAGATCTTCGGCCCGCGCCGGGCGGTGGCGGTCCGCCGGACGAAGATCCGCGAGGCCCGACCCTTCGCGGGATTCGAAGATGTGAAGCTGGGTGAGGTGGTGGTGCACATGGATCACGGCATTGGCCGGTTTCATGGCCTGCGGCGGCTGACCACGGGCGAGATGGAGGGGGATTACCTTCTCTTGGAATATGCGGGCGGCGATAAGCTGTACGTGCCGGTGGACAAGCTACGCCTCGTTCAGCGCTACGTCGGCGCCGACGGCGCCGCAGGCGGCCCCCCCCTCGATCGTTTGGGATCGACGTCGTGGGCGCGGGCGAAGGAGCGGGTGCGGGCCTCCGTTCGCGAGATGGCGGGAGAGCTGCTCCGGCTCTACGCCGCCCGGCAGGTAGCCGCAGGTTATGCCTTTGCTGCCGATACCCCTTGGCAGCGGGAGTTCGAAGCGGCCTTTCCCTTCGACGAGACACCGGATCAAGTCACGGCCATCCAGGCCATCAAAGCCGATATGGAGCGGCCACAGCCCATGGACCGCCTCATTTGCGGCGATGTCGGCTACGGAAAGACCGAGGTGGCCATGCGGGCCGCGTTCAAGGCGGTGATGGACGGCACGCAGGTCGCCGTTCTCGTTCCCACGACCGTGTTAGCGCTGCAGCACTTCCAGTCGTTCTCGGATCGCTTTGCTCCCTTTCCGATCGTGGTGGAGATGCTCTCCCGGTTCCGCACGCGGGGAGAACAGCAGAAGGTCCTGCGCGGGCTGCGGGACGGGACCGTCGATGTGGTCATCGGCACCCACCGGCTCTTGCAGACGGACGTCCGGTTCCGCGAGCTGGGGCTCCTCGTCGTGGACGAAGAGCAGCGCTTTGGGGTGGGCGCCAAGGAGCGGCTGAAACAGTTCCGCACCGAAGTCGACGTGCTCACCCTCACCGCCACCCCGATTCCCCGGACCCTCCACATGGCGATGCTGGGGGTCCGGGATATCTCGACCATTGAGACCCCGCCCGAGGATCGGCTGAGCATTCGCACCACCGTCACCCGCTTCGACGCCGAGGTGATCCGCCGGGCCGTCGAGGAAGAGATCGGCCGAGGCGGGCAGGTCTTCTTCGTCCACAACCGGGTGGAGAGCATTCATACGGTGGCGCGATTCCTGAAGCGCCTCCTCCCCCACGTGAAGATCGCCGTGGCCCATGGTCAGATGACCGAGGAGGCGCTGGAGCGGGTCATGTGCGACTTTTACGCCAGGCGGTACCAACTCCTCTGCTCGACGGCCATCATCGAGTCGGGCCTCGACATCCCGACGGCCAATACCATCATCATCAATCGGGCGGATCGCTTTGGCCTGGCCCAGCTCTATCAACTCCGGGGCCGGGTCGGTCGGGACCGGTTCCGCGCGCATGCCTACCTCCTCATCCCGCGAGAGGAAGCCCTGAATGAAAGCGCCCGGAAGCGGCTGCAGGTCATCGCCGAGTTGACGGAACTCGGATCCGGCTTCAAGATTGCCGCGAGGGACCTGGAGATCCGGGGGACCGGCAATCTCCTCGGGCCCGAGCAGCACGGGCACATCAATGCGGTGGGGTTTGACCTCTACTGTCAGCTGATCCAGGAGACGGTCCGGGAACTCAAGGGGGCGGAGCAGGAAGAACTCGTGGATCCGGTCCTGCGGCTTCCCATCGCGGCATCCATTCCCGAAACGTACGTGTCGGATGCCGCGGTCCGGCTGTCCCTGTACCGGCGCCTCTCGGTCGTCACCGCGTCCGCCGAGCGCGAGGAGTTCGCGGGGGAGCTCCAGGACCGGTTTGGCCCGCTCCCACCCCCGGTGGAGCATCTGTTGGCCGTCGTCAGACTGAAGGCGGCGGCCCGGTCTCTGCGCATCAGGGAGATCGATGCCCGCCGCGAGGTCGTGCGGATCGCCTTCAGTGGAGCGGCTGTCGTCCCCCCGGAGCGGGTCGTCGTCCTGCTCCGGGCGATGGGGGGCGCGCTCCGGTATGTGCCGGAGGATGCCTTGGAGCTTTCCTGTGAGGGGGCCCCGGCGCTCGACCGCCTTGTTAAAATCCAGGCCCTGCTGGACCAGTTGGGGGAGCCATGCGGACGGACTGCGGGAGGGTCGTGATGCGTCGATACCGAATGATACTGCTCCCTGCACTCCTCCTCGGGGGACAGGTGGCCGCGGCGGGGCAGACGGTCCTCGTCGATAGGGTGGTGGCCTTGGTGAACGACGAGGTGATTACCCTGAGCGAGATTCAGAAGGAGGGGAAGCCTTTCATTCAGCGGATCCGCGAGGAGCTGGGCGAGGACACCCGCGCGAGACAGATGCAGATTACTCAGCGACAGATCCTCGATGCCCTGATCCTTCGCCGGTTACAGCTCCAAGAGGCGAAGAAGGAAAAGGTCGTCGTGGAGCAGTCCGAGGTGACGGCGGCCGTAGAACAGATCAAGAAGGAGAATGGACTCACCACCAGTGCCCAGTTCACCGAGGCCCTCGCGCGGGAGAATCTCACCCCGGAGGAGTTCAGAACCAGGGTGTGGGAACAGCTCGCGGTGGATCGCCTGATCACCCGGAAGGTGCGCACCAGCGTCGTCGTGTCCGACGAGGAGGTGGCGCGGTATTCCCAGACGCGGGCCGGGGGGTCTCAGCAGCCCCCGTCTGTGCGGATCCGGCATATCCTCATCGGGATCCCCGAGGAGCCTTCCTCCGAGGACGTGGCGCGCGCCCGGACACGGGCCGCGGAGGCGTCGGAACGGATCAGGGGTGGGGAGGACTTTGGGAGAGTCGCCGCGGAGTACTCCGACGGCGCGGCGGCCTCAGAAGGTGGTCACGTGGGGATCATCCGACAGGGAGACATGGATTCCGCTCTGGAGACGGTCGCCTTCTCGCTCAAGCCAGGGGGCGTCAGCGACATTATCCAGACCGCGGGTGGCTTCCATATCATCAAGGTCGAGGAGCGGATGGCCGGCGATACCCCGAGCGCCGAAGCCCGTGAGCAGATCCGCCAGCGCGTGTTCCTCGAAAAGCTCAGGCAACGCCTGGATGCATATCTGGCTGAGCTCAAACAGAAGGCCTATATCCAGGTCCGCTTCGACCAGTAGTTCAGTTCAGGGTTGATAGTTCATGGTTCATGGTGGGGAGAGGGTCTTTCAGGCCTTGATCCGTCGACTCTGAACTATGAACTCTGAACCATGAACTTCTTAGCAGAGGGGGAGGTCGGCAGCGGCATTGAGGTCAAGCGGTGCCACCTCGCCTCGGCCGAGGCGGTAGGACCCGGCGGCGGCGATCATGGCGGCGTTGTCGGTGCAGAGCTCGGGCCGGGGCCAGTACACTTCCAGGTTTTCGCGGTTCGCCCTTCTCGCCAGGTGTTGTCTGAGCGTTTGGTTGCATGCCACCCCGCCCGTCAAGAGGATCCGCGATGCCCCGACACGTTGCGCGGCCTTGATGGCGTTGCGCGTGAGGACGTCCACGACCGCCTGCTGGAAGCTGGCCGCGATGTCCGCCACGAGCTGGGGGCTCAGGGAAGAGGAGTCAAGATAGTGAATCACCGCGGTCTTGAGGCCGCTGAAGCTGAAGTCTAGCGATCCATGGCGGAGGATCGGCCGCGGAAGGGGGACCGCTCTCGGATCTCCACGCAGCGCCGCCTGCTCGATGTGGGGGCCCCCGGGGTAGGGGAGACCGAGAATCTTCGCGACCTTGTCAAAGGCCTCTCCGGCCGCGTCATCTCGTGTACAGCCCAACAGGTGGTAGGTCCCGGGGCTTTCGGTGTGGTAGAGGTGCGTGTGGCCCCCCGACGCCACCAGGGCCACATAGGGGGGCTCGAGGTGCGGGTGGTCGAGGAGACCCGCGTACAGATGTCCCTCAATGTGATTGACCGCCACCAGCGGCTTTCCGAGGGTGTAGGCCAACGCCTTGGCCGCGGAGACCCCCACGAGGAGAGACCCGACCAGGCCGGGGCCGACCGTGACGGCGAGCCCGGTAAGGTCACCGAACTCTATGCCGGCCTCGTGGACCGCCAGTCGGATGACCGGGCCGATCGTCTCCAGATGGCGACGGGAGGCCAGCTCTGGCACGATCCCACCGTAGGGGGCATGCACCTTTGCCTGGGATGCCACGATGCTGGACCGGATCTTGTGCCCGCCTTCCAGCACCGCCGCCGCGGTCTCATCACACGATGTCTCGATGCCCAGAACCA
>Ga0209641_10000145_pt1 | contig 56801 bp, 48 predicted proteins | sample RifCSP16_1_FD_184022 | JGI IMG/M metagenome (GOLD analysis project Ga0209641, IMG submission 184022) | Soil microbial communities from Rifle, Colorado - Rifle CSP2_sed 16_1 (SPAdes) (version 2) | ecosystem: Environmental > Terrestrial > Deep subsurface > Rock core/Sediment | place: Rifle... | reverse complement strand
CTCCCCCCGCGAGCGGGGGGAGCCGGAGGGGGGTCGCTGGCGATCGTCGTCACGGGCGATGCCACGCTGCGCAGGCTCAATCGCGACTTCGCCGGCGTCGACGCGCCGACGGACGTGCTGTCCTTTGAGTCCGGGGAGCCGGGAGAGTACCTGGGCGACGTGATGATCTCGGCGCCGCGCGCGCGAGCGCAGGCGAAGCGCGGCGGCCATCCATTCATCGACGAGATGCGCCTTCTGGTGATCCACGGCGTGCTGCACTTGCTGGGGTACGATCACGATACGCCTGGCAGGAAGAAACGCATGTGGGCAGCGCAGGCTAAGGCGCTGCGAACAGTGAAGGCATCAATTGAGGGTCCAACACAGTGATAAGGGCGGCAAACTTCTCTCCAGTGCCTGATGCTGGGGCTAGCCGACATGGTTTTCCTGTGTATAATAGATGGCAGGGGGGCAATATGACACAGATGGAAATCCTGGAAGAACTGAGGAAATTGTCCGCTGCAGAACGTCTCAAGATCATCGAAGCTGCTCTGCGGCTCGTGCGAGAGGATCTTCAGCAAACGGAACAGTCCACCGTTTATTCTCAGAATGAGCGCCAGCTCTCTATGGCCGCCGAAGCACTTCGACCGGATTATTTAGCAGGCGGCGAACTCACTGCCTTATCTTCCATATAATCGACTGTTCTCTCATGTCATCCTCTGCATCACCCGGTTCTCGATTCGCTTCCTTCCACTATGCCTTCGAGGGCATAGCCCATGTTTTGAGGACGCAGCCGAACGCCCGAATCCATGCGGCGATCTCGATCGCGGTCGTCCTGGCCGGCTTGTGGCTGGGATTGGATCGGGTCGAGTGGGCTATCCTTGTGGTGACTATGGCCGTCGTGTGGGTCGCCGAGTTCGTCAACACGGCCGTCGAAGCGGCGGTCGATCTGGCGACGGAGGAGCGTCACCCGCTGGCCAAGACCGCGAAGGACGCCGCCGCCGGAGGTGTGCTAGCGGCGGCGATTCTGGCGGTGATCGTGGGACTGCTCATCCTCGGCCCGCCCTTGTGGGCGCGGCTATTCGGCAGGTAGTGAAAGCTCCAAATCCCAAACTCCAAAATCCAAACTTCAAAGTGGTTCGGGGGTCTCAGTTCACGGCCTGACGGTGACCTCGGCCACGTGGAGAGCATCGCCCTGGTCGACCCCGTCTTTGAAAATGCGCAGCCGCGTCTCGTCGAGGGCGTACATGCCGATCACGATCGGATACACACCGGCTGCCAGTTCCGGCGGAAGGGTCACGCCATAAGGATCGATTACCTGCTCGCCGGGAGTCCAGGTGTTGGTCGGAGCGAGATCGCTGCCCGGCTCGCGATCGGTCTGCGCGACAATGCTGCCGTGTCCATCGAGGATGTGCACGAAGACTTTGTATCGTTCGTCGATCGGAGCGCCGCCGCGCCAGAACAGCGCCAACTGCACGATGTCGCCAGGCGCAGCGGCAGGCGTGAGCAGCGAATACCCGTCGAGCCAGATGTCATCTCCGAGCCGTACACCCAGCGCCTGTTGAGGAGCGCGGGCTACGTGCGCCGGGACGGCGTACGTCGCCAGACGCGCGCTGCCGTACCACCGCTCGCCCGCCTTGTACGTGTGCCGGTCCAGCCATGATTCGACCCAGCGTCCCGGATCAGGCTCGTCCGTTCCCCAGAACACGGCATGCAGCCGCCGGTGCGTGGCGAGGATGTCGTTCAATTCGCGCTCCGTCGCGTCGGGATCGAGCGGGCGTTGTCGGGCGATGGGGAACACGTCTGGGCCGTCGGGGAAGTAGTACGTGAACACCTCCCACTGGTTGGCCGAATGGAGCAGCACCGCGTCGCCTGCGCGCCACGTCGACCGAATCGCCTGGGCGATGCCGCGATAGTCGTCGCGGGCATAAGCCGGGTTGAAGTACAGGTTGCCCAGCGACGAGGCCGTCGCGCCCAGCACCGGCGTGACGAGCATGACGACGATCGCCAACCAGCCGAACGCCAGTGGTGAGGGGCCTCGGAGCGAAGGCGGCATGCGCAGCGCGCCGCGCGCGATCTGCCAGGCATTGTCGATCCCGCGCGCCAGCAGCAAGCAAAACGCCGGCACGCCGACGAGCAGGAACTTCATATAAGGCGGCCTGAACAGCCCCAGCGCGAAGACCAGCGCCACGGGCAGCAGCAAGTAGATCGCCGCCAAACCGGAGCGCAGCGCGCGCGGCGCGGTCGTATCCCAGTCAGGCTCAGGCTCGTCGAACGCGTCGGGCGTCCACAGGCTCATCGCCAGGAAGAAACCCGCGATAATCATCGCCATCGCCGCCTGCTCGATGGGGATCGTCCGCCCCAGCAGGTAGGCTCGATAGGTTTCGACCAATGCCGCGCCGGTGTCGATGGGCGCCGTCTGAGACGGCCACCCGGCGATCTGTCGAAGCGCAATCGGCAACCAGGGCAGGAACAGGAGAAGCGCGGCGATCGCCAGCGCCAGCCAACTTCCCAGGCGCGCCAGCGCGCGGCCTGGCCGATGCAAAGCCCAGGCGAGCACGATGGCAAACTGAGCGATGAACACGAACGGGAAGGCGTAGTGGGTGTATAGCCCGGCGGCCAGCGCCAGCACGTACAGCACGTAGTAGCGGCGATGCGTGATGTGGATGCGCGGGCGCAGGCTCCAGAAATCGATCAGGCGCACGAGGAGATACGTCGCCACGACGCCAATCGCGGCGAGCATCATGTACATCCGCGCTTCCTGTGAGTAGTCGATCAGGAAAGGGTTGACGGCGGCGAGGAACGCGGCGATCACCCCGACGCGCGGCTCGAACAGGCGACTGCCGAGAAGGTACGTGAAGAGGATGGTGAGCACGCCGAAAAGCGCCGAAAGTCCTCGCAGCGCCGTTTCGCTGTCGCCGAAGACGCTGCGCCAACCTTGCAGCACCAGGTAGTAGAGCGGCGGATGAATGTCGCCCGCCGCGCCGGCGATGATCCGATCGACGCCGCGCTCGGCGATGCGCGCGCTGTTGCCCTCGTCGTTCCAGAACGACTGCGCGTCGATGCGATAAAAGCGCAGCGCCGTGGCGAGGAGGAGGACAGCAATTAGGATCAGTTGAGTGTGACGACGAGCGTGCATTCCAAGTAATTAGTGATCAGTGATCAGTTGCCAGTGATCAGTGATCAGTAATCAGTGATCAGTAATTGGTGGCCACTGGCGACTGATTACTGACAACTGATTACTGTTCACTGGCATACTGCCTAATCGCCTCGTACACCGGCAACGGCGTGAAATCGGGCTCGAGCAGGCGGAAGTAATACTTGGCCTGATTCTTTTCGTGATCGTCGGCATCTTTGAGATACCAGGTGAATGCCACGCCCACCCACGGCCACTCGGTCCGAATGCGCTCGTAAGCCAGCGGCAAGTAGCGCGCCTGCTGTTCGAGCGTCACCTGTCCGAAGCGCTTGTCGGGAATTTCGTCGGGCACGGCGTTCCAGTTCATCTCGCTGATCCAGATCGGCTTATCCGCGTCGCCGTTGGCGACCATGATGTCGCGGATGTACTGCGGCCGGCCGAAGTTGACCACGCGCGGTCGCAGCCGATCGTCGGTCGGCCCGGAAAACAGTCCGTACCCCTGCGCCGACATGACGTCGAAGCACTCGCCCGCCCCGGCATGGTACATTCGCTGCAGGAAGATGAAGTCGTTCAGGCCGGCGCCCGGTCCGGGACCGGGATCGAGCGAGATGGTCGGCGTGAGCGCGGGCGCGATGACGACGGCGTCCGGATCGACTTCTTTAATGCGCCGGTAGGCGGTGCACAGCAGCCGGGCGAATGCCTCCGGATCGACCGGCTGCTCGCCCCACTCCGGGTAGTTGTTCGGCTCGTTCCAGATTTGATAGGTGCCTACCCGGCCGCGATAGCGCCCGGCGACGGCGGCGGCGAAATCGCCGTAGTCGTCGAAGTGAGCGGGAGGCGCGAACTCGCCTGGCGTGCTGCGCGCCCATTCCGGCGGCGCGTCGAGCCGCGCGACAATCCGGATGCCATGCTTCTCCGCCAGATCGACGATGCCGTCGTATTTGGTCCAGGCGTCGACGCATTCACCGTGACGGCAATCGGCGAAGTCGCCCTTGCCGTGGATCTCGATGTCGTACCACGGGAACGGTTGGCGAATCCACCGGAAGCCGGCGTCTGCGACCATCTGCATCTGCCGCGCGCGCTTGGCCGGCTCGACTTCCTGATGGAGAAAAGTGTTGACGCCGAACGGAGAAATGTCGTCCGGGACGGGTGCAGCCTCAGGCGCGGTATTCGGCATCGGGCGCGTGAACTGCGTCGCCAGATCGACCAGCCCGCGTATCTGCCCCAACAGTGATTCCTCGCCGGTGAGGTTGAACACCCAAGACGAGAGCGCATCGCGCGCAAGCCAGGCGCCGCCTGCCACGACGAGCGCCACCACGGTAACCGGGACCAACATTGTACGACCGCGCATCGAGCGTCCGCGAAAAGACCCGCCGCAGCAGCCGGGCGGGGCGAGGTGAAGCGATCATACCACGATTGACAACCTGCCGATGGAGTGAATCAGGGGGTGGCAGAAGTGACCGGCACCTCTGAGGCGCCGGTCACTTGTGCGTTGGCTTTTTCTTCTGGCGGCCGTTCTGTCCGGTGTACGCGCCGACCTCTTTACGCGCCTCCTCGAACTTCTTGACCAGCGCCTTGTCCGTGCCTTTGAACCCGGCGACGGTGCGCTTGGAACAGGTGGCGCAGCCGAGCGACGCGCGGTACGAGTCGAGGTCGCACGTCAGGCAGCCGCCCAGCCGAATCATCATCAACGAGAAGCCGAGGGTGTCCTCGTGGTCCTCCGGCCGGCTTATCACGTGCTGAACCAGGTTGCACCACTCTTCGCCGCGGAGGTCGCGAAGAATAGGGATACACCAGGTCGGGAAGAGGATCTCACTGTCGGGGTACATGGCCGCTCAACCCGTGCTCAAGTTGGCGGGAACTATATCACATAAGAAAGATGGATTCAAGGGTAATGCCCGAAATCCCCCAATTCCCAGGGCGATTTAATGATTTATGTAATGTTATAGCTCTTGAGCCTCTGAGCAGCTTAAGATCGAATTAGGGCAAACTCAAAGAGCCGTTGACCCATCAGGCCGGCGGCTCTTTTGTCTTACTCGCCTTGTATGGCGCGAAGCAGCACGCGCGTCGGTCATACGGCCGAGACTGGCTCGGTCACAGGCACGCCGATGTCGTATAGGAAATCGGGAGACATATCTGCTCCGTTTTCCCATACGATTGTGTCCAAGTCGGGGTTCACGCGAACGGTCTTGAAGGAGTCAAGGTCCTTCAACGGTTCGAAGATTTCCCCCTCGAGATGTGGTTCCAGATCAACCCGCCTGACACTGCCATCTTCAAATGTGAGCAGCAACTCGTATCCCGACACATGTTTTGCATCTCTCACAAAGTGCATGAGACCCTCCTACTCCAGTGGTGGTATGCTTCGAAGTGGTTTCTTCTACAGCAGCAACCTCAGCGGCTCTTCCAGATACTGCTTGACCACCTGCATGAATCGCGCCGCTTCTGCACCATCTGTCACGCGGTGGTCGGCAGAGATCGTCGCCTTCATCCGCAGGCCGGGGACGAGTTGGCCATCCTTGACGACCGGCACGTCCATGACGGAGCCGACGGCGAGGATCGCCGCTTCGGGCGGGTTGATGATGGCGACGAAGCTGTCCACGTCGAACATGCCGAGGTTGCTGACGGTGAACGTGCTGCCCTGCAATTCCTCGGGGCGCGCCCTGCCACTGCGGGCGCGGGCGATGATGTCTTTCGACTCGCGCGCGATCTGCGCCAGCGGTTTGCGGTCGGCGTCGTGGACGACGACGGTGATCAAACCCTCGTCGAGCGCGACGGCGATGCCCACGTGTACCGCGCCGTAGCGTTGAATGGCGTTCTCGGCGAACGAGGCGTTGAGGTTGGGGAAATGCGTCAGAGCGAGCGCGGCAGCCTTGACGACCATGTCGTTCACGCTGATTTTTCCGGCTTCGTCGGTCAACTCGTTGAGCCGGGCGCGCAGCGCCATCGCCTCGGCCATGTCGATCTCGCCGGTGACGTAGAAATGCGGCGCCTGCTGCTTGCTGGCCGTCATGCGCCGCGCGATCGTCTGGCGCAGTTTGGTGAGCGGGACAATTTCCTGCTTCAGGACGGCCGGGCCGAGGATGGCTGGAGTGGGGACGCGCGGCGCCGCCGGCATCGCCACGGGCATGATGCGGCCGGTGGCAATTGCGGCGTCGACGTCACGTCTCACGATGCGACCGCCGGGGCCGGTGCCGGTCAGCTCGGCGAGATTCAGCCCCGCCTGTTTCGCCATGCGTTTTGCCAGCGGCGAGGCTTTGATGCGGCCGTTCGCTTTGGGTGGAGCCGGCGCAACTGGTGTCACCGCAGGCGACACCGCCCCGGCGGGCACGGGAGGAGCGGCCTGCGGCGTTGCCGGTGCAGACGGCGCAGCAACCGGAGCAGTCTCAACCGCCGCTTTTCGACGCATCGCGTCCAGATCGAGCGCTTCGTCGGCTGAGCCGACCACACCTATCAGGGCGCCGACTGGCACAGTCTGGCCCGGCTCCAGAAATACGCCGCGCAGCACGCCGTCGGCAGGCGCTTCGATTTCGATGTTGACCTTGTCGGTCTCGATCTCCGCGACAGGCTCACCCCGCTTGACCGGATCGCCGACCCGCTTCAGCCACTGCGCCAGCTTGCCTTCCGTCATGTCGAAGCCCATTCTGGGCATTGTCAGTTCAGTTGCCATAGACTACTCCGTATTGCGTGTTGCGTATTCCGTTACGGGCTACGGAACACGCAACACGTTTTCACGCTACCGCCGCCTTCACCGCCGCGATGATGTCCTTCTCCCACGGCAGGGCTTCCTGCTCGACGTTCCTGGCGTACGGCAGCGGCACTTCTTCCGCGCCGACGCGCCCGACCGGCGCGTCCAGCCAGTCGAAGCATTCTTCGCCGATGCGCGCGGCGACCTCGGCCTGCACACCGAACGAGCGCCATTCCTCGGTCACGACGACGGCGCGATTCGTCTTGCGCACCGACTCGAAGACGGGCTCCAGATCGAGCGGGCGCAGCGTGCGCAGATCGACGATCTCTGCATCGATTCCTTCTTGGGCCAGCATGTCCGCCGCGCCAAACGACGTCTGGAGCATGCGCCCGTAGGTCACGATCGTCACGTCCTTGCCGGCGCGCTTAACGTCGCTCTTGCCGAGCGGCACGACGTAGTCGCCGTCCGGCACCTCGCCCTTGACGCCGTAGATGGCGGTATGCTCGAGGAAGATGACTGGATCGGGATCGCGGACGGCGGCCTTGAGCATGCCCTTCGCGTCGTAGGGCGTGCCGGTGAAGGTCACCTTCAGGCCGGGGATGTGTGCGAACATCACCTCGAGCGACTGCGAGTGCGTCGCGCTCAACTGGCCCCAGCCACAGGCCATGCGCACGACGAGCGGCACGCTCCACTGCCCTCCGAACATGTGATGCATCTTCGCGGCGTGGTTGATGATCTGGTCCATCGCCAGGAGGCTAAAGTTGATCGTCATAAGCTCGGCGATGGGGCGCTGCCCGCCGACCGCCGCGCCCATCGCCACGCCGACGATCGAGCCTTCGGCAATGGGCGTGTCCCGAATGCGATCCTCGCCGAATTCGTCGAGCAGGCCGCGCGTCACGGCGTACGCGCCGCCGTACGCGCCGATGTCCTCGCCCATGATGAATACACGTTCGTCGCGCAGCATTTCCTCGCGCATCGCCTGCTTCAACGCTTCGCGGATAGTGATGACGGCCATGTAAGTCCTCGCTCACTGGTGATCAGTTAGCAGTAATCAGTGATCAGTGATCAGTAATCAGTGACCAGTGACGACTGATGACTGATAACTGGCAACTGATAACTGGCAACTGATAACTGATTACTTCATATCGGATTGGCGTACACGTGCTCGACCATCGTCGCCGGATCGGGGGCCGGCGAGGCGTCGGCGTAGGCCACCGCCTCGTCCATCTCGTGCTCGACGCCGACGTCGAGCGCGGCGATCTCGTCCGGCGAGACGCCGCGTTCTTCGATCAGCATCCGCCGGGCGCGCTCGATCGGATCGCGCCTTTTCCACTGCTCGATAAGCTCCTTGCTGCGGTATTGGTCCGGGTCGGCCACCGAGTGCCCCTGGTAGCGGAAGCACCTCGCCTCGACGAATTGCGGGCCGCTGCCCGCGCGCACTTCCTCGACGATCCGGCCGAACAGCGCGTTGACCTTGACCACGTCCATGCCGTCGACCTGATGCGCCAGCATGTCGGCCATGCACGCCTTCTTGTGCACGTCAGTCACCGCCGACGCTTTCTCGATGGCGACGCCCATGCCGAACTGGTTATTCTCGCACAGGAAGATGACGGGCAGGTCCCACACCTTGGCGAAGTTGAGGCACTCGTAGAAGGTGCCGTTGTCGGTCGCGCCGTCGCCGAAAATGGCGAGCACGATCGCGTCGGAGCCACTGCGCCTGGCCGCAAGCGCGAGGCCGACGGCGATCGTCAGGTGCCCGGCGACGATGGCATAACCGCCCCAGAAGTTCTGGCTGGCGTCGGCGAAGTGCATCGAGCCGCCGCGGCCTTTATTGTAGCCGTCGACGCGGCCGAACAGCTCGGCCATGAGGCGCTTCGGATCGAGGCCGCGCGCGATGGCATGGCCGTGATCGCGATAATGGGTGACGATGTGGTCTTGCGGCTTGAGCGCGTGGATCGCGCCGGCGGCGATCGCTTCTTCGCCGATGTAGAGATGAAGGAAGCCGCCGATCTTGCCTTGCTGGTAGGCCTGCCGCGCACGCTCCTCGAAGCGGCGCACGAGGAGCATCTCGCGATACCATGCCCGCAGCGTATCGGTATCCGGTTGCATAAGGGCGTCCTCCCCTGGAGGCGGTGTGACCGACCGTGATAAGCGCCCGTCGCGTGGCTGGCGCGACCGGGCGCTTGCCGGGGTTCGAGTAGCCATGAAGTCCTCCCTTGACCAGCGTAAGCGCAATTATAGCCCAATTTCAGACGATCTGGCCTCACCCCCACCCCGTCTCCTCCCCCAGAGGGGGAGGGGTGGCCGAAGGCCGGGGAGGGGGTGAGGTATTCGGGGTGATACAACCCCATCGGCAAGTGAAAGTCGCGCTGCGCCAGGATTTGTTGCGAAATGCACGAACTCCTGACAGATTTGGACAGGTGTCAATAAAAAAAATGGCTTATGTCACTGAGCGTGCCGCTTTGACGGGTGTAGTCTTGTTCGGAATTGGAGAAACCAGGTTTCTCCAAGAAACCAGGTTTCTGGCGATTTTGAGGAGGCAAGATGAGTCGACAGATAGTCACAATTGACGGCAATGAGGCGGCGGCCTACGTCGCTTACCACACGAACGAGGTGATCGCCATCTATCCCATCACGCCCTCGTCCCCGATAGGCGAGTGGGCCGACCAGTGGGCCACGGAACGGAAGCAGAACATCTGGGGCACGGTTCCGTTCGTGCAGGAGATGCAGAGTGAAGGCGGCGCGGCCGGGACGGTTCACGGCGCGCTGCAAACGGGCGCACTGTCCACCACGTTCACCGCGTCGCAGGGCCTGCTGCTGATGATTCCCAACATGTACAAGATCGCAGGCGAGCTGACCGCGACGGTGTTCCACATCGCCGCCCGATCGCTCGCCGCGCAGGCGCTGTCCATCTTCGGCGATCATTCCGATGTGATGGCCGTGCGCAGCACCGGATGGGCCATGCTGTGTTCGAACAGCGTGCAGGAAGTGATGGACTTCGCGCTGATCGCGCAGGCCGCCACGCTCGAAGCGCGCGTGCCGTTCGTCCACTTCTTCGACGGATTCCGCACCTCGCACGAGGTCATGAAGATCGAGCAGTTGAGTGAGGACGACCTGCGCGCGATGATCGATATGGACCTGGTGCGCGCACACCGCGCGCGAGGCTTGTCGCCCGATCATCCGGTGATGCGCGGCGCAGCCCAGAACCCCGATGTGTACTTCCAGGGCCGCGAGACGGTCAACCCCTACTATCTCGTCACACCCGCCATCGTGCAAAACGCGATGGACAAGTTCGCCGATTTGGTCGGGCGGCAGTATCACCTGTTCGACTACGTCGGCGCGCCCGACGCCGAGCGCGTGATCGTCATGATGGGCTCCGGCGCAGAGACAGTGCAGGAGACGGTGGAGTACCTCACCGGGAAGGGCGAGAAGGTCGGCCTGGTGAAAGTGCGCCTGTACCGCCCGTTTGCAGTCGACCACTTCGCCGCCGCGCTGCCCCGAACGGTCAAGAGCATCGCGGCGCTCGATCGGACGAAGGAGCCGGGCGCGATCGGCGAGCCGCTGTACCAGGATGCGATGGCCGCACTCGTCGAGGCGATGGGTAAGGGCGAGGCGCTGCCGCGCCCGTATGCGATGCCTCGCGTCATCGGCGGGCGCTACGGTCTGTCGTCCAAAGAGTTCACCCCGGCGATGGTCAAAGCCGTCTTCGACGAACTCGCAAAGCCGCAGCCCAAGAACCACTTCACCGTGGGCATCGTCGACGACGTCACGCACACCAGCCTCGACGTCGATCCGGACTTCAGCGTCGAGTCGCCGGACGTGATGCGCGCCATGTTCTTCGGTCTGGGTGCGGACGGCACGGTCGGCGCGAATAAAAACTCGATCAAGATCATCGGCGAGGAGACCGCCAACTACGCACAGGGCTACTTCGTGTACGACTCGAAGAAGTCCGGCCAGATGACCGTGTCGCACTTGCGCTTCGGCCCCAAGCCGATCCACTCGGTGTACCAGATCGACAAGGCTAGCTTCATCGCCTGCCACCAGTGGGTGTTCCTGGACAAGTACGACATCCTCAAGGTCGCCGTGCCCGGCGCGACGTTCCTGCTCAACAGTGTGTACGGCCCGGACGAAGTGTGGGATCACCTCCCGCGCATCGTGCAGCAGCACATCATCGACAAGAAGCTGAAGTTCTACGTCATCGACGGTTACAAGGTCGCTGAGAAGACCGGCATGGGCGGGCGCGTCAACACCATCATGCAGACGTGCTTCTTCGCCATCAGCGGTGTGCTGCCGAAGGATGAAGCGATCGCGGAGATCAAGCATGCCATCGAGAAGACCTACGGCAAGCGCGGCGAGGCGGTGGTGCAACAGAACTTCGCGGCGGTCGATGCGACGCTGGAGAACCTGTTTGCCGTGAACGTGCCGGACCGGGTGACGAGCACGATCGAGATGCGGCCTCCGGTTCCGGCGGCAGCGCCCCACTTCGTCCAGAAGGTCACGGCCAAGATGATCGCCGGAGTGGGCGATGCGCTGCCCGTCAGCGCCATGCCGGTCGACGGCACGTACCCCACCGCCACCTCGCGCTGGGAGCGGCGCAATATCGCGCTGGAGATTCCGGTGTGGGACGAAAAGACCTGCATCCAGTGTGGCAAGTGCGTGCTGGTCTGCCCGCACGCCGTCATCCGCGCCAAGGTGTACGACGAGCAGCATCTGGCCGGCGCGCCCGAGACGTTCAAGAGCGCGCCCGCGCGCTGGAAGGAATTCAAGACGATGAAGTACACGCTGCAAGTCGCGCCGGAAGACTGCACCGGCTGCTCGCTGTGCGTGGAAGTTTGCCCGGCCAAGAACAAGAGCGAGGTGCGGCTGAAGGCCATCAACATGGAGCCGCAGATGCCCTTGCGCGAGAGCGAAGCGAAGAACTGGGACTTCTTCCTCGGCTTACCGGAAGCCGATCGGACGCAGTTGAACGTGGCGACGGTGAAGGACTCGCAATTGTTGCAGCCGCTGTTCGAGTTCTCCGGCGCGTGCGCGGGCTGCGGCGAGACGCCGTACCTGAAACTGGTCAGCCAGTTGTTCGGCGATCGCGCCATTATCGCCAACGCCACGGGCTGCTCGTCGATCTACGGCGGCAACCTGCCGACGACGCCATGGGCCAAGAACGGCGACGGGCGCGGGCCGGCCTGGTCGAACTCGCTCTTCGAGGACAACGCCGAGTTCGGGCTGGGATTCCGGCTGACGCTCGACAAGCAGATCGAGTACGCGCGTGAACTGGCGAGTAAGTTGAGATTGGTCATTGGTGACGAGTTGGTCGATGGGCTGCTAAGCGCCGATCAATCGACCGAGGCGAGCATCAATGAGCAGCGCGAGCGCGTGGCGGCGCTCAAAGCCAGGCTGCAAGGGCATGACTCGCTCGAGGCGAAAGACCTGCTCAGCCTGGCCGACGTGCTCGTGAAAAAGAGCGTGTGGATCGTCGGCGGCGACGGTTGGGCCTACGACATCGGCTACGGCGGGCTGGATCACGTGCTGGCGTCAGGCCGCAACGTCAATATTCTCGTGCTCGACACGGAAGTCTATTCAAATACCGGCGGGCAGGCGTCCAAGGCGACGCCGCGCGGCGCGGTCGCCAAGTTCGCGGCGGCGGGCAAGCCGTTCGCGAAGAAGGACCTGGCGCGGATTGCGATGACGTACGGCACGGTGTACGTCGCCACCGTGGCGATGGGCGCGAACGACGCGCAGACGATGAAGGCGTTCGCCGAGGCCGAGGCCTACGACGGCCCATCGCTGATTATCGCCTACGCGCACTGCATCGCGCACGGCATCAACATGGCCAAGGGTCTGGAGCAGCAGAAGCTCGCCACGCAGGCGGGTTACTGGCCGCTGTTCCGCTTCAACCCCGTCCTGGCGAAGGCGGGCCAGATACCGCTGCAGCTCGATTCCAAGCCGCCGTCGCTGCCGCTGGAGAAATACGTGTACAACGAGACGCGCTATAAGATGCTGGAGCAGACCGATCCGGAAACGGCAGCGCGGCTGCTGGCCGAGGCGCAGGCCGACGTGTATCGGCGCTGGAACCGGCTGGTGCAGTTGTCCAAACTGACGCTGTCGGCGGAACAGCGATCAGTGAACAGTGATCAGTGAACAGTCATCAGTCATCAGCGACCAGTGACAACTGATAACTGGCAACTGATAACTGGCAACTGATAACTGATTACTGATTACTGATGTACTGAGAGGAGCACACCATGATCGATCTCTCGACCACCTTCATGGGCATGGCGCTGAAGAACCCGATCGTCGCTTCGTCGTCGCCGATCTCGAAGACGCTCGACGGGCTGAAGCGGCTGGAGGACAACGGCGCAGCGGCGGTGGTGATGTACTCGCTGTTCGAGGAGCAGATCAACTTCGAGAGCCGCGAGCTCGACCACTACCTGTCGTTCGGCACCGAGAGCTTCGCCGAGGCGCTGACGTACTTTCCCGACCTGCCGCGCTACAACCTCGGCCCCGAGGGCTATCTGGAGCACATTCGCAAGGCGAAGCGGTCACTGAGCATCCCCGTCATCGGCAGCCTGAACGGCATCTCGACCGGGGGCTGGATTCGCTATGCCCGGCTGATGGAAGAAGCGGGCGCAGACGCGATCGAGATCAACGCCTATTACGTTCCGACGGATTTGAAACTGAGCGGCTCGGAGGTCGAACAGGCGTACGTCGATCTGGCGCGCGACGTCAAGCAGAGCGTCAAGATGCCGGTCGCCGTGAAGCTCAACCACTTCCTCAGCTCGATTCCCTACGTCGTCCACCGGCTCGACGAGGTCGGCATCGACGGCGTGTCGCTGTTCAACCGCTTCTACCAGCCCGATATCGATCTGGAAGAATTGGAAATCCTGCCGAACCTCGCATTGAGCAGCCCGAACGAGCTGCGCGTGCGCATGCGCTGGGCGGCAATCCTGCACGGGCGCGTCAAGGCCGACATCGCCATCACTGGCGGCGTGCATTCCGCGCACGACGTGCTCAAGTCGATGATGGTCGGCGCGAAGGTGGCGATGATGGCGTCGGCGCTGCTGAAGAATGGCACGGCGCATTTGCAGGAAGTGCTGCGCGACTTGCTGATCTGGATGGAAGCGCACGAATACGAGTCGATCCGGCAGATGCAGGGCAGCATGAGCCAGAAGCACGTCGCCAACCCGGCTGCCTTCGAGCGGGCGAACTACATGAAGGTACTCAACTCGTTTGAGACGAAAGTGATTTAGACGCGGCGCAACAAAAGCGACGAGCCTCCGTTCGGAGGCTCGTCTGTTTTATGCATTCTCGTATGCTTCCATAAGTTTGGCTATCAGACCGCAACTTCTGTCTCAGCAACGAATGCTTCTAGAGCGGGCATGTCCGCTTCAAGTACCTCGTGTCCGAACGTTTCGATATGGAATTGAATTGCCGATTTCACGTCGGCTAACGCGGCCTCGTAGGTGTCACCTTCGCCGACGACAATGCCTTTCAGGCCAAGTGGATAAGCCACATATCCATCTGGGTGCTTCTCAACGATGATCTTGAACTGCTTCAACATATCTGCCTCCCACATGGTTCAAGCAGTCAATGCTGCGGGGCGAATAAGATTAGCTTGAGTGTTACTATGGTCAACTGCCCAACGGTAAGACACGCACTCGAGTCGTGCTTTCGTCCACCACGATTAGCACCCCAGACTCGAGCAATTCCGAGTACGGCTTCAATGCCGCGACCACGAATCTTTCGAGGTGGTCCGGCAAAACGTGAAGAGAATCTTCAGGCTCACGCCAGGCTCAAGGGCAGTTCGACTTCCTCAACACGCCACGCCGCATACTCCAGTGCCTGACGAATATCCTCTTCTTCCAGGTATGGGTACGCCTCCAGGATTTCAGTAACCGTGCGTCCAGCAGCCACCAGTCCAACAATCGTCCCTACTGTCACCCGTAGACCGCGAATGCAAGGTTTACCGCCCATGACCGCCGGATCGAGTGTAATGCGCGTCAATTGCCTCATATTGAGTCCTTTATGTTGGATTCGACCTCTTTCCCTGCGCGATGTCGGTGAAACCGACGATTCCTAAACTGCTCAGCATGCCCGCCTCCCACATGGGTTCAAGCAGCCAGCGTAGAAGAGTATAACCTGAACTCTCCGATGCCGCAATCACGGGACGTGTTCTGGCTATTTCGTGGGTTATGAAGCTGTAATAGGATCATATAATATCTTGTGCGAACGAGTAGGTCGGTTTCGAGTGCAAGGTGGGTTCGCTGAGAGGCTGTCTGAAAACTCGTTCCCGCCGCAGTTGGACTGCGGCGGCAGCGGTGCAACTGCTGCCGGAACGGTGGCTTGTCAGACAGGCTCTAAGCGGGAGGATGGTAGCCGGCCTGTACCCAAATGGCACGAGCACGCACGCGTAGTTCGTCATTCAACGCCAGAGCTTGAATCGTGGCGCGATCAATTGGGGTCAGTCCGAGGATTTGTGTGCTCTGCTCGTCCCAGGCAAAGTGCTCTGCCCAGTCTTGGCTGCGCGGATCAAAGAGGGGAACGGTCGTGCCAGTTTGCGGGTCAACCGCTTCGGTCAGGACACCTTTGGCTTCGTTGCATAGTCGGCAGGAGAGCCAAAGATTTTCTTCAACGTCTGAGCCGCCGCGCGCTTTGGGGATGATGTGCTCCAAAGTGAGGGGAATACCGCTCACGACCTCCTGCGTCTGGCAATAGCCACAGCGATACCGCGCTTGAGCTGCTATGCGCAGGCGCAGGTCAGTCGTGATGGTCATGAGGCCAGACTCAACTCTTCAAGAGAGGGAGAGCGATAGCCGCGCCGCTTAAGCAAGACGGCCGCGTAACCTTTGCGAAAGGTCAAGATGTCCGCTTCGCGCCGCAGGGCTTCCAGCCGCGTTTGCTCTTGCGCTGCCAGGCCTGCTTGCCGTTTCCTGTCGAGAAGCGCTTCGTATTCAGTCCAGCGTTCCGCCGGAAAGCGCCGCAGTGCCTCTTGCAGCAATTCGGCATCGCTCATCTCGAGCAAGGGATAGACATCGGGCTGATACGCGGTCGGGATGTCTTCCAGCAGTGGGGGGAGACTGTGGGCCAGGCTGGACTCGACAATCTCGTCCACAGGCTTCCGTGACAGTTCGGCTGCCCGCTTGAGCTGCTCAAACGTCGTCTCTGATAATTGGATTGTAACGGTATAGGTCATTTCGCCCCCCTGGTCTCATGATTATTGTAACACGATTCACTCGTCAGCGGAGACGCAGGCGATAAGCGATCGATCAGCGCGTCCCCTGTTCGACGAAGACCTCTGACCGAGCGCTCTCAACCGGTTGAGCACGACCGATCATATGCTGCGCATATTTTCTTTTTTCGCGCTTGGGTGTAGACTCTGCCTGCACGACTTGCAATCAATGGGGGCAGACCGCCGCTCGGAGCGGCGGCTGGCGCATGTATCTATGATCGACCTGCTGAGCGCCTACATTCCTTCCGATCGCCGCCGCGCGCTGGCGCGCGGCGAGACGCTCCCCGATCGCGCTGCCGGCGCGGCGCTGTTCGCCGACATCCACGGTTTCACGCCGCTGACTGAGATGCTCACCGCCCAGTTGGGCGAGCGGCGCGGCGCGGAGGAGCTGACGCGGCAGTTGAACCGCGTGTACGACGCGCTGATCGCCGAAGTCGATCGCTACGGCGGCAGCGTGGTCAGCTTCAGCGGCGACGGCATCACCTGCTGGTTCGACGATGCGCACAGCCCGGCCGCGCCGCGCGCCGCGACCTGCGCCTGGGCCATGCAGCAGGCCATGGCGCCATTCGCTTCGTTCGCTCTACCGAATGGCGGAACGGCTTCGCTGGCGGTGAAAGTGGCGGTCGCCGCCGGCCCGGTGCGGCGCTTCCTCGTCGGCGATCCGCAGATTCAACTCATCGACACGCTGGCCGGGGAGACGCTGGTGCGCATGGCCCGAGGCGAGCACCTCGCCGGCAGAGGGGAAACGTTGGTGGACGAGCCGGCCGCCACGGCGTGCGGCGACCTGCTCCGCATGTCGGAATGGCGCAGCGATGCATCGACCGGCGAGCGCTTTGCCGTAGTGGGAGGCATCCGGGACGCCGCGTCGCCGGCGCCTGCCTCGACCGTGGAGACGGGCACGCCGGGTGAGACGCAGGTGCTTCCCTGGCTGCTGCCCGCCGTGCACGAGCGCCTGCGCGACGGGCTGGGCGAATTCATCACCGAATTGCGCCCCGCCGTCGCAGTGTTCCTCCGATTCCTCGGCATCGACTTCGACGGCGACGACGAAGCGGGGCAGAAGCTCGATCGCTACGTGCGCTGGGTGCAGGACGTGGTGGCACGCTACGAAGGCACGCTGCTGCAACTGACGATCGGCGACAAGGGGCGATTCACGTACGCCGCCTTCGGCGCGCCGATCGCGCACGAGGACGACGCGCAGCACGCGGTGAGCGCGGCGCTGGAATTGCGCGCACCGCCGCCCGAGGTCGATTACATTCTTTCGTCGCAGATCGGCGTCAGCCGCGGGCTGATGCGCGTGGGCACGTACGGCAGCGCGACGCGCCGCACCTACGGCGTGCACGGCGACGAGGTCAACCTGGCCGCGCGGCTCATGGAGCGCGCCGCGCCGGGCGAAGTGCTGGCAAGCGGCCGTGTGTACAAAGCTACGGCCCGAACGTTCACCTGGGAGGCCCTTTCAGAGATTACCGTCAAAGGCAAAGCCAAGCCGGTCCCCGTCTATCGACCGCTGGCTCAGCGGCGGGCCGCCCGCCGCGACCTGTCGGCAACCATCGTCGGCCGCGCCGGAGAGCGCGCCGCGCTGGCCGAGGCGCTGCACGCGCTTCGGCGTGGCGAAAGCGCGGGTGTGATGATCGTCGAAGGCGAGGCGGGCATCGGCAAGTCGCGCCTGGCGGCCGACCTGTTGGAGCAGGCCTGGGCGCTCGGCGTGCTCGGCCTGCTCGGGACGGGCGATGCCATCGAGAGAAACACCTCGTACTACGCGTGGCGACCGATCTTCAGCTACCTTCTCGACCTGAGCGCGCTGCCGGACGACTCGCAGGCGAGACACGAGCACGTCCTGGCGCGGCTGCAATCCGATCCCGAAGCGCTGCGCCTGGCACCGTTGCTCAATGCGGTGCTGCCGCTGGACATTCCGGATAGCGATCTCACCGCGCAGATGGCAGGCCAGGTGCGCGCCGACAATACGCGCGACCTGCTGCTGCGCCTGCTGCAAGACGCTGCCAGCCAGTCGCCCACGCTGCTCGTGCTGGAGGACGCGCACTGGCTCGACTCGGCTTCCTGGGCGCTGGCTTTGGCTGCCGCCCAGCGCGTGCGCCCTATTCTGATCGTCGTCGTCACGCGCCCGCTGAGCGATCCGCCTCCCGCCGAATACGGCCACCTGCTGCAAATGCCCACCGTTCGGCGCCTGCGCCTCGACACGCTGCCGCCAGGGGACACTCTGGCGCTCGTCTGCCAGCGGCTGGGCGTCGCCGGGCTGCCGGAGCCTGTCGCCGCGCTGATTCGCGACAAGGCCGAAGGGCATCCTTTCTTCAGCGAAGAGCTGGCCTACGCGCTGCGTGACGCGGGATTGATCCAGGTCGCAGACGGCGAATGCCGCCTCGCGCCGGGCGCGGGCGATCTGGGCGCGCTCAACTTCCCGGACACGGTGCAGGGCGTGATCACCAGCCGCATCGATCGCCTGGCGCCGGCGCAGCAGTTGACGCTGAAAGTCGCCAGCGTCGTCGGACGCGTGTTCGCCTTCCGCCTGCTGCGCGACATCTATCCAATCGACGCCGAGTCCTCCCGGCTGGCCCAGGACCTCGACACGCTCGATCGGCTCGATCTGACGCCGCTCCAATCGCCCGAGCCGAACCTGCAATACCTCTTCAAGCACGTCATCACCCAGGAGGTGGCCTACAGCCTGATGCTTTTCTCGCAGCGGCGGCCACTGCACCTTGCCGTCGCTGAATGGCATGAGCGCCACCACGCGGATGACTTGGCCCCCTACTACACGGTGCTCGCCTATCACTGGAAAGAAGCTGCCGCCGAGCAGACCGACCCGCAGCTTGTGGCTAAAGCGATCGACTATCTTGAGAAGGCGGGCAATCAGGCGCTGCGCAATTACGCCAACCAGGAAGCATTGGGCTTATTCGAAGACCTGCTGCGCCTGGCCGACGCCAACCCCTCGACGCCGGTTGGGCGCGCGCGGCGCGGGCGCTGGGAGGCGCAGATCGCCGAAGCCTGCCTCAACCTGGGCCGCCTGACCGAGAGCCGCGATCACTTTCACAAGGCGCTGTCGCTGCTGGGCTACCCGCCGCCGCTCAAGCCGTTGACGCTAGCCGCCGACATGCTGAAGCACGTCGCCATCCAGACGGCGCACCGGCTGCGGCCGGCGCGCTTCGTGGGTCGCGCGCGCGATCGGCGCGGGGCGCTGTTGGAAGTGGCCTATGTATTCCAGCAGGTTCAGAAAATCTACTTCTACTTTGCTGAGAGCCTGTTGCTGCTGAATGTCACGCTGCGCGGCCTGAACCTGTCCGAATCGGCCGGGCCTTCGCCGGAACTGGCGCGCAATTATGCCAGCATGTGCGCCATCAGCGGATTGCTGTCGCTGCACGGGCCGGCCGTCAAGTACGGCAACCTTGCCCTGGATACCGCGCGGCAGATTAATGATCAACCCGCGCTCGCGTGGGCGTGCCTGGCGACCGGCTTGTATTACGTCGGCGTCGGCAACTGGACCAAGAGCGATGCGCTACTGGAGGAGGCGCTGGAGGTGTTTGCACGGCTGGGCGATCGGCGGCAGTGGGAGGAGAGCTGCTCGGTGATCGCCCCGACGTACTACTATCGCGGGCTGTTCGAGCGCAGCGCCGAGTACCGGCACGAAGCTTACCTCTCCGCGCTCGATCGCGGCGACAGGCAGGTGCAAATCTGGGGCGCGGTCGGCGAGGCGCAGTGCGCGCTGCGACTGGGGCAGATGGACAAGGCGGTTGAGCTGATCGACCGCGCCCTGTCGTTGATTGGCGAAAGCGAGGACACGGTCTGGGCGTATGGCGTGGCGGCCCTGATTCACTGGCGCAGGGGCGACCTCGATCTGGCGCGGGAGATGGCGGCGAAAGCGGAACCGTATTTGCATCGCTTCCGGCCCACCGCCGCGCAGGTGCTGGCGGGCTACGCCGGCCTGGCCGAAGTGTGCCTGGGGTTCTGGGAGGAGGGACGCGACGGGACGCAAGCGCCCGCGCTCAAGCAGAAGGCGCGCAACGCGTTGAAGGGGCTGCGTACGTTCGCGCGGACGTTCCCTATCGGCCGGCCGGCTCTGCTGCGCCTGCAAGGCGTGTATGCGTGGCTCGACGGCAAGCCGAAGGAGGCGATGCAAGCGTGGCAGAAGAGTCTCACCGAGGCGGAACGGCTGTCGATGCCCCACTCGCAGGCCAGGGCGCACTACGAAATCGCCCGGCGCACGAGCGGCGCGGATCGCGAACACCACGCGGCGCGTGCGGTGGAGATCTTCGAGCGGCTGGGCATGGTACACGATCTGGCGCTGGCACGCGCTTTGATGAAGTGACCGGCACTTCACCCCCACGTAGGAATCCGCTTTCATCCACGTATCTTTCGCCACAAACTGTACACGCCGTTGAAGAGATTCTGCGCCAGGCTCACCGCCCACGGCGCTTCGTCCGTCCACGGCAGGCTGCGATCGTAGCGCCGTTGATCCCACCAGCGCCACAAGGAGAAGATGATCGGCTCGTGGAGCGGCCACAGCTTGCAGTACGGCGCGCTCGCGCCGGAGGCGTCGACGATGGCGTTGACGGCGCGGCGCGCGGCCTCGTTGGCCGCTTCCATCGTCGCGAGCTGCGTGTAGGTGCGAACGTAGTCGGCGGCGATGAACAGGTTGGGGATGCGCGTGTAGGCGTCGGGCCGCAGGTGCCAGGTGTTGACCGGCGCGATGAACAGCGGCTCGGCGTCTTCGTATTTCTCCGGCGCGGATCGGTCGCGATCCTCGATGTCGGAATCGAAAAACCACGTCACCAGATCCTCGTCCTTCAGCACGACCTGCCCGTCCACGTTCAGGCTGCGCTTCAGTTCTTCCCAGACTTCGTTCTTGATCTCCTCGCGCGTGCACCGCTTGGCGGGCTTCTTGTAGAGGACTCCCGGCGCGTTCCAGTCGGAGATGTCCACCGAGATGATGCCGCGCACGTCGCCGTTGCCGTACTGGCTCAAGTCGAAGTCGGGCCAGAACTGCTTCTGCGAAATGCTGGTGACCGCCCACGGCGAGTCGAGGTAGATGACGTGGCCGTGCGCGATCGGCACGTCGCGATTGAGGTACAACTGCAGGCCGTTCATCCACGCGATGTTCTTGCTAAACGGGATGATGCCCTCCAGGCCCGGATCGGCCTTCAGGATAGGCTTGTGCTGCTCCTGCCGTAAAAAGCGGCCCATCACTTCCACCGGCACGGCGACGACGTAGTAATCGCCAGTCACGACGAACGGCCCGTCCGGCCCGGCGACGGTGACGCTCTGGATGACGCCGTCGACGCAGTGAATGAATTCCAGCCGGTGCTTCAAGTGATAGTGCACGCCGCGCTTCTGCAAGTAAGCCAGCCAGGGATTGATCCACACGTCGTTGGTCGGACCGTCGAGCACGCGATCCGCGCTGACGCCGGGCGTGCCCAGGTCGAGGAACAATTGCAGGCCGATGTCGCCCTCAATTTTCGTGCTGGCAACTTTCGCGTCGGCGGCGACGAGCGAGCGGGTCAGACCCTCGGCCAGGAACTTCTGATAGCCCTCCGAGCGTGAGCCTGCGCCGATGTAGTCCCACCACGCGATGCGCTCGTATTCGTCTGCGCGCCGGGCCTCGCAGGAGGTCATGATCTGCCAGATACGCTCGGCGAAGAAGTCCAGCTCGCCCGGCTTGAGGCCGATATCGGACTCCACGGCCTGGACTTCGCCGAGCAGCGCCTTCAGATCAGACAGCGAGTGCGGAAAGCGCGAGAGCATCTGCACGCCGGGCGCCTTGAAGCGCGTGACGTCGATGCGCGTCGTTTCGACCAGGTTGTCGTACACGCCGTTCGGGTTGTTCCCGTACGGGATGCGCTTCATCGTGTCGACGACGTGCTTGTAGAAGCGCGGGAAGAAGCGGAAGCCGTGCTCGCCGGGCAGGTCGAGCCGCCCCTGCGTGCCGGAGTGGGGCTTGGGGATGCTGCGCGCCTTGCCGCCCGGAATGTCCCAGCGCTCGAAGACGTGCACCTCGAAGCCGCGCTCGGCCAGCTCGTGCGCGGCGCTCATGCCGCCCACGCCGCCGCCGAGGACGATAACCTTCTTGCCCGACATGTGGCTCTCCTTTCCGCTACCTATGAGATGATGTTGCCGCAACCTGCGGACACGTGAGCCGCGCCGGCGCGGAAGCCGCCAGGCGCGTCGCGTTGTCTGCAGTTGAGACAGGCCGGTGGTGCGTGCCTATTTTAGCACGCACTGGAGCAGAAGAAGAATTCACAGCATAATTGACATCTAGGCACATGCAAAATATAATAGCCTGAATGTGGTCTAATTGTGAAAGGGCTGCCGATGTTCGTCAATCGTGAACAGGAACTCGACTTCCTGAACTCCTTGCTCAAGCGCACGCGGCCCGCGTCGGCCCATCTGATCCTGCTGTACGGTCGCCGGCGTGTCGGCAAGACGGTGCTCGCGCGGCATTGGGCTGAATCCACGGGCCTGCCCACTGTGTACTGGCCTGCAGAACGAGAGCCTGCCGGCCTGCAGCGCCGCAAGATGTATGCCAGAGTGCTGGGAGTGCCGATGGCGCAGGCGCCGACGTTTGAGTCGTGGGCTGACCTGTGGACTGCCTTTGTACACGGGTTGGGCGGCGAGCGGCAGATTCTCATCATCGACGAAGTGACCTATGCCGCCGAGTCGGATCCGGCTTTCCTCTCCGCGCTTCAGCACGCCTGGGATGAACACTTGAAACAGTCCAGGCTGATCCTGGTCCTGAGCGGATCGCACGTCCACACCATGGAAACCCTGCTGGCGCGCGGTTCTCCCCTCTTCGGACGCTTCACCGGGCAGTGGCATCTGCAGCCACTCGAGTTCAGCGCGCTGCGCCAGTTCTTTCCGCGCTGGTCAACTGACGAGCGCGTCGCCGCCTACGCTATCGTCGGCGGCGTGCCCGCGTATGTGGAGTGGCTTCAGCCGGACCGATCGCTCACGGACAACATCCGCGAGGTGATCCTTGCCCCTGGTGGGCTGTTCATTGCCGAACCGGAGCTGCTGCTGTATAACGAAGTGCGTGACCCGCGTGTATACCAGGCCATCCTGCAAGCTATCGGCGCAGGCTCGCACACGCTGGACGCCATCTCGAACACGACGATCATCTCGAAAACGCACTTGTCGTCTTACCTGTCGCGCCTCCGGGAACTCCGGCTGGTCGAGCGCCGCCTGCCCGCTACGATTCCGCCGGACAAGATTCGAGTCAGCCGCATGGGGCGCTATCACATCGCTGATCCATTCCTGCGCTTTTACTATCGCTTCATCGCGCCACAGCGCGCCGAAGTCGGATATCGTCGGGAAGATGTGCTGGCCAGCATTCAAGACCAGCTGCGTTCCTTCGTAGGGGTGACGGCCTTCGAGGAATTGTGCCGCGAGTGGGTGAGCCGTGCCCACCGGATCCCCTTCGATCCACAGCAGGTCGGAAGCCATTGGAGCCGCCATGTCCAGGTCGACGTCGTGGCGGTGAGCTGGCGAGACAAGGCCGTTCTACTCGGGGAGTGTAAGTGGATCACCGACCGGGTTCCACGCGAGGTGCTGACGAAGTTCCTTGACGACACGACGCCGAAACTCCTGCGCGATCTGCCCAAGCAGGGCGCGGGCTGGTCAGTTCATCACGCCATGTTTAGCCGCGCGGGCTTCACACCGGCCGCGTTCGGCTGGGCGAAAGAGCGCTCCTGGATCCTGGTCGATCTCAGCGCACTGGATCGCGATCTCAGCTGACCGCCGCGCGGCTGAGGCTCTGGTGGGGTTCCTCAATGCGGTGGCTGGCTGAGTCGCACGGCAAGGCCGGGGTGTGGATACTATGAAATACGGATTCGTGCTTCCGTATGGCGACGCGCACTCCGCTGCGAACCTGGCTCACGAAGCTGAGGCGGCCGGCTGGGACGGCTTCTTCGTCTGGGAGCCGGTATGGGGCATCGACGCCTGGGTGTCTCTGGCCGCCGCCGCGATGATCACGAAACGCATCCGGCTCGGCACGCTGCTCACGCCGCCGTCGCGCATGCGTCCCTGGAAGCTGGCCAGCGAGACGGTGACGCTCGACCATCTATCTAACGGGCGTGTCATCCTGTCGGTCGGCCTGGGCGCGATCGACACCGGGTTCGAGAGCTTCGGCGAAGTCACCGACCGCAAGACTCGCGCCGAGCTGCTCGACGAAGGGCTGGACATCCTCACCGGCCTGTGGCGCGGCCAGCCGTTCAACTACGACGGAAAACACTACAAGATCAAGGAGACCCGGTTCATGCCGCCGCCGCCACCTGTGCAGCAGCCGCGTATTCCCATCTGGGTGGTGGGCGCGTGGCCGCGCGAGAAGTCGATGCGGCGCGCGCTGAAGTACGACGGCCTGCTGCCGAACGTGCTCGGCAAGAACGGCAAGCACCGCAAGATGAAGCCGGCTGATGTCTTCGAGATGAAGGCATACGTCGAGGCGAATCGCACGAAGACGACGCCGTTCGACATCGTCGTGGAAGGCACGACGCCGGGCGACAGTCCCAAGAAGGCGGCCTCGATCGTTCGCAAGTGGGCGGATGCCGGCGCGACGTGGTGGATCGAGGCGCTGTGGAGTGCGCCCCGCAATGCGAAAGGGACGAAAGTCTTTCGCAAGCGTATCGAGCAGGGGCCGCCTCGTATTGACTGACCTGAACAGCCCCTAAGCCTGTTTTTCGCACCTGCTCCCGCCGGATGATCAATCCGGCGGTCTGGGGCGGCGGATTGATCATCCGCCGCGAGCGCAGCCCAAAGTGAGCACAAGGTGCGAAATCTGGGTTGACCGCCTGTCTGAAAAGGTCACTGCAGGAACCACCAAGTCACCAAGACACCAAGTATCTCATCGTCTGTGATACAATCTGCGTATCACCGTCGCCTGGATCCAAGCGTGTCCGAAGATACGGTCACAACGCACGAGGAGTCCACCCAGGACGTGCTCGCCGCCGCGCAGGTCGAGCCGGTTGAAGCGCCGGTTTCCGCTGCGCCTGCCGCGACGAGTCGACAGAAGCCGCAGCGGAAGCGACTGCGTCTGCGCGCAGCCGATCCCCTGCCGGAAGCCGGCCGGGCGATCATGGCCTTTCACTTCGCCAGGTTGCGGAAGCTGGAGAAGGCGGCGGTGCAGGGCGACGAGGAAGCCATTCACGACATGCGCGTCGCCATCCGGCGCGTGCGCGCCGCGTTCCGCATCGCCGGGCCGTACTATAAGCGCAAGGCCGTCAGGTCGTTCCGTGCCGAGCTGCGCGCGCTGGCCGACGAACTGGGCGCGGCGCGCGACCTGGACGTAATCATCGGCCACGCGCGGGCGTTCGCCGGGCGCCGCCCGCCGGATGCATCGCCGATCGATGCGTGGCTCAATCATCTGCAGTCACGCCGCGCGGAGGCGCAGCAGAACTTGCTCGATCACCTGGGCGGCAAGCGATTCGCGAAATTCGTCGACGCGTTCGAGGCATTCGTCGCCGAGCCAGGTGCGGCGGTACGCGCGGGCGATCATCCCGCCGGCTTGCCGCGCGTGCGCGACGCGATCCCGGCGGCGATCTGGGCACAGTACAGCGTCGTGCGCGCGTACGAAGCCGTCGCCGACCCGCCGCTGGAGACGCTCCACGCGCTGCGCATCGACTTCAAGCGGCTGCGCTACCTGTTGGAGTTCTTTCAGGGCACCCTGGGGACGCGCACGGCGCAACTCATCGAGTTGACGATCCGCGTGCAGGATCATCTCGGCTTGCTACAGGATGCCTGCGTCGCCTCGAATCTCTTGCGCGCCTTCATCGCGGAAAACGCCTCGCTGACGGCAGCCGACCTGGCAGGTATCGCGGAATACCTCAACGCGCTGCAGGTGGAGATTCAGTCGCGCCGCGAGCAGTTTCCGGCTTTATATGCGGAGATTACGGGCAAGCCATTTCGGCGGCAACTGGCGCGCCTGCTGAGCAATGTGTGAGGGCGTTTGTTGGGTTATCTCAAACGCACTTGGATTTTCTGAGTAGACCTGGCAGGTCTTGGAAGACCTGCCAGGTCTATTCGATTTTCGGGAACAGCACGTTGCCCGGTTGAACCGCCGTGCCGGCCGGATAGCGCCCCCAGTCGCTCCATCCTTCACGCACGCCGGAGGGCAGACCCAACTGGCGCAGGATGCTTTCGGCAGCGGTCGGGATAAAGGGCGAGCTGTAGTGCGCGACCAGCCTCAGCGTCTCGACCAGGTTGTATAACACTGTCGATAGCCGCGCATCGGCGGACGGATCAGACTCGCGCCGTTTCGCCAGCACCCACGGCTCGCTGTAGTCGACGTATTTGTTCGCCGCGCCGATCACGTCCCAGATCGCCGCCAGCGCGTCGTGCGGCGCGAAGCGACTCATTGCCTCGTCGACACGCTCGCGAAGGCCCAGCACTGCATCCATCAGGTGAGTTCCTTGAGTTCCCGCCATTCTTGCCTGGGGTGCTAAAGGAACTGAAGGAACTCCTCCTGGCGCAGGCACAACACCGCCGTAGTAGCGATCGACCATACTGACCACGCGACTGAGCAGGTTGCCGAGTTGATCGGCCAGGTCGGCGTTGTAGGCGCGGATGAATCGCTCCAGCGCGAAGTCGCCGTCGCTCGTCGTGCGCACCTCGCGCAGCAGATAATAGCGCAGCGCGTCGACGCCGTACCGCCGCGCCAGGTCGACCGGATCGATCGTGTTGCCGAGCGACTTGCTGATCTTCCTCCCGTCGATGGTGATGAAGCTGTGAACCAGGATGTCGGTCGGCAGTGGCACGCCCGCCGAGAGCAGCATCGCCGGCCAGTACACGGCGTGAAAGCGGATGATGTCTTTGCCGATGATGTGGACTCGATGCGACCGTTCACCCAGTAGCGTTGATACGCCTCGCCCTCGCCCGCGTAATCCAGCGCCGTGATGTAGTTGCCCAGCGCGTCGAACCACACGTACATCACCTGATCCGGATCGCCCGGCACGGGGATGCCCCAGCCGCGCGCGCGCGCCTTCGAGCGCGAGATGCTGAAATCGACCAGGCCGCGCCGGATGAAGCTGAGCACTTCGTTCTTCCGCGTCTGTGGCACGATGCGCAGCCGGTCGGAATCGATCGCGTCGATCAGCCGGTCGGCATAACGCGACAGGCGAAAGAAGTAGTTTTCCTCTTCGACGATCTCCGGGCGAATCAGATGGTCGGGGCACAGCCCATCGACAAGCTCGTCCTCGGCGTAGAACTGCTCGCAGCCGACGCAGTACAGCCCGCGATAGGCGCGCTTGGCGATGTCGCCGCTTCGATCGCAAGCCTGCCACAGCTTGTCCACGCCGTCGACGTGGCGCGGCTCGACGCTGGTGCGGATGAAATCGTCGAACGACAGGCTGAGCGAGTCGCGCAGCGCGTAATACAACCCCGCGTTGCGATCGACCAGCGCCTGCGTGGGGATGCCCTCACGCTCGGCAGCCTGCACGTTCTTGAGACTGTTCTCGTCGGTGCCGGTCTGGAAGCGCACGTCGTCGCCCTTCAAGCGATGGTAGCGCGCGAGCGCGTCCGTCAGCACGAAGAGCAGCGCGTGGCCGATATGCGGTTTCGCGTTGACGTAGGGGATCGCGGTCGTGATGTAATAGCGTTGAGCTGTGTCGTCGTCACCGATCATGGTCGTTCTCCTCACCGGTAATTGGCGATTGGTAATTGCTGATGGGAGGTTGGCAATGGCCTCCGGCGCTGACCAATCTCTAATTACCAATTACCAATCTCTCAACAAAAAGGGGCCGTCCACGCTGGGACAGCCCCTTGAACTTGCTCGACGTTACGGTCAGGTCGCAGGCAGCACGGACACAGGGGTGCGCCACACGCGGCGCATCCGCATCGCTACGCGCATACTCATCATTGCAACAGAAAGTGGCGCGATCATCGCTGCTGCTCTGACCTCAGATTGGCGATAAGTATATCCCGTTCGGCGCGCGCGTCAAGCGCCTCTATCCGTTGATGCGTTGCCTATTCTTGGCTGCTCGCCCTCAGCGTCCCCGCGGACGGCCCGCGATGACGCGGGCCGGGAGCACTTGTGAATAATCACCAGCCTCTATCCGTTGATTCGTTGCCCATTCGTTGACGCCATCCTGATAACTGAACCCAAAACTCGCGACCGTGACGGGACGGTAGTCAAACCCCAAACTCTCTGTCCGTAGCGTATGCGCTCCGGCACTGAACCCGGAGATTTCAATGTAGCCACCATGACGACCGTTCTTCGACCAAATCGTAGACGTATTCCCCCGCCACACTTCAATCCCATCGAAGAGCACACGCGCCCAACCCGTCTGAGGTTCACCCAGGAACTGCACCCCCAGGGAGGTGAACGGCAACTCCGTGGAGACCTGGATCCAATCACCTTCCCACCACAGGATGCGGTTCAGGCCATAGGGAATGCTCTCACGACTCTGGGTTACGCGGATGCCTTCCGGCGAGGGGCTATCGGCGCTGTTGGCATGGGCAAAGACGTCGGGGGGCTTGTCGAAAAAGCGACTGTCTCCGCCGTGTACGACCACGGTGACGGGCAGATTGGATGGAGCGGTCGTCGCCGGTGTGACCGGGTTGTCCTCACAACCGGGTGGCTCCTGCCGGCTGTCATCCGCGCCTATCGGTTCATCCGCCGGCGGACAGGAAGACCAGGGCTGATTGCTCAGATTCCTCCCCCTTAACTGGAATGAGCACGGGTCGTCGACGACCTCTAGCTTGAGCACTCCGTCTTCCATCTTCCAGCGATACCCGCCCACCACGTCTGGGCAGTAAGCGTCATTGAAGAGGTAAAGACGATCGCCGGAAACCGTAAATGAGGCTAAGCTTCGCCACCCGGTGACCTCGTAGTAAATGCGCATGACACCTTTGTCGAAGCGCAGCTTCCAGATGCCTCCGGCGGGTCGATAATCCGCGCAGCGCAGGCACGTCCACCACTGGGGCCAGGACGGGTCGATCTTGGCGTAGGTTCCGTCCAATGGGCTTTGAACGGGATCGGGGAGGGGGGTGGTATACGCAACCGGCGTCATCTCCAATAAGGCGCTCCAGACGCTGGTTGCAGTGGCTGCGGCTTGTGGCGTGCGTATATTCTCAGCCGGCCCAGGAGAGGTCGCGGTCTGAGCGCGATTGAGCAACGAGATGATGCCAAAGAGAAGAACGATGCTGAATACCGCTAAAGCAGAGAGGAAAAGGATTGAGCTGCGGTCCTTGGGCTTCACGATCCCATCCAACGAGTTGATATTGTACACCACTTGGGTTAAGGTAGCGTAAGGGGTCCCTGTCGGATTTCGCAACGAGCAGGAGACTCATGCGCCATTGGAAAAGGGCTGAGCATTTCAGTACCTCGTTGGCCGCCTACTCTCCTCCGCCAATTATCTCCACCTGACCGCTTTCCAAATCGTAGTAGGCCCCAACAATCTTCAGTTTTTTGTCTCGAACCTGCGATGAGAGAATCGGTCCAGCAGATCTCAATTGCTTGACCATTCTCTGCACGTTCGCACGAATGGCATTGTCCAGGAAGTCGCCATGCTGAATGCGAGCCTCAGCTATCGCCGCTTGGATAACATTAACCAAAGAGCGAATATGCCCTACCCCTTCTTCGCCTGCAGCGAGAGCCTCCATGGTGGCTTTCACCGCACCACATGCTTTGTGTCCCAACACAACCAGCAACGGCGTTTTCAAGTGTTCCGTCGCGTATTCGATACTACCCAATACCGCATCATCAATCACATTGCCCGCCACTCGCACCACAAACAAATCCCCGAGCCCCTGGTCAAAGATAATCTCCGGCGGCACGCGTGAATCTGCACAGCCAAGAATGATGGCAAAGGGTTCTTGGCGTTGAATGAGTTCCTGACGATGTCTCGTCGTCTGATGAGGATGTGTCAACTTGCCAGCAGCATAGCGCTGATTGCCAGCGATGAGCTCCTGCAAGGCAACATCGGCATTTAAGGAGGTCATCCCTTATCTCCTATTGGGCCAACAGAGGCAGTGAATCTCCTTCCGAAATCCAACTCACTAAGGCTCACGCGGTAGGCTCTCCTCGTCGAAACACGACAATGTGCCACGGCCCGGACAGTTTCTCAAACACCGGCGCCATCCCGGCGCCCTTCACGGTGGAGACGATCGCATCGGGTGGATGCAGGTAGAGCCGGAAAGCGCTGCGCGTCAGCGCCATCCACGCGTTGAGCATCGTGCCGCCCAGCCGCATCCACCACACGTTGCGCGGGAAGACGAGCGCCAGCAGGCGGCGCGCGTGCTCCGCCGCCGGCCGCACAAGCGCCGGCATGTCCGGGTAACAGCACACCACGCGGTTCATCACGACGACGTCCGCCGGCTCGACCTCGCCGGCCTGCTGCGCGAAGTCGAGCAGGCGATGGTCGACCGCTTCGGCGAAGCCCGTCCTGGCCGCCACCTCTCTCGCCGCGTCGACGTATGCGGGCGATAGGTCGACCGACGTGGCGCGCGCCGCGCCCGACTTGAGCAGCTCGATGTGCAGTCCGCCAGCGCCGCTGCCCACATCCAGCACGGTCGATCCCGATATGCCCTGCGCTGTCAGCGCGTCTACGACGAGTCGTGCCTGTTTGTCGATCCCCTTCTTGAGATAAGTCTTCGCGTCGCCCCGCGCGGTCGACTCGCCGAACATCTTATCGAGACCATTAGGTGTGCAGCAGTTCATCATGTCATTCCTTAATCAATAATGCGTTTGCCCGACAGATTGTCCAGGACTTCCAGGAACCGTGACTTGCGCGCATTCGCCTGGCGAAGCCCGGCGACGTAGGCTTGCCACTCTTTCTCTTTTCCCATCTGTTTGAGCAGACGGTGCACCTGTCGCAAATAGGCGCTGGCCGTCTGGTAGGCGTTCTTGTTCGCCTGGGCGATCGAGTCTTCGGCCATCTGTTTCCAAATGGCTACCGCGCGCTCCGGCTGAGTCTCGGCAACTGCGCGGGCGACTTTGTCGTCGAGCGAGGCGCTCCAACCCCAGGCGTTTCGATCCGCGCTGCGCCGATCATACCATCGGATGACATCTTCCGTGCGCTTCTCCGCAATGGCGACTTCGATCAACGTATCGACGATGGGAAACTGCCGGCGCCAGCGAGGCGATACTTCCGTCAGGCCGGTTTCAGGTAGGGGCCAGGCGGCAGCAGGGCGGCCTTTAGCAGAAGCCTTCTTGGGCAGTTCCCCAGTTTCCAGATAGTGCAGTGCGGCCGCCCGCACCGCCGGCCAGACTTCTGCCCGTTCCGCAGCTTTTTGCATTTCCTGGTAGGTGTGCAGAGTCGGTTGTGCAAAAAAGTCCTCGGCGTAGAACGCAGCGACGCGAAGCCAATCTTTTTCACTGGCGCGCATCTCCCTTTGCATTTCGCGCAACTGATGGGCGATGCCCGGCCCCTTAACCTTCGTGGCTTCGATGCCTTTGCGGATCCATTGCTCGGCTTCTTCCTGACGGTCAGCATCGACCAGGTAGCCGACCAGACGCACGTAGCTGCCCGTCTCCTCTGCTTCCTGCCTGCAAAGGGGGATGATCTCGTCTTCGCGCCCGGCGTTGTGAAGAGCGTGAATCAGCCAATCGGTCAGACGATCGCGGCGGTAGTTGCGTGAAAAACTGTCGTCGCCTTCCACGGCGGGCAGTCGCTTGAGACGCTGCAGCAACTTGTCCGCGACAACGTTCCAGTCTGCGGCCGAGAGTTTCGCCTCCTCCCAGAAAGCGTCTGCGCCCTGGCACAGATCGTAATCGTCGCTCAGCGCCGCTTCTATGGCCCACAGCGCCTGTTCCGAGGGTGGCAGGGACGAACGCGATAGCGCCCGGAAGACCGCGCTCAGGCACGAGACGATCTGCGTAGCCGTTTCCCCTTCGTCGTGACTCATCTCGACGTGTCGTATGCCAGACTCCAGCAACTCCTTCCCCAGCTCGACGATTTCATCGAAGCTGCCTCTTTCCAAAAGCACTGTCAGGCGATCTCTCACGCCGGAGTAGTCGGGCGTGTATCCCTCGCCATCCCAATAATCCTGCCAGCCAGGCTTCGTGCCGAGTTCCTGTATCTCTCTGCGCACGGATTTGACCAGCTTCTGAACCGCCCCTTCGGCTAGCTCGCGGCGATCCTGTAAGGCTTTTCGCACCACCGGGAAACTTGTCGCGAGCTCATCTATCAGCTCGACGAGCTGCTCTTTGGTCTGCTTATTGAGGTAGGGGCGCAGCACATCGGTGGAGGGCTCGCGAGCGTGACGAGGGATCACATCTTCCGCGCCCCCCTCCTCACTCGCTTCTTCAATGCCCCGCAGCTCAGCCACGCGCGGATCGCGTTCCGTGACGATGGGAATCTCAGTCTTTCTCTTCACGCTCTCAAGGTATTCGAGCACGACGGCAACCGCGTGTTTGCAGGTTGTCCAGTAGGGGCAGGTACAGGCGGAAGTCAGCCCGTCTTCGCCGAAATCGACGCGTGTAGCGTATTTCTCGGTACCCAACACCCAGGCGATCAGCCCGCCGCCAGGTGTGCGCGCAGGTCCTGCACGCGATGACTGCGCTGGTAGCTGCGCCCACGGGAGACGACGGACGCCCCGGCCCAATCTTCGAGATCGTCCCAGGTCAAGTCCTCAAATGGATCGGTTTTGGAGCGACGTCTGCTCATCTGACAGCCCTTGCGCAATGATGCTGCTGGCGTGCATCGACACGCGGATCTTTGTCCGCGAATGACGCGAAGCTTCAGATAGCGTCGCCTATCTCGAAGAATTCATCCGGCGGACTGAGGGGCACCAGGTAGTTGAAGTTGTCTGCGCCGGCCGTTCGCAGCAACTGGCGCACGACAGCGTCCACGTTGTCGTATGGCCCCGCGATGAAGAAGGGCTTGCCGTCTTTGCCGAACGTGACCTGCCCGCTACTCGGATGCGCGTCCGCCGGGTCGAGGATGTGCTGCGCCAGTTTGAAATCACGGTGCGGCTTGAAGCCAAACTGCGCGGCGTACTCGATGCTGCCGTAGATGAGTTCGTGGGCCAGGGCGGGCGAGATCTCGATCGGCTTCTCGCCACGAAATATTTTCGTCAGGTAGTCGCGCCTGAACTCTCCCGGCGGAATCTCGGCGTTGCAGTAAGCATCCTTCACGCCCAGGCAGTAATAGTCCACCAGATAGTTGCCGAACGCGATGCTACCATTCGGCTGGCGTCGCGCTACGACGACGATGGTCAGGCCGTTGTCCTTCCAGGTGCGCATCGCCCAGCAACCTTCGAGGGGATAGTTGCGCGCCTGGCGGATGTGGTACAGCGCGGCCACCGGGGCTGCCGCAGGCGCGGGCCTGCGATCGAGTTTATCCTTGGCGCGTTTCTTGAGCGCCTTGTCCAGTTTCTTCTTCTGGCCTTTTTTCATGGTCGCCACTCCATCAGGCGTCGTGTGAAGTCGAGTGCACCTGGGCAAAGCGCGGTGCGCAGGCGAGAGATTGGCGCGAATCAACGCCTCTTCACGGCGCCGCCGCTGGAGGGAGCGCCGTCGAATACAACCGCCCGCCGCTGATCACGTACAGCCGGCCGAGACGCTCGTCGACGAGGATGTCTTCGAGCGCGTCGAATTCGCCGCCGGGCGCGCGGAGCTGACGGATGAAGCGCCCATCCGGCGCGAGATGAATGATGCGCGCACCTTCGCGATCGGCGACGTAGAAGCCGCTGTCGGTCGGCGTATACGGATCGACCGCCGCCGCGACCGGCCTGCCGATCGGCGACGGCAGGCCGGAAACCTGGAACGCCGCCTCTTCTCCGCCGAAGTACTTGTGCGCCGCGCCGTTCGATTCGAGCAGGTACACATTGCCGTCGATCGCCAGGTCGATCGCGTTTGCGATGCCGGGAGGCGCCGTCTCGAAATAGCCCTCGGGTAAAGTCGTATAGCCATCCGCCGTTGCAGCGTATTTCCACAACTGCTGCCCTGTCGCATCGAGCAGGTAGATATTGCCGTCGAAGGTGTCCATGCGAACCACGCCGGGCGGAGCGCTGTCCTGGGCGAAGGGCAGCTCGCTCGGGCCGAACGCCGGATCGTATTCGACCAGCCCGCCGCGCTCCAGAATGACCAGCGCGCTTTTCTGGCGCTGGCCGCCGGCTTCGATCCAGGCCATGTCGATCAGCGCGCCGATCACCCGATCGTCGAGGGTGACTCCGCTCGATACGGCCGGCGCCGGCTCGCCGCCGATCACCGTGTCTCCCTGATTGCTCAACGCAAACCGATCGACGCGGCCCTCGTCCGGGTCCATCACGAACAGCGACGCGCCCTGCGCGGTGAGCCGGCGGCGGCCTGCTTTCGTGTAGTCGTATAGCAGGATGGGTGACAGGCGCTGCGTGCCGTCCTGCTGGTCGAGCTGAGCCTGTGCCTGCGCGCGAAGCACGATCGCGACTTCGTTGTTTGGGTCGAGGGCCAGCGCCTGGTTCGCCGCAGCCAGCGCGTCGCTCCAGCGCGCGCGCTTCTCTTCACCCGTCGCCGCCGCATCCGCCTGCGCCATCGACGCCTGCCCCTGCGCAACGAGCGTCTCGACCTGCGCCGCCGCGCTGCGCTGGACGTACACCGTGGTCACCACGGCGGCGACGATCAGCGGAATGCCGATGGCGATCGCGGCCATGATCAGAGTGTGACTTTCGAGCGAGGAAGCGCCGCGACGTCGCGCCGGGCGCGCCGCCGGCCGATCGGGAAGTGTCGTCTGCATGAATCCCCGCGCCGCTGCGCTCAACGATCTCAGGCCGCGTGACACACCCTGGCCGACCGAGGCAGCCCATTCGCCCACTTGAGGCATGGATCGGCGAGGCGGCGCAGCGGAGACTCGATCAGGTCTCTGAGTCTTTGTCGCGGGCGCGACAGCCGGCGCGGCGCTTGTCTCGGGAGCGGCTGCGGCCGCCGTCACCTCGATCAGCATGGCGCTCAGGTTTCCGTCGCGAACCAGGCGCTCCAGGTTGTCGAGCGCCGTTTCGACGCCGACGTACACGATCGATGAGGCGATGGCCTCTTCCGGGATGCGCGCCGGGAGCGAGGCGTCGGCCAGCAGGAGCGTGTCGCCGGGATGAAGGTCGGCGCGCGAGAAGCGCACCTCGACGGCGCGCGCTACGCCGAGCGGCGGCAGGCTGCCCGCTGCATCGCTGCGCGGAAAGCGCTCCAGGCGACCTTGATGCGCCAGGTACGCGCACGACGGCCCGGTCTGCGCGATGAACAGCTCCGGCCCGCGCAGCACGGCGCACGTGACGCCAGCCCGCGCCGCCGCCAGCGCCGACCGGTTGTTGTCGACCAGCCACTCGTTGCCGGCGTCGATCGCCGCGCGCAACCCGGCGGTGACGCTGCCCGACGTGTGCCAGTATGTTTGCTGGATGCGCTGGATCAGCTCCTGAATAAGCGAGGCCGATCCGCCCGCGTCGACCAGAATGAATAGCGTGTCGTTCTGGCGTCCGCGCGCACTGCGACGCGGCGCCGTGAATGCGCTGCACTGCGGCGTCTCGCTTTGCCGCTGCCCGCCGACGAGATGCAATTCACCGACGATCGAATCGAGGGAGATCACCACGAAGCAATTGTAGCACAACAAAGGCGAATGCAGAATGACGAATGCGATAATGAAGAAAGCCAGGCGCGCATTCTACATTCGACATTCAACATTCTTCATTCGTTCTCTCCCCATCCGCCGCCGCCTGGCGTTCGAATCGACAGCACGTCGCCGGCGTCGAGCTGGAGCTGGACTTTGCCGGGGAGCCGAGACGTAACGCCCTCGCGGATCAGCGCGTTCTCGCCCGGCGCGCCCGGCTCGCCGCCGCTCAAGCCGTACGGCCGCGCTGCACGCCGCTCGCCGAGCAGGGTTGCCGTGACCGGCGCAAGGAACTCGATCTCGCGGATCAACCCGTCGCCGCCCCGGTGCAGCCCCGCGCCGCCCGAGCCGCGCCGGATGGCGTACTGCCGCACGCGCAGGGGAAAGGCCAGCTCGAGCGCCTCGATCGGCGTGTTGAGCGTATTGCTCATGTGGACGTGGATGCCGGACGCGCCGTCGCGCAGCGGACCTGCGCCCGCGCCACCCCCCATCGTCTCGTAGTAGGCGAATGGCGCGCCGTCCGCCCGCACCCCGCCGAACGTCAGGTTATTCATCGTGCCCTGGCTCGCGGCCGGAATGAGGTCGGGAAGCGCGCGAGCCAGGGCGCCGAAGACGGCGTCGACGATGCGCTGCGACGTTTCGACGTTGCCGCCGGCGACGGCGTGCGGCGCCTTCGCGTCGAGCACTGAGCCTTCCGGGACGATCACGCGAATCGGCGCAAAGGCGCCAGCGTTCGTCGGCGCGTCGTCGTGACCCATCGCGCCGACGACGCAGCGCACGCAGTAATACACGGCACTCTCGACGATCGCGCGCACAGCATTGAGATTTCCTCGCACAGCCGGCGAACTGCCGGTGAAATCCACACTTAGCGAATCGCCTTCGATGGTGAGGATGACCCTAATGGTAATTGGGGAGTGGTAATTGGGAATTGGAAGTTGGAGGTTGGAAGTTGGAGGTTGGACTGCCCGCTTCGCAGGCTTGGGGATGGGGGTTTGGGAGTTTGAAATTTGATGTTTGAAGTTGGAAATGTCTTCGTCGTCGAGATAGTCTTCAAACGTGTAAGCGCCGGCCGGCATCGAGGCGATGGCGTGGCGCGTGAGCCGCTCGGCGTATTCGATCAGCGCCGCCGCGCAGGCCAGCGTCGTCTGCAGGCCGTAGCGCGCGACGATTTCCCTCGCGCGACGCGCGCCGACCTCGTGCGCCGCCAGTTGGGCGTCGAGGTCGCCGCGCCGCTCGCCGGGCGTGCGAACGTTGCGCAGGATCAGATCGAGCACGGCCTGGTTGGCCTTGCCCGCGTCGACGATCTTGACGGGCGGGATGATCAGACCCTCCTGGTAGATCTCGCTCGAGAGCGGCATCGATCCGGGGGACATGCCGCCGACGTCGGCGTGATGAGCGCGCGAAGCGACATACAGTAGGGGCGTACCCCTGCGAAGCGCTCCGAGCGAAGCGAGCGAGTTGCGGTCGCCCGGAGGCGCATCCTCGCGGTCGCCCGAATGGGCAGGCGCGAGGCCTGCCCCTGCGCCGATGAAGACCGGCGAGACGAGCGTGATATCGGGCAGGTGCGTGCCGCCGAGATAGGGGTCGTTGAGGATGACGACGTCGCCAGGCGCGAACGGGCTGCACCGCTCGATCGCGGATCGCACCGAGGCGGGCATCGCGCCGAGGTGCACGGGGATGTGCGCGGCCTGCGCCAGCAGGCGGCCCTCGCCGTCGAACAGCGCGCACGAGAAGTCGAGGCGCTCCTTGATATTGGGCGAGTACGCCGTGCGCCGCAGCGTCACGCCCATCTCTTCGGCGACCGACGCGAACAGGTGTTTGAAGATTTCGAGGGTGATGGGGTCGGTGGGCATAGATCGGTTTGCTTGCCGGCTGAGTGATGCGTGATACGTGATGCGTGAAACGTAATGCGTGAAACGTGATGCGTGATGGCTTCAGGTTTTGCGAACCTTTGCTCCACGAGGTCGCATCACACTTTGAGCAGCACAGTTCCGACGCCCATTTTCTGCAGCGCGATGTCGGCGTAGTATTCGACGATAGGATTTTCGTCGTCTAGCGCGGTGATCAATGCGGGGATGGATTGTGGGTCGGCAATGTGCGCCAGCGCCCGCGCCGCGCGGCCGCGCACCGAGGGCGTGCCTTCGTCGAGGGCGGCGATTAAATGGGGAGTCGCCGCCGGACCGATGCGCGCGAGCGAGTCGGCGGCGAGCTGGCCGACGTACACGCTGGGGTCGGCGAGCCGCCCGATCAGGGCCGGGATAGCGCTGGCCGCCTCCCCGTCGAGCGCGCCGAGCGCGTAGATGGCGCAGGCGCGCACGTCGGGATCGCCGTCCGCGCACTGGTCGATCAGCGCCGCGATCGCCGCCGGAGAACGGATTTCGCCGAGCGCGCGAGTCGCCCACCAGCGACAGTCGACGCTCAGGTTAGACAGGAGATCGCGGATGCCCGGCAGGCTGTCCTCGCCGAGACGCCCCAGCGCCAACGCAGCGGCCTCGGCGCGATCGTCGTCGCCCGAGGCCAGGTCTGCCAGAAGCTGATTGTGCTCTATCGAATCCATAGCGCGACTCTTCGCCGCAACCAAAAGATTAACCACGGATGACACGGATTACACGAAGGTTGACACGCCACCATCTGTGCTATCCGTGAAATCCGTGGTTGGCGCAGTTGTTGAAGGGCAATACGATAGCGCGCTGGGAAACCACGTGTCTTCGTCAGGGCTGTCCCAGTAGCACGACAGGGACGTTACGCCACTTGTCGCCCTCTTCGATTAGCATGATGGGGATGTCGTCTTGAATCGGGTATTTGCGGTCGCAGCCAGGCTCCTGGCACACGAGCCACACGCCGTTGACGAGCACCAGGCGACCCGGATCAGGCCCTTCGCGTCGGGTCGGCCCGCTGACGCAGTGTGGGCAACGGAGGATTTCGAGCAGGTCGGCGCTGACCATACATTTCTCCTGTGAGAGAATCGCGCGTTGATTTTATCACAAGCGAGATCGATCGGCAATTGTTTGACAGCCCTATGCCCGCATGGTATACTGCGTCTGCGTTGAGGGAGATGCCCTCACCAGGAGGGATGGCCGAGCGGTCTAAGGCGGTGGTCTTGAAAACCACTATGGGGGCAACCTCATCGGGGGTTCGAATCCCTCTCCCTCCGCCATCGGATCGGATGTCCGGGGAGATGCCGGAGTGGACGATCGGAGCCGCCTGCTAAGCGGTTGTGCGGGTAAAACTGCACCCAGGGTTCGAATCCCTGTCTCCCCGCCTGTGAGAGAACGAACCTTGCGAAGGTTCCCAACCTTCGCAAGGTTGCACGGCACACGCCCCTGTAGCTCAGCGGATAGAGCGCAGCCCTGCGGAGGCTGAGGCCCAGGTTCAATTCCTGGCAGGGGTACTATACCGATGACTACGCTCCACGTCTTGAGTGCCGTGGGGCGTTTTTGTTTTGTCGGTCCCGGCTATCTCTGCGCTGCCCTTGTGAGGTTGGAGGTTAGAAGTTGGAGGTTGGAGGCTAAGGTTGGACTGCCCGCTTCGCGGGCGTGGAGATTAGAGCCATGCGGAAACGCAGGTGGTTGACGATAGTCGTTGCTGGCATCCTGGCTTTCTGCATTCTGGGATGGGCGCTGGCGTATTACTTCGTCGGCGTCGATGTGAGTTTCATCGCAGGGATGGTGCGGGCGCGCGTGGCGGATGGGGGACAGGCCATGCCCGCCGCGCCGGCGGGTGTCGAGGTGACGACGGTTGTCGATGGGCTTGACGCGCCGACGTCGCTGGCCTGGTCGCCGGACGGCGCGCTGTATGTGGCAGAGTATGCAGGCGGCGCGGGACGCATCACGGCGTTGACGCAGCCGGGCCGGCGCGTGACGGTTGCGGAAGGCATTCCGGCGCCGCTGGGCATTGCCTTTCACGACGGTTGGCTGTACGTCGGGCGGCGCGGCGGCGTGACGCGTCTGCGCGACACGGACGGCGACCGCGCCGCCGACCGGATCGAACCGATCGTCGACGGCCTGCCCGCGCTGCGCCACCAGACCGACGGCATCGCCTTTGGAGTGGATGGGCGCATGGTTATCGGGCAGGGAAGCCGGAGCGACCGCGGTGAGATGGTCGGGATCGATCCGCTCGAGGCGAGCATCCTCGTCGCCGATGCGGATGGATCGAATCTGCGCGTGTACGCGTCCGGGCTGCGCAATCCGTACGACCTGGCGTTTCATCCGGCGACGGGTGAGCTGTTCGCAACAGACAATGGGCGCGACGTTCCGTCGCAAGGCGTGAGCGACGAGCTGAACGTGATCGTCGACGGCGGCGATTACGGCTGGCCCGACTGTTGGGATCAGGGCGAAGGCTCGAACTGCGAAGGGACGGTCGCGCCGATCGCGCTGCTTGAAGAGCACGGCTCGGCGAACGGGCTGGCTTTTTACACCGGAGCGATGTTCCCAGAGTGGCGAGGCGATCTATTCATCGCCTTGTTCGGCGCGAACTCGGGCGACCCGTCGATCGGCAAGCAGGTCGTGCGCGTCGAGCTGGCGCGTGCTCAGAACGGCGAGTGGACCGCAGAGGTACATGCGTGGGCCTCGGGCTTCGCCAACCCGCTCGACGTGACGGTCGGGCCGGATGGCGCGATCTACGTCGCGGACTTCGGGGCGGGGAAGGTGTATCGTTTCGCCGCGCCCTGAGCGTTCTCGTAAGATTCTCGCTGAGACAGCGCGGAACGTGTCTTTTTGTCATGCCCTTTGCTATAATATGCGCGGATAACCCGGCGAAGGCATTCATGGGTCGCAAGATGCCACAGGCTAACTGCCTCGAGCCGAACATGATCCTGCCATGAGGAGGATAATCGTATGAACTGGAAGGAACGCATCGTCGTTGATCCGAGCATCCTGGTTGGGAAACCGGTCGTTAAGGGCACACGCCTCGCGGTCGAGTTTATCGTCGATCTCTTGGCGCAAGGCTGGAGCGAGGCGGACCTGCTGCGCAACTACCCCGGACTGACGCGCGAGGACATACAGGCTTGTTTGAGCTACGCCAGCGCCATCCTGGAGGATCAGCGTATTCGCATGACCCCCTTGCCTTGATCGACGCGGCCAACTGCGGCGAACGAGTGCAAGATCGCCGAGCGGCTAACGAAGGACTTCTGGCTGTACGTGGTATACAACTGCACGACGAAGCCGGAGGTGCATGTCATCCCAGACCCGGTGCGCGTGGGCTGGGAGCCGATTGTGAAGGTCGAGCACTACTAGGCGAACGCCGCGCGGGTTCTGGCGGCGGCGCTCGGGGAATGAGACTGTGGGTGTTCAGATGTTGTGTGATATGATCGAGGTAGAGAGGAGTGTGTGAAATGCACACGCTTGAACTCCCGGACACTGTGCGCAAGGCACTCGGTCCAGAGGCGGCGCGGGATTTCACGGCGTGGCTGGAAGAACAGTTGCGCAGCGCGCGGCCGCATGTGCCGATCTCGGCCTTCGTCGCCCGGCAGAAGGTGAACGCGCTCATGCTGGAGCAGGTGAGCAATCTGCTCCTGGCCGATGAACCTTCGCTCATCCGTTTGTCCGAGGATGACTGGGTGTGGCGCGTGCCGGTTGACCTGACCTACCCATCGCATGGCCGGGCCGGGCGTGTCGGAACGCTGGATGTCGATGCGCGCTACGGCGAAGTGCGCTTCACCGACGCGACATTGACCCAGCTGCGCGAGTCCGCCCAGCGGCTGGCGCAGCAAACGCTTCGTCCTGGCGCATGAGCGAGCCGATAGCCCTGCCTCACGCCCAGCAGTCGGCGGAAGGCTATTGTCTGTCGGCCTGTGCGCGCATGGTGCTGGCGCATCTCGGTCTGGAACGCTACGAGAAGGAAGTCGGTCAAACCCTCGACGCGCAGGAATACGGCACGCCCAGCTTCGCTATTCGACGCCTGTCCGTGCTAGGCCTTCAGGTGGATTATCGAGAATGGTCGGCGCCACAGTTGCTGGAAGCGCTTCAAGCCGGCCATCCCGTCATCGTGTTTGTGCGCACGGCTTTCCTGGAATATTGGACTCATGATGTGGCGCATGCTGTGGTCGTCGTGGGCGCTGCCGAGAGTCAGCGATTCTGGATTCATGATCCGGCCTTGCCCACCGGCCCCACGCCAGTCTCATGGGACGGCCTGCTGGCCGCTTGGGCCGAGTTCAGTTATCGGGGCGCGACCATCACGCGATAGCAGCCTACCTCCCAGCCAACTATCCGACTAGATGATGACCTACTCCAAACGCCTCATCGAAGTCGATCTGCCCATCAAGCGCATCTCAGAGCACGCCCGGCGCGAGAAATCGATCCGCCACGGCCACATCAGCACGCTGCACATCTGGTGGACGCGGCGACCGCTGGCTGCCTGCCGCGCCGTCTTCCGCGCCGCGCTGTGGCCCGACCTTGCCGACGCGAACTGCCCGCAGTCGTTCCGTGCCAGGCGCTCTCGGCGCTGTATCCGTCCGGCACGGACGAGAAGCGCTGGGTCGATGGGGTGCTGGCGCGGAAGAGGGGGTTGGGATTTTAGATCGCGGATTTGCGATTGTGGATGTGTAATTCAGGGATGAGTCAATGAAGCGCACAGTATCCGGCCTAAAGCGACTGCTGACCGACCTCGATCTGCCCGAGGCCGATCGACCCCGCGTGGAGTCCGATTTGCTCGACGGCGTCGCCAACTTCCGCGCGCATGACGAGGTCGCCGGCTATTACACCGACGCCGAGCTGCTGCGCTATCCGTATATCTTCGGTTTCGGCGCGGTCGCAGTCGCCCGTGACCCCGTGCTCGATCTCAACACGCGCCTGGCCGTCGTGCGCTCTGCCATTCGCGGCCTTCGGCCGCTGGATGACAACGGCATCCCACACGGTCTGCCGGCGCTGCTCAGTTTTCTGGCGGGCGCGGGGGCGCTGCATCGTGTGACCTTTCAGGTGGTCATGATCGCCACCGACATGGCCGGCGATCTTTACGACGATTGGCGGACAGACGAGGCGCGCGTGCTGCTCGACTGGCTCATCGCTAAGTCGGAAATGCCCGACGCCGATGCGCTGTGGTGGCTGTATTACCTGTTCAGCCATTGCGACAAAGCTCCGGTCGGCAAGGCCATGTTCCGGTTTGTGCTCGATCATCCGGCGTGGCCGAACGGTATCAAGCGCGATCTGTGCCTGGCCGTGCTGGCCGAACGGGATACACTCCGGCCGCCCGCACTGTGGCGCGCCTTCTGGGCTTCACTGCGCGGCGACGAACAAGCGCTGAAACAGGCGCAGGCCGAACTCGAGCCGGCGGTGCTGGACGACCTGATCCGCAGCGGCGACGAGGGCGAAGACGACTTCGCCGGCACGCCGCGCGCTCCGTCCTTTGGCTTCATCAGCAGTCTTTTGCGCGGCGGCGAGTCATTCGGGTTGATACCGCCCTACTTCAAGCGGATGGCTGTGGCGGAGCTTGCCGTGCTGGGCGAAGACCCGTTGGCGGTGTGCCGGCGCTATCTGGGGCGGCACGATTACTACACCGACGGGATCAACCAGGGCGTGGCCGACGTCGTGCGTGCCCATCGAGCCGGCCTGCCCGACGCAGCCGTTCGCGATCTGATCGAAACGGCGCTGGGCATTGGCAGCGTCGTCACGCGCCGCGAGTTCTACGCGCTCGGCGCGGAATTGTTCGGCGCGGACTACCTGGAGCGCGCCCAGCGCGACAATGCCGGCTCGATCCGGCAGTGGGCGCGCCAGACGGCGACGCCAAGTGCAGGCGACTCGGCACGTGCAAAACGCGGCCGGCGCCGGGTGTAAGTCAGAGGGGTCGATTGGCGCAAGCGCTCTCGGCGCTGTGTCCATCGGGCATGGACGAGAAGCGATGGGTTGATGGGGTGCTGGCAAGGAAGAAGGGGCTGGGGTTTTAGAAGCGTATAAGCTGAATATGGAGCATTGAATCCATGCTGTAGGAGCGCGCAATGAATGAACTAATGACCAATACCGTGGAGGCCATCCTCCATGAGCTCCTAAATGGAGCTACGAAGGAGGCTCAGGAGCAGGCATTGGTCAACCTGACCGATTTGTTGGACGAGGAAAAACGCAGCGCGTCTCTGTACTTGCTTGAGCGCCTTGATAAGGACTTGGACGGCTCGCGACGCGGTTGGTGCATCTCAGCGTTGGCAATGCTCGAAGCGCCTGAAACGGTCGAGGTCGCTGTTCATCATCTAGACCCAGGCGATGAGAAGCACGAGTGGGCACGCTATTGGTCGGCGCTTGCGCTGGCGAAAATGCAGCCACCCGAACTCGGCACCCATTTGGATAAGGCGAAGAACGATGATAGCGAGCTGGTACGCGCGATTGCGCTGCGCCTGCTGTTGGAAAATGGCATTGACGCGGAGGAAAACTTCAACGAACTGTTGAGTATGGCACGTGATCCGAAAGAGTTAAGAGACCGGTGGGCAGCGTTCAAAGTACTCCGTCGCCGGTCAGGCTACCAGCCTCTCCCTGAATGGGTCGAGAACCGTTTCGCGCTACTCTTGGAAGAACGACTCACAGACAATACCGAAGTTCAAGAAGTCCAGCGTCAGGCTGCGTTAGCGCTCGGGGATATGCATCATAAGTGGCGCGAAGCCGTAAAGATTCTTCAGCGTGCACTTGAGACGAATCGATCCGATTGGGTGCGACGGGCTTGTGTCGATGCGTTAGCTGCCATCAACAAACCTGAGATTAAAGAAGCTGCTGTTGTCGCTTTGCGCGACCGGGACGCCGAAGTTCGCGTACGTGCTGCTCAGGCATTGAAGCAAGTCCTTGACGTACCCGGAGCGGTTCGTTTTATCGTCGCCGAGTTTGTCTTACGCCAGGAGCGACAATCGATTGAATACCTCGACGCACTACGACAAATCGATAGAGTCCTGACTGTCGATGTGTTGGCTTCCTATCTGCAACATTCGGATCCTAAGATTGTGGCACGCGCGACACAGGCACTGGCTTTGCTGGGTAATGATGAAGCAGTACGCGCCCTGCATACTCAGCGAACGAAGGCACTGGAAGCTTACACGAAACTGCTGACAGATACCGATCTCCAGTTGACTACGCAGTTGGGCAAACTCGTGGGACATGCGCGGGTAGCATCAGCTGTGTACATCTTCTTACACGGAATCCTTGCCCTCGTCGGTCTGATCGTTTTATGCGCCGGCCTGTATGTCGCACTGCTGAATCCGAATGCCCCGCAAGACATGCGCCAGTTGGGGGCAGGTGTCGCAGCCGGGAGTGCTGCCGCGTTGCTCATCCTGTTCTATCGAAGTCCACTCAATAGCGTACGACGCACGCTAGTCAACCTAGTTCAAGTGAACGTCGTTTTTTTGGGATATTTGCGCCAAATCAGCCAGATTGACGCGCTGTTCAAGCAGCAGTTGATTGCATTCCCCGAAGTTGATTCGGCCCGAGCGAGGGAAACCCTTGAGGATATTCAGGAATCAATAGAACAGACTCTTGAGAGCGTCAGAGCTCATATTGAGGAAACAGACTAAGGCCCTCTCTATGCTTCAAAACAACTTTCAAACCCGCCTCAAACTCGATGATCCGTTGATAGGGTGCATTTCAATTCTGGGGCGAGTCGGCGGGCTGGCCGCTTGACCTCACCCCCGGCCCCTCTCCTGACGACGAAACGGCTGTCGTCAGGAGAGGGGTGCATGTGTCTCCCCCTCTCCCGAAGTCTGCCTTTCGACTTCGGGAGAGGGGGCCGGGGGGTGAGGCAAAACCTGCCCCGAAACTGAAATGCACCCCGTTGATAAGCGCGCTTGACAACTTCTGGCGAATTGATGCTAAAATAGGTCTGCAGTATCCCGTCATGCGGATCGGTTCCAGAATCGCTTGGCGGCGCGTCTCGCAGTGAGGTAGGCAAACACGCGAAGGAGATATGCTATGGGATCTCCGGATGATCTACCCGGTACCGCTGTACGCCCGCTGGATTTGCCAGCAAGTCGGGTCTGTCCTCACTGTCGGAAGCGTTACTCCAGAGTGACTCTCAGAAAAGTTGGAAATATCATTGAATACTTTTGCCCACTATGTAAGCACAGAATAAAAAAGCCCGCAGCATCTCGGAATAGGGACCATGCAAGGGCTCATCGATAAATTTAGCAGCAACTTTATCGTTGCCGCATTTATTCCTTCGCTTGCCTTTGTGACAGCTGCGCAGTTTTTGTTTTGGCCCATCATACCGCAGACGATCCTCAGTCGGCTAACAGATATTCTGACTTTTGCCAGCGGTCAAGGTCTGCTGCCTGTGTTAATCCTTGCTGCTGTGGTGGGTTTTACTTTGTCTAGCAGTCTGTCGGAGAGGGCGACTGTTCAGCCCGTTCCGGCAGTGGTAAACTAGTGCACATGACTAGAAAATTCAAACGCGTCGACTACGAAGCCGCTTTGCAGCAAACGGTGACGATCGAGGAATGCCTGCCTCCTAACCACTTGGCACGCTTCATCGTGAGCGTCATCGCTCGACTGGACTTGAGTCCCATCTACGCGCGCTATGCGCCCATCGGCGGCGAGGCCATTGATCCGGTCATTCTGTTGGGTTTGCTGTTCTATGGCTACGCCACCGGCGTGTTCAGTTCGCGCAAGCTGGAGAAGGCGACCTACGAATCCATCCCGTTTCGCTTCATCGCGGGTGGGTTGCACCCCGATCACGATACCCTTGCCACTTTTCGGAAGACGTTTCTGCCCGAAATCAAGGCACTGTTTGTCGAGGTTTTGCTGATCGCGCAACAGGCAGGCGCTTTGAACCTGGGCAACGTTAGCCTGGATGGCAGCAAGATCCATGCCGATGCCTCCAAGAGCCATGCCGTCAGTTATGGACGCCTGCTCGAACTCGAACGCGACCTGCGTCAGGAAGTCGACGAATTGTTCGCGCTCAGTGAGCAGATGGAGCGGGGGGATGTGCCGGAGGGCTTGAACATCGCGGACGAAATCGCCTTTCGCGAGGGGCGGCTGGTCCACTTGGCGCAGGCCAAAGCGGTGTTGCATGCGCGCGCCGAGGAACGCTATCAGGCCGAGCAGGCGGACTATGAAGCGAAACGGCGCGCACGCGAAGCGAAAGCCGAGCGGACGGGCCGCAAACCACCGGGGCGACCGCCCGAACCTCCGACGCCGGGTCCGCGCGACTCGGATCAATACAACTTCACCGACTCCGACTCGCGGATCATGAAGAACAGCACGAACACAGGTGTGGATCAACATTACAATACCCAGGTCGCCGTGGATCAGGAGAGTCTGCTGATCGTGGCCAATACACTCTCGAACCACCCCAACGACCACGCCGAAGCGATCCCGACCCTGGATGCGATCCCGGCGGAGGTGGGCACGCCTCAGGCGGGGGCGTTGGACAACGGCTACTTCAGTGCCCACACGATTGAGCAGATGGAAGCGCGGGGTATCGAACCCTACATCGCTACGGGCCGCGAACCCCATCACCGCAGTTGGCACACGTACTTTGCCGAACTGCCTGCACCCCCACCGGCCGATGCCAGTCCCCGTGAGAAGATGGCTTACAAGCTGCAGACCGCCATCGGCCAAGCGATCTATCGTCTGCGCAAATCCACCGTCGAACCGGTGATCGGCATCATCAAGGAAGTGCTGGGCTTCCGCCAGTTCTCGCTGCGCGGCTTGGCAGCGGCTGCCGGAGAATGGTGCCTGGTGTGTCTGGCGTTCAACTTGAAGCGATTGCATGTGTTGCTCACCGGCTAAGGCCGACTGCCTGCCCGCGCGCCTACTGCCCGAAATCGAGACGGTGACCGGAAGGCAAGGCAACCGATTCAGCCGAAAATGTCCCATTGACGTTAACGAGGTGACGCCTTAAGCTGCAGGCTTGACCAAGACTGACACCGCTTTGTCGGTGGGAACACCGTCACAGATTCCTCTCCGACAGCCTGCTAGCGCGCTGGCTCTCGCGCTGACCGCTGCCGTGCTGGTGAGCGCCTGCCAGCCTCAAACGGTGACGGTGACCCGCGAAGTGCAGGTCACCGTCGAAGTGCCGAAGGAAGTCGAAAGGATCGTGGAAGTCACGCCGACGCCGGTGAATTACGGCTCGCTCGTGTGGTTGTCCACCCAGTTGCGGCCCGTCGGCGAGGCCGAGCGGGTGCGCGGCGTGATCCTCGAAGACTTCCCCGGCTCGGTGGACTTCGTGCCCGACGATGAAGGGCCATTCCACGATCGCGTCGCCGCCGAAGTGCAGGCCGGGCAGGGCACGGTGAGCGTGCTGGGCGCGCTGCACGGCAACTTCTCCACCATGGCGCCCGCCGGGCAATTGCAGGACCTCACCGCGCTCAGGAGCGAGTTGGCCGTCCGAGGTATCCCCGACGCTTTCTGGAGCGTCGCCCAGCTCAACACGGACGCGACCTACTACGTGCCCTGGATGCAGGCGACGTACATCGTGGCCATCAACAAGCAGGCGATGGCCTACAAGCCGGCCGACGTGGACGAGAATGCGCTGACGTACGATGGCCTCGCCGCCTGGGCCAAGGCCATTTTCGACGCGACGGGCGAGGCCAAGCTGGGCTTCCCGGCCGGCGAGAGTGGGCTCCTGCATCGCTTCTTCCAGGGTTACTTAGTGCCGGCCTTCAGCGGCGGTGTGGTGACCACCTTCGCCAGCGACGACGCGGCCGCCGGCTGGCAGTGGCTTGTCGACGTGTGGCCGTACGTCAACCCGCAATCGACCACGTACAACTTCATGCAGGAGCCGCTGCTGGCAGAAGAAGTCTGGATCGCCTGGGATCACACCGCCCGCCTGAAGGACGCGCTGGAGCAGCGCCCCGATGACTTCCTGGCGGTTCCGTCGCCCGCCGGGCCGCAGGGCCGGGCGTTCATGCCGGTGGTGGCCGGCCTGGCCATTCCCACCACGTCGCCCAATCAGGCCGGGGCCGAGGCGCTGATCAAGTATCTTACCGAGCCGAATGTTCAGGTGGCGACCCTGCGAGAAGTCGGCTTCTTCCCAATGGTGGACGTGGACTTCCCCGGCTTCGTCTCACCCGGTGTCAAGGCGGAAGGTGAAGCCGTAGCGGCGCAGTCCGCAGCGCCCGACGCGCTGCCATCGCTGCTGCCGCAGGGCTTGGGCGGGAAGAGTGGCGACTTCAGCAAAGTGTACCGCGACACGTTTACGCGCATCGTCCTGAATGGCGAAGACATCGCTACCGTCCTTGCCGAGCAGAAGGATGTGCTGCAGGCGCTCATGAACGAGACCGGCGCGCCGTGCTGGCCCCCGGATCCGGACAGCGGTGGTCAGCCTTGTCAGGTCGAGTAACACCGCGACATTCAGGTGCGGCGCACGTCTGACCCTCTCTGCTTCGCCACGAGAGCGAGCGTGCGTCGCACCTTGACCTGTTGAGCGGTGATGCGGGCACACGATGCTTGCAGGTTGAAGCCGTTGGCTGAAAGACCGCCCGAAGGAGATCCTGATGACCCCACGCCGCTTCCAGCAGGTTATACCGTATCTCCTGCTGATCCCATCGATCGTCTTTCTGCTGATCTTCTTCGCATACCCGATGGTCGAGGCCTTCGGGCTGGCCTTCCGCTCGGAAGATGGCAGCGGCTGGACGCTGGAGCACTTTCAGACCATGATCGGCGACGTGGCCTTCGGTCCGGCGCTGCGCACCACGCTCGTCCTGATCGTCGTCCTCATTCCCGTGCAGTTCGTCGTCGCCTTCAGCATGGCCCTCGTCGTGCAGGCCAAACTGAAAGGCTCAGGGCTATTTCTCTACATCTTCGCCATTCCGCTGGCCATCTCGGAGCTGGCCGCCGGCATCGTGTGGTTCGCCATTTTCACCGAGCGGGGCTACCTGAACAGCTTGCTGACGACGACCGGCCTGCTGTCAAGGCCCTTCATCTTTCTCAGTTATCAAAGACTGGAATGGCTGTTGACGGCGGTCGTGCTGGCCGAAGTGTGGCGCGCCACGTCGATCATCATGGTGATTCTGGTGGCCGGGATGCAAAGCATCCCACACGAATTCCTCGAGGCGGCGGATGTGTTCGGCGCGACGCTGTGGCAAAAGATTCGGCGCGTCATCCTGCCCATGCTGCGCCCCAGCCTGCAAGTCGCGCTCATCCTGCGCACGATCCTCGCCTTTCAGGTGTTTGCCGTCGCGTTGGCGGTGGCCGGGCGGGGGATCACCCTGCTGGCGGCGGAGGCCTATCGCTGGTACAACACCTACCGCGACCCGAATGTCGCCGCCGCGTTCGCCGTGCTGATTATGACCCTGTCGATCGCCACGACCGTATTTTATCTGGGGACGCTGCGCACGCGGCCAGAGGAGATGGCGTTATGAAACCGGGCGCGCGCTCACGTCGACTGGGCCGGGCCGGCGTATACCTATTGGCGATCCTGATGGCGCTGTGGGTGCTGGTGCCGATCTATCTCATCGGCGTCGCCGCCTTCAGCGAGCAGCAGGCCATCTACCAGTTTCCCAAGCCCGCCATCCCGCGGCCGTTCTCGACCGACACGATGGCGTTCTTTCTCCAGTCGCGCGGCGTGCTGGACGCGACGAAATCGAGCGTGATCGTCGCGCTGATCACCCTGCTGGTGTCGATGGTCATCGGCGCGCCGGCCGGCTACGCGATAGCGCGCTTTCTCTTTCGCGGGCGCGACACCTTCCGCATCCTGATCGTCTCGACACGCGCATTCCCGATCGTCATCCTCTCGATTCCGCTGGCGGTGACATTTATCCGCTGGGGGTTCTACGACTCGGTGTACAGCCTGGCGCTGATGCACACCGCGCTGGCCTTGCCGTTCACCATCCTGATCACCGGCAGCGTGTTTGCCAGCGTGCCGAAAGACCTCGAAGAGGCGGCGATGACGCTGGGCTGCAACCGGGCACAGGCGTTCCTGCGTGTCGCGCTGCCGCTGGCGCTGCCGGGACTGGCCGCCGCCACGCTGTTCACGTTCGTTTTGTCGTGGAATGAGGTGTTCGCGGCGGTGATCCTGACCGTGCGCAACCGCACGCTGCCGGCGCTCGTGCTCACTGTGCTTAACGAATCACCGCTGCCCTATCGCTTCGCGGGCGGGTTCTTCCTGCTGCTGCCGTCACTTGTGTTCATGCTGTTCATCCGGCGCTACCTGTTCAGCCTGTGGGGAAGGGTGGTGAAATAAGCGATGGCCGAGATTCGACTCGACAACGTTCGCAAGACCTTCGGCAAGGTCGTCGCCACGCGCGACGTCAGCCTGAGCATCCACGATCGCGAATTCATGGTGCTGCTGGGGCCGTCGGGCTGCGGCAAGACGACGCTCCTGCGCGGCATTGCCGGGCTGGACGCGATCGACGCCGGGCGCATCTTCATCGGTGGGCAGGACGTGACCGACCTGCCGCCGCGCCGCCGGCGCATCGCGATGGTCTTTCAAAGTTACGCCGTCTTCCCGCACCTCACTGTATTTGAGAACATCGCCTTTGGCTTACGCATGCAGCACGTGGCGGACGCTGACCTGAAGAAGCGCGTTCAGTCAGCGGCGGAGTTACTCCAGATCGCCGATCTGCTTCAGCGTTACCCGGCGCAGGTGTCCGGCGGCCAGCGTCAGCGCGTCGCCGTCGCCCGCGCCATCGCCGTGCAGGCCGAAGTGCTGCTGATGGACGAGCCGCTCAGCAATCTCGACGCGCTGCTGCGGTTGGAAATGCGCGCCGAACTGAAACGGCTGCTCAAGGAACTGAACGCGACCGTCGTGTACGTCACGCACGATCAGGTCGAGGCGCTCAGCCTGGGCGATCGCATCGCGGTGATGAAGGACGGATCGATCTTGCAATGCGACACGCCGCTGAACGTGTACGATTATCCGGCCAGCGATTTCGTCGGCGGCTTCATCGGCAACCCGCCGATGAATTTCCTGGCGGGCCGGGTGGTGACTAACGGCTCAGGCGTGCGGGTGCAGGCAGGCAGCGTCGAGTTTGATCCACCGGCTCATCTTGGTCCAGCGTTGCGCCAGGAAACCGAGGCGGGTATCTGGCTGGGCATTCGCGCCGAGAACATCCAGGCCAGCCCAGCGCAGGCCGACGGCGCACTGCACGGCAGCGTGCTCGTCGTCGAGCCGCTCGGCTCGCACAACCTGCTCACCGTGCAAGTCGGGAATGAGCGAGTCAAAGTGAACACGCACGCGGACGCCGTCTTTCAGCCGGGCCAGTCGATCTGGCTGCGCCTGGCCGTGGACAAGATTCGCTGGATGAGGCGTGACACCGGGCAAGCGTTACCGTGACCGACTGGCCCGATCTCATCTGGCGCGCTCGAGAGGTCCTGCGCGCCAATGATGCCGGCGCCTTCACCAAGCCCGGCCCCCGGCAGTATCCGCATCAATGGAACTGGGACTCGGCGCTCATCGCGCTCGGCCTGTCGCACTTCGACCTGCCGCGCGCGCTGGTCGAAATCCGCTCTCTCCTTGTCGGCCAGTGGCGCGATGGACTGCTGCCGCACGTAGTCTATCACACCGGCCCATCGGATTACTTCCCCGATCCGGACTTCTGGCAAATTGGAAATAGTCCGCACGCACCGGCCATGCCTACGTCGGGCATCACCCAGCCGCCGATCCTGGCGACGGTCGTGCGCCGGATTCACGCGCGCACGCCGATTCCCGACTTTGTCCGCGAAGTCTATCCGGCGCTGCTGCACTGGCATCGCTGGCTGCACACGGCACGCGACGCCGACGGCACTGGACTGGCCTGCATCGTCCATCCCTGGGAATCGGGCACTGACGATTCGCCGCGCTGGCTGCGTGCACTGTCGCGCATCACGCCGGTCGGCCGGCCCGCCTTCCGTCGTGGAGATACGACGCACGTATCCGCCGCCGAGCGTCCGCGGGATGCCGATTACGAGCGATTCATGCACCTGATCGATGTCTTCCGACGCCACCGCTACGATCCGGCCTCTCTCATCGCGAACTCGCCTTTTCTCGTACAGGACGTGCTGTTCAACTCGATCCTGTATCGCGCCGACGAAGACCTGCGCGCGCTGGCGCTCGAACTGGGCGAGCCGGCGGAGGAGATCGACGAGTGGCTCTCACGCATGCCCGCCCGCTTCGACGCGCGGTTCTGGGATGAGGAGCGGGGCTTATATTGCGATTACGACATGCGCGCGCGCGCGCCGATTGCCGTGAACACGGCGGCGACCTTCATGCCGCTGTATGCCGGTCTCGCCGGCGAGCGGCAGGCACAGCGCCTGATCGACGAACATTGGCTGAACCCTGCCGAGTACGCGCCCGATGAGGCCGTGCGTTACCGGATCACGACCACAAGCAAGTCCGAGCCTGAGTGGGAAGCGCGCCGCTACTGGCGCGGGCCGGTATGGATCATCCTCAACTGGCTGCTCAGCGACGGTCTGCGCCGGTACGGCTTCGTCGATCTGGCCGAGGCGCTCCGCCGCGACTCGCTTGACCTGATGGAACGCTCCGGTTTTCGGGAGTACTACGACGCACGCGATGGAACAGGCTGTGGATCGCCGCAGTTTTCCTGGTCGGCAGCTCTGGCGATCGAATTCCTGGCGCAAGCCTGAAGGCCGCCGCCTGAACGCCCTGTGGTGACGTGCTATACTGGATGTGCGGACGACGTCGATGATCTGGATCGAATTCGTGATATGTGCGGTTCTGCTGGTGGGGGCGGCGACGCTGCTTTCGCGCTACGGCGACGTGCTGGCCGAGAAAACTGGGCTGGGTCGGGTCTGGGTAGGCGCACTCCTGATTGCCGGCGTGACGTCGTTGCCGGAATTGGCTTCCGGTATTACAGCGGTCACCGTGTTGAACGCGCCGAATCTGGCAGCGGGCGGGGTGCTGGGCAGTTGCCTGTTCAACATCGCGCTGATCGCGTTCATCGATCTGGCGTACCAGCCCGGCTCCATTCTGGCCAAGGCGCAAGAAGGTCACATCTTGTCAGGCGGCTGGGGCATCCTGCTGCTAGGGCTGGCAGCCGGCGCCGCGCTGCTCAAGCCGGAGATCAACAGCTTCGGGCTGCTCGGGTTCAGCCTGTTCAGCCTCGCCATCGTGCTGCTGTATCTGATCGGCGCGCGACTGATCGCGCGTTTCGAGCAGCGCCGCTTGTCTGAAGTGCTCGAGCGCGAAGCTGAAGTTCGGCACTATGAACAGATCAGCAGACAGCGGACGTACGCTATATTCGCGCTCAGCGCACTCGCTGTCGTCATTCTGGGAATATGGCTGGCGTCGATCGGCGATCGGCTGTCCACAGAGACCGGCCTGTCTCGCAGCTTCGTCGGCGCACTGTTTCTGGCCGTCAGCACGTCGCTGCCAGAAGTCGCCTCCAGCCTCGCCGCCGTCCAGATTGGCGCGATCGACCTCGCCATCAGCAACGTGCTGGGCAGCAACCTGTTCAACATGATGCTGCTGGGCGTGTACGATCTGGTCGATGGACCAGGCAATTTCTGGGCCACGCTCAGCCTGTCGAACGTTTTCACCTCGGTCGTCACGATGATGATGACCGGCGTGGTGATCGTCAGTCTGATCTACCGCGCCTCGCCGCGCACGCCGTATCGTATCAACTGGGACGGCGTCGCGCTGATCGGCATGTACCTCGGCGCGATGGTCACGCTGTACATTCTGGGTTAGAGCGAATTACTGTTTGGTTTACGCCGGAGTCGAGGCTTTAGCCGGAAACCGCCTAAAGGCTCGATTCCAACGGAGCGTAAACGGAATCGGAAACCGCTCTAGGCGCCAGGCGCGTTCGATCGCTGAGCGCGTCGAGACGCGAGGAGTATACGCATGAAGATCGCCGACTGCATGAAACGCGACGTAGTTTCGATCACCGCCTCGGCCAGCATAGGCCAGGCAGCCGCGCGGTTCGCTTCGCGGCACATCGGTATGCTGCCCGTCGTCCATGCCGTCGGCCATCTGGTGGGCGTGCTGCAACTGCGCGACCTGCTGGCCCTGGTGATGCCTGATTTCGTGCAACTGGTGGACGACTTCGACTTCGTGCATGACTTCGGCGCGGTAGAGAGCCAGCAGCCCTCGCCGGAGATGCTGGCCCGCCCGGTGACGGAAGTCATGCAGCCGCCGATCTCTGTCGAGGCCACTTGCGGCTTGCTGCGCGCGTTTGCCATGCTGCGCGAGCACGACCTGCACGACCTGCCAGTGGTCGACGCCGCCGGCCGGCTGGTGGGCATTGCCTCACGCGTGGATATCGGCACGGCGCTTCTAGCGAACTGGCGCTCAGGGGAGGTCGATGCGACATGATCCCCGGCATCGTCTCCGTGCTGATCTTCGCCGTCAGCCTGTACCTGATCTTCTCCGAGAAGCTCAATCGGACGATTACAGGTATCGCGGGCGCTGTGGTGATGGTCGGCGCGGGCCGGCTGCTGGGCTTCTATGCCGAGGAGCAGGCTGCCACTGCTATTGACTTCAACACACTCGGCTTGTTGTTGGGCATGATGATCCTCGTGGCGCTGTTAGAGCCGACCGGTTTCTTTCAGTATCTGGCCGTGTGGGCGGGGCGCCTGTCGCGCGGCCGCCCGGTGCGACTGTTGGTGCTGCTTGGCACGGTAACTACGGTGCTGTCGATGTTCTTGGACAACGTCACGACGGTGGTGTTGATCGCGCCGGTGACCATCCTGATCAGCGAAATCCTGGGCATAAGCGCCGTGCCCCTCCTGATGGCCGAGGCGCTGCTCGCGGACACCGGCGGCGTGGCGACCCTGATCGGCGATCCGCCGAATGTGCTGATCGGTTCGGCGGCCGGCTTCTCGTTCAACGATTTCCTCACCCACGCGCTGCCGATCGTCGCGGTGGCGTGGCTGGCTGCGCTGGTGCTGCTGCGCTATCTGTTTCGCAGCGAACTGAGCCGGCGACCGCCCAACGCCGACGCCGTACTGCAACTGAACCCAGCCGAGGCGCTCGACGACCGACCGACGGCGCGCAAGGTGCTCGTCGTCCTGGCGGCAGCCATTCTGCTGTTCTTCGTCCACCATCTCCTGGGCATCAGCCCGTCGTTCATCGCGCTGGGCGCGGCGGCAGCGGCGCTGGTCTGGGTGCGCCCCGACGTTCACAAGACGCTCCAGCGCGTCGAGTGGAGTGTGCTCATCTTCTTCGCGGCGCTGTTCGTGATGGTCGGCGGACTGGAAGCCGCGGGCGTGCTAGGCGGCCTGGCCGGGCTTCTGGCCCACGCCCAGGGCGTGCCGCCGATGCTGTTCGGCGTTATTATGTTGTGGGCCGTCGCGGTGCTGTCGGCCGTCGTGGACAACGTGCCGATCACCATCGCGCTGATCCCGGTGCTCGAGGGACTCGGCGCAGCCGGCATGAACATCCGGCCGTTGTGGTGGGCGCTGGCCTTCGGCGCGGGCTTTGGCGGCAACGGCACGATCATCGGCTCGACTGCTAACATCGTCGTCGCTTCGATCTCCGAGCGCACGCGCACGCCGATCACCTCGGCGCTGTGGAATAAGCGCGGCCTGCCGGTGATGCTGGTGACCTGCGCCGTGGCGAGCGTTTTGTACGTGCTGGCGTTCCCGTTGCTGAGTCGCTGAAGATGGCCGATCTCTCGACCGCTCTGGATCATCTCATCGCGCTTTACGGCGATATGGCCGGCCGCGCTGCTTTCGACCGGCTGCGCGCGCGCCTCACCCCCGTCCCCGGCTTCGCCACGGGGGTAGGGGGTGAGGGCGACGCGATCCTGATCACCTACGGCGATCAGTTCCGTGCACCGGGCGAAGCGCCGCTGCGCACGCTCGCCGATTTCGCGCGGCGTCACCTCGGCGGTCTGATCAGCGCGATCCATATTCTTCCGTTCTACCCTTACTCGTCCGACGATGGCTTCTCGGTCGTCGACTACCGCGCCGTCGATCCGGCGCTCGGTTCGTGGGAAGACGTGCGCCGCATCGGGCAGGGCTTCCGCCTGATGTTCGACGCCGTAATCAATCACGTCTCCGCCCAAAGTGAGTGGTTCCAGCGATTCCTGCGGGACGATCCGGTGTACCGCGATTGGTTCATCGCCGTCGATCCCGGAACCGATCTGTCCATGGTCGCCCGCCCGCGTGCGCTGCCGCTGCTCACGCCCTTCGAGACGCCTTCCGGTGTCCGGCACGTGTGGACGACATTCAGCGGCGATCAAATCGATCTGAATTACGCCAACCCCGACGTGCTGCTGGAGATCGTCGACCTGCTCTTGTTTTACGTGTCGCAGGGCGCGCAACTGATCCGGCTGGACGCCATCGCCTACCTGTGGAAGGAAATCGGCACGCCGTGCATCCATCTGCCGCAGACGCATCGCGTGATTCGACTCTTCCGCGCCGTGCTGGACGAGATCGCGCCGCACGTCTCGCTCGTCACGGAGACCAACGTCCCGCACGAGCGAGACGT
>Ga0209641_10000141_pt1:5000-57238 | contig 57238 bp, 53 predicted proteins | sample RifCSP16_1_FD_184022 | JGI IMG/M metagenome (GOLD analysis project Ga0209641, IMG submission 184022) | Soil microbial communities from Rifle, Colorado - Rifle CSP2_sed 16_1 (SPAdes) (version 2) | ecosystem: Environmental > Terrestrial > Deep subsurface > Rock core/Sediment | place... | reverse complement strand
GGCGGGGAGGAGTGGCGGCTCGAGCCGCTGATGGACGACCAGGAGCTGGACGCGCGCGCGAGCGCCGGGACGATCTACTGGGAGGGCGCGGTGCGCGCGCTGAGGGACGGGCGGGAGGTCGGGCGCGGCTACCTGGAGCTCACCGGCTACTGGAAGCCGATGAAACTGTGAGCCGACGGCCGATCCACGCGTGCTAGCCTCGCCGCATGCCTTTCGCAGCCGCGGCCGGCCGCCGCATCGAGTACGAGTGGATCGGCGAGCCGGCGCAGGGCGTGCCGGCGCTGGTGTTCCTGCACGAGGGACTCGGCTCGATCCGGCAGTGGCGCGAGTTCCCGCTGCAGGTCTTCAAGTCCACCGGCTGCGCGGCGCTCGTCTACAACCGCTACGGCTACGGCGCCTCCGACGTCCTCGCGGAACCGACGCGCAGCGTGCGCTTCATGCACGAAGAGGCGCTGGAATCGCTGCCGCAGTTGCTGTCGAACCTGGGGATCGAGGCCCCGATACTGGTCGGGCACTCCGACGGCGCCTCGATCGCGCTCATCCACGCGGGAGCGGGGCACGCGGTGCGCGGCCTCGCGCTCATGGCGCCGCACGTGTTCGTCGAGGAGCACGGTCTCGCCGGCATCCGTGAAGCGAAGCGCGCCTTCGAAACCGGCGACCTGCGCGAGCGGCTCGCCAAGTACCATCGCGACGTGGCGAAGACCTTCCGCGGCTGGAACGACGTCTGGCTCTCGGACGGATTCCGCGCGTGGAACATCGAGGAATACCTGCCCGGCGTGCGCTGCCCGGTGCTCGCGATCCAGGGCGAGGACGACGCCTACGGCACGATGGCGCAGGTCGAGGCGATTCGGCGCAAGGTGAGCGGGCCGTGCGAGGCGGTGAAGCTCCCGGCTTGCGGCCACGCGCCGCACCGGGAGCAGCCGGACGCGACGCTCGCGGCGGTGAGTCGCTTCGTGAAGGCGCTGCCGTGAACGCCCGCCCTTCGGACATCCGCCGGGACGCGACGATCATCGGGTTGGTGTCGTTCGCGCACGGCATGAGCCATTTCTTCCAGCTCATCGTCGCGCCGCTGTTCCCGTTCATCAAGGACGACCTGGAGGTCTCCTACGCCGCGCTCGGCTTCGTGTTCGCGCTGTTCTACACGGTGTCGGGGGTGTTCCAGCCGCTCGCCGGGTTCGTGGTGGACCGATGGGGCGGGCGCGCGGTGCTGATCGGCGGCACGGCGCTGCTCGCCGCCGGCACCTTCGTCGCCGGCGCGGCGCCGGGGTACACGGGCCTGGTGCTCGGGGCGGTGGTCGCGGGGCTCGGCAACAGCGTCTTCCACCCGGCCGATTTTGCAATCCTGAACGGGCGCGTCAGCGCGCAGCGGCTCGGCTACGCGTACAGCGCGCACGGCGTGCTCGGCTACCTCGGCTACGCGGTCGCGCCGGTGTTCAGCGTCGGCGTCGGAGCCGCGTTCGGCTGGCGCGCAGCGCTGCTCGCCGGGGCGGCGTTCGGAGCGGCGACCGTGGTGCTCCTCGCCGCGAACGCGCGGCGGCTGACGGTGGACCAGGAGCCGCGCCCGGCGTCGGCGAAGCCGGCGACGCTCGCGCAGGACGCCAGCCTTCTGCTGTCGGCGCCGGTGGTGATGTGCTTTCTCTACTTCACGCTGTACGCGTCGGCGTTCGCGGGCTTGCAGAGCTTCGGCGTGGCGGCGATGAAGGAGCAGTACGAGGTGCCGGCGACGCTCGCCTCGGGCGCGCTCACCGCATACCTGGTGTTCGGCGCCGCCGGCATCTTCGCCGGCGGCTTCATCGCGACGCGCACGAGCCGCCACGATCTGGTCGCCGCCGGCGGGCTCGCGCTCGGCGCGGCGGCGACGCTGCTGGTGGCCGCAAGCGCGATCCCCGGCAGCCTGCTGCCGGCCGTGCTGGCCTTCGCCGGCTTCACCGTCGGCGTGACCGGCCCCTCGCGCGACCTGATCGTGCGCGCGACCACGCCGCCCGGCGCGACGGGGAAGGTGTACGGCTTCGTCTACTCGGGCTTCGACGTCGGCTCGCTCATCACGCCGGTGTTCTACGGCTGGCTGATGGACCGCAGCCTGCCGCAGGGCGTGTTCTATGTCGTGTTCGGCCTGACGCTCGCGGCGATCCTCACCGTGCTCAACCTGCCGGGTCGGTCGAAGACCGGCGCGCTCGCCGCTACTCGGCGTACCTGATTCCGCGTCTTTCGAGCAGGCGCAGCAGCGCCGGCCAGTCCTTGTGGTGCGCGGGCCGCTCGGGACGGGCGAACTGGCGGGTGGAGGTCCGCTGCGCCTCCTCGGACATGAGCAGCACGTTCTCCATGCCGCCGGCGCAGGCGTCCACCTGGATCTGGCAGGCGGTGTCGAGGTAGTACATCACCTCGAAGGCCTCGCGCACCGTCGGGCCGAGCGCGAGCAGGCCGTGGTTCCTGAGAATCATCGCCGTGGCGCTCGTGCCGAGGTCGCGCGCCATGCGCGTGCGCTCGTCCATGTCGAGCGCGATGCCCTCGTAGTCGTGGTAGGCGAGCCGCCCGTGCACCAGCATGGCGTGCTGGCTGATCGGCAGCAGCCCGCATTTCATCGCCGAGACGGCGACGCCCGCGCGCGTGTGGGTGTGCAGCACGGCGTGGATCTCGGGCCGGGCCTCGTGCACGCAGCCGTGGATCACGAATCCGGCCTGGTTGATGCCGAAACCCGTCGGGTCGTCGAGGATGTCGCCCTTGACGCTCACCTTCACCAGGTTCGAGGCGACGATCTCGTCGAACATCAGCCCGTAGGCGTTGATGAGGAAATCGTCCGTGCCGGGCACGCGCGCCGAGAAGTGGGTGTAGATGAGATCGGTCCACTTGTAGTAGGCGGCGAGCCGGTAGCAGGCGGCGAGGTCGCAGCGCGCCTGCCACTCTTCCTTGCTGACGCGCTCGCGCACCGACGCGGATTTGACCGGCTTGAGCTTGGCGGACATTGCAGCGCTCCTGTTCGGTGCCGGCTATGGTACGTCAGCCGAAGACCGATCGAAATCCATCTCGCCACGAAGGCCAGCGCGGCGTCCAGCCGAGCGCCGTACGCGCCCGCGCGTTCGACGCCCCGCGTTCCCACGGCTCGCCGCGTCCGGCCGGCGGGTCCGGAGCGCCGAGGAGGGCGGCGAGGAACGGCACCCAATCGGTGCCGCGCGCCGGCTCGTTGTCGACGATGTTGACGACGCCGGCCGGCCAATCGAGCGCGGCGAGCGCCGCGCGGGCAGCGTCCTCGATGTGCAGGAAGGACGCCACCGCCGGCGTCGCAGCGCGTTTTCCCGAGCGCACCGCCTCGGCGTGCGCGCCCTCAGGCGCGTACCAAGTCCCCGGACCGTACAGCAATCCGTAGCGCAACACGACGCCTTCGGGCATCTCGGCGACCGCGGTCTCGAGTGCGGCGACCGCCTCGACAGTCCGGCGTCGCGGCGGCTCGGCGCCGAGATCGAGCGGGTCGTCCTCGCGCGCCGGCCCGGCGCCCGGGGCGTAAGCGAAGGCGAGGCTTTGCGCCGCCATGCGGCGCACTCCGGCCGCAAGCGCCGCATCCACGAGATTGCGCGTGCCGACGACCCGCAGGCGCGCGTTGGCTTCGTAGTCGAACGCGGAAAGGTCGGTGAGCTGGTGGATCACCGCCTCCGGCCGCGCCTCGCACAGCGCGGCGATCGTCGCTTCGCGGTCGAGCACGTCGAGCCGCACCGGCCGCGCCCCGGCGGCCGCGAGCGCCGACTCGCCCGGCGCGGTGCGCGTCGCGCCGATCACTTCGTGGCCGGCCCGGCGCAGCAGCGGAACGAGCTGCCGGCCGATCGCACCGGTCGCTCCGGCGAGAAAGACCCTCACGCCGCCTCGGCGTAGCCGCCCGCGACCACCTCGAGCGCCTCCAGGAACAGCGCAGGTTTGCTGCTCGCCAGGCACACCGGATCCGAGAGCATGCGCCGCCACAGCCGGGCGCGCGGGTGGCCGTGGTACAGCCCGAGCATGTGGCGCGCGACGTGGCGCAGCGACGTGCCGCGCGCAACCTCCCGTTGCGCATAAGCGGCCATCGCGCGGACCACGCCCTCGCGGGACCTTCCGGGTTGCGAGATGAGCCACGGATCGTGGTACGCGGCGCGGCCGAGCATCACTCCATCGACTTTCGATAGATGAAGCTCAATCTCCTCGAGCGAGGAGACGCCGCCGTTCAGCACGACCTCGAGGTGCGGGAGATCCCTCTTGAGGCGGTACACGTATTCGTACTTGAGCGGAGGCACCTCGCGGTTCTCCTTCGGCGAGAGCCCTTTCAGGATGGCGTTGCGCGCGTGGACGATGAACGTCGTACAGCCGGCTTCGGCGACCATCGAAACGAAGTCGCGCATGAACCCGTAGTCTTCGATTGAGTTCACGCCCGTACGATGCTTTATCGTGACCGGGATCGACACCGCCTCGCGCATCGCCTTCACGCAATCGGCGACCAACTCGGGCTCCGCCATCAGGCAGGCGCCGAACGCGCCCTTCTGGACCCGCTCGCTCGGGCAGCCGATGTTGAGGTTCACCTCGTCGTAGCCTTGCGCCTGCGCCATGCGGGCGCAGCGCGCCAGCTCTTGCGGCTCGCTTCCTCCCAGCTGTATCGCCACCGGATGCTCCGCCGGATCGAAGGCGAGGTGGCGCGCGGCGTCGCCGTGCAGCAGCGCGCCGGCGGGGATCATCTCGGTGTACAGGCGCGCGCCGGGCGAGCACTGGCGCAGGAAGTAGCGGCAGTGCCGGTCCGTCCAGTCCATCATCGGTGCGACACAGAGTCGATGAGCGTTGTTTTTGCTGGTATTTTTTAGAAATTCAGTCACTTATGCGTGAGCAAGGATTGGTCCATTTTCCGCTATTTTCCTCGGTTTTCCTCCGTTTCTCACCGTTTCGGTGTACCTAAAGTGCACCAGGTACACCGACTTTGAATCTATGCATCGATGGCTCCTTCAGGGAGCGAGTTTCCGTTTACGGGAGTAACGGTCGGTCCAGTCACTTTCACAATGCGACGGGATTTCGAATGAAGCGCCACTCTGGGAACGGACTGCCAGTCGGTCCAGTCGCTGATGGAATCGACTGCCAATTTCCATCACAGAATCGATCTGGTCAGAGGTTGGTTCACAGTCTGTTCAATCCATTTGGAGCTGGCTAATTTAACATTAGTTTACACGATAACATTACTTGTGTTATCGTGCGTGTACTATGTTAACCACCATTGCCTCAACGCACATCTTGAATACCGCACTGCAGGAGTATCTCCATGACACCTTGGACATCGTCCCCAAGGTCAGGCCATGGGCGGGTGCCGGCAAACTGCCGTATTTCCTGCAGGATGCGTTCGAGATTCGCGAACTGAAGCTGCTGAATCGCCCTATTCTGCTCGCGATCGGCCGGCAGGCAAACAAACCTGCCCTAGCCAATGTACGTGCCCAATTGGACAAACTACGGGCACTTGCCGGGCACCCTGTCGTCTACGTTACCGGCGCGCTGGCTTCCTACGAGCGAAAGCGCCTGATCGAGCAGAAGGTGCCTTTCATCGTGCCGGGCAACCAGCTCTACCTGCCGGACCTTGGGATCGACCTGCGCGAATATTTTCGCCAGCGCCCGCAGCTGCCGGACACGGCGTTGAGCCCGGCGACGCAGGCCATGCTCATCACTACCTTGCTGCGGAAACCCTGGCAGGCCGATTGGCAGCCTGCCGAGGTCGTCACCGAGTTGGGCTATACCCCGATGACGCTCTCCCGGGCGGTCAAGGAATTGACTTCGGCCGACATCGCCACGCTTCGCAACGAGGGCAGAGCACGGCGGCTACATATGGAGCGTTCGGCGGCGGAGACTTGGGAGCATGCGAAGCCTTTGCTGCGCAACCCCGTCAAGCGACGCGTCTGGGCCCATCCCATTTCCAAGTTGAAACCGCCGCATGTCCGTTTGGCGGGCCTGAGCGCCTTGGCGCGCTTTTCGATGCTTACCGAGCCGCAATGGCCCGTCTATGCATTGAGCCCGGCGCAATGGAAAGCGGCGACACAGGCTGGCGTTGAGACGCTGCCGGAGCAGTTGCCTGGTGCCTGCGAGTGGCAGCTATGGCATTACAACCCGGCGCTTGTGCCCGACGGCGCGACGGTAGACCCGCTGTCCCTGACGCTCAGCCTGCAGGACGAGGCCGACGAGCGCGTTCAACTCGCGCTCGGCGAGCTGAAGGAGCGCTTTCCATGGTGAGGGGGCTCGATCTATTTCGGGAGTACTTTGCCGGCCACGCCGATCAATTCGTATTGATCGGCGGAACCGCCGCCACCCTCGCTATGGAGGATGCTGGCCTCGAGTTCCGCGCCACTAAGGATCTGGACATCGTTCTCCATATCGAAGCGCTCAACGCAGCGTTCGGGGAAGTGTTCTGGAAGTTCGTGGAGGAGGGGCACTACGAAATCCGACAGGCGAGCAACACCGGCAAACCGGTGTTCTATCGCTTTCAGAAGCCGTCCGATGAGCGCTTTCCCGTCATGCTGGAATTGTTCTGTCGGGCGCCGGATGGCATCAAGCTCGCGGAGGGTAGCCACCTCACGCCGATCCCTCTCGATGAAGCCGTGGCCAGTTTGTCCGCGATCCTGCTCGACGACGAGTACTACGCGTTCATCATGGCTGGTCGCAGGGAGTCAGACGGTCTGCCTTGGGTCGGCGAGGATCGGCTGATCCCGCTCAAGGCCAGTGCCTGGGTGGATCTCAATGCGCGTCAGGCGAAGGGCGAAGCCGTGGATGCGAAGAACATCCGCAAACACGCGAACGACGTGATGCGGCTGTCGCAGTTGCTTGCGCCGGAAGCGCGCATACCACTCGCGGCAAGGATCGGCGACGATCTGAATCGTTTTCTCGATGGCCTCGCGGCAGATCGCTCGATCGATCCGAAGTCGCTCAAGCTCAACAACACCGTCGCCGAAATCGTCCAGCGCATTGCGCTGGCCTACGAACTGAAGCGAGCAGCCGCTCGGCGTTCCTGAGCCGGTGCTTCACGACCCGAGCCAGGGATAAGGCTGCCTGTCACGGGCCGTGAGCCGCCGCACCGGCTCGTAAAGACCGCCCTACCGCTCCTCGCACAGATACCGGCGCCCTCTATCCCCCCACCACAGCCCCCTCACCCTTCTTCGAAGGGGGACTGTGGGGGGATAAAAGCAGAGCGCGCCGCAAGGTGCGCTTTTTTCGTTGCTTCAAATCTCCCCCCCCCCCGCCCGCCCCAGGGCGGGAGCGAAGAGAGGTTCAGCGAGAGGATCACTTTTCGAGCCTCTCCAACCAACCTAAAGGAGATTTACGATAAATGGCATCGCCCCGTTTTCCCGGACATTTTCGAAAAGTTGATTGAGAATTCAAGGCCATTTCGCCTTGCGCATCTGGGCGTGAGAATGCGTTAGGACTAGATCGACTCGGGAATCGAGATATCCGATTCCGTTTGAGCCCGCAGTAGTGGCCAAGATTGCACTTGTTACCCCGGTGCTGGGCACGAAGGGGAAGGGGCTGCGAGCTGCTCGAGCGCTACCTAAATTCTTCCGAGCGATGTACTCGACGGTGTACCAGGTCGTCGATTTCCTCTATGAAGTCGGTCCAGTCCATCATCGGCGCGACGCACAGACGGTGAGCGTTGTTTTTTCCGGAAGTTTTCGGTACTTCGGTCACTTTCCGTGCGTCGATCTAAGGGCGAAACGGATTCTTGATGGCGAGCGTGTCGTCGATCACCTGGCCGTCTTGCAGGTCCTCGGTGTAAAGCATCGTGCAACTCGATTCGAGCGCCGCAGCCACGATCAGCGCGTCGTAGAACGAAAACCGGTAGCGCTCGGCTACCTGCAATCCCCTTTGGTGAATCTCAATGGTCAGCGGGACCACATGGCAGATGGCGGTGATAGGGTCGAGCGCCTCCCGGATTTCGGTCACGTTCATGCCAAGCTTGCGCAGAGCCACTGACGCGAATTCATTGAGGACTTGGACACTCACGGTCGCGCCCTCAGCCAGCTTTTCTTCAATTAGATCGGCCTTGGCCGCGTCGGCCGAAAGCAGATAAATCAGGACGTTGGTATCGAAAAACCGATCAGCCACGCTGATTTGCTTCCAGCCGGTCAAAGCGGAAGTCCGCAGGCAGGCGCCCCCGGTACTTTCTCAGACGGGCAAGAACTTCACGTGCGCCAGGTTTTCTGACTATCTCGAACGCGTTACGCCCGGCGACATGGATTTCGATGTCATCGCCTTCTTTGAGACCCAGGGCCTCGGTAACCGAGGCGGGCAGACGAACGGCTAAGCTATTACCCCATTTGGAGACTTGCATGTTCATCCTTGATATGAAAGATATACATCGCAAATTGTATATCCAACGGTGCGATATGGCAAGCGTTTCGTTGACCTTCGGTTGACTGCGCACCGAGGAGCGTCTATGACGCGGGGTTTGACGTAATGACCGATTTTCCGGATTCCAGCCAACTCGATCTGTTTGAGCATTCGCGCGCGGTCGCTCTTGCCAACGATGTCATCGACGCGCTCCTCGCCCGCGATGCCGCTCTCTCAACCGAGCGCGTCAACGGCCTCTGCATCGAGGAACCCGGCCATAGGGCCTGCGAGGCGCTGCAAACCCTGTGCCGCGCCCTCGGCGAGTGGCCGAGGCCGTCTGCAAATCCGGCCGAGGTCGCCGAGGCAGTCCGTTGGCTCGATGGGAGAGTGCATCCCGCGGCCCTTTCGGCCTTGGGCGACAAGGCTGCCGATTTCATGCAGCCATTCTGGCGCGAACTTGCGTGCGTGGCCGGCCAGCATGCCTACGACTCGGCGTATCCTGAATCGTACAGTGCATCTCTGTATCTGCGCTGTGGCGATGCCGTGGCGGCAGCAACGGCCGCGCACGCCGTTCCGAATTGCGACGGCAATGTCGACGCGCTGCATTGGATTGCTGTCGCCCGCTATCGGGCCGAAGGGTTGAATGCCTGCCGGGCCCAGCTCATGCGGCTTGCCCTGCTGGCGCCGCAGCGCGTGCCTGCGTTGCTTGCCGAGATCGATGAGCCGTTGCTGAACCGGGACTGGCGCGCCTTCCAGGCAGACTGTCACTGGCTCGATTCGGAAGACGACACAGCGGGTTCCTGGTATCCGGCATGGCAACTTGTCGAACATCCGGGTATGGAAATAGAGATCGGCGAGCTGGCAACGTTGCCGGCCACCCGGGCCGGCCAGACGTTTGTGGAGATAAGGCGCCTGCTCAGCCTCGAAACACGTGGATACAGTGCCGCGCTTGTTTCAGCCAGGAGCCGCCTGCGCGAACTGAGCCGGGAGTTGTTCGCGTTGTATATGGCGCGCCGCGACGTGCGGCATCTGTGACTCTTACCCCACGTGCCGTTGGGGTGTCCCACGGTGTACCAGGCCCGCGGTTTTCCCTATGAAGTCGGTCCAGTCCATCGTCGGAGCGACGCAGAGGCGGTGGGCGTTTGTTGATTCGCTCACTCTAGATAAACGGATTGACGAGCGTCACGCCCAGACCGGAGAAGTGCGCGGTATTGCGCGTGACCAGCGTGAGGCCATGGGTCAGGGCGGTCGCTCCGATCTGTTTGTCGATCGCATTCTCCGGGTGCGGAACACGCAAGCGGCCCCATACCTGGGCTTCGTCATGCGAGAAATCCAGAATCCTGTCGCCAAACTCTTTCAGCACTGTGGTCAACCACGTCTCGAGCTGTCGCGCCTGCCTAGTGTCACCGCGGTGGCGGATCGCTTCGACCCCACGCCGGATCTCGCCAACGGAGATGACGCTCAGATAGAGCGCATCGCCCTTGGTTCGGGCGTCTGCAAAGAAGCGCCTGACGCCCAGGTTAGCCTTGGCGCGCTTGCGCACTTCGCTGACCACATCCGTATCAACCAAGTACATTCTGGCTGGCGTCGTCGTCGATTCTGGCAAAGTCGACATCCTTGCCCACGTTCGGAATCGAGGCGAGCACCTCCGCGAATGATTTCGCCCTGGACTTCAGCAATGCAGCCGCGAGCAGTTCCCGATGCTCGGCCTCGGCACTGCGGCCGTGTTTCCCGGCGCGAGACTTCAACGCGCGGACAATGCGTTCGTCGACGTTGCGGACGATCAGATTAGCCATGATGTTCATCCCTCGGCGATGGTGTGCGGAGCAGATGATAGCATTGATAGCGCCGCGGCGTTCACCGCCACCCACTGGGCCATGGATCAGGCGGATAAGATCTTGGGGTTCCCGCGGTGTACCAAGGCGACCGTTTTCCCTATGAAATCAGTCCAGTCCATCATGGGGGCCGTGCAAAGACGGTGAGCGTTGAATTCGCTGGGATTTTTTTGAGTGTCGGTCACTTGTTGCGGACCATAGAGTCGTCGTTTCCCGCTATTTCTCGCTATTTTCCTCGATTGCCCGCCGTCGCCGGCGTCGGCAGTGTACCTGTCGGTGCCCAACCAGAACGAATCCATGGGTCGGACATGCGCGCTCGAGGGGTGAACCGGGAGAACAACGATTCATTGACTCCGGATCCCATGGTGGGATAATCCCACCATGATTCTGACCCTCGATGCCAAGCGTCGTCTGACCGTCCCGGCAGCTCTTGCCCCGGCTTCGCCCGGGGATGCATTCGACGCGCGGTTCGACGCCGAAGAGAACGAGATCGTGTTCCGCCGAATCGCGGGCGCAGGCGATTGGCTTGCGGTGCTGAGCAAGTGCCCGGTGAGCATGGACGACCTGCCGCCTCGCCGGCGGGCGCCCGCGAGGCGCCGCAGGATTTGAGCTGGCTACTCGATACCGATGTAATCTGCCAGCCAGCCAAGCGCCATGGGGATGCCCGAGTGGTCGCTTGGCTGCACCAGGAGCGCGAGCGGTGCTTTACCAGCGCAGTCGTCATCGCTCAACTCGCGTACTGGGTGCGGTCGAAGGAGGGCCGTAAGCGCCGCGAATTGCAGGATTGGCTGAGAAGGCTGGTGGATGCGCTCGGCGGCCGCGTTCTCGGCTTCAACGTCTCGGTCGCCCATGTCTGGGCCGATCAGGAGCACCTGCTGGAAAAGCACGGGCAGCGCATGCCCGTGGAGGACGGCTACATCGCCGCGACCGCACGGCGCCACGGTCTGACGATCGCGACGGGAAACGACAAGGATTTCCGGCGGCCCGGCCTGAAGGTCTTCAACCCGTTCAAGGAACTGCCTCCGGTCTGAATTCAGGCACCGCGGAGTGAAATCATTCAGGAAATGCCCGAGGCGAAATACAGCACACCGGACGAAGTGCTTGCCGAGGCTCGATCGTTGGCCGCTCTCCCTGCGGGTGCGGTCGAATCGAGGTTGGAGGTGCTCCGGTTGCGTTATCGCGAGGCACCGTTGCTTTTCACGCAGGAGGCCCTTCAGCTTCTGCGCCAGGCCGGAGAGCGGGCGAATCAGGCTCGGGCTGGCGCCTGGGACGACCGCGCGCTGGCGGCGCTGAAGGAAGTGTTCGGGTATCCGACGTTCCGGGTGGGGCAACTGGAGATCATCAGGGCGGCGATGGCGGGGCGGGATTGCCTCGGGGTGATGCCGACGGGGGCCGGGAAGTCGGTGACGTACCAGATCCCGGCGCGGCTGATCGGCGGGGTGACGCTGGTCGTGTCGCCGTTGATTTCGCTCATGAAGGACCAGGTTGACGCGATGAGCGAAGTTGGGATCCGCGCGACGTTCCTGAACTCGTCGCTTGACGCAGCGGAGCGGTCGCGGCGCGCGGCGCGGCTGCGCTCGGGCGAGTTCGAGATGCTCTACGCCGCGCCGGAGGGAATCGACGCGTCGGTCGGGCGGCTCCTGGACTCGCTCGACCTGAAACTGATCGCGGTCGACGAGGCGCACTGCATCAGCGAATGGGGACACGACTTTCGCCCGTCCTACCGCAACCTCGCCGGCCTGAAACAGCGCTTCAAGGGAATCCCCGTCCTCGCCCTGACCGCTACCGCGACGCCGCGTGTGAAGAACGACATCATCGAGCAGCTCGCGCTGCAGGATCCGCTCGAGGTCCGCGGCTCGTTCTTCCGCCCCAATCTGCATCTGTTCGCCGTGAAAAAAGGCAAGGGCGACGGGGTGCGCGACATGATCTTCCGCCTGGTGCGCGCGCGCCGCGGCGAGTCCGGGATCGTCTACTGCCTGTCGCGCAAGGCGGCCGACGCGACGGCCGGGTTCCTCGAAGGCAAGCGCGTGCGCGCGGCGGCGTACCACGCCGGGATGACGCCGGAGCAGCGCGCGAACACCCAGGACAAGTTCAGCCGGGAAGACCTCGACGTCGTCTGCGCGACGATCGCTTTCGGCATGGGGATCGACAAGTCCAACGTCCGCTTCGTCATCCACCGCGACCTGCCGCGCTCGATCGAGGGGTACTACCAGGAGATCGGTCGCGCCGGGCGCGATGGCGCTGCCGCCGACTGCGTGCTCTTCTACTCCTGGGCCGACGTCATGTCGCTTGACCGCATCCTCTTGAACTCAGAGGTCCAGGATCCCGAGGTCGCCGACCAGCAGCGCCGCGCCGTGCGCCGCATGTTCGATCTCGCCGATCGACCCGGCTGCCTCTGGCGCCGTCTCGCCGGCCATTTCGCGGAACACATCGCAGCCTGCGGCGAGTCCTGCGGGAGCTGCCTCAAGCGCGACATCGTCGAGGACGCGCGCCCGGCCACCGGGGCGCCGGCAAAGAAGGAACGGACGAAAGTGCGCCCGGCGCCAACCGAGGCGATCCCGGACCCGGGGCTGTTCGAGCGGCTGCGCGCGCTGCGGAAGACGTTGGCGGACGAGCGGAAGGTGCCGGCGTTCGTGGTCTTCAGCGACCGGGCGCTGCAGGACATGGCCGCGCGCAAGCCGCGGACGCGCGACGAGTTCCTCGACGTGCACGGAGTGGGGCGGAAGAAGCTCGAGGAATACGGGGATTCCTTCCTCGCGGAAATCCTCCGGGAGCGTTGAGCGCCACCCACCTCTTGAGCCTCGCGTGCATCGTTTAGTCGGGGTGTACCACGGTGTACCAGCCCTCAATCACGCTCTATGAAATCAGTCCAATCCATCATCGGCGCGACGCAGAGGCGGTGTGTCATCGCATGTCCAGCGCGCGCCGGCGCGTGAGCTCCACGATGCAGGCAAGCTGCACATCGTCGGCGCCGACGCCCTTGGGCGCGTGATCGCGCCGCCGCACGCACTCGGCGTCGCGGTAGCGGCGCCATTCCTCGTTCGCCTTGCGGTAGGCGGCCTCGAAGCGATCGCCCTTCGCCGCGGCGTCGCGCTCGCGCGCTTCCTGGAAGCGCTGCGCGTATTGCTGATTCAGCTCGGCCTCGGCGAGCTGCTGCAGCAGATCAAGGCACGGACGGGGCTTCGCGCGCAGCTCGTCGCTGCGCACGCAATGCGCGAGCGCAGGCGCATCCTGGCGCGGCAGCCAGTTGAAGAACACCGGGCGCTTCTCGTCGGCGAGCAGGCAGATGAAAGCAAGCTCGGCGCTCGGGGCGCCCTCGAGCACCACCGCGCCGTTGCCGGTGAGGATCGAGGCGACGAACTGGCTGCCGAGCTTGCGCGCGTAGCGCTCGATCACCAGGTGCCGGTCGCGGTCGAACACCACGTCCTTCGCCGTCGCGCCTTCCCGGTTCTGCTCCTGCCTGGCGTAGGCGCGGCAGGCCTCCACGGCCGGGCCCTGGTATTGCGCCAGCCCCGGCAGCGCGATCGACGCCAGGAGAAGAAAGCAGAGCGTTCTCATGCCGCGCGCCGGTACTGCCCGGTGGCCTGCGCGCGCACGCGGATCAGGCCGAGCACGCTCTCGGTGTTCGGCGCGGCGACTGCCGCCTTGCGCGCGATCTCCAGCGTGCCGGCGAGCAGCCCGTCGATCTCCAGCGCCCTGCCGGACTCGAGATCCTGCAGCATCGAGGTCTTGAAGTCGCCGAGCTCGCGCGCCATGTCGATGCGCGCCTCCGGGTCGATGTCCGCGTCCACCCCGACCGCGCGGCCGATCGCGAGCACCTCGCGCATGATCCGCACCATGTATTCCTTGACGTACGCGTCGCCGATCAGCGGTTGCGCCTTGGAAAGCGTCAGTGCCGAGACCGGGTTGAAGCTGACGTTGCCGAGGAGCTTGACCCAGAATTCCTTCTCGATCGAGTCGGTGGCGATCGCCTCGAACCCCGCCTCGGACAGCGCCTCGGCGATGCGCCGGGCGCGCCCGGTGTTCCTGCCGCCCGGCTCGCCGAGGATCAGCTTTCGGCCCACGCCGTGGCTGACCAGCCCGGGCTCGGGGATCGAGGCCGCGAGGTGGATCACGCAGCCCACGATCCTGTCCGTCGGCATGGCGCGCGAAAGCCTGCCGCCGGGATCGAGCGACTCGAGCCGCAGCGTGCCGCCGCCGAACGCGAGGCGATCGAAGAACCACCACGGCACGCCGTTCATCGCGGTGACGATCGAGGTGCCGGCGCCGAGCAGGGGGGCGATGCGGCCGGCGACCTGCGCTAGGTCCTGCGCCTTGACGGCGACGATGACGCAGTCGTGCGCCCCGAGCGTCGACGGATCGCCTTCGGCGCGCAACCGCATCGTCTCGATCGCTCCGCCGGCGCCGGAGCGCACGCGCAGCCCGTCGCGCCGGATGGCCTCGAGATGCGCGCCGCGCGCGACGACCGACACGTCGTGTCCGGCGCGCGCGAGCCAGGCGGCCATCAGCCCGCCGACCGCGCCGGCGCCGTAGATGCAGATTTTCACGGTGTTATTCTAGCGTCCGAGGAGATTCGCCCATGTTCAGGTTGAAGAAGAAGCTGACGCAGCTGATGCCCGCCGCGAGCACGCTGCCCGGGCGGTCGGCGGCGCCGCCGGTGCCGGAGCGCCATTTCGTGAACGGCCATTCCCTCAAGCCGCCGTTTGGCGAAAGCATTCAGACCGCGGTGTTCGGCATGGGCTGCTTCTGGGGCGCCGAGCGGCTGTTCTGGAACACGCCCGGCGTGTACTCGACCGCGGTCGGCTACGCGGGCGGCGAGACGAAGAACCCGACCTACGAAGAGGTGTGCACCGGCCTCACCAACCACACCGAGGCGGTGCTGGTCGCTTTCGATCCGAAGCTCGTGACGTACGAGGAATTGCTCAAGGTGTTCTGGGAAGGGCACGACCCGACGCAGGGCATGCGGCAGGGCAACGACGCGGGCACGCAGTACCGGTCGGCCATCTACACCTACGGCGAGGAGCAGGCAAAAGCCGCGCTAGCATCGCGCGACATGTTCCAGCAGTCGCTGCAGAAGGCTGGCTTCGGGAAGATCACCACCGAGATCCGCGCGGCGCCGGAGTTCTACTACGCCGAGGACTACCACCAGCAATACCTCGGCAAGAACCCGAGCGGCTACTGCGGCCTCGGGGGAACCGGCATCTCGTGCCCCGCCGGCGTCGCGGAGCGGGCCTAGTCGGGCAGGACGGCCCAATCCTCGACGCGCAGCCGCGCGGCGATCTCGAACCCGTCGCCGCGCGGGCGCACCACCGCGATCTCGCCCTCCGCGAGATGCGGCGGCCCGGCGACCGCGCGAAACGGATTGCCGTGGCTCGCGATGAGGCGGTTTTCCTTTTTCGGCACTTCCCGGGACAGAAGCCTTCTCAGCGGCTCGTAGCGCTTCGGGTCGTCGGGGCTTGCGGAGCCGCCGCGCACCTCGCTCGACGCATCGGCCTTGCCGAAGGCGAGCCGCGCCGTCTCCATGGTGCGGCACATCGGGCTCGCGAGCACCGGACCGCGCGCGACCCGCAGGCGCTTGAGCTGGCGCGCGATCTCGCGCGCCTCGTCGCGCCCCTTGTCGCTGAGGTTGCGCTGCGTCGAGCAATCCTCGTACGAGCGCATGCCTCGGTCGTTCTGGCTGAAATCAGTAGAGGTGTGGCGGAGATAGAGCACGTAGCTGCCCTTGCGCAACTCATCGACGAGGGCGGCCCCGGACAGCGCCTGCGCGGAAGCGAGGCCCGACCACAGGAAAACGAGCAGCCAGCGAAAGCGGATCACTTCCCCCGCTTGACCATCATCGCCCGCCCTCGCGGGACGCGTCGTAGGAGCTCGGCGGCTCGCTTGCTCTCTCGAGCATGGCTTCGAGGTTGGCGAGCAGCGCCGGGTCGTGCCGCTCGACCTCGCGGCGGACCAGCGCGAGGTCGAGCCCCGGGAGCGCGCGGATGAGCTCGAGCGCGTCGACGAAATTCTGCTCCTTGTCCGACACCAGGTAGAGCCACAGCAGAGCCTCCGGCGAGGCCGCCTTGACCCTGGTTCCCAGGATGACCGCGTCTCGGGAATTCGCCAGCGCGAAGTCCTCGGTGCTCGCTCCCGCGTAGCGGATGTCGATCTCGACTTCGCCGTCCTTGAATTTGGAATGGAACCTGCCGATGTGCACCAGCTCGAAGCGCTCCGCAAGCAGCCTGTCGAGATCGTCCTTGCGGTCGGGGTCGACGAAAGCGTCGATGTCGACCGTCATTCTGGGCTTGACGTACAGCGCGAGCGCGTTCGCGCCGCCGATGACGTAGCGAACGCCGCGGGCGCCGAGGATCTCGATCAGCTTCGCCAGCGTCGCTTTCATGTCGGGCAGCACCGCGTCGACCAGGACGTCGAATGCGCTCATGGCGACATTGTGATGCAGTCCGGCTGCCTCTGTTCTCAGGCAGCTTTGGATGCCGCCGGCCCGGCCCTGGAGATCAGCTCGCGCAGCACGTAGGGCAGAATGCCGCCGTGCTTGTAGTAGTCGACCTCGATCGCGGTGTCGATGCGGGATTTGACGGTGATCGTCCTCGCGGCGCCATCCGAGCCCGTGATTCTCAGCTGAAGGTCCTGCTGCGGCCGGATGTCGTCCAGGCCCTGCACTTCGACGGTCTCGTCGCCCTTGATGCCGAGCGACTGCGCAGAGTCGGCTCCGGTGAACTGCAGCGGCAGCACGCCCATGCCGACGAGGTTGGAGCGGTGGATGCGCTCGAAGCTGCGCGCGATCACCGCCTTCACGCCGAGGAGCTGCGTGCCCTTGGCGGCCCAGTCGCGCGAGGAGCCGGTGCCGTACTCCTCGCCGCCGAACACCACGGTGGGGACGCGCTCGGCGACGTAGCGCATCGCCGCCTCGTAGATCGGCAGCCTCTCGCCCTTGAATAGCGTCACGCCGCCCTCGGTGCCGGGGAGCATCAGGTTCTTGATGCGCACGTTGGCGAAGGTGCCGCGCATCATCACCTCGTGGTTGCCGCGGCGCGCGCCGTAGCTGTTGAAATCAGCCACCGCGACGTCGTGCTCCTGCAGGTAGATGCCGGCGGGCGAGGTGGGCTTGATCGAGCCGGCGGGCGAGATGTGGTCGGTGGTCACCGAGTCGCCGAAGATGCCGAGAATCCTCGCGCCGGAGATGGCGCCGACCTTGCCCGGCCGCATGCCGAAGTCGCGAAAGAACGGCGGCTCGGCGATGTAGGTGGATTTCGGCCAGCTGTAGACCTGGCCGCCCGGCGCCGACACCTTCTTCCACAGCGGGTTCGCCTCGCCGAGGTTCGAGTAAAGGCGCTGGAAGGTCGGCGCGTCCATCGCCAGCTTCATCAGCGCGCGCACCTCTTCGGCGCCCGGCCAGATGTGGCCGATGTAGACGTCCTGCCCGTCCTTCGATTTTCCGACCGGCTCGGTGCGGAAATCCCTGAGCATCGTGCCGGCGATCGCGTAGGCGACCACCAGCGGCGGCGAGGCGAGGAAATTGGCGCGGATGTTCGGATGGATGCGCGCCTCGAAGTTGCGGTTGCCCGAGAGCACCGCCGCGCACACCAGGTCGTTCTTGACGATCGCCTCCTCGATCGGCTGCGCCAGCGGCCCGGAATTGCCGATGCACGTCGTGCAGCCGTAGCCGGCGAGGTAGAAGCCGAGCTTTTCCAGGTAGGGCAGCAGCCCCGCGCGGGTCAGGTACTCGGTCACCACGCGCGAGCCCGGGGCGAGGGAGGTCTTGATGTGCGGCTTCACCTTGAGGCCGAGCTCCACCGCCTTCTTGGCGAGCAGCCCCGCGGCGAGCAGCACGCCGGGGTTGGAAGTGTTGGTGCACGAGGTGATCGCGGCGATGACCACGTCCCCCGAGCCGATGTCGATGCCGTCGAAGGTCTTGAAGCGGCGCGCCAGGTCCTGCGGCTTCTTGTTGAAGCCGCTCTCGGCGACGGGTTTCGAGAACAGGGCCGTGAACGCGCCCTTCACCTTGTCCAGGTTGATGCGGTCCTGCGGGCGCTTGGGCCCGGCGAGCGAGGGCATGACGCTCGCGAGGTCGAGCTCGAGCAGCTGCGAATAGTCGATCGCGCCCGCCTTCGGAATCCCGTACATCCCTTGAGCCTTGAAGTACGCGGAGAACGCGGCGATCTCCGTCGCGGTGCGGCCGGTGCCGCGGAAGTAGTCGACGGTCTTGTCGTCCACGGGGAAGAAGCCCATGGTCGCGCCGTATTCGGGGGCCATGTTGCCGAGGGTCGCGCGGTCGGGCACCGCGAGCGAGGCCGCGCCTTCGCCGAAGAACTCGACGAACTTGCCCACCACTTTCGCCTTCCTCAGCATCTCGGTGACGGTGAGCACGAGGTCGGTCGCCGTGCAGGCGGGGTGGAGCTTCCCCTTGAGGTGCACGCCGACCACGTCCGGCGTCAGGATATAGAGCGGCTGGCCGAGCATGCCGGCCTCGGCCTCGATCCCGCCCACGCCCCAGCCGACGACGCCGATGCCGTTGATCATGGTGGTGTGGCTGTCGGTGCCGACCAGCGTATCGGGGTAGTGCACGCCGTCGCTCGAGCGGTGCACTCCGCGCGCCAGGTACTCCAGGTTCACCTGGTGCACGATGCCGATTCCCGGCGGCACTACCTTGAACGTATCGAAGGCCTGCATGCCCCACTTCATGAACTGATAGCGCTCCTCGTTCCTCCTGAACTCGAGCTTCATGTTGAGGTCGAGGGCGTTCTTGGTGCCGTAGTGGTCGATCTGCACCGAGTGGTCCACCACCAGGTCCACCGGCACCAGGGGCTCGATCACCTTGGGATCCTTGCCCAGCTTCTGCGCTACCCCGCGCATCGCGGCGAGGTCGCAGAGCAGCGGCACGCCGGTGAAGTCCTGCAGCACGATCCTCGCCACCACGAACGGGATCTCGTCGGTGCGCGGCGCGTTCGGCTTCCACGCGGCGAGCTGCCGCACGTGCCCCTCGGTGACCTTCTTGCCGTCGCAGTTGCGCAGCACCGACTCGAGCACGATGCGGATCGAGACCGGAAGCCGCTCGATCTCGACCCCGAGCGCCTTTCCCAGCTGCGCGAGCGAGTAGAACTTGCCGCCGTTCAGCGGCTGCAGCGTCCCGTGCAGGTCATGCGGCATGCATCCCTCCGTCGTTGACCCAGATCGCCTGCGCATCGCAGCTGCCGTGCTCGTCGAGAGCCGCCAGCCGGGACATCAGGCGGGAGCGCTCTTCGAGCAGCGCCGCGAGCTGCTCGTCGCAGCGCGCGATGGGCGTCGGGTAATGGCGAATTTCGCGCGACAGCTCGGAAATGCGGCGTTCCAGCCCGATCCTCATATCACGAACAGGTCCATGAACTCGTTCACCGGCATCCTTTCCAGCCGCGGCGCGTCGAGGCAAAGGTCGAGGATAGCCCCGCGCCGCTTCTCGGGGAAGCGGCGCGCGAGATTGGTCCTGAACTTTTCCACCAGGATCGGCATGCCTTCCCTGCGCCGGCGCTTGTGGCCGATCGGATACTCGCACACGAACTCGCCCAGGCGCCTGCCGTCCTTGAATTCGACCGTGAGCGCGTTCGCGATCGAGCGCTTGGCGGGATCGTGGTAGTCGCGGGAAAAGCCCTTGTCCTCGGCGCAGGTAATCCTGGCGCGCAGCGCGTCGATGCGCGGGTCCCTGGCCACCTCGTCCTCGTAGTCGTGCGCGGTCAGCCGTCCGAAGAGGATCGGCACCGCGACCATGTACTGGATGCAGTGATCGCGGTCGGCCGGGTTATGCAGCGGGCCTTTCTTGTCGATGATGCGCAGGCAGGCTTCGTGCGTGCGGATGGTGATCTTCCGGATGTCCTCCGCCTTGCGCCCCTGCCGCCTCAATTCGGCGTGGATGTCCATCGCGCACTCGACCGCCGTCTGTGCATGGAACTCGGCGGGGTAGGAGATCTTGAACAGCACGTTTTCCATCACGTAGGCTGCGAACGGGCGCTCCAGCCTGAACGGCTTGCCGCCGAACAGCACGTCGTAGAAGCCCCACTTCTTCGCCGTGAGCGCCGAGGGGTAGCCCATCTCGCCGGTCTTGGAGATGAGCGCCAGCCGCACCGCGCGGCTCGTCGCGTCGCCGGCCGCCCAGCTTTTTCGCGAACCGGTGTTCGGCGCGTGCCGGTAGGTGCGCAGGCTCTGACCGTCGAGCCACGCCTGCGAGACCGCGTTCACCACCTCGTCGTAGGAGCAGCCGATCAGGTTCGCGACCACCGCCGTCGAGGCGACCTTGACCAGCACCACGTGATCGAGGCCGACGCGGTTGAAGCTGTTCTTCAGCGCAAGCACGCCCTGGACTTCATGCGCTTTGATCATTCCCGTCAGCACGTCCTTCATTATCAATGGTTTTGTGCCGCTCGAACCGGCCGCGCGGGAAACCCAATCCGCGGCCGCGAGGATGCCGCCGAGGTTGTCCGATGGATGCCCCCATTCGGCGGCGAGCCAGGTGTCGTTGAAGTCGAGCCAGCGGATCATCGCGCCGATGTTGAACGCCGCCTGCACGGGGTCGAGCTGGAATTGCGTGCCCGGCACGCGCGCGCCGTTCGGCACCAGGGTCCCGGGCGCGATCGGCCCGAGCAGCTTGGTGCAGGCCGGGTACTCGAGCGCCTCCAGCCCGCAGCCGAGCGTATCCATCAGGCAGTAGCGCGCCGTCTCGTACGCCTCGCGGCTCGTCACCGTGTAGCCGGTGACGTAGTCGGCGATCTGGGTGAGGACCTTGTCAGGCTTCGGGCGGACGTTCGAGATGTGCGAGGACATCTGCGGCGGCCTAGAAGAACGTCGGCAGCAAGCCGGTGTCGTGCATCGTCTCGATGAATTCCCACAAAGCGAATGCCCATAGGAACCACATCGCGTCGAGGATTCCCCTGCGGATGTGCCGAGGCGACGCGAATACAATCTCGGGTTCCTTGTACAGCGACCAGTCGGGAACCCACCGCGGCACCCGCGTGCAGTAGCTCCGGTAGTGCTCGCCGAATTTCTCCGTCAGGCGCGCTTCCTCCTTCGCCACCACTCTCGGGTAAAGGGCGAAAAAGAGCAGGGCGAGCGCCAAGGCGAGATAAGGCTGCTCGACCGCGAAGCCGAAACCCGTGGCGCCGAGAAAGTTGCCGGCGTAGAGCGGATTTCTCACCACGGAGTACGGGCCGGACGTCGCCAGCTCGCCGTCCTTCGTCCCGCCGATGAACACCAGGCACCAGATGCGCCACAGGGTCGCGGCGACGAGCAGCGCGTAGCCGAGCAGCTCCGAGAGCTCCGCCGGCCAGCCGAGCAGCACCTTGGGAGGTGAGCCGAGCAGGACGAAGAGCAGGGCGCCGGCGACGATCGCGCGCGACCACGCGATGCGGTGGCTGGCGAAATGCCCGGCGATCATTCTTTTTCGACCTCGCTGTCGTCGTCGGCGCGGAAGAGGTGCTCCGAGCCGCCCGCGGGCAGGAACGTGTGCTCGGCGCCGCCCGATTTGGGCGCGTGGCGCATCGAAGGGGAGGACGAGCGCGTCTCGGAGGTCTTGTCCCACCAGGCGGCGCGGCCTTTCCTCTGCGATTCGATTTCTTCCGGGTGCTCCTTTAGGAACTGTTTCATGAACCTGGTGAGGTCGGATTCGTACATGCCGGCGCTCCTACTTGACTTCCTGCTGGGCCGCGATTTCATCGCGCCGATCGATGATGATCGTGTCGCCCATGATGACATTCACCTTGTTCGGATACTCGTAGCCGGTGCCCTTGCTGTGGTCGATGATCGCCCCGATGCCGCCGCCGAAAATGATGTTGCCGAACATGCCGCCGTGCGCGCGCGACACCAGCTTCGCGAGCCCCGGAGACTGGCCGTCCTTGCGGCAATCGACCTGGATATCCTCCGAATCGCGCACCACCATCACGCTCGAAGGCGTCGAAACCTTCCACAAGCCCCTCGGGCTTTGGAGCGCGCACTCCGCTTTCTCCACCGCGTCTCCCGCCTTGGTCTTGGTCGAGACCAGGATGCTTTGCATCTCGCTTCCGGTGATGCTGGCACAGCCGCTGCCGAGCATCAATGCCGCAGCCGCTGCCGTCGCGTTTCCGATCCTCATCATCCCCTCCCTGAAAAGGCCGTAACTCCTATCGTTGTGAAATCGGCACCCACTTCCGGTTCTCCGGTCCGGTGTAATTCGCGCTCGGCCGGATGATCTTGCCGTCGATCCTCTGCTCGATCACGTGCGCCGACCAGCCGCTCGCGCGCGTGATGACGAAGACCGGCGTGAACATGGCCGTCGGTACGCCCATCATGTGGTACGACACCGAGCTGAACCAGTCGAGGTTGGCGAACATCTTCTTCTCGCGCCACATCACCGCCTCGATCCGGTCGGCGATGTCGAACAGCTTCATGTTCCCCGCGCTCGCGGAGAGCCGGCGCGCGATCTCCTTGATCACCTTGTTGCGCGGATCGCCAGTGGTGTACACGGGATGCCCGAAGCCGATCACGATCTCCTTGGCGGCGAGCCGCCGCAGGATGTCCTGTTCGGCCTCGTCGGGTGTCCGGTAGCGGCTCTGCACCTCGAAAGAGAACTCGTTCGCGCCGCCGTGCTTCGGCCCGCGCAGCGCGCCGATCCCGCCGCAGATCGCGCTGTAGAAATCCGAGCCGGTGCCCGCGACCACGCGGCAGGCGAAGGTGCTGGCGTTGAACTCGTGCTCGGCGTAGAGGATGAGCGAGGTGTGCATCGCGCGCACCCACTCGGCTGAGGGCTCCCTGCCATGCAGCAGCCACAGGAAATGCCCGCCGATCGAGTCGTCGTCGGTCTCGACCTCGATCCTGCGCCCGTGATGGCTGTAGTGGTACCAGTACAGCAGCATCGAGCCGAGCGATGCCATCAGCCTGTCGGCGATGTGGCGCGCGCCGGCGACGTTGTGGTCTTCCTGCTCGGGCTCGAGCGTGCCGAGCACCGATACGCCGGTGCGCAGCACGTCCATCGGGTGCGCCGAGCGCGGCAGGCATTCGAGCGCGGTCTTGAGGGAGGGAGGCAGGCCGCGCAGGCTCCTCAACTTCTTCTTGTAGGAATCCAGCTCCGCCTGCGTCGGCAGCTTCTCGTGCACCAGCAGGTAGGCGATTTCCTCGAATTCCGCCTCCTCGGCGAAGTCGAGGATGTCGTAGCCGCGATAATGGAGGTCGTTGCCGGTGCGCCCGACGGTGCAAAGCGCGGTGTTGCCTGCCGCGACCCCGGAGAGCGCGACCGATTTCTTCGGCTTAGGAGCCGCCCCGCCTGGCAAAGAGCTCATCGAGTTTTTTCTCGTAGGCGCGGTAGCCGAGGAAATCGTACAGCTCGTCGCGCGTCTGCATGTCCGCGAGCACGCCCTTCTGCGTGCCTTCGCCGCGCAGCGCCATGTATACGCCGAGCGCCGCCTTGTTCATGGCGCGGAATGCCGACAGCGGGTAGAGGGCGATCGCGACGCCCGCCGAGCGCAGCTCCTCCAGCGTGAACAGCGGCGTCCTGCCGAACTCGGTGACGTTCGCGAGCACCGGCGCCTTCACTGCCGCCGCGAAGCTGCGGTACATCGCCAGTTCCGTGACTGCCTCGGGGAAAATCATGTCGGCGCCGGCCTCTACGTAGGCGCGCGAGCGCTCCACGGCGCGCTCGAGGCCTTCGCCCGCCAACGCATCGGTGCGCGCCATCACCACGAAAGTGGGATCGCTGCGCGCGTCCACCGCCGACTTGATGCGGTCGCACATCTCTTCCTTCGCGACCAGTTCCTTGCCGGGGCGGTGGCCGCAGCGCTTGGCGCCCACCTGGTCCTCGATATGCATCGCCGCGGCTCCCGACTTGATGATCGATCGCGTGGTGCGCGCGACGTTGAAGGCGCTCGCGCCGAAACCGGTGTCCGCGTCCACCAGCAGCGGCAGATCGCATACGTCGGTGATGCGCCGGATATCGGTCAGCACGTCCTCGAGATTGGAGATGCCGAGGTCGGGAAGCCCGAGCGACCCGGCGGCGACTCCGCCGCCCGAGAGATAGATGGCGCGCAGCCCGGTGCGCTTCGCCATCAGCGCGTGGTAGGCGCAGATCGCTCCCGCGACCTGGAGCGGCTTCTCGTCCTGCAGCGCCCGGCGGAATTTTTCGCCGGGGGTCATGAGCCGAGCAGGTGCCTGACGCCGTCGCGCTCCTCGTGCAGCTCCTTGAGGGTGGCGTCCATCCTCCTGCGGCTGAAGTCGCTCAGCTCGATGCCCTCGACGATCGCGTACCTGCCGCCCTTGCAGGTCACGGGATAGCCGTAGATCACCCCCTCGGGAACGCCGTAGCTGCCGTCCGAGGGAATGCCCATCGATACCCAGTCTCCGTCCCGCGTTCCCTTCGCCCAGTTGCGCACGTGCTCGATCGCCGCGTTGGCGGCGCTCGCCGCCGAGGAAAGGCCGCGCGCGTCGATGATCGCGGCGCCGCGCTTCTGCACCGTGGGGATGAAGCTCGCCTCGAGCCAGGCCTGGTCGTTGATCATCGGCCAGACCCTGCTGCCGGCGTGCTCGGCCTGGAACACGTCCGGGTATTGCGTCGAGGAGTGATTGCCCCACACCGTCACCTTCGTGATCGAGGCGGTCGGCTTGCCGATCTTCAGCGCGATCTGCGACACCGCGCGATTGTGATCGAGCCGCATCATCCCGGTGAACTGCGCCGGACTCAGGCCCGGGGCGTTCTTCATCGCGATCAGGCAGTTGGTGTTCGCCGGGTTGCCGACCACCAGCACCTTCACGTCGCGCCTGGCGAACTGGTCCAGCGCCCGGCCCTGCGGGGCGAAGATCTTGCCGTTCGCCTCCAGCAGGTCCTTGCGCTCCATTCCGGGCCCGCGCGGGCGCGCGCCGACGAGAAGCGCGACGTCGGCGTCCCGGAAGGCGACCGTCGGATCGGCGGTCGCGACCATTCCATCCAGCAACGGAAAGGCGCAATCGGCGAGCTCCATCATCACGCCTTTGAGCGCCTTCTGCGCCTTCTCGTCCGGGATCTCCAGGAGCTGCAGGATCACCGGCTGGTCCGACCCGAGCATGTCGCCGGCGGCGATGCGGAACAGCAACGAGTAGCCGATCTGGCCGGCGGCGCCGGTGACTGCGACGCGCATCGGGGCTTTGGACATGGAGGAGTGGCGCCGGAATGGGGAGTTTCGAATTTTACCGCAGCGATCCCGCCGCACGCGGCGAATCGGCACATCGGTCGATGCGCGCCGCGCTTATAATTGCCGTCGCCCGGAAGAGGGGCCGGGCCACCAGACCATGTCGAGCGCGGCAGCGAAGAAAACACGGCCGAAATACCTGAGCCTCACCGCGCTGCTGTTCGAGATCCGCCTGCCGCTGCCGGGATGGGTGTCGATCCTGCACCGCGCCTCGGGAGCGCTGCTGTTCCTCGCCGGCGTGTGGGTGCTGTTCATCCTCGACCGCAGCCTCGCCTCGCAGGACGGCTTCGAGCTCGCGAAGCATTACCTGAAGCTCCCGCTGGTCAAGCTGTCGCTGCTGGTGCTGGTGTGGGCGTACTGCCACCACTTCTGCGCCGGGATCCGCTACCTGTTCCTGGATCTCGACAAGGGAGTCGATCTGAAGACGGCCCGGCTGACGGGCGGCGTCGTCATCGCGGCGGGCCTCGCGCTCACCGCGTATTTCGGGGCGATGCTGTGGTGAGCCGCGTCGTCGTCGGGGCGCATTACGGGCTGCGCGACTGGCTCGCGCAGCGCATCACCGCCGCCATCATGGCGGTCTACTCGGTGATCGTCGCGGTGGTGCTGCTGTTCGGCCAGCCGATCAGCTACCCGGTATGGCGCGACCTGTTCGCCCAGGGCTGGATGCGGGTGGCGACGCTGCTGTTCGCCGCGAGCCTCGCCTGGCACGCCTGGGTGGGCGTGCGCGACATCCTGATGGACTACGTCAAGCACGACGGGCTGCGGCTGGCGTCGCAGGTGGTCGTGCTGCTGGTGATCGCAGGCTACGTGGGCTGGACGATCGAGATTCTGTGGAGGTGAGGGTGGCGCTGCCGGTGCGCAGGTTCGACGCGATCGTGGTGGGGGCGGGCGGTTCGGGCATGCGCGCGGCGCTGGAGCTGGCGCGCGCCAACCTGAAGGTCGCCGTGCTCACCAAGGTGTTTCCCACGCGCTCGCACACCGTGGCGGCGCAGGGCGGTGTCGCGGCGCCGCTGGCGAATTCGGCCGAGGACAACTGGCACTGGCACATGTACGACACCGTGAAGGGGTCGGACTACCTCGGCGACCAGGACGCGATCGAGTACATGTGCCGGCGCGCCAACGAGGTGGTGGTCGAGCTCGAGCACATGGGCATGCCGTTCGACCGGCTGGACAACGGCAGGATCTACCAGCGCCCGTTCGGCGGCCACACTCAGGACTACGGCAGCGCCAAGATGGCGATGCGCGCCTGCGCCGCGGCGGATCGCACCGGGCACGCGATGCTGCACACGCTGTACCAGCAGAACGTCAAGGCGAACACGCAGTTCTTCGTCGAGTGGATGGCGCTCGATCTCATCCGCGACCCGCAGGACGGGGCGGTGATCGGCGTCACCGCGCTCGAGATGGAGACCGGCGAGGCCTCGATCTTCCAGGCCAAGGCGACGCTGCTGGCCACCGGCGGCTCGGGCCGCATGTTCTTCAGCTCGACCAACGCCTTCATCAACACCGGCGACGGCCTGGGAATGGCGGCGCGCGCCGGAATTCCGCTGCAGGACATGGAGTTCTACCAGTTCCATCCCACCGGTGTGTACGGCGCGGGGGTGCTGATCACCGAGGGCGTGCGCGGCGAGGGCGGCTACCTGCTCAACAGGGACGGCGAGCGCTTCATGGAGCGCTACGCGCCCAATGCCAAGGACCTCGCGAGCCGCGACGTGGTGTCGCGCGCCATGACCACCGAGATCAAGGAAGGGCGCGGCTGCGGGCCGGACGCCGACCACGTGCTGCTCAAGCTCGATCACCTCGGCCCGGAGGTGATCAACCAGCGCCTGCCCGGGATCCGCGAGATCTCGATCAAGTTCGCCAACGCCGATCCGATTCGCCAGCCGATCCCCGTGGTGCCGACGGCGCACTACCAGATGGGCGGCGTCCCTTCCAACTACATGGGGCAGGTGGTGGCGCCCGAGGGCGCGAGCGCCGAGTCCATCGTGCCCGGCTTGTATGCCGCGGGCGAGTGCTCGTGCGTCTCGGTGCACGGCGGCAACCGGCTCGGCTGCAACTCGCTGCTCGATCTGCTGGTGTTCGGCAAGTCCTCGGGAGAGCAGATGATCAAGGATCTGCGCGTCCTGCCGCGGCCGCACCGCAATCTGCCGCAGGACGCGGGCGAGGCCTCGCGCGCGCGCCTGGCGCGTCTTGACGGCGCGATGTCGGGCGAGCGGGTGGCGGAGGTCGCCCTCGATTCGAGGCGCACCATGCAGGCGCACTGCGGCGTGTTCCGTTTCCCCGAGCTCCTGGTGGAGGGGGTGGAGAAGATGAGGCGGATCGTCGAGCGCGCGCAGCACACGTTCATCGCGGACAAGTCGAAGGTGTTCAACACCGCGCGTATCGAGGCGCTCGAGCTCGACAACCTGGTCGAGGCCGCGATGGCGACGATCGTTTGCGCCGAGGCGCGCAAGGAATCGCGTGGCGCGCAGGCACGCGCCGACTATCCCGAGCGCGACGACAAGAGCTGGCTCAAGCACTCGCTCTGGTACAAGGAAGGGGACCGGCTCGCCTACAAGCCGGTGCACCTCAGGCCATTGACGGTCGCGATGTTCGAACCCAAGGTCAGGACCTACTGATGCGATTCCGCATTTACCGCTACGAGCCGGAGAAGGACGCGCGTCCCCGCATGCAGGACTACGAGGTCGCGCTCGAGCCGACCGACCGGATGCTGCTCGACGCGATGATCAAGATCAAGTCGCAGGACGACTCGCTCGCGTTCCGGCGCTCCTGCCGCGAGGGCGTGTGCGGCTCGGACGCGATCAACATCAACGGCAGGAACGGGCTCGCCTGCGTCACGCGCATCGCCGACCTGCCCGCGCACGTGACGCTGCGGCCGCTGCCGGGGATGCCGGTGATCCGCGACCTGATCGTGGACATGACGCAGTTTTTCAAGCAGTACCATTCGATCAAGCCCTTCCTGGTGAACGACGAGGCACCGCCGGAGAGGGAAAGGCTGCAATCGCCCGAGGAGCGCGAGGAGCTGAACGGCCTCTACGAGTGCATCCTGTGCGCATGCTGCTCGACTGCCTGCCCTTCGTTCTGGTGGAACCCGGACAAGTTCGTCGGCCCGGCGGGACTGCTGCAGGCCTACCGCTTCATCGCCGACAGCCGCGACCAGGCGACCTCGCAGCGCCTCGACGACCTCGAGGACCCGTATCGCCTGTTTCGCTGCCACACCATCATGAATTGCGTGGACGTCTGCCCCAAGAACCTCAACCCGACCCGCGCGATCGGCAAGATCAAGGAGCTGATGGTCCGCAGGGCGGTCTGATGGACCGCGCCCGCCGGGAAAGGCTCAAATGGAAGGCCCGCAGGGGGCTGCTCGAGCTCGACCTGGTGCTGCAAAGGTACCTGGAAGGAAATCCCGGCGACGAGGAGCTGTTCGAGCTGCTCGATCTCCCGGACAATGATCTTTGGGATATCGTGAGCGGCCGCAGCGAGCGCTTCGACCCGAAGCTCGGCGGCCTGGTGGCGCGGTTGCGCTCGGCATAGAACGGGGGACCCGATGGACAAGAAAGCGACTTTGCACCTGGGCGACGGGCGCTCGTTCGAGTTCCCGATGCTCGCGGGCACGACCGGCCCGGAGGTGGTGGACATCCGCACGCTGTACGGAAAGGCAGGCGTGTTCACCTACGACCCGGGATACCTCTCGACCGCGAGCTGCAACTCGACCATCACCTACATCGACGGGGACCAGGGCGTGCTGCTGTACCGGGGCTACCCGATCGAGCAGCTGGCGCAGCACTGCGATTTCCTCGAGGTGTGCTATCTGCTGCTTTACGGCGAGCTGCCGAGCGCCAAGCAGCAGGCGGAGTTCGTCGGCATGGTGACGCACCATACGATGGTGCACGAGCAGCTGGCGCGCCTGTATCAGGGGTTCCGGCGCGACGCGCATCCGATGGCGGTGATGGTCGGGGTGGTCGGCGCGCTGTCGGCTTTCTATCACGACGCGCTCGATATCAGCAGTCCCGAAGACCGGTCGATCTGCGCGTTCCGCCTGATCGCGAAGATGCCCACCATCGTGGCGATGTCGTACAAGTACTCGATCGGTCAGCCGTTCGTCTACCCGCGGAACGACCTGTCGTACACCGCGAACTTCATGCGCATGATGTTCGCGGTGCCCGCCGAAGACTACAAGGTGAACCAGGTGCTGGTGCGCGCCCTGGACCGCATCTTCATCCTGCACGCCGACCACGAGCAGAACGCGTCGACCTCGACGGTGCGCTTGTCCGGCTCCTCCGGCGCCAATCCGTACGCCTGCATTGCCGCCGGCATCGCCTGCCTGTGGGGGCCGGCGCACGGCGGCGCGAACGAGGCCTGCCTGGAGATGCTCGAGGAGATCGGCGACGCCTCCAAGATCGGCGAATTCATCAGGAAGGTGAAGGACAAGTCGAGCGGCGTGCGGCTGATGGGCTTCGGCCACCGCGTCTACAAGAACCACGACCCGCGCGCGAAGCTGATGCGCGAAACCTGCCACGAGGTGCTGAACGAGCTGGGCTTGCACAACGACCGCCTGTTCAAGCTCGCGCTCGCGCTCGAGAAAGTGGCGCTCGAGGACGACTATTTCGTGTCGCGCAAGCTCTACCCGAACGTGGACTTCTACTCCGGCATCGTGCAGCGCGCGCTCGGCATCCCGGTGGCGATGTTCACGTGCATCTTCTCGCTCGCGCGCACCGCGGGCTGGATCGCGCAGTGGCAGGAGATGATCGCGGATCCCGAGTACAAGATTGGCCGGCCGCGCCAGCTCTACAAGGGGGCGACGCGCCGCGAGGTGAAGCTGATCGCGCAGCGGTGAACGCCATGATGAAGCAGTTCCTCGACAGCTCGTACCTGTTCGGCGGCAATGCGCCGTTCATCGAGGAGCTGTACGAGAAGTACCTCGCCGACCCCGGCTCGGTGCCCGGGGAATGGCGCGAGTACTTCGACCGCATGCAGATGCTCCCCCCGGCCGGAGGGGGCGCGGGCAAGGACGTCGCGCACGCGCCGGTGGTCGAGTCGTTCGTGCAGCGCGCGAAAAGCGGGCAGCTGGGCGTAGCCGCGCGCGCGCTGCCCGAGGAGCCGATGACCCCGGAGCGGCTGCAGGTCGCCGCGTTGCTTCTGGTCACCGCGTACCGCATTGCGGGCGCGCGCTGGGCGACGGTCGATCCGCTGAAGCGCGTGCTGCGCCCGCAGGTGCCCGAGCTGGAGCCCGGGTTCTACGATCTCACCGAGGCGGACCTCGACCACACGGTGAACGCCGGCTCCTTCGTCGGCCTCGACCGCGTGACGCTCAGGACCCTGGTGCAGGCGCTGCGCGACACCTACTGCCGCAACATCGGCTTCGAGTACATGTTCATCGGCGAGCGCGCGCAGCGCCAGTGGATCCAGGAGCGCATCGAGCCGGTGCGCGCCGTGCCGGCGTATGCCGCGGAGCAGCAGCGCCGGCTGCTGCAGAAGCTGACCGAGGCCGAGCACCTGGAGCGCTACCTGCACACGCGCTACGTCGGGCAGAAGCGCTTCTCGCTCGAGGGCGGCGAGAGCCTGATCCCCTCGATCGACGACCTGATCCAGCGCGCGGGCGCCGCGGGCGTGCAGGAGATCGTGATCGGCATGGCGCACCGCGGGCGGCTCAACGTGCTGGTGAACGTGCTCGGCAAGATGCCGCAGGACCTGTTCCTCGAGTTCGAGGGCAAGCACGCGTCCGAGCTGCCTTCGGGGGACGTCAAGTACCACAACGGCTTCTCGTCGGACATCCCGACCCCGGGCGGCCCGGTGCATCTCTCGCTGGCGTTCAATCCGTCCCACCTCGAGATCGTCAACCCGGTGGTCGAGGGCTCGGTGCGCGCGCGCCAGCGCCGGCGCGACGACAAGACCGGCGACCAGGTGCTGCCGATCCTGGTCCACGGCGACGCGGCGTTCGCGGGGCAGGGCGTGGTGATGGAGACGCTCAACCTCTCGGGCACGCGCGGCTACGGCACCGGCGGCACGGTGCATCTCATCGTCAACAACCAGATCGGCTTCACCACCTCCGACCCGCGCGACACGCGCTCGACCATCTACTGCACCGACGTGGCGAAGATGGTCGAGGCGCCGATTTTCCACGTCAACGGCGACGACCCGGAGGCGGTGCTGTTCGTCACGCAGCTCGCGCTCGACTACCGCCAGGCGTTCCATAAGGACGTGGTGATCGACATCGTGTGCTTCCGCAAGCTCGGCCACAACGAGCAGGACGAGCCGTCGGTCACCCAGCCTTTGATGTACAAGAGGATCGGCCAGCACCCGGGAACGAGAAAGCTCTACGCCGACAAGCTGGTGGCGGGCGGTGTGCTCGGAGCGGGGGAGCCCGAGCAGATGATCAAGGCGTTCCGCGACGCGCTCGATACCGGCCGGCACACGCTGAACCCGGTGCTCTCCAGCTTCAAGAGCAAGTTCGCGGTGGACTGGTCGCCGTTCCTCGACTCGAAGTGGACCGACGCCGCCGACACGCAGGTGCCGCTCGCCGAGCTGCAGCGGCTCGCCGAGCCGCTGACCAGGGTGCCCGAGGGCTTCAAGCTGCACCCTACGGTGGCGCGCGTGCTGGCGAGCCGCCGCCAGATGGCCGAGGGCAAGCTCCCGGTGGACTGGGGCATGGCCGAGACGCTCGCCTACGCCTCCCTCGTCGCCAACGGCTACGACGTGCGGCTCTCCGGCCAGGACTCCGGGCGCGGCACTTTCGCGCACCGGCACGCGGTGCTGCACGACCAGGAGCGCGAGCGCTGGGACCTGGGAACCTACCTGCCGCTGCAGAACATCGCCAAGGACCAGGGCGACTTCGTGGTGATCGACTCCTTGCTCTCGGAAGAGGCGGTGCTCGGCTTCGAGTACGGCTTCGCCACCGCCGAGCCGAACGCGCTCGTCATCTGGGAGGCGCAGTTCGGCGATTTCGCCAACGGCGCGCAGGTGGTGATCGACCAGTTCATCAGCTCGGGCGAGACCAAGTGGGGCCGGGTGTGCGGGCTGGTGATGCTGCTGCCGCACGGCTACGAAGGGCAGGGACCCGAGCACTCCTCGGCGCGCCTGGAGCGCTACCTGCAGCTCTGCGCCGAGCACAACATGCAGGTCTGCGTGCCGAGCAACGCCGCGCAGATCTTCCATTTGCTCAGGCGCCAGATGCTGCGGCCGTTCAGGAAGCCGCTCATCGTCCTGTCGCCGAAATCGCTGTTGAGGAAGAAGGAGGCCTCTTCTCCGATCGACGAGCTGGCCGGCGGCACCTTCCAGGCGGTGATCCCGGAGGTGGACGCGCTGCAACAGAAAGACGTGAAGCGGGTGATCGGCTGCTGCGGCAAGGTTTACTACGACCTTCTTTCAGCGCGCCGGACCCGGCAGCTCGACCAGATCGCCATCATCCGCGTCGAGCAGCTCTATCCCTTCCCGCACAAGCAGTTCGCCGCCGAAATGAAGCGCTACCCGAACGCGCAGGAAGTGGTGTGGTGCCAGGAGGAGCCGCAAAACCAGGGCGCGTGGTACCAGACGGCGCATTACCTGCGCGAGAACATGCGCGAGGATCAGAAGCTGCACTACGCCGGGCGGCCGGCCTCGGCGGCGCCTGCAGGAGGCTACATGTCGCGTGACACGGAGCGACAGAAAGCTCTTGTCGAACAGGCACTTGGACGGCTTAAATGAAGTGAGTTCGGAATGCCAGACCCGGCGCGTTACGCGCTGGTTTTTCTCAACCCGGCGGAAGCCAAGCGGAAACCGGGGAAAAATCAAACGGGGGAAGCAATGATTGTCGAGGTCAAGGTCCCGCAGCTTTCGGAGTCCGTCGCCGAGGCGACGCTGCTCGACTGGCACAAGAGGGAGGGCGAAGCGGTCTCGCGCGACGAGAACCTGATCGACATCGAGACCGACAAGGTGGTGCTCGAGCTGCCGTCGCCGGCCGACGGCGTGCTGGTCAAGGTCTTGAAGCAAGCGCGCGGCAGCGTGACTTCGGGCGAAGTGATCGCGCAGATCGACACCGAGGGCAAGGGTTCTTCTGTTTCTCCTGCGAAACCTGCTGCGCCCGCAAAGGCTCCGCCACCCGTTATGCCCTCGGCCCAGAAGCTCGCCTCCGAACAGGGCGTCGACACCTCCAAAATCCTCGGCACCGGCCGCGACGGCCGCATCACCAAGGGCGACGTGCTGGAGCACGCGGGCAAGCCCGGTTCTGCGGCCGCCGCCCCGGCTGCGGCGAAACCCGCAATGCCGCAGCCGAGCCCGCCGGTGGACGTCGAGCAGCTGCTTGCCGGACGTCCCGAGCAGCGCGTGCCGATGTCGCGCCTGCGCCAGCGCGTCGCCGAGCGGCTGGTGCAGTCGCAGTCCACCGCGGCGATCCTGACGACCTTCAACGAGGTCAACATGGCGCCGGTGATGGAGCTGCGCAAGAAGTACCAGGAGCGCTTCGAGAGGGAGCACGGCGTGCGCCTGGGCTTCATGTCGTTCTTCGTCAAGGCATCGGTGCACGCGCTCAAGCGCTTCCCGGTGGTCAACGCCTCGGTGGACGGAACGGACATCGTCTACCACGGCTACTTCGACATCGGCATCGCGGTCGGCAGCCCGCGCGGCCTGGTGGTGCCGATCCTGCGCGATGCCGACCGCATGGGCTTCGCCGAGATCGAGAAGCGGATCGGCGACTTCGGCAAGCGCGCCCAGGACGGCAAGCTCGCGATCGAGGAGCTGACCGGCGGCACGTTCTCGATCTCGAACGGCGGCGTGTTCGGCTCGATGCTGTCCACGCCGATCATCAATCCGCCGCAGTCGGCGATCCTCGGCGTGCACCTCACCAAGGACCGGGCCGTGGTGGAGAACGGCCAGATCGTCATCCGGCCGATGAACTACCTCGCGCTCTCGTACGACCACCGCATCATCGACGGGCGCGAGGCGGTGCTGTTCCTCATCGCGGTCAAGGAGGCGCTGGAAGACCCCGCGCGGCTGGTGCTGGAGATCTGACATGGCGCAAAGCTTCGACGTGGTGGTGATCGGAGCCGGGCCCGCCGGCTACATCGCCTCGATCCGCGCGGCGCAGCTCGGGCTCTCGACCGCGTGCGTCGAGAAATGGAAGACGCCGAAGGGCGAGTACGCGCTGGGCGGCACCTGCCTCAACGTCGGCTGCATTCCTTCGAAGGCGCTGCTCGAATCCTCGGAGAACTACGAGCGCGTGCTGCACCGGTTCAAGGCGCACGGCATCTCGGCCTCGGGCGTCAAGTTCGACCTCAAGACGATGCTCGAGCGCAAGGACAGGATCGTCGGCAGGATGACCTCCGGCATCGCCGGCCTGTTCAAGAAGAACAAGGTCACCTGGCTGCAGGGGCACGGCAAGCTCGCCTCGGGCGGCACCACGTGGAAGATCGAGGTCTCGGATGGAAAGAAAACCGAGAGCGTCGAAGCGAAAAACGTGATCGTCGCGACCGGATCCAAGGCACGGCAGCTTCCCGGAGTGCCGGTGGACAACAAGGTGATCTGCGACAACGAAGGGGCGCTCGCCTTCGACTCGGTGCCCGAGCGCCTCGGCGTGATCGGCGCCGGAGTCATCGGGCTCGAGCTGGGCAGCGTGTGGCGGCGGCTCGGCTCGAAGGTGAAGGTGCTGGAGGCGCTCCCGGCATTCCTCGGCATCGCGGACGAAAGCGTGGCGCAGGAAGCGTGGAAGCTGTTCACCAGGGATCAGGGCCTCGACATCGAGCTGGGAGTCTCGATCGCCGAGGTGAAGCTATCGAAGAAAGGCGTGTCGATTCAATATGCTGGCGCCGACGAGTCATCCAAGACCCTGGAAGTCGACCGGCTGATCGTTTCGGTCGGCCGGACGCCGAACACGGAGGGCCTCGGCGCCGAGAATGTCGGCCTCAAGCTCGACGCCAAGGGCTTCATCGAGGTGGACAAGAACTGCCGCGCCAGCCTGCCGCGCATGTACGCGATCGGCGACGTGGTGCGCGGGCCGATGCTCGCGCATAAGGGCGAGGACGAGGGCGTGATGGTGGCCGAGATCATCGCCGGCCAGCACGGGCACGTGAACTACGACGCCATCCCCTGGGTGATCTACACCGCGCCCGAGATCGCCTGGGTCGGCAAGACCGAGCAGCAGCTCAAGGCCGAGGGCGTCGCCTACCGGGCGGGACGCTTTCCTTTCGCCTACAACGGCCGCGCGCTCGGGCGCGAGGAGCCCGAGGGCTTCATCAAGATCCTGGCCGATGCGGCGAGCGACCGCATCCTCGGCGTGCACGCGATCGGGAGCCTGGCGAGCGAGCTGATCGCCGAAGCCGTGGTGGCGATGGAGTTCGGTGCCTCGAGCGAGGACCTCGCGCGCATCTGCCACGCGCACCCGTCGATGTCGGAAGTGATGCGCGAGGCGGCGCTTGCCGTTGACAGACGCGCGCTGAACGGCTGAAGTATCACCTGGCACCCGATGGGAGAGAGACGATGAAGAAGACCGTTGCTTCCGCGCTCGCCGTCCTGGCGTCCGCAGGCATGCTTGCCGTTTCCGGGCTCGCGTTCGCGCAGGCCGCCGCCGACTGCCCGAAGAAGTGCGACGCCGAGAAGGTCTCGCGCGACGCGAATTGTCCGGCGCTCACCGACTACACCGAAGCCGTGAGGACGGACTGCCTGCAGCGCAGTCAGAAGGCCCGTAGCGCCTGCGTGAGCCGCTGCGCGGCGCCCGCCTCGAAGCCGGCTCCGGCGCCTTCCGGCAAGTAGCCCATGCCGTGCGCCGCCGCGCCCACGCTGATATGGCTTGCAGCTGTCAATAGGGCGAGCGGTTTTCTGCCAGCACGGCAAGGTGGGTGTGAAACGGACCCGATAGGGGACGCGGCGGGCACTGCTGTGGCGACGGTCGATCAAGCTGATATACGGGCGTTGGTTAGCCGCAAGACTGTTGTTCGTCACGGAGCTGCCTCGCTCTAGGATCTGAGGTGCCGGTCCGAGGACCGGATCAATAACGTGTCAGCGAGGGTTCTCCAGCCGCGTGCGCGCCGCGTTTCCTGTCGGGTTCGTGTGACGAGTTGGGTGGGGGAGTTGGGTGGGGGTCTCCTTTCTTGCCGAGCGGTTTTATCGAACGATTGCGCTCAGAGCGGTTTGACCTGCTGGCCCAGGGCCCAGACGAAGCCGGAGAGCTCGCGCGCGACCGCGACGATGATCTTGTTGCGGTTCAAGCCGCGCGCCGAAAGCCGGCGGTAGCGCGAACACAGACGCAGCTGCGCTTTCCAGGCCAGATCGGTGACGGGCTTTGGCAGTCCGGACTGGCGCCGCGCGATGCCCACCGAGACCCGGGCCCCGTAGCGGTAGGCCCAGGCGGCCTCCACCAGCGCGCGGCGGGCCGAGGAGTTCCCGGTCTTGGTGATGGCGCCCTGACGGCGGCGGTTGCCGGTGGAGTTCTCCGAGGGCACCAGCCCAAGAAATCCCATCAGGTGCCGGGGGTTGGCAAAGCGCGTGAGATCACCCAGTTCGGCCACCAGGCGCACGGCATGGATCGTTCGGATCCCGCGAAACGCTTCGAATGCAGCTACCACCGGCCGCCAGCGCCAGCGGGTGAGTTCGTCGCCGATCGCGGCCTCGAGCCGTTCGATTCGCTTGCCGGCCTCATCGACGCCTTGCGCGTACTCTTCGAACGCAATGTGCTGCGCGGCGTGCGGCAGCTTCAGCTCGGCGATCCAGCGCCGGTGCGCGGGGCTCCACAGTGTCTTGGCGTTATAGCGCACATCGTTGCGCAGCAAGAGCGCCCCGAGCCGTTGCCGCGCCTGGCGTTGCATCACGACCGCGTCCTCGCGCGCGCGCACCAGATCGCGCATCGCCTCATCAACCTGGTCGGGCACGTGGATCGGGGTCAACTCCCCGGCGCGCGCCAGCCGACAAAGCTTCAGGCAATCGCGCCGGTCGGTCTTGACCCGGTCGGCATTGGAGCGCGGCGTCATGCCCGGGGAAACCACCCAGCATTCGTGTCCCCGGTCTCGCAGCATCCGGTAGATGCCGAACCCACAGGGGCCAGCCTCGTAGACAAACACCAGCACCTTGCCCGTCGATTCGAGCTTGCGGCACAGCCGTGAGACCGACGCCATGTCCCCACCGATCGCCCCGGTGTGGCGTACCTCGCCCGCGGCATCGTCGCCCGTGGCCACATCGATCGAGTCCTTGTGCACATCCATTCCGACGTACAGCTTGCTAGACTTGCCCATGGCCTGCCTCCTTTGCATGTTGGTTGACGCCTTCGTGCTCAACGTGTGGCTCTGCGTAGCTCATCACGTAATCCACGATACGCCGGAGGCAGGCCTCCTCATTTCCCAAACGGCAAGCCATTCTGTCTAGCCGTGTAGCTGGCGGCATACGATCGCGAGCGGCCGCGAGGAAAGAGGCAGAGCGCCAAGAAGGGTCAAGAAGCCGCAAGCGCTTAGAATCCGCAGGACATGCTGAAACCCGCCCGCGAAGAAGAATCGGCCGGGATCCAGCCCGACGTCGTCACGCTTTACGAGCAGGCTCTCGCCCGGCGCGGCTTCACCTCCGACCCCGCTCAATGGGGCGCGGTCGAGCGCCTGCAGCGCCTGTATGAGGAGTGGACCGCCTACAAGGCGCGGCGCAACACCGCGCTCAGGCGCCTGATCGTCAAGCCGCCCCTGCCGAAAGGGGTGTATCTCTGGGGCGCGGTAGGGCGCGGCAAGAGCTTCCTCATGGACGCCTTCTTCCTGTGCGTGCCGCTGGTGAGGAAGCGCCGCGTGCATTTCCACCACTTCATGCGCGAGATCCATCGCGAGCTGGAGGAGCTGAAGGGCACCGAGGATCCGATCGCGGCGGCGGCGGCGCGCGCGGCGCGGCGCTGGCGCCTGGTCTGCTTCGACGAGTTCCACGTCTCGGACATCGCCGACGCCATGATCCTGGGCCGGTTTCTCGAGCAGGCGATGGAGCGCGGGGTCGAATTCGTGATGACCAGCAACTACCTCCCCGACCGGCTGTACGCCGACGGTCTGCAGCGCGAGCGCTTCCTGCCGGCGATCGAGCTGCTCAAGAGCCGGCTGGATGTGCTCGAGGTGGACAACGGCACCGACTACCGGCGCCTGAAGATGGAGCGGCTCAAGGTCTACCACGTCGGGGCGGACGGCGAGCTCGAGCTCGAGCGCATCTTCTCGGAGCTGAAGGACGTCGAGGAGGAGGATCACCCGCTCGACGTCGAGGGACGCGTGATCCCGTTCCGCCGGCGCGCCGGCGGCCTGGTGTGGTTCGAGTTCGCGGCGCTCTGTGCGGGGCCGCGCTCCTACGCCGACTACGTGGATCTCGCGAAACGGTTTCACACAGTGATCCTGTCCGGCGTGCCGCGGCTCTCGGCGAAGAGCGCCGACGCCGCGCGGCGCTTCACCTGGCTGGTGGATGTGTTCTACGATGACCGCGTGAAGCTGGCGGTGTCGGCCGAGGCGCCGCCGGACGAGCTGTTCGTCGAGGGAAGGAACAGCGCCGAGTTCCAGCGCGCGGCGAGCCGGCTGCACGAGATGCAGACTGCCGAATATCTGCAAAGCGAACGCAGGAGGAGCGGTGGATAGGTTCAAGGCCTACAAGCTGACGGAGGTCGACAGGAAGATCCGCGCCGAATTCGTGGACATGACATTGGACGATCTCGATCCGGGCGACGTGGTGCTGCGCGTCGCGTACTCGGACGTCAACTACAAGGACGCGCTGGCGGCGACCGGCAAGGGAAAAATACTGCGGCGACCTTCGTGCGTGGGAGGCATCGACCTGTCGGGCACGGTGGTCTCGTCGAGCGACGCGCGCTTCGCCAAGGGCGATGCGGCGCTCGCGGCGGGGTTCGACCTCGGCGTCGCGCACCACGGCGGCTACGCCGAGTATGCGCGCGTGCCGGCCGACTGGCTGGTGAAGCTGCCGCGGGGCATGAGCCTGTGGGACGCGATGGCGTTCGGCACCGCCGGCTTCACCGCGGCGCTCGGCATCATCCGCATGGAGCAGAACGGGCTGAAGCCCGCGAACGGCCCGGTGATCGTGAGCGGCGCCACCGGCGGCGTGGGCTCGATCGCGACCGCCGCGCTGGCGAGGCTCGGCTACCACGTGGTGGCGCTCACCGGAAAAGCCGAGCAGGCCGATTACCTGAAAAGGATCGGCGCGAAGGAGGTGAAGCTGCGAGGCGAGCTGGACCTGACCAGAATCAAGCCCCTGGACAAGGCGATGTGGGCCGGCGCGGTCGACAATCTCGGCGGGGACGTCCTCGCCTGGATCGCGAGCACCATGAAGATGAACGGCGTCATCGCCTCGATCGGCCTCGCGGCGAGCGCGAGCGTGAGTATGACGGTGATGCCGTTCATCCTGCGCGGCGTGAGCCTGCTCGGGATCAACTCGAGCGATGCCCCGGCGCCGGCCCTGCGCAACGAGGCGTGGCGCCGGCTCGCCACCGACCTGCACCCGCCGATGCTGAAGGAGATCTGCAGGACCATCCCGTTCCCCGACCTGCCGAAAGCGTTCGACGAGCTGATCGGCACGAAGGTGATCGGCAGAATCGTCGTCGACTTGAGCCCGTGACCGCCTACCGGGAATTCCACCGCCGCTCGATCGCCGACCGGGAGGGCTTCTGGGACGAGCAGGCGAGGCTCGTGCACTGGCAAAAGCCCTTCTCGAAAGTGCTCGACTACTCGCGCCCGCCGTTCGCGAAGTGGTTCGTCGGCGGCCAGACCAACCTCTGCTACAACGCGATCGACCGGCACCTCGAGGCGCGCGGCGACCAGAAGGCGCTGGTGTGGATCTCGACCGAGGTGGACGCGCAGAAGACGTTTACCTATCGCGAGCTGCACGCCGAGGTGCAGCGCGCCGCGGCGATGATGCAGGCGCTGGGCGTGAAGCAGGGCGACCGCGTGGTCATCTACATGCCGATGATCCCGGAGGCGGCGTTCGCGATCCTCGCCTGCGCGCGGATCGGCGCCGTCCACTCGGTGGTGTTCGGCGGGTTCGCCGCGGCGAGCCTCGCCGCACGCATCGACGACGCGAAACCGAAGCTCATGATCACCGCCGACGGCGGCAGCCGCATGGGCAAGGTGGTGCTCTACAAGTCGCTGGTGGACGAAGCGCTCAGGGTCGCCAGGCACCCGCCCGAGAAGGTGCTCATCTTCAGGCGCGGCCTGGACGCGAATATGGCGAGCGTTGCCGGGCGGGACGTGGAGTGGAGGGACCTTGCGCAGAAGCACGCGGGCGCGCAGGTGCCTTGCGCGTGGCTGGAATCGAACGAGTCGTCTTACATCCTGTACACGTCCGGCACCACCGGGCATCCGAAAGGCGTGCAGCGCGACGTCGGCGGTCACGCGGTAGCGCTCGCGGCGTCCATGAAGCACCTGTACTGCGGCGAGGCGGGAGAGACCATGTTCACCACCTCCGACATCGGCTGGGTGGTGGGGCATTCCTACATCATCTACGCGCCGCTCATCGCCGGCATGACCACGATCATGTACGAGGGCGTGCCGGTGCGGCCCGACGCCGGCATCTGGTGGAAGATCGTGCAGGACCACAAGGTGGCCGTGATGTTCTCCGCGCCGACCGCGATCCGCGTCCTGAAGAAGCAGGATCCGGCGTACATGAAGAAATACGACCTCTCCTCGCTCAAGCACCTTTTTCTCGCCGGCGAGCCGCTCGATGAGCCTACGCACGTCTGGATCACCGAGTCGCTCGGGCGGCTGGTGATCGACCATTACTGGCAGACCGAGACCGGCTGGCCGCTCCTTTCGGCGCACCCGGGCGTGGAAAAGACGCCGCTCAAAATGGGCTCGCCGAGCTTTCCCTGCTACGGCTACGACGTGCGGCTGCTGCACGAAACGACCGGGAAGGAAGTCGCGGACGGCGAGAAGGGCGTGGTCGCCATCAAGCCGCCGCTGCCGCCGGGCTGCATGGCGACGGTATGGGGCGATGACGCGCGCTTCGTAGAGACCTATTTCCGGAGCTTCCCGGGCCAGCTCGTCTACACCACCTTCGACTGGGGCATCCGCGACAAGGACGGCTACTACTTCATCCTCGGGCGCACCGACGACGTGATCAACGTCGCCGGGCACCGGCTCGGCACGCGCGAGATCGAGGAGGCGGTGAACATGCATCCGAACATCGCCGAGTGCGCGGTGGTGGGGGTGGCGGATCCGGTCAAGGGGCAGATGCCTTTGGCTTTCGCGGTGGCGAAGACCCACGTGGAGGACCAGAAGAAGCTGGAGAAAGAGGTGATGGAGACAGTGGACAAGCAGCTCGGCGCGATCGCTCGGCCGCGGGCGGTGCACTTCGTGACGCTGCTGCCGAAGACTCGCTCGGGGAAGACGCTGCGAAGGTCGATTCAGGCGCTGGCGGAGGGAAGGGACCCCGGGGACCTCACTACGATCGAGGACCCCGGGGCGTTGCAGCAGATCAAGGACGCGCTACGCTAAGCCGGAAGGCGCGGGAGATCCATGACATGAAAGAGAAAGCCGCTGCCCGCACCGGGCTCTCGATTTCGCCGCTCTCCACGCAGGACCTCTCGATCCCGCTGCTCGAGTACGCGCAAAAGCTCGCACGCGCGCCGCGGGCGCGGCGCAAAGCTCCGCGGCGCAAGGCCCCTGACCAGCAGCCGTGCTGCCTGGTACGCATCGTCGCCCGTGACTCGGACGTGGCCAATGTCCGCGAGAGCACCTTGCGGCCGCCGGGCGCGCCCGCGGTGCGCATCTTCCTCTCGGGCCAGAAGCACATCGACTTCACGGTGACAGTAGGCAGGGCCGAGGATGTGGCGAAAATCAACGTCATCCAGTATCTCAAGAACGTCCGCTACACGTGGAACGGTGTCGCCGCGCAGCCCGACTACGGTCCGCGCAACCAGCCGTGGAAATGGGAGCCCGGTGCCGACGGCTACCGCGTGGACCAGGTCGAGGACATTCGCTGCCTGCCGGAGCTGCAGGGCGACAACGGCGGCACCAATCCCGGCCAGAACCAGGCGTATGGCCTGAATCGCAATCCGCAGGCGCGCACCGTCACCTGGTTTGACGAGCCCGGCCTCGACATCGCGCAGATCCGCACCCTGTTCAACGACGGGACGCTCACGGCGGCCAGCTTTCCGCTCGTCCTGAGCGCGGAATTCAAGACCGACATCCTGTGCTCGGAGGTCAATCCCTGCCGCAGGGAAAGCGCCGAAGCGCGGCAGGCTCTTGAGCAGGTATGGGCCAACTCGGTCGTCGGCAGGGTGACTTGGGAGCTGTCCGTCACGGTCGAGCGCTTCGCGGTCGGCGGCGCTAGCGTGTTTGCCTCCCGCGCCAACAACAAGCCGCAGATCACCAACATTCAGACGAGCATTCTCCTGAGGTGCCAGGAGAACCAGTGAGGCGAGCTTAAAGTATAGGCATGAAGATCGTCGACGGCGCAGCCACTGGGATCGATTTCGAGCGCTTCCGCCTGCGCCGCTTCCTCGAGTCGCTCGACGCCGGGGAGCTCGAGCGTCGTGACGCGCCGACCGATCTCGCCGACGTGGCATCGGCGCTGGAAGGAAACCCCAAAGCGGTCTGGTTCACGCGTGCAGGCCCCGAGGGCGCGCAGCTCGCCGGCAACGTCGCGGGAAGTCGTTCGCGTATCGCGGCTGCATTCGGAGTCAGCCCGGACAAGCTCCTCGCCGAAGTGCTGAAGCGCCTCGACCTGAAAGGCGAAGTGATCGAGGTCTCACGCGAGCAGGCCCCTGCGCAGCAGGTCGTGCTCACCGGCGACCAGGCCGACTTCACCAAGCTTCCGGTGAATCTCCAGCACGGCCTGGACGGCGCGCCCTACATCTCGTCATCGGTCGATTTTGCCTTCAACCGCGAAGCCGGATGGACCAACGTCGGCATGCGCCGCATCATGCTGCGCGGCCGGCGCGAGGCCGGCGTGGACCTCAACACGCCGTCCGACCTGCGCACGATCTACCAGGCGCAGGTGAAGCGCGGCGAGAAGCTTCCTATCGCGTTCGCGGTCGGCTCGAGCCCGATCGACCATGTGGCGGCGACGATGCGCCTGGTGGGAGACGAGCTTGCGCTCATCGCGTCGCTGCGCGCCGCGCCGCTCCCGGTCGTGAAGTGCGTCAGCAACGACTTGCGCGTGCCGGCGGACGCCGAGTACGTGCTCGAGGGCTATCTCGACGAGCGCGGCTACGTCGAAGCCGAGGGGCCGTACGGCGAGTTCCTCGGCTACTACGGCGTCGTCAAGACGAACCCGGTATTCCATCTCACCGCGGTCACGCGCCGCCGCGACGCGGTGTTCCAGACCTCCACCATCAGCGGCCGCACGCTCGCACGCACGGACACCGCGCAGCTGAACGCGCTGCGCGCCGAGGCGACGGTGTGGCGCGCGCTCGAGACGGCGGTGCGCGGCCTGCGCGGGATCTTCGCCTCACCCGCGAGCGGCGGCGCGTTCAACGTGCGGGTGGCGCTCGAGAGCCGCGTGCCGGGCGAAGCGCGAAACGCGATTGCGGCGGTATTCGGCTGCCTGGTCAACGTCAAGCACGTGTTCGTGGTGGACCCGGATGTGGACATCTTTTCCGACGAGCAGATGGATTGGGCGCTCGCCACGCGCTTCCAGGCCGACCGCGACGTGGTGGTCGCCTCGGGTTTCCGGGCCGTGCCGCTCGACCCCTCGCTCGCCGGGGCCCGCACCACGGCCAAGGCGGGCTTCGATCTGACGCTGCCGTTCGCGGCGCCGGGCCAGCAGCGCCCGCTCGAGCACCGCATCCCCGAGCCGCCGCGCTACGAGGGCAGGCGCTTCGACTCGGTCGAGGCAGCGCTCCAGGACGGGTCGAAGTATTTCGTCGAGCTGATGGCCGCGACCGGCAGCCGCGACGGGCGCGAGATCGTGCTCGCGCTCGACGCGCTGCGCCGGGAGGGGCGGCTCGATCGCGATGCCGAGGGCCGTTACGCGCTGAAATGACGCGCTACGTCGGGAGATCGGTCCCGCGCGTCGAGGACGAGCGCCTGCTGACCGGGCGCGGCAGGTACACCGACGACATTGCGTCGCCGGGCGAGGCCCGTTGCGTCTTCGTGCGCTCGCCGCATGCGCACGCGCGCATCGCGCGCATCGACGCGGCCGCCGCACCCCGGCTCCCGGGCGTGGTGGCAGTGCTGACCGGCTCGGATTACGCGGCCGACGGCCTGGCCGGAATCCCGCACCTCGCCAATCCTCATCACACTCATGACGTCGACAAGCGCGCCTTCGTCGCGGCGCCCGGAGCGCGCGTGGTCGAGCAGCCGCAGTGGCCGTTCGCGCTCGAGCGCGCGCGGCACGTAGGCGAGATCGTGGCCGCGGTGGTGGCCGAGAACGCCGCCGCGGCGCGCGACGCGGCCGAGGCGGTCGAGGTCTCGTACGAGGCGCTCCCCGCGGTCGTGCAAGTGCCCGACGCTCTGGAGCCGGAGGCGCCGCTGCTGTGGCCGGACATTCCAGACAACCTCTGTTTCGAGCTTCATTTCGGCGACGCCGAACGCACCGACGCGGCGCTCGCGCAGGCAGCGCTCGTGGTGCGCCGCGAGTTCGCGCACAACCGCATCGCCAACTGCCAGATGGAGCCGCGTGCCGCGCTCGGCGTCTACGACGCGGCGAGCGGGCTGCACACCTTGGTCTCGGGAAGCCAGGGCGTATCGTTCCAGAGGATGATGCTCGCCGGCGCTTTGAAGGTTGCGCCCGAGCGGGTGCGCGTGGTCTCGCCCGACGTGGGCGGGGGATTCGGCGCGCGCACGAGCCTCTATCCCGAGCAGCTGCTGGTGGTGTGGGCGGCGCGGCGGCTCGGCCGGCCGGTGAAGTGGACGAGCGAGCGCAGCGAGGCGTTCGTGTCGGACCTCCAGGCGCGCGACGGCGTCACGCGCTGCGCGCTGGCGCTCGACCGCGACGGGCGGATCCTCGGTTACGACGTCGAGCACTTCGGCAACGTCGGCGCGCATCCGGTGTACTACGTGCCGATGGCGAACGCGATGCGCATTCTCACCACCGTGTACCACGTCCCCGCGGCGCACCTGCTGATGCGCGGCGTGCTGACCAACACGCTGCCGACGGGACCCTATCGGGGCGCCGGGCGCCCGGAGATGACGCACGCCGTCGAGCGGCTGCTCGACATGGCGGCGAGGCGCCTCGGCATCGAGCGCGACGAGCTGCGCCGCCGCAACCTGGTGCGCCGCGACATGCTTCCCTACACGAGCGCCATGGGCCTGGTCTACGAGAGCACGGATTTCGCGGGCTGCATGGAGCGCGCGCTGCAGCTCGCGGACTGGCGGGGCTTTCCCGCGCGGCGCGAAGAAGCCCGGCAACGCGGCAGGCTGGCAGGCATCGGACTCGCCAATCACGTCGAGGCGCCGGTCGGAGCGCCTGCCGAGCGAGCGGTGGTGTCGGTGCGCGGCGAAGGGAGCGTGGAGGCCATCCTCGGTACGCAGTCCACCGGCCAGGGGCACGAGACGACCTTCGCGCAGGTGCTCGCCGACGCGCTCGGCGTGCCGCTCGAAGCGGTGCGCTTGCGCACCGGCGACACCGACTTCGTGAAGCTCGGGGGCGGGACGCACTCCGACCGCTCGATGAGGATCGCCGGCGCGCTCCTCGGCAGGGCGTCGGAGCAGATCATCGAGAAGGCCAAAGCCGCGGCGGCGGAGCTGCTCGAGGCGTCGGCGAGGGACGTCGTGTTCGAAGAAGGCACCTTGCGCGTCGCCGGGACCGATCGCGCGCTCGGCCTGTTCGAGGTGGCGCGCCGCACCGAGCTCACGGCAACCAGCGATTTCTTCGGCAGGATGCCGGCCCATCCAGGGGGCGCAGTGGTGTGCGAGCTGGAGGTCGACCCGGAGACCGGCGCGATCGCGCTGACTCGCTACAGCGCCGCCGAGGACGTCGGCCGGCCGATCAATCCGATGATCGTCGAAGGGCAGGTTCACGGCGGCATCGCGCAGGGGGTGGGCCAGGCGCTTTTCGAAAGCGTCGCCTACGAGCAGGGGACCGGGCAGCCGCGCGCCGGCTCGTTCATGGATTACGCGCTGCCGCGAGCCGGCGATCTTCCTTCATTCCGGGTGGCGCATGTGGAGGAGCCCGAATCGGGCAATCCGCTGCGCGTGAAAGGCGCAGGCGAGGGCGGCGCGATTCCGGCCACCGCCGCGGTGCTCAACGCGCTGTGCGACGCGCTCTCGGAGATCGGGATCGAGGATATTCCGATGCCGGCAACCCCGGGCGCGGTGTGGCAGGCCATGAGATCCCGAAAGCGCGAAGGAGGCTGAGTGAGACGCGTGGTGACTGGACACGATGCAGCGGGAAAGGCCATCGTGCTGTTCGACGGCGAGATCGACATGCTGCTCGACGATTCGGAAGTCCACTTCAGGTGCCGCATCGCGTTCGTCCTGGTCGATGCCAGGGAGCCTTGAACCTACGCCCGCATGCGCCGCTCGATGCGCAGGATCGCCGCTCCGCAGGCGCCGCCGCCGGCGGCGAACGCGAGCATCGCCCACAGCGCGGCATCCCAGCCGCCGAAGCGCGAGGCCAGCCAGGCGATCAGCAGCGGGCCGAAGAACTGGCCGGCTTGCGAGGCCTGCATCACCATGCCGTTGCCGGTGCCGATGTGCTGCGCGGTCTTCGCGTGCACCGGAAGCCCGGCGAAGATCGACGCCGGGATCACGCCGGTGCAGGCCGAAAACACGAGCACCATGGCGAAGCGCAGCGCGTCCGGCAGGGCGTCGTTCAGCATCGCAAGCTCCGAGAGCGCCGCGATCGCGGACGCGGCAATCACCAGCGGACCGCGTCGCACGCCGCGCGCGAGCAGCCAGCCCCCGGCGAGATTCCCCGGCACGTTGGCGAGGACCATCAGGGCGGTGAGCAATGCAGCGACGGTTGCCGAGGCGCCGCGCTCGTCGACCGCGAAGGTCGGCAGCCAGATCATGACCGAAGTCCATTGCGCCACGTAGCAGGCGAACAGCAGCGCAAGCGCGATGTTGCCTTTCTGAGCCAGCGTCTCGAGCACCAGCTGCAGCGAGCCGACGCGTCCGTAGCGAGGCGCGGGCACCGCGCGCGCGACGAGCGCGAAGCAGGCGGCCGCCGCGAGCGCGAGTCCGGCCCACAGCTCGCGCCATCCCCAGGCGCCGATCACGAGGGGGGCGGCGAGCAGGGCGAGGCAGCCTCCGGAAGGCATGTAGGCGCTCCACAGCCCGAGCGCCCTCGGACGATCGGCCCGCGCGGCAGCGGCGATGATCAATGCCGATCCGGACACCGTGAACAGGATGAACCCGACGCCCTCGAGGAAGCGGGCCGCGAGGAGCGGCGCGAATCCCCATGCGGCGGCGCCGAGCGTTCCGCCGCCGGACATCACCGCGAGGCCCGCGAGCGCGAGGCGCTTGTGGCCGAAGCGGTCGCACAGCATGCCGGCGAAGATCCCGACCAGCATGCCCATCACGTTCAGCATCGTGGCGATGAAACCGGACTCGACCAGCGTCAGGTCGAGGCTGCCGCGCAGCGTCGGCAGTGCCGCGGGGACTTTCCCGATGTAGGCGCCGGCCACGAGCCCGCCGGCGAACACCGCCCAGATCGCGGGCCAGTTGGTCAAGCCGCGCCGACCGGCAGCTTCAGCTCAACGATTCTCTGCTGCCACTGCGCCGGACCCGTCTGGTGCACCGACACGCCGTTCGAGTCCACGGCAACCGTAACCGGCATGTCCTCGACCTCGAACTCGTAGATCGCCTCCATGCCGAGGTCCTCGAAGGCGAGCACGCGCGCCTTGCGGATCGCCTTGGCGACGAGGTAGGCGGCCCCGCCGACGGCGATCAGGTACGCCGCCTTGTGCTTGCGGATCGCCTCGATCGCCGCCGGCCCTCGCTCACCCTTGCCGATCATCGCGAGCAAGCCGGTGTTCCCGAGCATCGTTTCGGAGAATTTGTCCATGCGAGTCGCGGTGGTCGGACCGGCGGGGCCGACCGCTTCGTCGCGCACCGGGTCCACCGGCCCGACGTAGTAGATGACGCGGTTGGTGAAGTCCACCGGCAGCTTCCGCTTGTCGTCGATGAGCTCCTGGATCCGCTGGTGCGCGGCGTCGCGCCCGGTGAGGAGCTTGCCCGAGAGCAGCAGCCTCTCGCCCGGCTTCCACGCGGCGACATGCCCCCTGTTCAGGCGGTCGAGATCCACCCTTGTCGACGAGGCGTCAGGAGTCCAGGTCACCGCCGGCCAGTCGGAGAGCCTGGGAGCCTCGAACTCTGCGGGCCCCGACCCGTCCAGCACGAAATGCGCGTGCCGCGTCGCGGCGCAGTTGGGGATCATGGCCACCGGCCGGTTGGCGGCGTGCGCCGGATAGGTCCTGATCTTCACGTCGAGCACGGTCGACAGGCCGCCCAGCCCCTGGGCGCCGATGCCCAGCGCGTTCACCTTGTCGTAGAGCTCGACGCGCAGCTCCTCGATCTTGCTCCTCGGGCCGCGCGCCTTGAGCTCGGCCATGTCGATCGGCTCCATCAGCGCTTCCTTGGCGATCAGCATGGCTTTCTCGGCGGTGCCGCCGACGCCGATGCCGAGCATGCCGGGCGGGCACCACCCGGCGCCCATGGTGGGGACCGTCTTCAGTACCCATTCGGCGATCGAGTCGGAGGGATTGAGCATGACGAACCTCGACTTGGCCTCCGAGCCGCCGCCCTTCGCCGCGACGTCGACTTCCACCCTGTCTCCGGCGACCAGCTGCACGTTGACCACCGCAGGCGTGTTGTCCCTGGTGTTCTTCCTGCCGAAATCGGATTCGTCCAGCACCGAGGCGCGCAGCTTGTTGCCGGGATCGAGATAGGCGCGGCGCACGCCCTCGTTGACGACCTCCTCCAGGGGCGCATCGAAATCGAATCTCACGCCCATCCCGATCTTCAGGAACACGTTGACGATGCCGGTGTCCTGGCAGATCGGGCGATGGCCCTCGGCGCACATGCGCGAGTTGGTGAGGATCTGCGCGATCGCATCCTTCGCGGCCGGCGAGCGCTCGCGCTCGTAGGCCCGGCCGAGAGCACGAATGTAGTCGAGCGGATGGTAGTAGGAGATGAACTGCAGCGCGTCGGCGACGCTGCGAACGAGGTCGTCCTGCGTGATGGTGGCCATGCGAGATCCTTGCCGCGTGGCACTAGGGAAAACCCTAGTCCCGGGGCGATCATTGTGCCACGGGTCTGTGACAACCGGCCGGCGCAGGTCTTAGAATTCGCCAGCTGTTTCAGCCGTCCGATCGAGGAGGAATCGTCATGGCGAAAGACAAGCCGCGCCGGCAGGTCAGCGACCAGCAAGGCGCGGAAATTTCCGAAGCGCAAATCGCGGTGCATTGGCAGGAGGAGGGCTACTACTCGCCCGCGAAGGACTTCATCGCCCAGGCAAATCTGACCGACAAGGGCGTCTTCAAGCGCTTCACGCTCGACAAGTTTCCCGGGTACTACAAGGAGTTCGCCGCGCTGCTCGACTGGTACAAGAAATGGGACAAGATCCTCGACACCGGCAAGCCTCCGTTCTGGCGCTGGTTCGTGGGCGGCAGGATCAACGCCAGCTACAACTGCGTCGATCGCCATCTTGCGAGGCACAAGAACAAGACCGCGATCCATTTCGTGCCGGAACCCGAGAACGAGGCGATCCAGCACCTCACCTACCAGGAGCTGTTCGTGCGCGTCAACGAGCTCGCCGCCCTGCTGCGAGAATTCTGCGGACTGAAGTCGGGCGACCGGGTGACGCTGCACATGCCGATGGTGGCGGAGCTGCCGATCACCATGCTCGCCTGCGCGCGGCTCGGCGTCATCCACTCGCAGGTGTTCAGCGGCTTCAGCGGCAAGGCCTGCGCGGATCGCATCACGGATTCCGAGAGCCGGGTGCTGATCACGATGGACGGCTACTACCGTGCCGGAAAGCTGCTCGACCACAAGGAGAAGGCCGACATCGCGGTCGCCGAGGCGGCCAAGGACGGCTTCAAGCTGGACAAGGTACTCGTCTGGCAGCGCCGCCCGGGCAGGAGCTCAAGCCCGACTCCGATGGTGGAAGGGCGCGACTTCGTCGTCAACGATGTTCTCGTGAAATACCGCGGCAAGCGCGTCGAGCCGGTGCAGATGCCGGCCGAGGCGCCGCTGTTCCTCATGTACACGAGCGGCACGACCGGTAAGCCCAAGGGCTGCCAGCACTCAATCGGCGGCTACCTCGCCTACGTGACGTGGACTTCGAAGATGATCCAGGACATCCATCCCGAGGACGTCTACTGGTGCATGGCGGACATCGGCTGGATCACGGGCCACTCCTACATCGTCTACGGCCCCCTTGCGCTCGCCGCCTCCTCGGTCGTCTACGAGGGCGTGCCCAACTATCCTGACGCCGGACGGCCGTGGCGAATCGCCGAGGAACTGGGCGTCAATATTTTTCACACCTCGCCGACCGCGATCCGCGCGCTGCGCAAGGACGGACCCGACGAGCCCGCCAAATACCACTACCACTTCAAACACATGACGACGGTCGGAGAGCCGATCGAACCTGCGGTGTGGAAGTGGTACCACAAGATGGTCGGCAAGGGAGAGGCGGTGATCGTGGACACCTGGTGGCAGACGGAGAATGGCGGCTTCCTGTGCAGCACGGTGCCGGCGATCCACAAGATGAAACCCGGCAGCGCGGGTCCCGGGATTCCCGGCATCCACCCGGTGATCTACGACGACGAAGGCAAGGAGTTGCCGGCCGGCTCGGGCAAGGCGGGCAACATCTGCATCCGCAACCCGTGGCCCGGTGGCTTTCAGACCATCTGGAAGGATCCCGACCGCTTCGTCAAGCAGTACTACGCGCGCTATTGCAGGAATCCCAAGAGCAAGGACTGGCGCGACTGGCCCTACATGGCCGGCGACGGCGCGGTGCAGGCGAAGGACGGCTACTACCGGATTCTCGGCCGCATCGACGACGTGATCAATGTCGCCGGCCATCGCCTGGGCACCAAGGAGATCGAGTCGGCGGCCCTGATCTGTCCGGAGGTCGTGGAAGCGGCGGTGGTGCCGGTCGCCGACCCAATCAAGGGCAAGGTGCCCGATCTCTACGTATCGCTGAAGCCGGGCCTGAAGGCGAGCGAGGAGATCGAGAAGAAGATCTCGGCGTCGGTCGTTTCCGAGATCGGCGCGATCGCGCGGCCGCGCCACGTCATCATCGTTCCCGACATGCCCAAGACGCGCTCGGGCAAGATCATGCGCCGGGTGCTCGCTGCGATCTCGAATCGGCAGGATCCGGGCGACGTGTCGACCCTGGCGAATCCGGAGGTCGTCGACAAGATCAAGGCGCTTTCGAGGTGACGCTGGCGCGGGGCGGCGCTGTAGAATCGCTGCCTCGCGGAGAGATGGCCGAGCGGCTTAAGGCGCACGCTTGGAAAGCGTGTATGCGTTAATAGCGCATCGAGGGTTCGAATCCCTCTCTCTCCGCCAATTCCGAATACGGCGGGCCTCCCCGCATTGCAGCCCGGTGAACCTGGTCAGGTCCGGAAGGAAGCAGCCACAGCCGGATCCTGCAAGTGCCGGGGTAAGGCTCGCCACCAGTTAGAATTGCCGCATGTCCTACCAGGTACTTGCCCGCAAGTGGCGGCCGCGGGAGTTCGGCAGCCTGGTCGGGCAGGAACACGTGGTGCGCGCACTGCGCAACGCACTCGAGCAAAAGCGGCTGCACCACGCGTACCTCTTCACTGGAACCCGCGGCGTCGGCAAAACGACGCTGGCCCGGATCCTCGCCAAGTGCCTGAACTGCGAGAGCGGAATCACCGCCGATCCCTGCGGCAAGTGCTCGGCATGCGTGGAAATCGACGGCGGACGCTTCGTCGACCTGCTGGAGGTGGACGCGGCGACCAACACGCGGGTGGACGAGATGCGGCAGCTGCTCGAGACCACGCAGTACGCGCCGACCCGCGGCCGCTTCAAGGTATACGTGATCGACGAGGTGCACATGCTCTCCACCTCGGCGTTCAACGCCATGCTGAAAACTCTCGAGGAGCCTC